>Ga0233425_10004857_pt1 | contig 21965 bp, 18 predicted proteins | sample Watercolumn_Towu_2_FD_181712 | JGI IMG/M metagenome (GOLD analysis project Ga0233425, IMG submission 181712) | Freshwater microbial communities from Lake Towuti, South Sulawesi, Indonesia - Watercolumn_Towuti2014_140_MG | ecosystem: Environmental > Aquatic > Freshwater > Lake | place...
CATCGCCGCCGACCTTGTCACCGTGGTCCTTCAGCGTCTTTTCGGTCTGGTACACGAGCGAGTCGGCCACGTTGCGCACCTCGGCCTCGTCACGTCGCTGTCGATCTTCTTCGGCGTGCGCCTCGGCGTCCTTCATCATCTTGTCGATCTCGTCCTTGCCGAGCGCGGTGCCGCCGCTGATCGTCATCGACTGTTCCTTGCCCGTCCCGAGATCCTTGGCGCCGACGTGCACGATGCCGTTGGCGTCGATGTCGAAGGTGACCTCGATCTGCGGGACGCCACGCGGCGCGGGCGGAAGGCCGGTGAGCGTGAACGTGCCGAGCAACTTGTTGCGGTAGGTCATGTCGCTCTCGCCCTGGAGCACGCGGATCTCGACCGACGGCTGGTTGTCGTCCGCGGTCGTGAAGGTCTGCGAGCGCTTGGTCGGGATGGTGGTGTTGCGTTCGATGAGCTTCGCCATGATCTGACCCTTGGTCTCGATGCCGAGTGTCAGCGGCGTGACGTCGAGCAACAAGATGTCCTTGACGTCGCCCTTGAGCACGCCAGCCTGGATCGACGCGCCGATCGCCACGGCTTCGTCGGGGTTGACGCCCTTGTGCGCGTCCTTGCCCGTGAGTTCGCGCACCAGTTCGGTGACGGCGGGCATGCGCGTGCTCCCGCCGACCAGGATCACGTGCTGGATCTCGTCCTTCGACAGGCCCGCGTCGCGGATCGCCTGTTCGAACGGGCCCTTGCAGGCGTCGACAAGATCGCGGGTCATGTCCTGGAACTTGGCGCGCGACAGGCTGAGCTCGAGGTGCAACGGACCTTCGCTCGTCGCGGTGATGAAGGGCAGGTTGATGCTCGCCTCGGTCACCTGTGACAGCTCGATCTTGGCCTTCTCGGCGGCTTCCTTGAGTCGCTGCGTCGCCATCTTGTCGTTGCTGAGGTCGACGCCGTGCGCGTTCTTGAACTCGGTGACAAGCCAGTCCATGACACGCTGGTCCCAGTCGTCGCCGCCGAGGTGCGTGTTGCCCGCTGTGCTCTTGACCTCGAAGACGCCGTCGCCGATCTCGAGCACCGACACGTCGAAGGTGCCGCCGCCGAGGTCGAACACGAGAATGGTCTGCTCGGCGCCCTCCTTGTCGAGGCCGTACGCGAGCGCTGCGGCAGTCGGCTCGTTGATGATGCGCAGCACCTCGAGACCGGCGATCTCGCCGGCTTCCTTGGTCGCCTGCCGTTGCGCGTCGTCGAAGTACGCCGGGACCGTGATGACAGCCTGCGCCACCGTGTCACCCAGGTAGGCCTCGGCGTCGCGCTTCAGCTTCTGCAGGGTGCGCGCCGAGATCTCCTGAGCGCGATAGGCCTTGCCGTCGATGTCGATCGACCAGTTGGTGCCCATGTGACGCTTCACCGAGCGGATGGTGCGATCCGGGTTGGTGATCGCCTGGCGCTTAGCCACCTCGCCGACCAGCACCTCGCCGGTCTTGGAGAACGCCACGACCGAAGGGGTCGTGCGGGCGCCCTCCGAGTTGGGGATCACGGTGGGTTCGCCTGCGTCCAGCACGCAGACAACCGAGTTGGTGGTTCCGAGGTCGATACCAACGGCCTTGGCCATGAGAGGTCCTCCAAAGCAGGTTTCGGGGCGAGTACAGGAAGAGGGATCGAGGGTGGTGACTGCTGCATCGGCTTGCGCCGACCGGACTTGAATTGACGAGAGCATAGAACCTGAGCGCGTCGCCATCAATTCCCAATCTGCGCGGTTCGTTCACTTTCGCGGACTAGCCCGGCGTGTCGGCCCAGACCGCCGAGCTCCGGTTGCCCCGGCGTGGCGGCGTTCGCGGTTCGAACGCCGAAGCGCTCGTGCACGGGCCAGCGGCGCGGGCCTAGAGTCCCTGCCCATGGCCGGCCGTGATTTCATCGCCCACCTCGCCGAGGTCCCGCTGTTCTCGAACCTCTCGAAGAAGGAGTTGAACCTCGTCGCCAAACGCGCCGAGGACATCGAGGTTCACGCGGGCAAGGTGCTGTGCTCCGAAGGCGAGATGGGCAACCAGTACTTCGTGATCCTCTCGGGAACGGCCAGGGTCACACGCCGTGGCCGCAAGGTCGCGACGATCGGTGCGGGGACCGGCTTCGGTGAGCTGAGCCTGCTCGACAAGCACCCCCGCAACGCCACGGTCGTCGCCGAGACGCCGATGGAGGTCGTCGTGCTCGGTCAGCGCGAGTTCGCAGGCCTGGTGGACGATGTGCCCGGTTTCGCCCGCAAGCTCCTGGCCGCGCTGGCCGGTCGAGTGCGCGAGCACGACGCCAAGAGCATCCACTAGACCCCACTCGACCCGGCCGGACCCACCGCCGCGCGCTCCCGCAGGTTCCTCGCGCGCGGGCTCCCGAGTTGTCTCATGACCCTGCGGCTGGCACACGGATCTGCGGGATACCGCCGATCTCGGTGACGGCCGCGACAACGTGCGACAACGCCGCCGAGCCGATCGCTGTCGGCTCGTCGTGAAGCGGCACCGAGTCGGGGCGCGCCGTTAGATTCGCCCGCGTTGCGCCCGCCGCGAGAGCCCCAGGAGGCATGGGTGCGTCGTCTCCCGTTCAAACCGAACCAGTTCGTCATCGCGCTCGGCGCCCTGTTCGCGCTGTTCACGGTTGCGTCGGGCGTCGCGCCCACCATCACCGAATGGCGCGAGGACTCCGAGATCCACCGCGAGGTGTTCGGGAACATCCCCACCCCCATCAAGGTCGCGTTCTACGCGGTGATGGCCGTGGCGCTGTTCATGGTCGCCTGGCTCGCGTCGCTGCGCATCGCCAACTACCAGCGCGGCCAGGCTGACGATCGGCGCACCACCAAGGCGAACGCCAAGCGCCGCCTCGCCGACTTCCGTGCCGGCGTCTACATGCGGACGCTGCTGCGCGACCCTGCAGCGGGAGTCATGCACTCGCTGCTGTACTTCGGGTTCCTCGGACTGTTCATCGCGACGGTGCTGCTCGAGGCGGACCATCAGATGCCCGAGTCGCTCAAGTTCCTGCACGGCGACGTGTACCGCGCCTATGCGTTCGGCGCCGACCTCGCCGGCGTGTTGTTCATGATCGGCATCGGTTGGGCGATCGCGCGTCGCTACGTGCAGCGGCCCTACCGGATCCGCATCAAGACCAAGCCCGAGGACGCAATGATCCTCGGCACGTTCGCGCTCATCGGCATCAGCGGTTTCGTCACCGAGGCGTTCCGCATCGCGCTGATCGGCGAACCGGATCACGAGAAGTGGAGCTTCGTCGGCTCCCCGCTCGCGCAGTTGTTCGACACCTGGACGACCGGTTCGCTCCAGGACGCGCACCGCTGGGCATGGGGCGTGCACTTCGTCGCGGTGCTCGCCTTCTTCGTGCTGTTGCCGACGACGAAGTTGCGCCACATGGTCACCTCGCCGATGAACATGTACCTGCGCGACAAAGACCGGCCCAAGGGCGCGATGAAACCCATGCCGAACCTCATGGACCCCGACCTCGAACTCGAGACCTTCGGCGCGTCGGTAGTCGAGGACTTCACCTGGAAGCAGTTGTTCGACACCGACGCCTGCACGATCTGCGGTCGCTGCACGTCGGTGTGCCCCGCCCACGCCACCGGCAAGCCACTCGACCCGCGCGAGATCGTTTTGAAGGTCGGCGAGGTCATGGCCGCGACCGGCTCCCCCGTGGTGTCGCCCCCAGTCGGCACCGACGCCGAGATCACCGTCAGCGCCAACAACCTCTTCGAGCGGATCAGCAGCGAAGAACTCTGGTCGTGCACGACGTGCAAGGCCTGTGACGAGATCTGCCCGGTCAACATCGAGATCCTCGACAAGATCCTCGACATGCGCCGCTACAAGTCGTTGATGGAGAGCGACTTCCCGGCCGAACTCGGCAACACCTACCGGTCGATGGAGAACGCCGCCAATGTCTACGGCATGAACCAGGGCGAGCGCTCCGACTGGGCCCGCGACTTGGAAGGCGTGGCGATCGTCGAACCCGGCTCACCGCTCGGCCACGAGTACCTCTACTGGGTCGGTTGCGCCGGCAGCTTCGACGATCGCAACAAGAAGACGGCCCGGGCGATGGCCAAACTCATGCAGCGCGCCGGCATCGACTTCGCAATCCTCGGCCCGAACGAGATGTGCACCGGCGACAGCGCCCGCCGTTCGGGGAACGAGTACCTGTTCCAGATGCTCGCCACGCAGAACATCGAAACCCTTGACAGCATGGATGTGCGCAAGATCGTCACGCAGTGCCCGCACTGCTTCAACACGTTGCAGAACGAGTACCCACAGGTGGGCGGCAACTACGAGGTGATCCACCACAGCCAGTTGCTCGAGCAGTTGGTGGCGAGCGGTCGGCTGACGGTCGCCGGCACGAGTCTCGAGGAACGCATCACCTATCACGACTCCTGCTATCTCGGACGACACAACGACATCTACCTCGCGCCCCGCAACGTGATCGGCAGTCTCGGCGGCGTCGAGATCGTCGAGATGCCGCGCAACGGCACCCGTGGCATGTGCTGCGGCGCGGGCGGCGCGCGCATGTGGATGGAGGAGAACATCGGCAAGAAGGTGAACACCGAACGCTCCGAGGAGGCCGTCGCGACCGGCGCCGACCGCATCGCGGTGGCGTGCCCGTTCTGTTACGTGATGATGGAGGACGGCGTCAAGGGCCAGGGCAAGGACGAGGACGTGAAGGTGCAGGACATCGCCGAGATCGTGCTCGAGGCTCTCGACGCTTCACCCGCCGCTCCGGTCGGCGGGACCTTTCCGACCGGCATCTGAGCCGAGACGGTCGCGAGCAAGGCCGGCGCGAGGGGAGCCGACGCGACGTGACCGGCCGCGCGCGTGTTGCGCCAGTCTCGAGCGTGGCCGCGGGGCTCGGCCAGACTCGGCTCAGATCGGGATCCATTGGTTCGTCGCGGGATCAAGGCGCAGCCACCGTTGCGAACCTTGGTCCCAATACAGCCAGGCGTTCCAACGCTCGTCCCAGCGGACTCCCGTCGGTTGCGGTGCCGCCCCCGGGACCCCGGATCCCCACGTCGGACCGGATCCCCACGTCGGCCCCGAGACCCAGGTCTGCGCTTGCGTCGCCGGGAGTCCGGGCGGCGCCCATGGCGTCGGTGTCTGCGGTGAGGCTGTCGCCGGAGGTGCCCACAGCCTCGGCGTCGCGATCGGGACGGGGAGCACCGGGTGCCCGACCTCGCACGCAGCGACGACGAAGGTGCCGGCCGCCCGATCACCCGCCCGCTGGTGAGTCGTCGACGCGGCGATCATCGCGACGCCGACGACGGGGAAGCAGTATGGGAACGCGTCGACCGCAAGCAGCAGGCACCGGCCGAGGTGCCGGCCAAACCCCGCCGATGCTCCGAACCGGTCGACGACCCGCAACCCGGTGAGCAATTTGCCGAGGCTGCCACCGAGCAGCGCAGGGACGACGGCGTAGAACGTGAACCACACCGCGACGGCCACGGCCCAGAAGCGCACCGCGGCTGCGGCCTCGTAGTAGTAGATCGTGTCGCCGAGCACGAGACAACTCGACGCCTCACCGCCGTCCTGAAGGTCGCCACAGCTGAGCGCCTCACCACGCGCGGCGGTCGTCGCACCGGCGACGAACACGACGGCGACAACCGCGGAGAGGAGCACGGCATCGAGCACCGCCGCACCGAGCCGGCGGCCGACGACCCTGGTCGACGCCAGCGAGGCTGGTGGTCCGGCCGTGTTCACAGCGGGATCCACTGATTCGCGGCGGGGTCGTGGCGGAGCCAACGTTGCGAGTTCGGGTCCCAGTAGAGCCAGGCGTTCCAGCGTTCGTCCCAACGCATCTCGGCGCCCGGAGGTAACGCCGGAGTGCCGGCGGGGGGAGCGGCCGAGGCGGCGGCCGGAGACGGGGTGAGCGGTGCCGGGACGCCGGATTCGGGATCGTCGATCGCGGCCGCGTCAGCCGGTGTCGGTCCACCCGCGGCCGGGCTCGGCGCGAGCGCGATACCGGCCGCGCCGGTCGCAGGCGTGTCGCCCGGAGTCTCGTCCCCCGAAGGTGTGGCGGAGCCCTCGGGTGTCGGCGAGGGCGTGGACGGAGGGGTCGTGCCCCACGTCGGCGGGGGGGTTCCCCACGTCGCTGACGGCGCCGGCGCGGTGGGAACACCCCATGTGGACGCGGGGACGGGTGCGGGCGCGCCAGTGATCGTCCCCGACGCGTCGATCGGTGTCCCGACCGACGCCCTACGAACGACATAGCAGCCGGCGGCCATGTCGCCGACGCGCTGGTGGCGCTTCGTGACGGCCGCGACGATGAGCTCGGCCGGCATCAACACGATCCCGCAAGGGAAGGTCGCGACGAGCAACAGGAGTGTGCGCAGCGCGTTCCAACCGAAGCCGGCAATCTGGCCCGTGGCGCGCACGACGCGCAGCCCGAACAGGTGCTTCCCGACCGACGCACCCGTCAGGCCCTGGACGATGAAGAGGTTGAGCGGGATGAGCAGCGCGATGAGGATCCCAGCCATGAAGGCGCGACGGGTGTCGTCGTTGCTCGCGACGTACGCGTCGTCGTTGAGCTGTAGGCAGCTGTAACCGACGTCGTAGACCTCGGCCACGGGATCACCGAGGTCGGGCGCGGTGTCGTTGATCCGCTCGCAGAAACTCTCCCCGGCACCTTCGACGAGCGTCGCGCTGCTGAACCACACGATCGCGCCCGCGCCTCCGGCGAGCACGAGCACGAGCACGACGTCGAGCGCCCACGCCCCGATGCGTCGGCCGATGACGGCCGTCGGGTCGGACACAGACTGTGGAACCGTTACCCAGGGCTCGCTCATCTGACGATTGTGCCCGATCCGCCGACACTCGATGTGTCAGCGCGGGCGCGGGCGCCGCTCAGCGCCGGAAGTTGAGGTAGTAGCGACTGGGAGTGGGGCCGCGCTGGCCCTGGTACTTCGATCCGGTTGCACCGCTGCCGTACGGGGTCTCTGCCGGCGTCGACATCTGCAGGAAGGAGATCTGCCCGATCGTCATGCCCGGATAGATCGCAATGGGCAAGTTCGCAACGTTCGACAGCTCGAGGGTGAGGTACCCGTCAAAACCTGCGTCGACGAAGCCCGCGGTGCTGTGGATGAGCAGCCCGAGTCGGCCCAGCGACGACTTGCCTTCGAGTCGAGCAACCATGTCATCGGGAAGTTGCACCCGTTCGAGTGTCGAGCCGAGCACGAACTCACCGGGATGCAAGATGAAAGCGTTGTCGTCCTTGACCTCGACGAGTTCGGTGAGGTTCTCCTGCGGCTGCTTCGGGTCGATGTAGGGCGTCGTGTCGTTACGGAACACACGGAAGTAGCGGTCCACGCGCAGGTCGACCGACGACGGCTGCACCGCGGCTTCATCGAACGGATCGATGACGATCTTGCCGTCGGCGAGCGCCTTGCGGATCGAGACATCACTGAGAATCACGGCGCTCAAGGTAGCCGGGGGGTCGCGCGCTCGGCGCGCCGAGCGATCGCGCGCAGCAGGTCGAGCTCGTCGACCGCGGCGCGCACGGTTGCCCGGTTGGTCGCAACGAGCAGCTCGTGTCGCTCGCCGAGCTGGTAGTCGGCGGGCCAATCGTCGAGCACCCGGCGAGGGTACGACGAACGCCGCGGGCCTTGCGATCCGACCGCGAAGCCATCTGCGACTGACTACGGTCGGCGCCACCATGGTTGTCTATGCGGTCTGCGTCTACTGCGGGTCGTCGAGCGGCGCAGACGACTCCTTCACTGCCGCGGCCGGCGCGCTCGGCCGCTTGTTCGCGAGTGCACGCATCGAGGTCGTGTACGGCGGCGGTGGCGTCGGACTCATGGGCAAGGTCGCCGACGCCGCGCTCGCGGCGGGCGGCACGGTCACCGGCGTGATCCCGCGGGGGCTGTTCGCGCGCGAGGTCGGCCACGTCGGGCTCTCGACGCTGCACGAGGTCGGCTCGATGCACGAACGCAAGCAGATGATGTACGACCTTGCCGACGCGTTCGTCGCGCTCCCCGGCGGTCTCGGGACGCTCGAAGAGCTCGCCGAGATCACGACCTGGGCGCAGCTCGGGATGCACCGCAAGCCGATCGTGCTCGTGAACATCGCCGGGTTCTGGGACCCCCTGCTCGCGCAGCTCGACCGGATGGTCGCCGCGGCGTTCTTGAAGCCGGAGAACCGCGCGCTGATCACCGCCGTCGACGCCGTTGATGACGTGCTCCCCGCGATCGAGAGATACGCGGCTCCGGTCGTGAAGAAGTGGATCGGGGCCGACGAAACCTGACTGCTCGAACATCGCCTCGGCTTGCGACCCCTCCCTGTACCGTCGTGGCGATGGCTGATTCGGAAGGTGTCACGCGTTCGGTCACGCGCTTGCTTTCCGTCACGATCATGATCGGGTCGCTGTGCGGAGCCCTCGTCGGACTTGTGCTGGTACAAAGGGGCGGCACGACCTATCGCGACGCGCTCGACGTCGCCGAGGAAGCGGGCCGCCTCGCGATCGATTCGTCGGAGTCCGCGGTCGCCCTCGCTTCGAGCCTCACGGATCTCTCCGACGTGCTGAGTGAACAGATCGACAGCCTCCGCGCGCTCGCCACGACTGCCGCCGACATCTCCGAACTGCTCGGCGCCTCGGCGCGCACGAACATGGCCGACGGTGTGCAGGGAGCGGCCGACGTCGCCGATCGCCTCGCTCGCGTGATCGAACTCACCGAACGGCTCATCCCCGGTAACACCGAGTCGCTTGCAGAGGAACTGCGAGCGATCTCCGACGGTCTCGAACCGATCCCCGACCAGTTGCGAGCGTTCGGCGAAGACCTGGGCCGCGGTGCGACCGACCTACGTCGCACCGAAGGGTCGCTGGCATCGCTCCAGGTCGAAGTCGACGCGCTCGGCACCAGAATCGCAAAGGCTGCACAGAACCTCGTCGCCCTGCCTGACACCACGAGACAACTGGTGGCCGAGGTCGAATCGGCGAACAACCGCGTGACGACGGACCTGTGGTTACTCCGCCTCGGCGTCGTCGTGACCGGCTTGGTCGCCGCCGCGATCGGCGCGGCTTTGTCGCGACTCGCGCGCGCATCTCCCCGACCCGCACCTCCCGGATGAGCCGACAGTGGCTTTGGTACCCTCCCCGCCGCTCGCGGGTGTAGTTCAGAGGCAGAACATCAGCTTCCCAAGCTGAGAACGCGGGTTCGATTCCCGTCACCCGCTCTGTTCAGAGTCCCAGGTCGGGCGCATGGTCGTCGATCTCTGGTGAGTTCCCGTCGGTCTCCATCGCGCGCCCATCGCGCGGGCGGGTGAAGATCGCGTCAAGTCGCGTTGCAAGCTCGCGGTCGCGCTCGGTTGACGCGTGTTGGTAGCGCAGCGCCGCCCGCGGCGAGGCGTGACCAAGTCGGGCCATGAGTTCACGGGTGGTCGCGCCGGCCTGTGCGGCGAGCGTTGCGCCGGCGTGGCGGAGGTCGTGCAGGGTGACATTGTCTGCACCGACGTCTGCACGGGCTCGGTGCCATGCGTTGTAGAGCGTGGCTCTGCGTAGCGGCCCGCCGCCCGGGTTACAGAACACGAGCCCGGTGTTACCGTGCTCCGCGTGCAGGTCGAGGTGCTTGCGCAGCACCTCGACGGTGACCGACGGGATCGCCACGATGCGCCGTCCCGCGGCAGTCTTCGGCTCGCTCCGGAGCTGGGTGCCGTCGCGGAGCTGCACGAGCTGCTCGTTGACACGCACCGTTCCGCCGTCGAGGTCGAGGTCGCGGCGGCGCAGCGCGAGCAGTTCACCGAGGCGGAGGCCGCCGGTGGCCGCGAGGAGCACGAGGGCTCGGTAGCGAGGCTCGATCGCGTCAACGAGTGCAAGGGCCGTCTCCGGTGGCACGAGCGGCCGCTCGGGCGAGCGTTCCTGACCGGCGCCCGGGATCCTGCACGGGTTGCGCGCGATGAGACCGTCGTCGACTGCGGTGTTGAGTACTGCACGCAAGAACCGGTAGGCCTTCGCGGCCTGGATACCGCTCACCCGTTCCGCGAGATCGTGGTGCCAGACCCGTATCTGTTCCGGGCTGATGCGGGCGAGCGCAACGCGGCCCAGAACCGGCGCGATGAAGCGCCCGTGCAGGTCCGCGTAGAGCTCGCGGGTGCGAGGCGCAAGGCGCCGCGACGCCATCCAGCGGACCGAGTAGTCCTCGAGCGCTACCTCGCCCGCTCGCGGATCGACAGCGTCGCCGCGCACCCGGCCCGCCTCGATCAGTCGCGCCCATCGCTCGCCGTCCTGACGGCGCTGAAAGGTGCGCGTCAGCACGCGCTCACCGAGACGGACACGCACGTCGTACCGGGCGGCGCCGCGAGCGGTCTCGCGACGCCGGATCGATGCCATCAGCCCGTTCGAGAAGCGCTCGCGCTCACCAGACGTCGCCGCTCGACGAAGGCAACAAGCGCGACCGCCGGCACGCGCACCGAACGTCCTATCCGGACGACCTCGATCTCGCCGGCAGCGATCAGCTCATAGAGGGTGCTGCGACCGATCGAGAGTCGATGAGCCGCCTCCCGCGTCGTCAACAACAGTGCCGCGCCTCTGTCCTCCATGCCTCCGATAAGCGCGCCGGAGCGATGTTGCGCGACGCGTTGTAGCGATCGCGCGCGCCGTCAGTCCGGATAACGGTCGGCTCCCGGACCCCACCACGGGAAGAACGGCGGCAAATCCGTCCGGCGGGGGTTCGGCGGTAGCCGTGACTCGCCGTCGTCGCCGTCCCAGCGACGGCCGTACTGATCCGGAAGGTCACCCCAACCCCAGTAGGGCAAGGGTTCCGTCGGCGTGATACCGAGGGCATCGAGAGGATCGATCCGCTGCTCACCGACCGAGCACAGGTGGTGCCAACCGTCGCCGAAATCGAACACGTAGAGGAACTGCTCCCCAGGGGCGAGTCGACCGAGCTTCGTGCGGCGGCCGTCGAGGCACTCGTCATCGCCCCAGTCATGGTCTGGCTGGCCGATGCGCGTGTCGTCGAGCAGCCGGAACTCGTACAGGTGCGCCCGGTCCCAACGCGCGAACGCGTCGTCGATCGCCTCCGCAAGGTCCGCGAACGTGTGCGTCCGAGCCGCGGCGAGGATCCGGCCCGGGCGCGGCCAGAACGAGCGGCCGCCACCCTCGACGAGCTCCACCCTGATCGACAGCCACGTCCGCGCCACGACCTGGATCCTGGCAGCCCTCACCCCGGATCGGCCACCGAAGCCCACTGCACGACTCCCTGCACCCGCCGTCGCAATGCTGCCGCGACGGAGCAGCGAATCGCGCCCGACATCCGCTCGCGAAGGCATCGAAACGAGTCACACAGACTCGCCACTTGCGCGTAGCGCAAGTGGCCGCGACGTGCTGCCGCGTGATCGCGACGACAACTGCGCCGCCGCGTCAGCGACGGCCCGACGGCCGCCGGGCTCCCTGCCGGGGCGCCGTTGAACAAGAGACCCACGTCTGCACACCGCTGTCTGTGCAGCCCTGCACAGCTGCCTGCACAGGAGTCCGTGCATGAAGTTGAGAAACGCTCGGTCGACGACCGGCCACCTCGGAACGTCGAAAACGCGCCGCTGCGTGGGGCGTATCAACCGGGGCGGTTGCGCCGACGCGGCCAGCAGGCTTCACTGCGATCGTGGACGACCCTCTCGCGCCGCGCTTGCTTCTTAACGTGGATGGCGCCGGGCGCGCCCTCTACCAAGGCCCGCTCAGAATTCGGCGAGGTGACTCCGTTGCCGACGCCGATGGGGAGCTGCAGTTTGTGTGGCGACCGTCGCCGTGGATTCGGTATGTGTGCACATTTGGCGACGGGATCCCGGGCGCACTCGACCCGTTCGTCCCCGGCGAGGTGTCGGTGGAGCTCGTCGGGCCCGCACTTATCCCCGCGGGTGATCTGCCCGTGGCTCGCGAACCCGACGAGTTCGCCGCAAATGGCTCGTATCACTCCGACCGCATGCCCCGCGGGTACATGTTCGGTTCGGCGAGCGACGAAGTTCAGATGGCCGAGTTCCACCTCGTCAACGGCCCGAACGTCGTGCCCCCGAAGCCGCTGAGGCGCGCTGACGGCTCTGGTGCGTACCGTGGTCGCTTCCATCTCTACGGGCAGATCTGGAAGATCACGCTCGACGCCCATCCCGACATCAGCCTCGATGATTACGTTCGGCATCTCGCCGAGCAACGCGCATTCGGGCCGACCCACATCGGCCTACTTGAGCGAGCGGACGGTCGCCTCTTCGACGCTGACTTCGCTCGCGAAGGCCTGGACCTCTTGTTCACGACGCTGTCGTTCTGCCGCGGTGCTCTGACGGGGCCGTCGCTGCCGATGGGTATCGACGAAGACGGGTCAGCGCGCTGGCTGAGCCTCGAGACACTGCTCGCCGACGAATGGGAGGGACGTTTCTCGTGGTGCGACAGATTGATGGGGTCTTCGATCGAGAGCGTGTTCGCGCGCTTCGAGGCGTGCTGGCTGGACACGTTCCGACGAGAAGTGCTTTCCCGCGTAGTTCGCTACTACGTAGAGGCGAACTCGGCGCCAGTGGAGAAGGGGCTCATCCTTGGACAGGCAGCGCTCGAACTGCTGTCGTGGGCTGTGCTCGTTGAACTCCAAGGCACCCAGACGCGCGCGAACCTGAAGGGCCGCGCTGCTAAGGACAACGTTCGTGACCTCCTCAGATGGGCTGGAATCAACCTCGACATCAGCGATCCACGCGTCGCCCACAAGTTCGCGGGACTCATGTCTGCGTATCCGGAAGCGGATCGCGACGGACCAGCCCTGACCACCTGGGCGCGAAATCGGATCGCGCATCCGGAGCGTGACGTACCTTCGTTGCAGGGCGCGCCGCTCGTCAACGCGTGGCAGCTGACCCTCTTCTACCTGGAACTCGTGATACTCCGATTCGTCGAGTATCACGGCGTCTTCAGTAACCGACTCACTTCACAATGGACCGGCGAACACGAGAGAGTGCCGTGGGATTAGGGCCGCGACCGGCTCGCCTCCATGTCCCGGGCCATCGGTAGCGTGTCGCACCGACGAATCGAACGTGCTCGAGGGGGAACAGTGGGACCGCAGGGTCTGAGCCAGCAGGAGCTGGAATCGCGACTGTGGGCGGCCGCGAACAGCCTGCGAGGGCCGGTCGACCCATCGGACTTCAAGGCCTTCATCTTCCCGCTCCTCTTCTACAAGCGGATCTGCGACACCTGGGACGAGGAGCACGCCGCCGCGCTGGCGCTCTACCCCGGTGCCGACCAACTCGCCGCGCTCGCCGAGAACTACCGGTTCCAAGTCCCTGACGGCTGCCACTGGAGCGACCTGCAGCGGGCCCACGAGAACGTCGGCGTGGCGCTGCAGAACATCTTGGACCACATCCAAGAGGCCAACCCCGACACCCTCGCCGGCATCTTCGGCGACGTCCCCTGGGGCAACAAGGAGAAGCTGCCCGAACACTCGCTACTGAACCTGATCGACGCGTTCCACACGCTCGACCTGTCGCCGTCGAAGGTCGGCCACGACGTGCTCGGCAACGCGTACGAGTATCTGCTGAAGCAGTTCGCCGACGAGAGCGGCAAAAAGGCTGGCGAGTTCTTCACGCCGCGTGCCGTCGTGCGCCTCCTGACTCGCATTCTCGACCCGCAACCCGTCGAGACGATCTACGACCCCGCATGCGGATCCGGCGGCATGCTCGTCGAAGCCGTCAACGAGGTCGTCGAGTCGGGCGGCGCCGTGCACACTCTGCGCCTCTACGGCCAGGAGGTCAGCCTCACCACATCGGCGATCGCACGCATGAACCTGTATCTGCACGACATCGAGGACGCGCGGATTCTGCGCGGTGACACGCTGCGCGACCCGAAGTTCCGAGACGATCGTGGCCGTCTCGGTCGCTTCGACGTCGTGATCACGAATCCCCCATTCAGCCTCAAGAACTGGGGCGCCGAGGTATGGACGAGCGATCCGTGGAGCCGCCCCTCCTGCGGGCTCCCGCCGGCCAGCAACGGCGATTACGCGTGGGTACAGCACATGCTCGCCTCGATGAACCCCGCCACCGGACGGGTCGGTGTTGTCATGCCTCACGGTGTCTTATTCCGTGGCGCCGCCGAGAAGGCGATCCGCCAGTGCCTGATCGAGCGCGATCAGCTCGACGCCGTCATCGGGCTGCCGCCCAACCTCTTCTACTCGACATCGATCCCGGCGTGTCTCCTGATCTTCCGCGCCGATAAACCCGCTGAGCGACGCGGGCACGTGCTCTTCGTCGACGGCTCGCACCGGTTCACCAAGGGCCACAACCAGAACCAGATGAGCGCCGACGACATCGAGGCCATCGTCACGTCGTACCGCACCGCGACCGACACGGATGGCGACGACGACATCAGAGTGCGTCTCGTCGAGCACGCAGAGATCAAGGAGAGCGGCTGGGATCTCAACATCGGCCGCTACATCCGCGGCGCCGCGGCCGATGTCATCGACGTCGAGACTGCCCTCGCCGATCTCGCCGCCGCACAGGAGGCATTGCGAGAGGCCGAAGCCAACCTCGTCGAACGGCTCAAGGCAGCCGGCTATGCGTAACGGATGGCGCCCCTGCCCGCTCAGCGAAGCAATCGACATCACGATTGGGAGGCAGCGGTCACCGAAGCACCAGACCGGCGAACACGTTGTGCCATACCTGCGCGCCGCGAATGTGAAGGACGCTCGTCTGCTGCTCAACGACGTCCTTACGATGAACTTCACGCCTATCGAGCAGGAGACCTTCGCACTCCGTAACGGTGACGTGCTCGTCACCGAAGGGTGCGGCAGCATTGGTGAACTTGGTGCCTCGGCTATGTGGCGAGCGGACCTCCCGGGAACCGTCTGCTTCCAGAACACTCTCCTGCGCCTACGCGCGCGGCCCGGAGTGACCATCCCCGGCTTCGTCGAGCAGTGGTCGCGCTGGGCGCACCGTGCGGGAGTCTGGGCCACAATCGCATCCGGGACGAACATCTTTCACATCGGCCTCAACAGAGCAAAGCGAGCCGAGATTGACCTCCCGCCGATCGCCGAGCAGCGCAGGATCGTCGACCTCCTTGTCGCGGTCGATGACGCACTCGCTGCCACGCGGAAGACGGGGACTGCCGCACAGGCTGCCCTCATGTCGCACCTGAATCAGCGTCTGGTCAATTGGCAAGGCACCTCCGATACCGCGACGCTCGGCGAACTCGTCGAGATGGGCTCCGGCCCATCGTGGAAGTCCGCAGACGAATCGCCGACGCCTGTCGCCGACTCCGTCCGGGTCATCGGGATCACGAATACGCCAGCATCCGGAGAACTCGACATGACCAACGAGGTCTACGTCGCCGGGCTCTCCGGACGCGCGCGTCTGCTCGACCCTCACAGTCTGATTCTCATTCGCACGAACGGAAACCGCGAGCGCATTGGCAACGTGTACAAGGTGACGCCCGACGCTGTCGGCGCGGCCTACTCGGCTTTTCAGATCGGGCTCTTTCCGCACGAACCCGGCGACTCGCCGTTCGTGTACTGGTTCCTCAAGGCACCGTCTGTCCAACGATCAATGACCGACGCGGCGAGCGGGACGACTGGACTCGGCAATATTGCGATTCGCTGGCTGCGCGATCTTGACGTGCCCTGGCCGCAGCCGGATGAGCGCGACTCCTTCGTCGCGACCGCAGAGTCGATCGCCAACGTCGAGCGCGAGGCCTCGCGTCAGATGGATGCGATGACGCGGCTCCGTTCCGCGTTGCTGTCCGACCTGCTCTCCGGGGCTCACGAAATCCCAGAGTCGTACGATGCCCTTCTGGAGAGCGCGTCGTGAGCGGGTTCAACGAGGCGAACACGGTGCAGGCCGCAATCCTCGATCGACTGTCGAAGCAGGACCTCGGTTGGCAGTTCGTCGCGCACGAAGACCTGCCGCGATTCCTCGATGGCGTGATGCTCGAGCCTGAGGTGAGTTCGGCGCTCGAACGTCTCAACCCGGCGATCGCGGAGGAGCCCGATCGCGTGATGGACGTGCTGCCGAAGCTGCGCGCGGTGTTGCTCTCGGTCGCGAACGACGGGCTCGTCAGCGCGAACGAGCGGATGGTGAGTTGGCTGCGCGGCACAGAGACGGTCAAGTTCATCGGCACCAACGACTACGTGCCGGTCCGGCTCATCGACTACGAGAACCCGCGCCGCAACTCACTGATCGTCTCGTCGGAGGTGACCTACCGGGGAGCCGACGAACGTCGCTTCGACGTGACGTTGTTCGTGAACGGGTTCCCGCTGGTGGTCGGCGAGACGAAGACGCCCATCTCGCATTCGACGTCGTGGTTGAACGGCGCCAAGGACGTCCACAACACCTATGAGGTCCGTACGCCGCAGTTCTTCGTGTCGAATGTGTTGTCGTTCGCGAGTGAGGGCAAGGAGCTTCGGTACGGGGCGATCCGCCAACCGCCCGAGGTATGGCTGCCCTGGTCGGCGACGACGGATCCGATCTCGTTGCCGGGGATGGCGTCGGTGCTTCGCTCCATCGAGTTGCTCTGTACGCCAGAGATGATCCTCGACATCCTGCGCTCTTACACGCTGTTCTCGCGCCGGTCGAGTTCGTCGGGTGGGTTCACATTGAAGGTGATCCCGCGGTACCCGCAGGTTGAAGCGGTCGACGCGATCGTGACGCGCGTGAAGGACAAGGCTCGCCGTCAAGGGCTCGTATGGCATCACCAGGGTTCGGGCAAGACGCTCGTGATGGCGTTTGCCGCGGCGCGGTTGCGCCAGGAGTTGGAACTCGACGCTCCCACGATCCTCATCGTGCTCGATCGGTTGGACCTCATCGAGCAGGTCTCCTCGGAGTTCGCGTCCGTGGGGCTGCCGACGCTCAAGATCGCGCAATCGAAGGAAGCGCTTGCGCAGTTGCTCCGCGAGGACGCGCGGGGCGTCATCGTCACGACGATCTTCCGGTTCGCCGACGCGGGGCCGCTCAACGAGCGCGACAACGTTGTGGTACTCGTCGACGAGGCGCACCGCACTCAGGAAGGCCGGCTGGGTCTCGACATGCGCGAGGCGCTCCCGAACGCGAAGTTCATTGGGCTCACGGGAACACCGATCTCCAAGAAGGATCACAACACCTGGGCCGCCTTCGGTGACCCCGACGACCCCGACGGCGTGTTGAACCACTACACCGTCGAACGGTCGATCGCCGACGGTGCAACCTTGCCGATACACGTCGAGACTCGTCTCGTCGACTTCCACATCGACGCCGAAGCGCTCGACCAGGCGTTCATCGAGCTGGCTGAAGCCGAGGGACTCGACGAGGGTGAACAAGGAATGCTGGCGCGGCGCGCGTCGCGGGTCGATCAGCTGATGAAGAACCCACAGCGGATCGAGGCCGTGTGCGCCGACATCGTCGCTCATTACCGCTCCAAGGTCGCGCCGCTCGGCCTCAAGGCACAGGTCGTCGCCTTCGATCGTGAGTTGTGCGTCGCGTACCACGACGCGATCAGTCGATTGCTGCGCGACGGCGAGGAGGCGACGGTCGTGATGACCTGCGCCAAGGACGACGCGTCGCGGTGGCTCCAGTTCGACCGCGAACGCGACGCCGAAGCGCGCATCAAGGATCGCTACAAGGACCCGAGCGACCCGCTGTGCCTGCTCATCGTCACCGCGAAGCTGCTCACCGGATTCGACGCGCCCATTGAAGGTGCGATGTACCTCGACAAGCCGCTACGGGCTCACACCCTGTTCCAGGCGGTGACCCGCACCAACCGGCGCTGGACGAACCCCGCGACTGGGCAGGAGAAGCACTACGGGCTCGTGGTCGACTATGTCGGGATCGGCAACGAGCTCGCGTCCGCGGTCGCGGTGCGCGACACCGGGGCCGGCAAGCCGCTCCCTGCCGACGTCGACGAGTTGGTTTCGGTGCTCGCCGAGGGGATCGGGGTTTGTCTCGGTCGGTTCGGCGGCATCGATCGAACTGCGGGCGGCTTCGAGCAGCTCATGGCGGCCCAAGAACGTCTCGCCGACGCTGACGCACGTGCGCGCTTCGCCGAGGAGTTCCTGTGGTGCGAGGGCCTGTTCGAGTTCCTCTGGCCCGATACCGCGCTGCGCCCCGTCGAGGACGACTACCGATGGCTCGCCAAGATCTACAAGTCGATCACCCCGACCAACGTCGCCGACGCGCTGCTGTGGCAGCGGCTCGGCGCCAAGACTTCCGAGCTCATCGCGGAGCACATCGGTGATGTGCGCGTCGACGCGACCGGACTCGAGACCGTTGCGATCGACGCCGAGGTGTTCGAGGCCATCCGCGAACTGTTCCCCGAGATCGCGCCGCAACCCCGCGTACCGGACGGTGGACCGACCGTCGCCGAGGTGCTGGACACGATCCACGAACGGCTGCGCCGCAAACTGGAAGGACCGCACGCGCACCCGGTGTACGTCAGCCTCGCCGATCGCCTCGACGACCTTCGCCGAGCAAAGATCGCCAGCGCCGAGGCGTCGGTCGAGTTCCTGAAGCTCCTACTGGAGATCGCACGCGACTTCGTCGAGGCCGAGAAGGCGGAAGCCGCGGGAAACCTTGACGCGATCCCGGTGCTGCCTGATCCCCGCAAGGGAGCGCTCACGCAGATCCTCGCCGAGTACGCCCCACTCGACACGCCGGTCATCATCGAGAGCGTCGTCGAGGACATCGATGCCATCGTGCGCCCCGTGAAGGGCAGTGGGTGGCAGACCAGCCAACCCGGCGATCGCGAAGTCCGACGCCAACTCCGCGCCTGCCTCAACCGCCACGCCCTCCCCGCCATCGGCGAGCTCTACGACCGTGCGTACGCCTACATCCGCGAGAACTATTGATGACACCAGAACGCTTCGCCGAGTATCGCGCGATGATCCGCGAACAGCGCGCGTTTGAGGTGAAGCAGTCTGGTTCGCTCGACGACAAGTCTTTCCTCGCCCGAGTCATCCGCGCCGCGCTCGCAATGGCGAACCTTCAGGACGGTGGAGTCATCGTGCTGGGTGTAACCGACGGAAATCCACTGGAGTGGACGGGTATGACCGCCGACCACCTCACGTCGTGGTCCAACCTTGACGCATTCGCCGACAAGCTCGCGAGCTACTCAGACCCGCCGATCACGTTCGAACTCGACGTCCACGTCGACGACGACGCATGCAGCTTCGCCGTGATCAAGGTCGACGAGTTCGCCGACGTCCCGGTCATCTGCAAGAAGGACTACCCGGAGATACTGCAGGCTGGTCACTGCTACGTGCGCTCGCGTCGAAAGCCGGAGTCGGTACCCGTGCCAGGGCAGGCGGAAATGCGCGAGCTCCTCGATCTGGCATCTGAGAAGGCGCTGCGCCGAGTACTCGGCACCGTCGAGCGCGCGGGTGGTCGCATCGTCGGCGCGCCGACACCAGATGCGCTGTTCGACGAGCAGGCCGGAGACCTCGCGTGACGACGGTGGCGGAGAAGATCGCGAACCGCGCGTACTGGGTGGTGCGAATCAGACCGGCTGAGTTCATCAACGATCGTGTCCCGTTCAAGGAACTCGAACCGATCATCTCGCGCTGCGCCGTCACCATCAGAGGTTGGGACGTGCCACACGTCGACGTGCACGAGCTCATCGAGTCGCATGAGGACTTCATCGCGCAGTCGTTCGACTGGGAGCATCACGTCGAGACCTGGCGCTTCTACCAGAGCGGCCAGTTCGTGATGCGCAAGGGCATGCGCCTCGCGTGGCGCAGCCAGAGCGGATGGTTCAAGGACTCTCAGATCCCAGACCATGACGTTGTGGGGATCAGCGACACGGTCGGTCACTTCGCCGAGGTCTTCGAGCTCGCCGCGCGCCTCGCAGTCACTCCCGCTGGCGGCGAGGAGATGGTCATCGAGGCCTCTGCCCGCAACCTCGCAGACCATCACCTCTACCTCGACAGTCCGGGACGAGCCACCCTCTACGGCGACTACGTGACGCACATCGAAGACTTCGGCGGGCCGGTGCGTGTGCACCGCGAGTACCTCGTTGCCAACAAGGACGAACTGGCACTCGACGCGGCCGAGGCGCTACTCAGCCGCTTCAGTGGCTTCTCGCCGAGCCGCGATGTCCTTCGAAGTCTGCGCGACGAGTTTCGATAGGTCCGAGACAGTCCTTCGCGAAGCTGGTCGCTAGTCGAACGGCCGGCCGACGCCTCGCCCGTCAGCTACTTGTCTGGGTGGACGACGATGAGATCCCCGAAGCTCCCCGCTATCCGCTCGAAATGCTTGACGTTGTTCGTGACGACGGGCAGCGCCTCATTCTGAGCTAGGGCACAAGCGGCCGTCCACTCATCGTTTTGGTCGACCTGGCCACTTACTGCGGCGTGGATCCGTGCGTACCACGCTGTCACTTCGGCATCCACCGGGAGAACCACGAATCGACGAATGAACGCTTCGAGATCCGCGCGTCGGCGTTCACCCCACTTGGCCTTCGCGTGCTCTGCCATCGTCCACAGCTCGCCAACCGTGGCGAAGGACAGGCACAGAACGTGACCGTCGAGCAGTGGCTTGAAGCGCTCTGCGCGACCCTTCCCAAGGAAAGCAAAGCTGGCGACATCGGTATCGACGACCAAAGGTCTATCGGGAACGTCCTCCGGCGTCACGGCGTCATGGCGTCCAAGAAGGCAGCCGCCTCCTCGTCCGTCAAGTCCGGGACAGCTAGCGAGTCGAGGTCGTCAACAGTTTCAACTCCTTGCTCGCTCGCGAGCTCGGCGACAGTCCGATGCCTCCAGAAGTCCTCAACGTCGCCAAGCAGGTCGAACTGGTGCGAACGAATGATCCGCCGGAGCTGAACTGAGGTGACAACTCCGGTTCGGGGGTCATGAGAGGTGTGACCCTCAAGCTCTCCAGGTTGCCGTAGCCAGGCATGAATGTCATCCGCCTGATCCTCCGTGAACCTCACTTCGACGCGGCTCCCCGCACTCGTACGCACGTGGGCAGTTCGGTTCTCGAAGTCAGCCTCGACAAGAACTCCGATGACCCGGGCCTCGCCGACCGCGGCGACTCGCCCATGAGCGCGGCGCGAGGCCAGCTTGTCGCGCGTCTCAACCGTGAAGCGCGCGCGGCGCTGCGGCTTGGATGGACGTTCAAGGCTGAGCGCGATCGCCGAATAGCGCACCCCGACTCCAAGCTCGTCGCCAATTCGTGCAAGGGCATCCACGACCCACTCGTCCCCCTCGGGACGGTCGGGGTCCTCGACGAGCGCCAGCAGATCATCCGCTGCTAGTTCTCCAAGGTGGGCGTCTCCTACGTCGAGCGCAGCGATGTCGGCAACGCCTGGAAGTTCCACAACCGCCGAAAGGCTTCCGCGCTCGATGTCGCGAAAGATGAGCCTCGTTGCAGCCTCAACTGCGCCTCCGCGCCGCCCTGTTCGAGCGCGGCGCCCCGTACGTGCTTCTGCAGCACGCCCTAGGGCCCGCTCGAAGCCATCGAGGAGGCGTACGACGTCAGCGACCGGTATCCGGCCAGGTTCGGCGTCGTCACCCTCAAGCGTGATTCTGAGGAGCTCACCCACGAGACTCAGCGTACGCCAGGCATGTGACACGATGCGCTGGCACGGAGTCGGTCTGGCAGCGCCTGTTCCCACGCCTTGCCCCACGCGCTTGGCGAATGCCGATCAAGGCCGAGCAAGCAAGGTCCTTCTCGGCGCCGCAGTCGTACGTGCACCGAGCGGCACGACGACGAGTTCTCGAGCGCGCGTTTCCATCGCGCGTCCATCGCGCGGCCGGGGTCGTCCGAGACCGTCCACGGCGGTCCGCGCAGTTCGCTGACCTGCGAACACGCAGATCAGCAACCCACACGAATCGCTTCCCAAGCTGAGAACGCGGGTTCGATTCCCGTCACCCGCTCCACGGGACCGCCGACGCTGCCCAGGTTCTGGCGCGCCACGGCGACCCTGGGCCGCACTCAACATCGTCAGAACACGCACCTGCCCGCCGCCTGAGTTCTGGCGTGCCACGGCGACCCTGCGCCGCACCCAACATCGTCAGAACACGCAACCGTGCCAAGCTC
>Ga0233425_10004858_pt1 | contig 21962 bp, 15 predicted proteins | sample Watercolumn_Towu_2_FD_181712 | JGI IMG/M metagenome (GOLD analysis project Ga0233425, IMG submission 181712) | Freshwater microbial communities from Lake Towuti, South Sulawesi, Indonesia - Watercolumn_Towuti2014_140_MG | ecosystem: Environmental > Aquatic > Freshwater > Lake | place...
GACCAGCCGGGAGCGCACATCGACGGATTCCTCCAGACCTACGAGGAGGCGATGTCGTCGGGGAATCCATTCCTTCTCGATCCGTATGACCCTGGGTTCCAGGTCTTCAAGCCGCTGCTGTCTTCTGCCTGGTACGACTCGGTGGAACGCTCCCTGGTCGCCCTGGAAGGGGTGCAGGTGACCACGGTCAAGGCGGAGGAGGGGCTCTACTCGATTTCGTTCGTCAAGGTACAGGAAGACCTTCTGGTGGACGGCACGTTCACGCGGGGGATTGCAGGCATCCGCACCGAGGTCCGGTTCCACGAAGGCAAGCTCATCGTTCTCTCGCACAAGACCTTCCCGCCCAAAGGGGCGACGGCCGGTTACCGTTCTTCGGACCCGCGGACGTGGAGGGACGAGCATTCCGAGGCGGAGCGGGCGTTGTTCGGCGGGCTCGAGGACCTGCGCGACGGGGATCTCCAGGGAGCGGAAGAGGCCCTCGGGAAAGCCGTGGCCCTGGCCGATTCGGGGGACCATCCCAGGTTCCTGATGGGTCCTGCCTATTTCATCGGGATGTGCCGATTCTACGCTGCCATGCTGAAGTACAAGCGGGGGGATTTCCAGGGGGCGGGAGAGGATCTCGATGTGGCCTTGCAAGTTCATCCCGACTTCCCCGCAGGCCTGAACCTCAGGGCCCACATCCATCTCAGTGAGGCCGAGTACGCTCCTGCGCTCGACCTGTGGCGTCGCTCCCTCGACCTCAGGCCCGAGCAGCCGGTCGTGCGCGAGGTGGTCGACCTCCTGGCCAACGCCACCGAGTCCAAGAACCGGAAGTTCCGGGATCTCCTGCTCTCGCTCATGCACGTTCCTCCGTCCCAGGCCGTTCAGCTCCTGGTCCCGTCGGTCAAGGACAAGCCCCGCCATCCGGTGCTGGTTCCGCTCCTGGCCAAGGCCCACCTGGGCAGCGGAGACCCGGAGAAGGCGCTCCAGGTCCTCGAATCCTCCCGGCTTGTGGGCAAGAAGCTCGATGCCACCTACCTGGCAGCCCGCATCAGCCTCAAGCTGCAGCAGCCCGAGCGGGCTCTCGATCTGTTCGAGACCGTGCGCAGCCTGCATCCCGGCTATCGCGATGTCCCGGTTTTCCTGGTGTTCCTCTATGCCTCGGCCGGGAGGTTCCAGGAGGCCCTGGCGCAGCTCGACGGCGGTCCGGATTCCACGGTGCCTCCCGCAACCCTGGCCGCTTTGCGTGGAAAGTACTTCCTCATGGCCGGGCGGTTTCTGGATGCCGTGGCCGACCTGAAGGAGGCTACCCGTTCCCGGTTGCCGTCCCGGCTGAGAACCGACGTGGCGTATTTCCTTCAACGAATCGACAAGCAGGGGAGGTAGGCGATTACCCAGCGCGTCTACGGCAACACAACGGGACTCAAGTCGAGCCAGGTGGATGCGCTGGAACGGCTCTATCGCCGCTATGTACCGCCCGAGCAGGTCGTGACACAGGAGGTGGCCCTCACCATCGCCGAGGTCTCTCGGGAAATCCGCCGCCAGGTCGCGCTCCTGGTGGACCGGAAGGGCAATGTCCAGTTCGTCGCAGTCGGTGATGCCAACCGCGTCGGGATGCCGGATCTCGGCCGTTTCCGTGCCGGCAGGACACGGCTGCGAGGATTGCGGCTCATCCACACCCATCTCTTCGGAGAGCCGCTGTCGACCGAGGATCTCAACGACCTCTCGAGGCTTTCTTTCGACCTGGTGGCCGCGGTGGATGCCCGGCCGGACGTGAACCCCATCGGCATGGGGGTCGCACACCTCCTTCCCGTGAACCCTGACAAGAAGCAGTGGGAGATCCTCGGCCCGGCGCCGGTGCATGACTTCGAGCTCGATTTTGCCTCGTTCATCAAGGCGCTCGAGGGGGAGTTCGGCCGCAAGGCAGAGGGGCTCAAGGCCCGCAAGGGGCGGGAACGGGCGGTGCTGGTGTTCCTCGATGACGGCCGCGTATCCAATCCCGAGTCGGAGGTGGCCGAGTTCCGGCAACTGGCGGATTCGGCCGGCCTCGATGTCGTGGACCTGGTGGTGCAGAGGCGGCGGCCGGACCCCCGGTATCTCATCGGCCAGGGCAAGCTGCAGGAGCTCCTGGTGCGCACGCTCCAGTCGGAGGTGGACCTGCTCGTGTTCTGTCCCGACCTGACCCCTGCCCAGGTCAAGTCGATCTCCGATCTCGCGGAGGTGCGGGTCATCGACCGCACGCAGCTCATCCTGGATATCTTCTCGCAGAGGGCCGCAAGCCGGGACGGCCGTCTCCAGGTCGAGGCCGCTCAACTCAAGTACCTCATGCCCCGCCTCATCGGTGCCGGACATGCCATGAGCCGGCTCCTCGGAGGAATCGGGATCCGAGGCCCCGGCGAAACCAAGCTCGAGACCGACCGGCGACGCATCCGACAGCGGATTTCCCACCTCGAAAAGCAGCTCGAGGAGCTTGCCCGGCGCAGGAAGGAGCGCAGGAAGCGCCGGGAGCGCTCAGGCATTCCCATCGTGTCCATCGTGGGGTACACCAATGCCGGGAAGTCCACGCTCCTCAATGCCTTGACCCATGCCCGGGCCAATGCCGAGGACAAGCTGTTTGCCACCCTGGACCCGTACACCCGGCGGCTGCGTTTCCCCCGGGACAGGGAGTTGGTGCTCACGGATACCGTGGGGTTCATCCGCAACCTCCCCCCGGACCTGAAGACCGCGTTCAAGGCCACCCTGGAAGAGCTGGAATCCGCGGACCTCCTGCTGCACGTAGTCGATGTCAGCTCTCCCTGGTGCGATGAGCAGCTCGAGGCCGTCGAGTACCTCCTGGCCGAGCTCGAGCTGCAGTGGATTCCCCGGATCACGCTGTTCAACAAGATGGACCGTCTCGCAGACCCCGCAGTCGCATCGAACATGGCGCACCGGTTTGGTGGGCTTGCCATCTCGGCAGCGGAGAAGGCCACCCTGCGCCCCCTGGTAGCACTGATCGAACGCACACTGTGGGCGGAGAAACCCGGACCCGCCCGAACCAACCACGGAGGAGCTGATGAGGAAGAACTACGTCCTTGATACCAACGTCCTGCTGCACGACCCGTTCGCATTCCGGGCTTTCGAGGACAACAACGTCATCATCCCCATCTACGTCATCGAGGAGATAGACGGGTTCAAGAAGTCGCAGGACGAACTGGGACGAAACGCAAGGACCGTGTCTCGCGAGATCGACCGCTTCCGCCGCCAGGGCTCGCTGTCAAACGGAATCGAGCTCGAGCGCGGGATCGTGCTGCGCCTGATGTTTGCCCCGGCCGCATCCAACATCCCCCGGCAGTACCGCAGCAACTTCGAGAAGGATGACCTCATCCTGTCGGTGGCCAAGCTCCTCAAGGACACGGAACCCGAGCTTCCCACCGTGTTCGTCACCATGGATACCAATCTCCGCATCCGTGCCGATGCCCTCGACATCCAGACCGAGGATTACGAGAAAGGGCACGTGCAGACCACCGAGGTCTACACCGGTCATGCCGAGCTCTATGTCCCCGGCGACACCGTGGACGCGCTCCATCGGGAAGGCGTTGTCGACCTGCCCGAAGGGGAGTGGGCCGCGCACCAGTACCTCACCCTGAGGGACGAGAAGAACCCGCAGCACACGGCGCTGGGCAAGATCCCGGTCAAGAAGGACTGCATCGTCCCGATCAAGGCCGCCAGCAAGCTGATCTGGGGCATCCGCCCCCGCAACCGGGAGCAGATCTTCGCCATGGACCTGCTGCTCGACCCAACCATCAGCCTGATCACCCTGGTGGGCAAGGCCGGCACCGGCAAGACCCTCATCGCGGTTGCCTGCGGCCTCTACCAGGTGACCGACGAGCAGCGGTTCGAGCGCCTCCTCATCTCTCGCCCCGTGTTCCCCATGGGCCGGGACATCGGCTTCCTTCCGGGCACCGTCGAGGAGAAGCTCAACCCGTGGATGCAGCCCATCTACGACAGCGTGGATTTCCTGCTGTCCGCGGCCAAGAAGGAGCGCAAGGAAAACCGGCCCTACGGCGGGCTCATGGACATGAACATCATCCAGATCGAGCCCCTGACCTACATCCGAGGCCGCAGCATCCCCAACCAGTTCATGATCGTCGACGAATCGCAGAACCTCACGCCGCACGAGGTCAAGACCATCCTCACCCGCGCCGGTGAAGGCACGAAGATCGTGCTGACCGGCGACCCCTACCAGATCGATCACCCCTACCTCGATTCACTGAGCAACGGGCTCGCCTACACCGTAGCCCGGTTCCGGGATACCGCGATCGCGGGCACGGTAACGCTGGAAAAGGGCGAACGCTCCGCATTGGCCGAGCTGGCCGCAAACATCCTGTAAACAAGGTCACGTCGTCCGCCGATCATCCGGCTGGGCTGCGTCAGGCTTCGGCCGTCGTGCTCGACGTACCCCAAGTACGCCTGCGCCGCCGACCTCGAAGCCTTTCTTGCCCGGCCGGCGCTCGACGAACGACCCGACCATGTTTGCAGAGCAGATGGGAAGATCCTGCATAGATCCCGTAGCCTCACGAGCGATGTGGGGCATGGGCCGTTGCCCCTACCTCGGTTGCTCCGAGTCGCAGGCATCGCCGATCCCGTTGCCGTTGGTATCGGCCTGGTCGCCGTTGGGAATGTCGGGGCAGTTGTCGCAGGCATCACCGACCGTGTCCGAGTCGGCATCGGCCTGGTCGCCGTTGGGAATGTCGAGGCAGTTGTCGCAGGCATCACCGACCGCGTCCGAGTCGGCATCGACCTGGTCGGGGTTGGGCTTGGCCGGGCAGTTGTCGCACGGGTCGCCGGTGCCGTCGCCGTCCCCGTCTTCCTGGGCCGGGTTGTAGAAGCCGGGGCAGTTGTCGCAGGCATCGCCGATCCCGTCGGAGCCGCCCGGGACCTCGAACCTGATGCGGATCCAGAACGGGCCGGCCCCTCCCATCTTGGGCCAGATCCAGTCGGCACTCCCGTCGACCCACCCCTCGATAGGGAGGTAGGGCTCCGTCCCATACGTGGAAACCTGGGTCACAGGGGAGAAGGCCGAATCATCGAACTCGGGAGTGAGCCATTCCGCGGGAGGCTCGACGTCCGTGGCTTTCCAGGCTGGCACTGCCTTTGTGTGCATCACCACCTTCCCCTGGCCGTCCAGCACCGCCAGCAGCGTGGCACCTCCGGGCTGGATGCCGTCCGCTCCGGGGAAGCCGGTAACCTTCTTGCCGAGCACGTGCGGGCCGGGGGCCACGTCGAGCTCCACAACGGTCCGGATGTGCCAGTCGTTCGCAGTCGCGACCAACTGGCCGTCGAGGAAGAGGTCCTCCGACGTGTCGGTGGCCGACTCGATCACCACCTTGGTGGTTGCCGGCCCGTTGTCCTGCTGGTCCGGGTTGTACTTGTCGGGACAGTTGTCCTTCGAGGACAGGACGTTGTCGGAATCCGGATCCTCCTGGGGGCTCGGGACTTTGGCCAGGAGAAGTTGCGAGGGGGCCTCGGCGCTGCGGCTGAGGAACAGGTCGGTGTCTCCGTCCTTGTCCAGGTCGCCGGCGCAGGCCTTGTAGCAGGACGAGCTTCCGGGGTTGCCCGGGATCTTCGACGTGTAGTCGTACAGCCTGCCCGTGCCATCGTTGCGGAACAGGAGAAGCGGCGCTCCCAGGTTCCCGACGAGGAGGTCGGCGTACCCGTCCAGGTCCAGGTCGACTGCTGTGGCATTGAGCGGCATCTCACCGTCGCCGGGGCCCAGGACGAGGTCGGTCTGGTCGAAGAACCTCCCCGTCCCGTCGTTGAACAGGACCCGATTCCCGGCCGCGCTCAGCAGGACCAGGTCGAGGCTGCCATCCCCCGTGAAGTCCGCAAACTGCGGGCCGAAGACCTGCGTGGTCTCCTCCTGCGGCAGGGCATCCGGCGCAGCCAGCTTGAAGACGCCGTTACCGTCGTTGAGATAGAGGCGGGAGGGGGCGTCGAAGCCGGCCAGGAGGAGGTCCATGTCTCCGTCGTCGTCGACGTCGCCGCCCGCGATTCCGGTCCCTGGCATGGAGGCCAGCGGGAGCATGTCGGCCGTCACGTCATTGAACTGGGTCTCCGCACCTTTCTTGGAGTCGTTTCGCAGTACCCGGACTCCGTTGGCACCGGAGACGGCGAGGTCCGGGTCGCCATCTTTGTCCAGGTCGGCAGCAAACGCCCCGTTGGAGGGGCCGTTGCCGGATTCCGGAAGTGTCTCCGGCCCCGGCGCGGAAAACTTCCCGTTTCCATCGTTCAGGAAGAGGCGGTCGGCTCCCTGAGCCCCGTCCGCAAGGTAGAAGTCGACCGAACCGTCCCGGTCGAAATCAGCGCTCACGATGGAGACCACGTGGCCGATGTTGCCTTCGGGGAGGCTGTCCGCGGGGGCCGGCTGAAACCGGGAATCCCCCTGGTTCAGGAAGAGCCGGGGCACCCCTCCGAGGACCGCCTGGAAGATGTCCAGATCGCCGTCGTCATCCACGTCGGCCAGCACGGCGAAAGTCCCTTCCACAGGCTCGGCTGCCAGGTTCTCCTGGGTGTAGTCGATGTAGTTGAGCGGGAGGGGCTCCGGACTCTCCCGGCCTTCGTCCGCGACCTCCGCCGGCGCATCGGCCGTCGAATCGCCCGACGGGGATACGTCCTTGTCCCCGGCCCCACTGCAGGCAGCCAGCAGCATGGCCGCTCCCAGGGCACGCAAGCTGCCCATCTTCGTTCCAATCCATCGGTTTGCCATGTTCACGGCCTCACACTGAGAAGGAGCCGGTTTGCGACACCGCTCCCGTTGAGCAGAACCAGATCCATGTCGTGGTCTCCGTCCGCATCCAGCACCAGCACGCCGAAGGTCGGTTGCTGGGCGATGGGAAGCAGCGGAGTGTAGTCATGGAACGTGCCCTGGCCGTTGTTCAGGTAGAGCCTGTCCTGGTGCATGAAGTTGCCGATCACCAGGTCGACGAGCCCGTCCCGGTCCAGGTCACGAAGCACCGCAGCGCTTCCGTTGGACTTGTCGAGCGGCATCGCGATCAGCGTGTCGTCGAAGAAGAAACCGGAACCGTCGTTGCGGTAGAGACGGTCCTGACCGCCGACGCAGATGGCAATGAGGTCGGGGTCGTCATCCCCGTCGACATCGCCGGCGACGACCTGTGCCGTGGCTCCGGGAGGGAACGGCAGCATGCCGGATGGGGCATCGATGAAGCCTCCCGGCATGGACAGCAGCAGCCGCACGTAGTGGCCGTCGGATGCCTGGAGATTGGACAGCACCAGGTCGAGGTCTCCGTCCCGGTCGACATCGACGGGAGTGATGGCGGACGTGGATTCGTCGTGCAGGGGAAGCATCCCGTCCGGTGCTTTCGCAAAGACAAAGGCTGCCGACGGATCGTGGAGAAAGACTCGGTTCTGCTCCTGCGGTCCGGCCCCGGGGGCAAGGTCCGACACCAGGAGGTCCAAACGCCCGTCCCCGTTGAGGTCTGCAACGGCCACACGGCCGAAGTCCCCGGAATCCGAGGACAGGCCGTCGCCGGAACCCGACGAGGAGGCATCCCCGGTCACGTCGACGAGCTTGCCCGAGCAATCGCCCCGCAGCAGTGCGCTCTTTCCTCCCGGTCCGGAGAGGACGAACACATCGAGGCATCCGTCCTTGTCCAGGTCCGCAATGGCCACGTCCCGAGCGTCGTAGACCGGGATTTCGGTGGGTTCCGTTGTCGCGTCCGCCGGTTCGCCGGAAACATCGCCCGTCAGAGCATCCGTGGAGGCATCGGCCAGGGGCAGATCCGGGCTCGACAGCACGTCCTGGGTCGGATAGGGGACGGCGTCGGCCTGCGGGAGTGCGCCATCGGTTCCGCCCACGTCGGCCGGTCCCGAGGTCACGTCCTGGGATTCGGGGTTCGCGTCCGGAGGCTCCTCCGGGGGCGGCTCAATCGGAGGCCATGCCTGCGCGAAGTTCCCGTTGCCGTCGTTGAGCAGGAGCAGGAGCGGGCCGCCGGGGGACACGAGCACGAGGTCGGGATCACCATCCTTGTCCAGGTCCCCGACCGCACCGGACCGGGTGTCCATCTCGGCCATTCCCGGGAAACTGTAGGCCGGCACGTCCACGAACCGAAGCTCGAGCCGTAACGCCTGAAACGCTCCGTTGAGGGTGGCCTCGGTGCCGTCCGGCCAGATCACCGTGACATCCAGCTGCCCCGCCAGCATCGGCGGCGTCGTGGCGGCAAGCTCGTCCGGGCTGCGCAGCTCGACCGAGGAGGCCTTGTCCTCCCCGAAGCGGACCTGCATCCCCTCGACGAACCCGCTGCCGGACAAGACCACGACGTCCCCTCCCTGCGCCGTGCCGGAATGGGGGGAAAGCCCCTCGAACGAGGCCTTGCCGGGCGAATCGGCAACGACGTCGGTCGGCTTGCCGGCCGGCTCGCTCGAACATGCCGCTGCAAGCAACAGCGCTGCCATGCCCAGCGCTGCCGCGGAGGCCAGCCGGTGGCGACGCCGCCAACCGAACAACCCCGCCACCACCATCCCCAGCAGGGGCCAGGCGAAGGCAGGTCGACCGGCGACGCCGCATCCTCCCGCCGGGCTCCCGCCTGCGGAGACACCTTCGTCCTCTGCTCTGGCGGCATCCGGAGGCGTGATCGCATCCTGCAGTCCATCTTCCGGCGGTTCGAGAGACCAGCCCGAGGGCCCGAGCGACCGCACTGCAAGCTCGAATCCCGGGGCGGGACATCGCATCTCCGCTCCGTCCGGCCCGAGGAGCACGAAGCGCTGGTTCCCCGGGGCCATGCCGGAACGCGGCGGGGCCACGGCAAACTCCAGTCGGGCGAGCCCGCCCGGGGCCACGTCGTCTGCAAGCACCGCAGCCACGTCGTAAGCGGGCCACAGGCCGGGAATGGCCAGCGGGCTGGGGGTTCCCGGAACGGAGCCTTCGGCTTTCAGCCAGATCTCCCCCTTGTTCCAACTGCGGGTTCCCACGTTGGAGAACTCCGCCCAGCCGTGCCCCACCTGTCCGGCAGGGAGTGCCATCGGGAACGAGAAATCGTCCACCCGTGCGCCGAACTCGGGGAGGGCCTGCCCCATCCCCTGCGGGGCTCCGTCGTCGACCATTCCGTTACAGTCGTTGTCCATGTCGTCGCACACCTCGTCACTCGGCTCGATCAGTCGCCTGCAAGTCACCCAGCCGTCAAGGCATTTCTGCAGTCCGGGTCCGCAGACCCCCGGCTCTCCCGTGTCGCACGGCAGCTTCCCGTCCCCCGGATCAGGCCCCTGGCAGCCCTCCCACCCGCCCCACTGGCAGTTGCCGCCGCAGCTTCGGGCGTGACTGCCGCAGTCCCCGCAGGCCTCGACCTCGACCTGCCCCGGCGAGCACGGGCCCTGGCCCGCGCACGCACCCCATCCTCCCCACTTCGAGTCCCCACCGCAGACCCGCTCCTGCCAGCCGCACTTGCCGCACCCCTGGCCCTGCACTTCGCCCGGCTTGCACTCCCCGCCGCAAGGGCACGTGGGGCAGATTCCCTGCGGCATCGACTTGGGAACCGGGCGGACTTCGATCCAGAAACACTGGCTCCAGCCGCATCCGCCGCCAAAGTAGTCCGCCACCAGCGGCGACGTGTCGATGATGTCCCCGTCACCGCCGCACTTGGCGGCCGCGTTGGCCTCCACCCAGCTTGCAGGCCCGTTGTCCGCCACCTGGACCACGACGCACTTGTTGCCGTGCCGGAGCTCCAGCTTGGCCCCGCACCCGAAGATCTGCTGTTCCGTCGAATACCACCACGTCCCGTCGATGCACTTCGAGCAGCATGCGGTCGAGCCCCCGCACGCGGATGGATCATAGTGAGGTGCCTGGCAACCCCCGTAGCAGGTCAGGACGTGCGGCCACGGCGGCGGTCCCTGGTGTGCCGTGTGCCAGCACCCAGTGCCCGCAACCAGGGCGACAAGTAGCAGCACCCAACGCAACGTCCGCTCCTGCCCCGTGAGCCGGCCGATTCCGGAACCCCCATGTTACCCCCTCACGTGCGCGCGTTGAAGAGGGTTGTTGCAGTGGATCGGATGGACCGTCGGTGCGGTGCCTCGGCCCCTGCTCCCGCTACCCCTCGGCCCCGGTACTCACCTCGACATCCAGCTCGTCGCCGGCTTCGACCTCGACTTCCTGGTCGAGCAGGACCTTGCCGTCCTTCCTGGCCTGGACGCGGTGCTTCCCCGGCTTGAGAGGCCAGGGGCCGGCTCCCTGCTGCTTCCGACCGTCCACGAACAGGTCCGCACTGCCCGGATCGCCCGCTTCGTCCACCACGCGGATAAACAGAGTGCCCATCGTAGCGCGGGGCTCGAGCTCGACCTCCGCTGCATCCCCTGGGGGCACTTCCACCTCGCGCTCGATGGCCTCGAACCGCTCGTCCACCAGCTTCACGACGTACCCGCCGGGCGCAAGCTCCATCCCGTCCACCGGGGTCCTGGCCTTCCACTCCCCCGTGCCCTTCTTCCGCCGGATCACGATGGACAGGCCATCCGGGCTGCTGGCAATGGATAGCCGCCCTTTCTGGACCTCCAGCTGCCAACGGATCGTCCGGCTCGCCTGGAGGTCCAGCAGCTCCTCCCTGGCAAAGAACCCCGCCAGCTCCATTCCGATCACGTGCTTCCCCCTGAACAGCAAGGCCTTGCACGGCGCCTTGCAGCTCGGCTTCCCGTCCACGGAAACCTGGGCACCTTCCGGTTCGCTTCGGAAGTCCACGGTGACCGAGTCCGAAGATCCCGGATCCTGGGCAGATGCCCCGCCGACAATGCCGGCCACTGCCACCACCAGGATCAGCACCGTCATGCCGGTTCGCATGAACCACCCCTCCAGGCAGGCCGCTGCGCTCATCCCACTGGAATCCGAGGTTTCCTGGGGTTGGGTTCCTGTGTCTTGTCCGGGGTCTTGTCCTGTGTCTTGTCCGGGGTCTTGTCCTGAGTCTTTGGCCGGGTCTTGTCCTGAGTCTTTGGCCGGGTCTTGTCCGGGGTCTCGGGCGGGGCCTTGTCTTCCGGCTTCCGGTTGTCGATCGTCTCCTCCCGCAGCACTTTGCCGTTCTCCAGGACGAGGTGGAGCTCCTTCTCGTACACCGACTGGTAGCCCATGTGGACGTAGTGGAGCATGGCCCCCTGCGGGATCTTGATCATGCCCGAGAACCAGGTGGCCCGGATCGGGCCTGTCTGGCCCGGAAACACCTTGTCCAGGGGGATCTCGGGAGCGTCACCTCCACAGGTTCCAGCAACCAGCTTGACCAGGTAGAGGTACCCGTCATCCTTGATCTCGAAGGTCGCCATGTACCCTCTCCAGCAGGCCGTGCACGATGCCAGGAAGAGCTTCTCCGGACGGGGGTGCTGCTCGTCGAAGTACATCTCGAGCGGGTTGGTGTAGATCTGGTACTCCGTCCCCTTGTAGATCAGACGGTCTCCAAACTGCGCCGTTGCCAGGGCCGTTGCAGGCCACAGCACGATCAGCGCCAGCAGCACGAGCCAGTTCCTCATGATGTCCTCCCCAAGGATGGCGATCAGCGACCCACCACGCAGGCTCGGGACCGTGCTTCCTGTCGGCCGATCCTGCCAGACCAGGATAGCGAAGTGCCGGCACTCCGTCCAGCAGTGCCGAGGACAAGCAGTCGACGATGGGAATCCCCGCTCCAATCGAGCGTCGCCCGAGCCCTGCTCTCTGCATCGGCGGACTTCCTCCATGGACCTTTCAGTGGTAGGCTCCGCTGTACAGGGGAGGGCAAACATGCGGCTCGATGACAAGGTGCGGAACGGATGGCGGCCGGGGCTTCATGTCCTGGGTACGTGGGTGGTGCTGGTTGGAACGGCCTGCTCCGGCGGCAGTGGGGACAAGGATGTGCCCCCGGCCGCAGACCTGCAGCCCGAGCTGGCAGTCGACGTCCAGGCCGATCTGCAGGTGCCGGACCTGGCAGCAGACGTGGGAGGTGACGTCGCGGATTCCACACCGCTGCCGCCCGATGTTCCGCCCGCCGACCTTGCCGACGGCGGTGCGGACCTGGTGGACGTGGTCCCGGAGTTGCCGCCTCAACCCGAGGAGATCGAGCCTGCCGACGTCGGTCCCGTGGCCCCCACGGCGGCCCCCGCCGATCCTGTTGAGATCGTGATCGCAGACTGGCTCGTGGCCCTGGTTCCGGACCCGCAGAAGGATCCCATCGGCCCCGCCCTCGACAAGGGGACGTTCGTCCCGCCCGCAGGGCCGGGAAAGGACTCGAACGGTATCCAGTGGTACGAGGCGGAGCAGGGGGAGAATGGCCAGATGGGATATGCCGGGTACTCCCTGTTCTATGCCGTGGCCCGCTTTGAGCTGGACGAGCCGACCGGGCTCCTGGTGCGGGCCGACCGGTTCTTCCAGGTACACGTCAACGGCAAGCCCCAGCCGGGTGACCCGTACATGACCCGTGCGCACCGCACACCGGCGCAGGGGATCGCCGGCCAGAACGTTGTCGTGGCCTCGGCCTACATGGCGGTCAAGGACCCGGAAATCGAGATCTTCTCGCTGGCGGGGGAGGTCTACTTCAACCTGTCCGACGTCACGTCGCCCGATCTGGTGGCCGGCAGCCAGGACGAGCAGTGGCTGGGGATTGCCGTGGCCAACCTGTCCAGCCACCGACTCAAGAACGCTTCCGCCCGTGTGGTGGGGAGCGAGTGGTTCGAGGAAACCGAGGTCGTCTACCCCTCGCTGCCCGCCAACGCGGTCACCCAGGTGGGCTTCAAGCTGGTACCGGCCAAGGCCCCGGCCGCGGGCGGGGAGAGCTGGCCCGTTACGGTGCGCATCGAGTCGCCCTCCCTGGACTGGTCCTACGAGAAGACCCTGAACCTGGGGACTGTGGCCTCAGGCACCTCCTACAGGAAGACGCGGCGCTCGAACGTGGATCACTCGGTCCAATACTACGGTGTGCTTCCCCCGTCTGGGCCGGCCGATCCGTTTGGCGAGGAAGGAACCGGGTACGCACTCGCCCTTACGCTCCATGGTGCCGGCGTCCAGGGAATCGGCCAGGCCCAGGCGTACGGGCAGAAGGAGTGGGCCTACATCATCGCTCCCACCAACCGCCGTCCGTTCGGCTTCGACTGGGAGGAGTGGGGGCGCCTCGACGGCATCGAGACCCTCGACGATGCCATGGCAGCGTTCGACGTGGATCCGGACCGGGTCTACGTCACCGGGCACTCCATGGGGGGACACGGAACCTGGCAGTTCGGCGTACACTTCGCGGATCGGTTCCGGGTGGTCGGCCCCAGCGCGGGCTGGTCGTCGTTCTACTCTTACGGCGGGTCGCCCAAGCCGACCGGCCCCTTTGCCCGTGCCCGTGCCTCCAGCGACACCCTGCAATACGTGGGCAACCTGGCCAACCGGGCCGTGTACGTGATCCACGGTGATGCCGACGACAACGTGCCGATCTCCGAAGCCTACCTCATGTCCGACGCGGTGGAGCCCATTGCGGACGAGTTCTTCTTCCACATCCAGCCCGGCGCCGGGCACTGGTGGGACGGCGATGCCGCTCCCGGGGCGGACTGCGTGGACTGGCCTCCCCTGTTCGAGTGGATGCACGACCGCAAGCACGACCGGCCCGAGCTGGACTTCCAGTACCGCACGCCATCACCGTGGGTCAACGGAACCTACGCCTTCGTCACCGTGCGCTCGCAGATCGACCCGTACGAGGACTCGGTCGTCGAGTCCGAGAGCAGCGACGGCGGCAAGACCGTGACCGTGGCGACCTCCAACGTGCGGGCCATGGTCCTCGACGGTGCGGCCCTGAAAGGAAAGAGCGTGACCAAGCTGGTCGTGGACGGCAAGGATGTGCCGCTGGCCGACGGTCCGATTTCCTGGGGGGCGGAAGGGGGGAAGACTCCGGCCGTTCAGGGGCCGCTCAACCAGGTGTTCCACCGCCCCTTCTGCTTTGTCTATCCGGACGGCGGTAGCGACATCTACCGGAACTACACCAGCCATCTCGTCTCGACCTGGAACATCATCGGCAACGGGCATGCGTGTGCGCTGTCGGTCGGCAAGGTGACCCCTGCTCTCCGGGCCGAGTACAACCTGGTATACGTGGGGGTCCCGCGGGCCCAGGTTCCGCTGCCAGAAGGGATCCCTTTTGACTGGAACGACAAGGCGGTCAGCATTGGCGACAAGGACATCCCGGACGGGACCCTGCTCTTCGTGTTCCCCGAGCAGGGGCACCTCTCGGCCGCGCTGGTAGCGGCCAAGGACGCGGCACACCTGCTGTATTGGGAGCAGCCGTTCTCCTCCCGTTCAGGTCTTCCGGATTACACGAGCTGGATCCAGGACGGGGTCGTGGCCGCCGGTTTCTTCGACGGCGACTGGAAGTTCGATCAGGCCCTTGGGGTGGGATTCTAGGCAAGAACGCCTGAAGCGGCAATCATCATCGGCCTTTGATCTCGGATCTCACGTCCGCGCAGCGGCCCGGGCCTTCTTGAGCGCCTTCTTTGCTGCCTTGGTCGTGGCCTTGAACGGGCGGTCGGGGGTCCCCTGCGTCCGCTCCTCCTTGACCTTCGGTTCGCCCTCGGCGATCTGCTGGGCGAACTCCTTCTCGACGAGCTGCTGCCAGAAGCTGAACGGCTTGAACCCCACGATGCGTCCGATCTCGGCCCCGCCTCGGTAGACCACCACCGTGGGCGTTCCCCGGACCGCCAGCCGGGAGACCGAGCGAGGCGCCGCGGCAGCGTTCATCTCGCACACGCGGACCTTGCCCTTGTACGCAGCGGCGATCTCCTGCATCACGGGGGCAAGCTGCGCACACGACTGGCAATTCGGTCCCCACACATCGAGCAGGCACGCCCCGCGAAAGCGGATCACGTCTTCCTGGAAGTTCGAATCATTGATCGACATCGGCTGCATCTTCTCGGACAACCCGAGCATCTTCTTGAGCCAGCTCATGGGTACCTCCCCCGAAACGTTCCCGGGCTGAAGAGACCGGAAAACACCGAAAGGTTACACCAAGCCGTTCCTGGACTCCAGGGAGGCAGGTCGGCAACTTTACGCGGATTGAACCTGGTTGCGGCCTTCATGCTTGGCCTTGTAGAGAGCGGCGTCGGCCAGTGCGATGACCTCGTCGACGGAAGTGGCATCGTTGGGATAGGACGCGATTCCGATGGAGACCGTGACCGAGCGCCCGGACCCCAGCTCGGGGAACGAAAGGGCAGCGACCCGCTGGCGAAGGCGCTCCGCCATGATCAGCGCACCGGGGCCGTCCGTCTCCTCGAGCAGAACCACGAACTCCTCGCCGCCATAACGGGCAACGAAGTCCACCTTGCGGATCGTCTCGCTCAGGCAGCGGGCGATCCCCTTGAGCACGCTGTCACCCGCCGGGTGGCCGTGCGTGTCGTTGATGGCCTTGAACCGGTCGATGTCCGCGAACAGCAGCGACACCGGCTTCTTGGAACGGTCGGTCCGTTGCGCCGCTTCGATGAGGCGGCTGCGGAATGCCCTCTGGTTCGGGATTGCGGTCAACGGGTCGGTCACCGCCATCCGCTTGAGCTCCTTGTTGGCCTCGGCATTGACCAGCGACACCGCGCAGTAGTCCGCAAACAGGAACAGCGTGCTCAGCTCGTCCCGTACCACCGGCTTGCGGTTGTCCGTGAGCAGCAGGAAACCCACCGTCTCGTCCCGGATCATGAGCGGGAGCAGGAGGCAGGAATCCCCGTCCTCCATCTCGAGCATAAGGTCGGGGCCGAACGGCTGGGGCATCCGCCCCTCGAAGATGAAGTTGGCGGGGAGGTGCGTCCGGTTGCGCGACGCGGAATCGGCCATGCTGTTGCGCAGGCTGAAGCGCTTGCCGATCAGCGCGGCCATCTGCTTGCGGCTCACCCCCGCGATCTCGAATTCATCCGAGGCCGTCGTGACCCGATGGGCCAGGATGGCGCTCGCAAACGGCGAAAATGCCACGGCGTAGCGGACCGCGGTCTCGTACACCTGCTCGAATGCCCGGGCCGCGCTGAACTGCCGGGCGGCCTCGTCCATCATCCGGAACTGCTGGGACAGCAGCACGGCGCTCTTGAGGCGGCGCTCGGTCACGAGAGCATCTTCGACCGCTTCGGCAATGCGGCGTGCGATGACGTTGTCCGGGAGGAAGAACGGCTCGACCCCGCTGCGGTCGAACAGGAACGCACCGGCCAGGCTGCCCTTGTGGTAGACCGGGACGGCCATGACGCCCGCCAGCTCGACGGCCTTGCGGTAGATGGGCACGGAGTGCGCTTCCGTAGGGGAGAAGCGGAGGTTGAGCGGCTCCCGGGTGGACTTCAGCCCCGACAGCCTGCCCTGCTTGATGGAAATGGCCGCGTTGGTCAGGAGGTCGGAGCAGTCCGACAGCGTCTCGACCGGGACGAGCGCGTCCTCGGTCTCGTTGTACCAGTAGAAGATCGCAGTCCGGCACCGGAGCGACTTCTTGGCGGGCAGGAGGATGTTGCGGACCAGCGATTCGGTGTTGGACACGGGCTCGCCTGCCGCCACCGCCGGGTTCGGGGTCGTTCCACGGGCAAGCCGCTCACCGACCGATACCCGGACCTCCGCCTTGTCCCGAAGCCGCTTGTTGTCCAGCGCGGACAGAGCCAGGATCCGGGCCCTCGCCACCAGCGGAATTCCCGTTGCCGCAAGAAGGAGCGCCCCCCCGTTGGCCAGGGCAACCCACCACTCCGTCATGCCGCCGAGCGCAGCAGCCGCTTCCCCGAGGACGATCGCCCCGAGCACCGCCGGCGACCCCGAACGAAGCCCCAGGATGCCGCTCGCAGTCAGCAGGAGGGCCAGGAACAGGTAAGCATGTCCCGGAAGAAGCTCCCCCTGCACCAGCGACACGGTGTAGAAGCTCAGCACCACCACCAGCAGCGGCCCGAAAGAAAGGAACGAGGCCAGCGATGCCGACGGCGAGAAGAACTTCTCGAATCGTCGTTTCCACGCGCCCTGGTTCCCGCGCCTATGTCGACCCGGCAATCTCATGACCGGAATCATATCCCGAAAGCCGGATCCGTCAAAAATTCCCGGGTCAGATCCGGTCGGTCGTGGGCGAGAAAGCAAACCGCTCCGAGCGGCAGACGGCCAGGCAGGCATCCACCACGATCGGATCGAAATGGGTCGAACGGTGGGAGTCGATCTCTTCCAGCGCAACAGCAAGCCCCAAAGCGGGTCGATACGGACGGTGCGTGCACATCGCCTCCACCACGTCGGCCACGGCCACGATCCGCGCTTCGACCCGGATCTCGTTGCCCTTCCGCTTGCCGGGGTAACCCGAGCCGTCCAGCCGCTCGTGGTGCTGGAACACGATGTCGTGGATCGGCCACGGGAAGCCGATCCGCTTGAGCAGCCGGTGCCCGACCTCCGGATGGGTCTGGATGAGCTCGAACTCCGGTCGGCTCAGCTTCCCCGGTTTGGCCAGGATGTCCGACGGAATCGCGATCTTGCCGATGTCGTGGACCTGTGCGGCTATCACCGCAACCTGCGCCGCCGTTTCCGGGAGTTTCATTTCCCGCACAATGGCTCGGGCAAGGCCCGCTACGCGGGACTGGTGGCCCGCGGTGTATGGGTCGCGCACCTCCACGGTCAGGGCCATGGTTGCCACCGAATTCTCCAGCGCGCACCGGAGCTGCATCAGAGCATCGTCCCGGTCGGCCAGGGCTCGGGTGAGCTCCCGGGTCCGCTCTTCCACGAGCTGCTCCAGCTCCTCGTTGTACCGCTTCAGCTCTGCGTCCAGCCGGCGGTTCGCGTCCCGCAATGCCTTGTCGGTCAGGGCTCGGTTGACCACGCGGCAGACGACCTCTCGCCGCACCGGCTTGGCGAGGTAGTCGAATGCTCCGAGCCGTATCGCCTCGGCCGCTGTCTCGAACGTCGGCTGGCCGGTAATCAGGATCACGTGTGCGTGGGGTTGTCTCTCGCGTACGATCCCGAGCAGGTCAATCCCGTCCCGGCCCGGCATCACGATGTCCGACAGCACGACATCGAACTGCGCCGACTCGAGCAGGGCGGCGGCCTCCGTGACGTTGTCCGCCACCTTCACCTCGTAGCCGTTCCGCTCCAGGAAGATCGCAAGCGTCCTGCGGATTCCTTCTTCATCGTCCACTATCAGTATCCGAGCCATCTCTTACCCCCCTGCGTCTGCTGAATTGGACTGACCGCCATTGCCCGCCACAGTCGCACCGCCTCGGGGTTCATGAAGACGACGAACCCCTTCTTATTCACAGAAATCACCCCATCCCGGACGCACGACAGGGCCATCCGGAAGATGGAGATGGAATCGTCCAGCCTCCCACACTCCGAATTTCCAGGCCGTTCGCCCTTCATGGGATCTCCTGCCCGAATGAGGGGATTCATCCTCGGCCATGAGGAAGTGTTGTTCCGTCATTCCGAGGGTCCGGCTCCGGGACCATTGAGGGGATTAGGGTAACAGGCCAGAAACAGAAATGGAAGTCAGGAGATCCCCTACATATTTCAGGTGACGAGGATTCCTCGTACAATGGCCCATCGGGTCAGCCCCTGCACCGTTCTCGTCCGCAACTTCTTGATGAGACGCGCACGGTAAGTCTCCACGGTCTTTGCGCTGATACCCAGTTCCCGGGCGATCTCTTTTGTGCTGGATCCTTCCGCGATCAGCCGCAGAACCCGACTTTCCCGTGGCGAGAGGCGGTCTGCAGGACGGTCTGTTGGAGCCCTCTGCCCGAGCCCCGACTTGTCCGGCACCACTTCCGATGCTGCATCCTGGATCGCCGCCTCCAGCTCATCAGGGTCGATCGCCTTGTTGAGCACTGCCTGCGCACCGGCCTTCTTGGCCGACGTCAACAGATCTTCGTCGGAATGCATGGTCAAGATGATCACGGAGACGTCAGGCTGTTCCCTGACGATGGCTCGGGTGGCATCGAGGCCGTTCATGACCGGCATGGTGATGTCCATGAGGACGACGTCCGGTTTCAAATCTGCCGCCATCGAAACACCAATCTCACCATTCGCAGCAGCACCGACCACTTTGATCCCCGGACGGGACGTCAGGAGCATATGCAGGCTGTCGCGCAGCAACTGGTGATCGTCGACCAGGAGAACCCGGATAGGCTTCACTTGCTGGCCCTCCGGATGTCAGGACCGGTCCGGTCGGGTTTGTGGATGTTGTCCGCTGTTGCTATCTGCCGGATTCGAGTCATTTCCAACCACCTTGAGGAGCAAAGGCGCAGACGAACTGAATGCAATGTAACATACCACACCTCGTAGCGCCATCCATTTCCAGGCGACTGCCGCTCGACCCAGGAGTGATGCGTCGCTCGACCTGCACGCGTCGAGTTTCCGTGGCCCCGGGATGCAAACGGGCTACAATGTCCGCGTCATGGGAGATTTCAACAGGGTGCAGCCTGGATTACCGGCTCTGAGGAACCGGCAGTACCGTGACCGTTGCCACGATCTCCTCAGGCGCGGCCATGGCACCTTGCCCTTCTTCACCGCAGGCGAGCGGACCGGATACCGGGCCGACCAGGTGCAGACGGTCTCCCAGGTCGGCCCGGAGCGTATCCAGATTCCGCCGGACCGCGGGGTGGTTCCACATCCGCGTATTCATCGCCGGTGCCAGCACGACCGGGAGGGTCGGCCTCAACGCCAGCAGCACCGTGCTGAGCAGATCGTCCGCAAGCCCCCCTGCCATCTTCCCCAGGAAGTCGGCCGTAGCCGGCGCAACGAGGACCACGTCCGGCCAGAGTCCCAGTTCGATGTGCTCCACGGCCGACTCCCTTCTAGGACCGAACATCTCCATGGCCACCGGGTGCCCGCTCACCGTCTCGAGCGCCAGGGGAGCCACGAAATGTGCCGCCTTGTCCGTGAGCACGACCCGCACGTCACAGCCCGCCTTCACCAGCTTCCGCACAAGGTCGGGGGCTTTGTAGGCAGCGATACCGGCAGTTACACCCAGAAGGACTTTCATCCTCCCCTCCTCTTCTCGATGTAGTCCATGAGCCCCGTCGCCAGTGCTGCCCGATCCGCCAGGGCGACAGGCTCACCATCCCCTGGTTCGACCAGCCAGGCAGCGTGATCGGGAGAGCCGTGCCCCTCGATGAGGTTCGCCACGGCGGCATCTGCCCCGGAACGCTCCAGCGAGGCCCTGGCCCGTTGGAACAAGGCCGCCGACTGGATTCCGCCTTCCAGTTTGAAAGTAACGAGAAGGGCATCCGCTGCCAGCCTGCGCATCCGATCCACGATCTTGGGCGTAGGGACCAGGCGAAGCGTCAGCTCCGGCAGACTGGAACCGATCTTCCCTTCCACGGGTACCGGAGCGTAGTCGGCCACCGCAGCGGTGGCGATCAGCGCATCGAAGCGGTAGTCGCCCAGCAGACGCTCGGTCCGAGCCAACAGGTCCGCTGCAGAGGTGAAGGTCTCCTCGACCAGCAGGCCGGTGCTCCTTGCCCAAGCCGCCGGCTCCACGGCCCCGAGCCCGGTCAGAAGGTACACGGTGTGGAACCTTCGGACCGCCTCCTCCGCCAACGCGACTCCGGTAGCCCCCGTACCGACGTTTCCGATGTAGCGGACGGCATCGATCGGCTCTCGAGTGCCCCCTGCGTTGATCAGGATCCGCATCTGCATCCCCCCTCCCGGCCACTTATACTCGACCCGTGGCGGGCGGACAAGCTGCACGAGAAGGCCTGCACGAGAAGGCCCCAGATCGCCCGCCCGACGCAGGCGGGCGTGAGCGGATGGTAGAGCGGGCAGGTCGGGACGAACCCTGACCAGGATCCTGTCGATCATCGACCATTGCCAACCGGAGGCTGATCCGTCGTCCGCAAATCAGGCACTCCCTTTGCGTATGGACGACGCGGGGGCTAATATGGCTCCCGGGAGGTGTTTTGTGAGCAAGCTCATCTACGGTCCGGTTCCGTCCCGCCGTTTCGGGCTGTCGCTCGGGGTGGATGTAGTCCCGTTCAAGGCCTGCACGCTGGACTGTGTGTACTGCCAGCTCGGGCCGACCAGCATGCTGACGGTCGAACGCCGGTCGTTCGTTCCCCGGGAGCAGGTGGTGGAGGAGGTGGTGGCCGCAGTGGAACGCGGTCCCAGGCCCGACGTGATCACGTTTGCGGGTTCCGGCGAGCCGACCCTGTATCTGGACCTGGGGTGGGTGGCGGCCGAGCTGCGGAATCGCCTGGGCATCCGGCTGAACCTCATCACCAACGGGACGCTGCTGTGGCGGGAGGATGTGGCAGCCGATGCCGCATTCTTCGATGTGGTCGCACCCGATCTGGATGCCGCGGACCCGACCACCTTCTTCCAGGTCAATCGTCCGCACCCGTCCCTCGACGTGGAGCAGGTGCTGGACGGGATCGCCCGGTTTGCCGCCTCGAATCCGGGGAAGGTCCGCCTGGAGGTGTTCCTCGTTCCGGGAATCAACGATTCCACACAAGCCCTCGATGGCATCATCAAGGCCGCTGCCCGAATTGCCCCCGCCGTCGTCGAGCTGAACACTGCGGTTCGCCCCACGCCCGGGAGGAACGTTGCGGGTGTGGGAGCGGAAGAGCTCGCCCGAATCGCGCTCCTGTTCGACCCCCCGGCAATCCCGGTGGCCCCGTTCGAAAGCCGCGGTTCGGCCCCCGAGCCGGTGCCCCGAATCGGGGAAGCCCCGGCTCCGTTGACTGAGCGTATTCTGGCCACTTTGAAACGACGGCCTTGCACTGCCGGCCAACTGGGCGTTTCCCTTGCAGTGCCGGTTGACGATATTCAGGTCGCAGTGCAGGAGCTCCTTGCTCGTGGTCTCGTCCGTGTCGAAGGTCGCGACGGGGAGCTGTACCTCCTGGCGTAGGCCCCCCCTGAAGCACTGTCGCCGTGGACGACACAACTCGGGTGAGAAGATGCCATCGGGCGAGTTAGGGCGTGCACCCCAAGTTGCCCCCGCTCCCAGGGTCGGCTATTCTTGCCGCATGCGTCGGTTGACCAAATGGGCCCTCCTGGTCGGGGCCGCCGTCCTTCTCCTGGGCCTGTTGGCGGTGGGGGTGTTCGA
>Ga0233425_10004859_pt1 | contig 21958 bp, 20 predicted proteins | sample Watercolumn_Towu_2_FD_181712 | JGI IMG/M metagenome (GOLD analysis project Ga0233425, IMG submission 181712) | Freshwater microbial communities from Lake Towuti, South Sulawesi, Indonesia - Watercolumn_Towuti2014_140_MG | ecosystem: Environmental > Aquatic > Freshwater > Lake | place...
ACTCGACAAAAATGATTTGCTTCGGGATTTTGTAGCCTGCGAGTTGACGCCGCAGGAATTGGATAAGGACATCTTCGCTGACAACTTCACGCGCGACGACAGCCGCCGCAACGGACTGCCCCCAGGCATGGTCAGGCAATCCGACGACACATGCTTCGCTGACGGCGGGATGCGCCGCGAGCGCGCGCTCCACTTCTTCGGGGTAGATGTTCTCGCCGCCGCTGACGATTAAGTCCGTGCGGCGGGTGTGAACCCAAAGGTCGCCGTCTGAGTCGAGGTGACCGATGTCGCCAGTATTTAGAGGCTTTGTCATTGCGAGGGTGTCAACCCGAAGCAATCTTTTTTGCAAGGCGGGGATTGCTTCGTCGGGGAGAACACCCTCCTCGCAATGACGAATTGAATCAAAATACCCTTGCATCACCGTCTTTCCGCTGACGACAATCTCGCCAACTTCGCCATTGGGAAGCGGCTTGCCAGTATCATCCACAATCGTGACCGTTGTTCCGTTCAACGGCTTGCCAACACTGCCAGGCTTTCTGCGCGTCTGCTCTGGTGTGGAGGTGGCGACTTGTGACGTGGCTTCGGTCAAGCCGTAGGTGAGGGCGATGGACAGATTCAACTTCAATGCCTTGTCGAGCAAAGGAGCGGGCGTTCCCGCGCCGCCGAGCAGAATCACGCGCAGGGACGGTGGCGGCTTGAAGTTTGGGTATTTTTCCAATAAACGATGGAGCATGGTCGGGACGAGCGAAACATGCGTGATGTTTTCTTCGGTCAACGCATGATGAACGGCGTCCACGTCAAAGCCTGAGCGCAGGACAATTTCGATTCCATAAATCGCGGCGCGGAAGACGATGGACATGCCGCCGATGTGATAGAGCGGCATGGTCAACAGCCAGCGGTCGTTTTCTTTGACGGGCAATCTTTCAGCCGAGGCGAGCGCGCTGGCGTGGTGATTATCGAAGGTCAGCATGGCGCCTTTGGGGAAGCCAGTCGTTCCAGAGGTGAAAAATATCCCTTGAACGGAATCAGGCTGAGGCGTGGAATGAATCGAGGATGGAAAATGCTGAGGCGTGGAAAAATGTTTGGGGCGCAGAATCCGCTGTGAGAGTCTGAGTCGCTCCGATTCGCTGATCAAAAGATCGCATTGACTTTGCTCCACCTGCCAGCGAAGTTCGGACTCGGTGAGACGCAAATTCAGCGGGACAGCCACCGCGCCGACGCGGGCGAGCGCGTGAATGAGCGCGACGTAAAACGGCTGGTTGCTGAGATGAATGCCCACGCGCGCGCCGCGATTTATTTTTTGCGCTTCGAGTTCAACGGCAATGGACTCTGCCCAGTGATGAAGGGCAGAGTATGTCCACGTTTGATGATCGAATTCAAGCGCAGGGTTGTTTTGCGTTACGCGTTCGAGAAGAAAATCCATATCAATTCCAAAATGCAAAACGATTCAAAAATTTCCGCTCGGTAAATGCGGCAAATAAAACGCCTGCCGCGTATGCAAAAAAATCAAACGGGTCAAAGGAAATCCCCAAGCCAAGATGCTCTGCTGTTATAAAGTTCAAGCCTATTCCTTGTGCCCATAGAGGTTGTAATATTTCCATGATTGATGGGACAAGAAACGCAATTGCGGCTTTTATTTTCCACGAGCGCAGAGCGGGGATGAAATTTTCCAGCGCACACAACCCGAAATAAAATCCAAATGGAAGCAGGATGTCATTTGCGTAACTGGCGTAGAGTTCGCGCGCGACCCCATCGAGATATGCGCCATAGGAAAAATTGTTGCTGAACCATAAAATTGCAAACGCAATTGTGAGCGCAAGAATGATTCGTGCGGCGTGTTTAGTGAGCCAGTCCATTTGATTCCTTCCATGTCATTGCGAGGCGTAGCCGAAGCAATCTTCTTGTAAGAAGGGAGATTGCTTCGCCGCTTGGTCTTGATACGCCTTGCTGCTCGACCATCAGCGGCTCGCAATGACATCTAATTACGGTAGCCACGGATATTTTTTGAAGTTCGGCTTGCGCTTTTCGTTGTAGGCGTTGCGACCTTCCTGTCCTTCTTCGGACATATAAAAAAGCATGGTGGCGTTGCCTGCCAGTTCCTGCAAGCCAGCCTGTCCGTCGAGCTCGGCGTTGAACGCAGACTTGAGATTGCGAATCGCAAGCGGACTCATCGAAAGAATTTCCTGCGCCCATTGAACGCCCTCGGCTTCGAGTTGCTCCACGGGAACGACCTTGTTGACCAGCCCCATATCGAGCGCTTCCTGCGCGTTGTACTGGCGGCAGAGATACCAAATCTCGCGCGCCTTTTTCTGACCGACGACCCGCGCCAGATACGATGACCCAAACCCCGCGTCGAACGAGCCGACCTTTGGACCTGTCTGCCCGAAAATGGCATTGTCCGCGGCGATGGTCATATCCGCGATAACATGCAGAACGTGTCCGCCGCCGATGGCATACCCTGCCACTAATGCGATGACAGGCTTGGGCATACTGCGGATGATGCGTTGAAGCTTCAGCACATTCAGGCGTGGCACGCCGTCATTGCCAACGTAGCCAGCATTGCCGCGCACTTTTTGGTCGCCGCCAGAGCAGAAGGAATATTTTCCATCTTTGGCGGGACCATTGCCCGTGAGCAGAACCACGCCGATGCGCGTGTCTTCCCAGGCGTTCTCGAAGGCTTCGATCATTTCCTTGATTGTGTCGGGGCGGAAGGCGTTCCGCACTTCGGGACGGTTGAACGCGATGCGCGCGATGCCGTCCGCTTTTTGGTAGGTGATGTCTTGGTATTCTTTGGCTGTAGTCCAGTTCATAATTTCTCCGTAGCCCGACATTCATGTCGGGTTGATTTGAATTGCGACACGCTGCGCAGTGTCGCGTTACCATTCACCCAATTCAGGATTTACATAGGTGAAGGGGTGGTCTTTCCAGTCTTTGACCAAGCCCGCCTTCACGGGATTGGTGATGATGTAATGAATAATTCTTTCCAATTCCTTTTCATTTCGCACGTAGCGGTCATAACTTTCCTGTTGCCAGAAATGCCCAGTGCGCTTTAGCTTCAGGTTGCATTCGCGCGCCGTACTGCCTTTGAGTAATCTCAAAATTTCTGTTAGCGGATAGGCTGCGCTTTTTCCGTGATGCTCTGCCTTTTCCATGTGTAGCGGAATAATCAGCAAATGAACATGATTGGGCATGATGCAATAAGCGAGCACCTGATAGCGCTCCACGCTCAATGCTTGGATTTTATCCGCGATGATGCAGGCAAGACCCTGCTGCTCCAGCCAGCGCGGACCGCTTTTGCAACGATCAAGCCAATCGTCGTAGCGACCAAAATGCTTTTTTGCAATTTTGTCCCGCTCGATGGGCGAGTTGTTTCCCAGTTGCTGCAATTCAAATTCAAGTTGCTGCTTGAGTTCGCCCAATACATTCATTGGCAGCGAATCCACAAGGCGGAAAGTGATAAAAAATGGAAAACCATCAGGGTGAAGATGTGGCAAATTGCGGCGATAGTAGACACGATTGGGTAGCCTGACATTCATGTCGGATATTGCGGCTTGCGACATGAATGTCGCGGTACGGTTTGGTAGTTCAAAATTCGTGTCGGGTGTTGGTGGCTGCGACATAAATGTCGTGCCACGAATTTTTTGCTGCAATTCTTTTCGCAATGTCTCAAACTTCTTCGCGTCGCTGGGGATTTCGATGATGGTGGACTTGTCAGATGCGAGCGAATTTTCGAGCGTGGATTTCAAGTCGAGACGTTCAACGCAGACATGATCAATGCCATAAAGTTTTGCCGCGTGTTCAAAAGTGAGTCCATGCGGGGCGGTAAATAATTCTGTGAACGGTGGCTCGAACTTCGAGATGGGCAATCGCTCGAATATCCCGCCACCGTCGTTGTTGATGACGATAATCGTGGAGCGGATTCCATAGCGTTGAATAGCCAGCAATCCGTTCATGTCGTGATAAAACGATGTATCTCCTGTGACGAAAACCAGCCCAGGCAAATGCGCCGCCGCGCCCAGCGCGCTGGAGAGCGTGCCGTCAATTCCGCTCGCGCCGCGGTTGGCGAATACCCGCACGGGTTTTTGACTCGGCGCGGCAAACTGGTCAAGGTGGCGGATGGGGAGGCTGTTCGCGACGTAGAGTCCGTTACCCGCTGGGAGTTGACCGAGAACATCGCTCAAGATTCCGCCCTCGAAGTCTGATTCTATCCGAAGGGCATTGACTTCATTCCAGACAGAATCTTCCAACTTATACCATGCGGGTAGCCAATTTAGGTCTTTTGGACTGTGCGGGAAATTTAACTTGCTCACTAATAACGAAGGGTCACACCATATCGAATGTGTCACGCGGAAGCGGTCGTCGCGCCAGCGTTTGACTTCGCTGATGTGAATTTGCGGAACGCCATCGAGGCTGTCGAGATAGTCGCAGAGCGCGTTGCTGGTGGGAACATCACCGAAGCGCAGAATCAATTGCGGGCGAAGGTGTGTCGGTAAAAATGTGTCGTAGCCGCCGAGGATATTTTCGTTGACGTGCGAGCCGAAGCGCAACCCCGATAGCGCGTCCGCAAGAATCGGGTAGCCAAGTTTCGTGGCGAGCTCGGTCAGGCGCGCGGGGAAGTCTCCTTCGGGACAGCGCGGACCGCAGACGATGAGTCCGCGTGGGGAGGCGGAGATTTTTTCGGCGAGGAAATCTATTTGGAGCGCGGACGGAAAAAGTTGGGGGTTGGCAAATGTTACTTTTGCAGAATCGGTTTCGAGCGCGGAGAGAAGCGCATCATCCATCCAGTCAGGCAAATCGTTTGGAACGTCAATTGGTTCGAGCGGTTTCCGAAATTGAAAATTCAAATGCACCGCGCCAGGCAGCGGCGATTGCGAAGTTTCATAAGCGCGCGCGGCGAGCGTTTGCAGGTATCGAAAAATGTGTTTGGAAAAATTCGCTTCGGGCGCAGGGACATCCACAAACCAGCGGACGTGGTCACTGAAGAGTTTGAGTTGGTCAATGGTTTGGTTTGCGCCGCTCTCGCGCATTTCGGCGGGACGATCTGCGGTTAAGACAAGCAAAGGCACTTCGCTGTAATTGGCTTCGATGATGGCAGGGAAAAAATTGGCGGCGGCTGTACCCGACGTGCAAACCAGCGCAACAGGTTTGTGACTCGCGCGCGCAAGCCCAAGCGCAAAGTATGCGGCGGAACGTTCGTCGCTGTGGACATAAATTTTGATTCCGCTTTCTGCGAACGCGACCGCCAGCGGTGTGGAGCGCGAACCCGGCGCGATGCAAACAGAATCAAGCCCGAGTTTTTTCAACTCGCCGACAAATGTGCCTGCCCAGATTGTGTTGCGGTTGGCTGTGTTCATGCCATCTCGTATTGCATCGCGTTGAGCAGGAAGCGCATTTTCAACGCGGTTTCATCCCACTCTTTTTGCGGATCAGAATTTGCGACAATGCCCGCGCCGCCGTAAAGGGTCGCGCTGTTTTCGCGGAACAAGCCTGAGCGAATCGCAACCACGAAGTCGCCATCGCCGTCAGCATTGATCCAGCCGACAGGCGCCGCGTACCAGCCGCGCTCGAATCCTTCCAGTTCGCGGATGACTTGCAGCGCCGCTGTGGTGGGCGTGCCGCCGACAGCCGGGGTGGGGTGCAGGGCTGCAACGATGTTAAGGATGCTGTGACCTGGTTTCAATGCGCCTGTGATTTTTGTACGAAGATGTTGAATGTTTGGCAGGCGTAAAATCTTAGGCGCGGATTCAATGGTCAGCGATTCGGTCAGCGGCGTCATTTTTTCGCGGATTTGATCGAGCACGAAAGTATGCTCGCTTTGATCCTTGGCCGAACTCAAGAGCTGCTGCCCGAGCATTTCATCTTCAGCGGCAAAATCTCCGCGCCGAATCGAGCCGGCAATGGCGGCGGTTTTAAATTTCGCGCCGGCGACCGAAACCAACCTTTCAGGTGTGGCGCCTGCAAATGCAACTGCGGGTAAAAACTCGAACAAAAAGCGAAAACAGGCCGGGCACGATTCGCCTATTTTTTCCAGCATGGCAGGGATGTCCATTGCGCGGTTGCCTGTCGCCTGGGCGGGGCGCGCCAGCACTACCTTTTTTATTTTTCCCTGCTGGATCATTTTCACCGAGCGCCGGATCGCGCTTTGCCATTCTGCCTGCGATGTTTCGCTCACACTCAACTCATCCGGCATGGATGGCGATGGGATGGCGGTGGATTCTAATCTGGCGATGAAGGATTCAGCTTCGAGACGAACTGAGTTTCGCTTCGCACCGCCCGACAATTGATTCACGGAAATGAAATAATCAGCGCCGATGCGGATCAGCGCATAACGCGGCAGGATCAGCGCCGCAGAAGGGAACGAGTCCCAGCCGCCGCGTTCCATCGTGTCGAAGAATGACCCGCCGCTGAGCAGAATCGGTCGCGGCGTTGAGTCCGCTTCGTTGACGCAGATAATTTGCTGAAATAATTCCAGGGCAGATGTTCCAAGTTCTGCAAAACGATTCCCGCCATCAGTGGAGATCTGCGCGGCGATCCCCAGCCCGGCAATGGCCACCGGCGACTGGGTGCTCTCGAAATAAAAACGTTCCATGCCGGCGCCGAAGCGCAGGAACTCTGTCAGCGATGCAGGTTTGTATGGAATGGTGTAATTGACAATGCGATTCAAGAAAAATCTCCGTAACCCGACATTTATGTCGGGGTGGGCCGCGACATAAATGTCGCGCTACGCGCCTCGTTATGTTTTGCCAACGCTTTGCAGTAATAATTTTCGCAGCGCAGGCAGCGAGCGGACAGGGTCGGGTTCGCCGGTATACACCCAGCGCAGGATGACCTCATTCAGCGCGCCCATCCAGGCGCAGGCGGCGATTTCGGTATCGAGCGCGGGAATGCTTCCGTCGGCAACAGCTTCATCGAGATTGTTTTTGATGATGGCGATAAACCTGTCATTGACGGCGCGGCGCTTTTGCTCAAAGACAAGTCCCAGCCCGGTGGCTTGCACGAGCGCGATCTTTGCCAGCCCGCGGTATTGGCCGAAGGTCTCCATGCAGACGCGCAAAGCCAGGTCGAGGCGCGCCATGCCCGAGGTCGAAGTAGCGAGGCGGTCTTTTAATCTTCCTTCGAGCAGGTCGGCGAAGGTGTCCACCAAGGCGAGGAAAATATCCTGTTTGCTGGGGAAGTAGAAATAGAACGAGCCTTTGGATGTGTTCGACTCGGCCACGATGTCATCCACCTTTGTGTCGTGGTAGCCTTTGCTGGCAAAGACAGTAACAGCGGCTTCAAGGATGCGCGCGCGGGTTTCGTGGGTGGGGCTGGCGGGGGCTTCTGTCATGGCAAGTAAACCGACTGGTCAGTCTAGTCGGCTTGAAAGAATAGCACAACCAAAAAGCCGCGTCAAGGTGACGCGGCTCATGTTTGTGAAATGACAGTCGCTTTGGGTTATTGCTGGGCGAAGGTATCGATCAGCAGTTTGAAGTTTCCGCCGACGGGGTAGAGGATGGGGCAGGTGCATCCGCGTTTGGTGTATTCCGCTACTTTGGCGAGCGCTTCTGCGGGTGTGCCTGATGCCGTGATCTTGTGTACCAGTTCATCAGGGACGAAGTGCTTGGCTTTGTTGATCTGTTCCTTCGTGGCAGGCCATCCCAGTGTGGCCTGAATGTTATTGATGACTTCCGCCGAGACATTCGAAGCCTTGGCAATATGCGGCTGCTGTGCGAGATACTGGCAAAGCAATTCCTTGGTGTACTCAATTGCCTTGTCGTGGTCTTCATCCACCGAGCACACGATTAACTGCGGGCGGTCAATATCAGCGAGCGTGCGGCCGGATTTCTTCGCGCCTTTTTCAAGCAGTTCAAGCGCCTTGTCGTTATATTCAGGGGCCACGCAATAATTCATGACACAGCCGTCGGAAATTTCACCGGTCATTTCCATCATCAAATCGCCTGTCGCGCCGATCATGATCGGAATGTTGCGCGGTTCGCGGCGGCCGTGGACTACGTCCAGTTCGATTCCGTCAACATGGTGGAATTCCCCGTGGAAGGTGACACGCTCCATATTCAGCAAACGGCGCATCACTTCGACAGTTTCGCGCATGGCAAGCAGCGGCTTCCTGCGTTCAATGCCGACGTTCTTTGCCAGCGGATCCCACCAGGCGCCAATCCCGCAGATGACGCGATTCGGAGCAAGGTCATCGAGTGTAAGGAAGGTCGCGGCAAGCAGGCCGATATTGCGCGTCCAGTTGTTGATCACACCGGAGCCGACCTTGAGTTTGTTCGTCACTGCGGCGTAGGCCGCCATCGGGACGATCGCATCGCGCACCAGCCGACTCTCAGCCTGCCACACGGCTTCAAAACCTTTTTCCTCCGCATATTTAACATAATCCAGTCCATCGCGCAGGTCGTGCGAATCTTGCAGGTAAAGGGCAACACGTTCGGTCATGAGGATCTCCTTATAATAAAAATATGGTCACCAGTCCCGCACAGTGACATTATGTCTTTGAGCCTTCCATCTTTTTGACGATCTCCAGGTCTTCGGGCAGATCCAGGTCCAAACCGAGCGATGGCAGTTCCACGATCTCCAGCTGGGCGCCGGCCTTTTTTGCGCGCTCACAATGCCGCTGGAACGAATCCTCGCCGAAGTCATATTCGATCAGTCCCGCAGGACACATCAACAGGGCATTCGTCCCTTTGCGGTGACGGTCCGGTGCAATGACAACCACCGGCGGTTTCACCGCGCGGTCCACCAGCGTCAGCACATCCTCGCGTTCCAGCAATGGCAGATCGGCAGGCAGAACCAAAACGCCGTGTGTCGCATGGACTTTCGCCATAACCGACGCGCGCGCCAGCGCAGTATTCAAATGCGGCTGGCCGTCTTCCCGCACAGTCTTCGCCCCGTGATTCCGCGCTATGGTTAGAGCCTGCGGGTCGCGGCTGACCACCAGCACCTGATCCAGTTCCTTCAAAGTTGAAAGCGTCTTCAGCGTGCGTTCCAATAATTCCCGATTTAGCGCAGTTCTTTCATCCTCGGTAAGTGCTCCAGACAAGCGCGACTTCCCGCGCCGCAAAGGTTTTACAGGGACAATTGCCCAAAGTGTCATATTAATAAACTCCCGGCAAAGTTTAGCACATTCGCCGCCAACAAGGCGCGGTCATCAAAAGTGTTCATAAGTGTGTTCGTGACCAGAGTCCTTGTTTCGATTTTATCTGATAAAGAAGAGTCCACCGTATCCAACACAAATCCGCTCAATAAGGTGCGGTAATGATTTGCGACTGCCAGCGCCGAGGGTTCAATGCCCAGCTCGGAATACATTTTTGCGGCAGGCCCCTTGACGGTCTTTCCACCGATGATGGGTGAGACTGCGATAACAGGCTTGTCAATTTTTTGGATGACCCGCAGGATCGGATCCACGCTCACCCAGGGATTCGACGGGCAAATGAGAACTGCCGCGGCTGATTCGATCGCTTCGCGCGTACCCGGAGCTGGTTCAGCGGAATCGACCCCGTCGAACCGAAAACCTTTCACCCGCGGCTCGCAGTGTCTGTGGACGAAATATTCCTGAAAGGCCAGTTTGCCTTCATCTGTCTCAACCATTGTCCGCACAGGAGAATCGGTCATCGGCAGGACTGTGTGTTTAATTCCCCAGGCTGCGCAAAAATCCCTTGTGACCTGAGTCAGCGATTGGCCTTCCTTTATTCTTCTCGTTCTTTCAAGGTGCGTGGCAATATCCTGATCGCCGAGGCGGAACCAGCCTGGCCCGCCAAGTTTTTCCACATTTGTAATCGTGTTCCAGGTTTCGTTGACGCGCCCCCAGCCTGTTTCGGGGTTTGCCAGCCCCGCCAGCGTATAACAGACCGTGTCCAAATCCGGGCAAATATACATTCCCAAATGCTCAAAATCATCGCCGGTATTGACGATGACGGTCAAGTCTTCAGGCGGGAGAATTTGGGCAAGTCCGTGCGCCAGTTTTGCGCCGCCGACCCCGCCTGCGAGGGCTACAATTTTAAAAGACATTTCAATTCCTTGTTTTGAAACACAGTCCAAAAATACGGTCTATGGCTCGCCAGCCACGGTCAAAATAATTTCACGCAAGTTTTTTCTTTCCCTGGCTTCAGGATGTTCAGCAGGGTAGCCAAGCAGGAACATGGCTTGCGGCTCCCATGATTTTGGCAGATGCAAAACTTCCCGCACGGTTTCCTGCGCGAACAGCGGACTGCACACCCAGACCCCGCCCAGCCCTTCCGCGTGCGCGGCGAGAAGTAACTGCATTCCCGCGTTTGCAGCAGATTGGGTGGCCATGACGAACTCGGCTTTTTTTCTGCGGCGGTCGGGATAGGCATCCATGTCGCTCATGTCCATACTTAAGATGACGACAAGCGGCGCAGAGAGGATTCTGTCTTTGGAGCGCGTTACGCGCATGGAAATTTCTTCGGGCGGAAGGCTGTCTGCTTCAAGTTCCTGCTGGAAATTTTTTGCCATTGATTCTGCGAGTTTTTCCTTGACGTGTAATTCCGTCAGAACGGCAAATCTCCAGGGCTGGCGGTTATGCGCGGAGGGGGCGAATGTGGCAGTGGCGAGAATGTCCTCGATCACCGAATCAGGGATCGGGTCCGCTTTGAAGCGGCGGACCGAGCGGCGAGTCCTCATGAAACGATGCAAATCTTCTTTTGCGGGCATTTTGTTTTCGCGTCGAAATCCAGTGTATCAAACGCGCATAAGATTTCAGTTAGTGTTTTAGCGGAACATGTCCTGTTCTTTCGGGCGGATGAGTTCCTTGAGCGAGCCTTCGCCAAGCGGATAGGGAAAGCCGCGCACGTGTACAGCGGGCGTGCCTTCGGCGGCCTGTCCCATGACGAGTGACGCAGCGGCGGCGAGTTCATCGGCCACACCGACGACGGTGATCTTGAGCGTGTACCCAAAGAGGTCCTGCCAGCCGCGTTCGTCAATCAGAGCCGGCAAGCCGCTCAGGCCGATGCAGATTCCGACCGTGCCGTTACGCCAGGCGCGGCCATGTGAATCAATAATCATCACGCCGATGGCCTTGCCGCTGATTTGTTGAATTTGTTCGCGGAGGCTGCGCGCCGATTGGTCGGGATCCTGGGGGAGGAGCAGAACATATTCGTGTCCTTCAGAGGAGGCGACATTGGAATGGTCAATGCCGGCATTGGCGCACACAAAACCGAGTTTGTGTTCGACGATGATCGTCCCGACGCGCGCGCGTAAAACTTCGCTGCTCTCCTGAAGTATGAGTTCCATCACACGCGGATCTTTCTCCGCTTTTTGCGCAAGTTCCATGGCATGCGCTGACGGCGTGACAGTCGCCAGGTTCACCATGCGGCCTTCGCTTTTGCTGACGATCTTCTGCGCGAGGACGAGGATGTCGTTATCCTGCAATTCGAGGTTTGAATCAGCCAGGGACTTGACGAGAATATCCGCCAAGTTATTGCCTTGGCGGATGAGCGGGATGTTTTGGAGGGGAGTGAGGGTAAGAGACATGCGCTATGCGTTGAACATTAATCGTTTAACGTTCAACGCCGGTAATTTTGATGCCCGCATGAGTCGAACCATATTTTTTGTTGATGCCGATCAATACACTGGTCAGGCCTTCAACGACGACGGAGTTTTCGATCGGGCCGGCGTCCCATCCGCGCAGGCCGGCGGCTTCGACCAGTTTGATGGTTTCGGCGCGCGCCTCCTTGCTTGTGCCGGTGACAAGCACGTCACATTCCACATCGGCGTTATCGAGCAGGTGTTCATGCGAGATATTCTGAAATGCCGCGCAGACCTGCGCATCGTCACCGAGAATTTGTTTTGCCTCCTGCGCTGCAGAGCCGGCGGCAGGCATTTGCACTGTGGCAACCTTCGGCGGGACAAGCGGCACGGTCACATCCACAAGGATTTTGCCCTTGAGTTCAGCCTGGACGGATTCGAGCGTATCGCGGTGCGCCGAATAAGGGACAGTCAGCACGGCGATATTCGCTTCACGCGCCGCCTCAAGGTTGCTCATGCCTTCGATGGAGATTCCATCCCCAAGCATTTCCTTGATCTCGCCTGCCGCCGCAACCGCTTTTTCCGCCGAGCGCGAGCCGATCATTACGCGGTAGCCCGCGTGTGCCCAACGATATGCGAGTCCTTTGCCTTCCTTGCCTGTGCCGCCAAGTACGGCGATGGATAATAATAATGGTGTGCTGGTCATGAGGTCTCCGTGAAAAATGGTGTCGAGATGATAAAGGTGTCCGCTCATGTGTAAAGAGTGTGCGGGCAAGAGCAAAAATCTTAACGCGAATTTCCCGAATGAAGCGAATTACGCGAATATGCGAAAAAATTCGCGCCATTCGCCCAATTTGCGTAATTCGCGTTAAAGGGTTTGACTTATTGCACAGAGTCTACACATGAGCCAAGGTGTCAAAAGGGTTAATGTGTCTGGGTGTCGTGAGCTGTTTAATCTGGGTTTTTAGCGAGTGTTTCAGAACGGCGCTTCGACACTTTTTACGATACTTTGGAAACTTTCTCTTCGTAGCGCTTCCAAATTCGCGGCGCGATTTCCCGCGCGCGCGCGGCAATCTCTCCCTCGTCGAGGGTTTGCAGTTCGCGGTTCTTCATCAAAATTTTTCCAGCCGCAATGGTGGTCGTGACCATGCTTTGCTGGAAACCGAAGATGATATGCCAGGGCAGGTTGCCGGCGGTCAGCGGGGTGTAGGGATGATAATCCACGAACATCAGGTCGGCGAACGCGCCGGCTGTAATCTGCCCGATGGGCGCAGCCGGGAAGAACATATTCGCCAGCGCGGCATTGTTGTAGATGGCCATCTGCTGAACATCATAGCCGCCCATGCGGCGCGGGTCGCGGTGCTGAATTTTATGCAGTAGATAAGCGGCCTTCCATTCCTCCCACATGGCGTTGGAGAAACCGTCGTTGCCCAGACAAACCTTGATTCCCAGACGCATCATTGATTCAACAGCAGCCACGCCCACGCCGTTGTTCATGTTTGAACGCGGCTGGTGGGTGAGCCAGGCGCCCGTCTCTTTGAGAATCTCCATCTCGCGCGCATCGAAGTGGACGCCATGCGCAGTGATGGTATTTGGGCCGAGAATGCCATGCTTGAGAAGGCGGTCAATCACGCGCATCTCGCTCTTGCCCAGGCTGTCATATTCGTCTGATTCGTGCTCGGCTGTGTGGATGTGGAAACCCGTCCCTTCAGGGGCGGCGGCGCGGCAGGCCTGCAAGGTGACACCGGAAAGCGTCAGACTGGCGTGCAGCCCAAAGGTCGCAGCGAGGCGCGGATGCGGGTCAGAGGTCAGCCGTTTAATGAATCGTAAATTTTCGTTGATTCCCGCGTTGGCCTTATCCATTCCATCGCGGTCGGTCACTTCATAACACAGCACGCCGCGCAGGCCGCTTTTATCCACCGCATCAGCGATCAGGTCAAGCGAACCGTCAATGCAATTTGGCGAGGCGTGATGGTCAATGAGAGTCGTCGTGCCGTGCTTGATCGCATCCACCAGACAGACCAGCGCCGAAAAGCGGACCGCCTCCGCATCCAGCGAACGGTCAAGCGGCCACCACAACTTTTGCAGAATCTCAGGGAAGTCTTTGGGCGCCGGCCCGGGGATGGCCATGCCGCGCGCAAACGCCCCGTAAAAATGTGTGTGCGCGCAGATGCCGCCCGGCATCACATATTGCCCGCCTGCATCGAGTGTTTTTGACTTCGGGTATTTGGCCGTCAGGGATTTTGTCGTGCCAATCTCCTTGATGCGGTCTCCGACGATGTAGAGCGCATGGTTTTGCAGAATCCGATTTGGAGATTCCCAGGTGATGATATTTGCGTTTGTAATTAGCATGTTAACCGAATCCATATTGATTGGGATGCGGGAGTTTTACGCCGGAGGCGCCGATCTCCCAGAGGGTGTTATACGCGGCTTCGCGCAGTTCGGGGTCGTCACGGTACATTGCGCCGTAGATTTGCGACACCACGCCTTCGTTGGGCGTGAACTTCAAGTAGGGTAATGCCGCCAGCCTCGTATCCGGGTCATCGCTTTTAAGCGCCAGCAAAAGCAGGTCTGTTGCAGGAGCGCCTGGTGGAATGCCCACGCCCTGTTTGCCGGCAAATGCGATCAGCCACGGCGCTTCAGACGGCGGCTTGAGTTTGCGCGGCGCGCGCAGGCTGACGTGCGCCTGAGAGTCGAGCACTTCGGTTGCGGCATTGCGGACGACCCATTGGTCATCGTCAATTTGAATCTTTTGCAGGGCTTCGACGGCCCATTTTTCGTGGATGCGTCCCAGCCCGTAGACGACTGCGCGGCGCACGAGAATATCTTTTAATGCAATCCCGTCCCGTAGCATGGCATGACCTTCTGCCGGGTCGTTTGCAAGGGCTTCGCCGGCGGCGCGGCGGATGTCTTCATCACCATTGAGCAGGGTGTGCGCCACAGATTCCAGCGCGTCGTCTGTTCCGATCGCGACCAGCGCCATACAGGCCGCGCGCCGCGCCGACAGGCTGGGGGCGTTCATGGCGCTTTCAAGAAGCTGCGCAGATTTTGCGTCGCGGACTGCGCCGCTGCCGAGAACCGCAAGCTGGAGCAGTTCAAATGAAAGGGTGTTTTCCACCTGGCGGAAAAGCACAGCCGCGCCCGGGTCATTGCTGACCACGAAGGCGGCCATGGCCTGCGCCCGCAGGCAGAGTGGAATTCCTTCTGTTTGCAGGATGGCCGCCAGTGTGCTGAAGAGTTTTCCACGCCAGGGAGCATTCTTCGGCGCGTCACGCAGCCAGCGCGCCGCAACAAAAAGCGGACGGTGCATGGGCAGGCGTGAATATCCCAGCATTGAATTCACGAGTTTGCTGGCATCGCCGCGCGCGGCGAAATAGCGCATGGCAAGATGCTTGCCGGACCAGTCTGTCTGGTTGAGCAGGGTTTCCTCGGTTTTAAATTCACTCAGCGCATGGCCGGCAAGATAGCCCGCAAAGACTGGGTGAACAAAACGCATTTTATTGTTTGGGCAGTTCAGCAGTAATCCACTCGAAGCCATTTTTCCGATCAGGCCGGAAGACGGCGCGGCCGGGCGTTTTTCAGTTTTCCCTGTCTTTTTCAGGAGCGGCTCTTTTGCTTTTTCTTCGCTGGGTTCTTCAATGGATTCAACTTCTTCAAGCGCTGCTGTATCTTCGCTTACTTCGAATGTCTTTACCCATTCGCGGGCTTTGCGCGGATCGAAGAATGGCTGTCCGCTGAGGAGCACTTGCATGGCAAGCGTTTCCATGGCCGCGATGGGTGTGTTGGCAGGTGAGATGCGGCGGATGTGCGCCGCAATTGAATCCAACACATGCGGTCCCAGGCCGTCGCCGGCATAGCCGCCCCAGGCTTTGAGGGTTAACTCAAGAGGCGATAAATTCGCATTGTCGGCACCCAGCCAAACGTTAAGCAGGATCGGGTCCACTTGTTCGGGGCCGCTCTGTGCCCAGGATTCCTTCGCGATGGTTTTCGCCCACAATCCGCCCCAGTTTTCAAGAAATTGTTTGCTTTGCAGCCCAGACCATGTCATCAATGCCAGCGGAGCGAATCCCAGGCCGATCAATCCATCGAGGTATTCGGGTGCGCCGGTGGTGACGATGCGGGTCTTCGGATAATTTTGAATGATGCTCTTTAAATACCCAGCAACGACCTGCTGGCTTTCGGGCGCCAGTTCGTCATAACCGTCGAGCAGCAGGAGCGCGTCGCCGCTCTTGAAGGTGTTTTCAAAAAACGACGGCAGGCGGCCAGTGTCGAATAACGGAGCGTATTCAGACGCGGCTCCGATCAACGGGGCGAGTATGTTTTTTGAATCTGCGGGGAGGATTAAGTCTGCAGCGTGGATGAGGAACGGAACAGCATTTTGCAGTGCTCCGAGTTTTTCGCTTCGATTCGCGGCCAAAGAGGCGAGGTGCGCGAGTGACACTGTCTTGCCGACGCCGGGCTGGCCGATGATGACGATGTTGGTGTTTCCAGCCAGCGCCTGCGGAAGCGTTAATGCCGGCGCGTTGTATGCGGCAGCGATCTCAGGCCAGGCCGGCAGGTAGGGCAAAGTTTGTGAAATGACGTCTTCAAACAACGGCGCTTCGCCCGGCTGGACGATCTGCGGCGGGGCGAGGAGCAGAGGTTCGAGGATGATTTCATCCAACGCAAAAAGAGGCGCGGCCAAATGCATACCCTGCGCGCGGCGCAATGTGATGCGGCGGTGGTTTTCTTCGACTGTGCTTGTCTTGCGGGTGTGCGCTGCCTCCTGCTGTTCCTTCAAGCCGGCGCTTAATTCGGCCCATAACGGACGGGCGCGGGCAGCGAGCCACCAGAAGATGGATGCAACTGCAAAACCGATGAAGAATGAGAAGGGGTCAATTGCAAATCGGAACATGTTCGATTTAGTTTGCAAACAGGATTCGTCCGCAGGATGGACAGTTGGTCAATTGTTTGGGCGAGCGTGCGTTTTGCTGAAAGGCGGCGTTCAGGGTTGTGCCGCAGGAGCCGCAAGTTCCGTCAATGACCTCTGCAATGGCAATGCCGCGCTTGTGCTGGCGCAGGCTTTCATAGGTTTGCAGCAGGCTGTTGTCAATTGCGCCGAGCGCGGCTTCGCGTTCTTCGGCAAGACGTTCGAGTTCAACCGCAATCTGCGACTGATCTGCGATCAGCTTTTTATGCTCGTTGCCGAGGCGCGCCTGCACCAGTTCCAGTTCTGTTTTTGCGTTTTGCAGGTCGTTGTCGGAGGCCTCCGCCTTGATCATGGCTTCGAGTTCGCGCTCCTCCAGCGTGGCGAGATATTTTTTGAGCGAGGCGATGTCCCTCTGCAAGTCCTGCAACTCTTTGGGGTTTTGCACCCTGCCGCCGTACAGGCTGGACTCGGCTTGTTCAATTTTTATTTTTTGCGCTTCCGCTTCGGCGGTGGCATTTTTTAATTGATGGTGGGATTGATGATGCGCAGTTTGCGCTGACTCCAGACTGCTGGAAGCGCGGCGCAATTCGACATCGTTTTCAAGGGTTTTGCGAATCGCGTCCAACTGTTCGCGCGAACGATCAATTTGACGGTCAACCTGCTGCAAGCGGAAAAGTCCCAACGATGCGCTCATGGGTCGAATTATACCCGTCACAGTCAATTTTATAATACCCGGGTGCGGTATGGAAGCCGGCGAGCAACTCGCAACTTCATGGCTGTAGGCAGCCTGTAACGGCAGGTAATAAGATATGGTGTGCGGAGAAGAATGGCCTGGGCTACTGAGTTGGAATGTTAAAGTAGTTGTATACCGCTTCGGTCAATTTCCCAAAGAGCGGGTTGATGTTGTCCCAGATGTTGTTGACGGGGTGATAGGAATAAATGGACAGGACGAAATTTCCGCCGGGTGTGTAAACGATGCCGGCGTCGCTGGTGTCATGGACAACGCCGTCAGAGGCGGGCACATAGCCGTGTTTATGCGGCACAAGCGTGCCATCCGGTACGCCACCCTGAATCAGCGAGCCGAGTTTATCCTGTGCCATGAAGTCAATTAACAACTGGCAGGTGGATGGGTTGATCTTTTCCGGAAAGGCCGCGATCAATGCCCCGCCGCCGTTGTTCGCACACTGATACAAGTCTGCGAGCAGCGCGCCCATTTCAGATGGAGTGGTTTGCGAGTACGGGTCCGGGTCGGTGAATACGTCAGCGCGTTGATTGCCCGGAGTCTGCCGGCCCGGCAGCAGGTTCGGCGCGCCGATATAAAAGAAGCCGCCGATGTAGGTGCTGTTGAAGCCCAGGGATTCCATGTTTTGGGTGACGATCAGCGGGCCGCTGTTTTTCTCGATGGCCGCCAGCACCAGATCGGTCGCAGAGTTGTCTGACTTGCCCAGCACGCGCGATATGGTATTGGATATTTCCGGGTCAAGATTGCTTCCCCTGTTAATCAAATAGGATGTGACGATCGGCACCTTGATGGTGCTGGATGCGGTGAAGGCAATATCCGGCTCGGCTGTGATCTCCTGTTTGTTGTCCATGATGAAGTGAATTTCCTGACCAGACTTAAGGTCCATCATGTAAAAGCCGATCAAGCCGTCAAAGTTCGAGACGGTCACGATTTGTTTGAGCAGAATGGTCAGCATTTCGACAGTCGGGCGGGCGGCGGAACTGCGCGTGAAGGTCAGCGCCACTGAACGGTTGGTGGGGGAGCGCAGCGCATCGCCGATGAGCCGCACGGCTCGGTCCAGGTCAAGAGTCTGTCCGGGCGTGCCGGGCAGGAACGAGGTCCCGCCTGGAATCGGCTGCGCGGGACCCGGCGGAAGATCATAACGCGCAGCGATCTCATTTTGCAGGTATTCGCGCAAGCGTTCATCTGAGAGTTTGGAACTTAAAAGAATGGCCGTTTCAGCCGAGGAGCGATTCCACAGGTAATCCCAAAACCCGCCCCAGAAGGAGCGTCCCGTTCGGCTGAGGTCTGCCGCGGCCAGCATGGTTTCAATATCGGGCTGAAAGCCAATCACGCCGGGGTCAATGTGGATGACGGCGCCGTTGTATTGCACTTCGATCGGTGAGGTGTAAACTTCGAGCAGTCTCTGTGATGCTTCAAGCGGAGTCAGACCGCCGACCAAAACACCACCGATGGTCATGCCGGCCGGGTAGTTATTGCGCTGACGGCTGTAGCCGATCAGGGAAACGATGCTTAGAACGAGCGCGCCTGTTAAAAATAAAATGGAAACACCCCGAAGGATGGTGTTGGTATTACGATTTCGCACACGGCCTCCAAGTAATGACAAATATCACGCAAAAAGTATAACACACCCATTTTGGCGCCTGTGCTAGAATGTAAGCGCTCAATCCTGCCAGTCTGTTGGCGCATCCCAAAAAAGGATCGATATGCTTCGCTCTTTCCTCATTTACCTGTCCAAAGCCGCCTGGGCGCAAAACCTGGTCACCGGCTGGAGTTTCGCCTGGCGCACCGCATCCCGTTTCGTAGCAGGGACAAAGCTCAGCGATGCCATGCGGGTTGTCCGCGAACTCAACGCAAAGGGGATCAACGCCACACTCGACCACCTCGGCGAGCATACCAACACTCCAGAAGAAGCACAGCAGGCCACCGATGATATTTTCGCCACGCTCGACGCCCTTGGGGCGGAGCCTTCTGCGCGGGGCAATGTCTCCATTAAGTTGACGCAAATCGGTCTGGGCCTCGACGAAGGCCTGTGTGCTCAAAACCTCGAGCGGATCCTCGCCCGGGCAGGAAAGAACAACACCTTCATCCGCGTGGATATTGAAGACACACCCTACACCGATAAGACCATCAACCTGTATTACATGATGCGCGAGAAGGGCTATACCAATGTCGGCACGGCAGTGCAGGCTTATCTTTATCGCGCCGAAGCGGATACACACCGCCTCTTGCAGGATAAGACTCCCATTCGTCTGGTAAAAGGCGCCTACAAGGAACCGCCTGAAAAGGCCTTCCCCAAAAAAGCGGACGTGGACGCAAATTATGATTTGCTGTCAAAGATCCTGATTGATGCCTCGCTGGCGAATCAGAGCAAGCTATCTGCTGACTGCCGTTTTCCGCCCATTCCGGCTATCGCCTCGCAGGATGAGAAGCGCATCGCTTTTGCGAAACAATATGCCGATAAAGCGGGGCTTCCCAGGGATGGGCTGGAATTCCAAATGCTTTACGGCATCCGCCGCGATTTGCAGGAGCAACTTGTCAAGGAAGGTTATCCGGTGCGAGTGTATGTTCCCTTCGGCACGCATTGGTATCCCTATTTTATGCGCCGCCTTGCAGAACGGCCGGCGAATATCTGGTTCTTTATCTCGAATTTCTTTAGAAAATAAAGAGCAAAGCTGAAAGCAAGGAACAGCAGACGCCATTTGGGTATCCGCTGTTCTTTGTTGTTAATCCTCGCTATCCTTTGACGTAGGAAAGCTTTTCGCAGATCAGGCCGCCGCGTATTTTGAATACGTCCACGCCCCGCACGTGCCCGCTCTCTCCAGCCGAGTCCACCCAGTTGTATTTCCAGCGCATGATACAGCGGTTGCCCATGCCGAAGATTTCCTCGATCTCGATGCGGGCATTGGGAGATTCTCGGAAGAACCCCTGCCAGAAACGGGTGACGGTATCCAGCCCTGAATAACGAGTTCCGTCGGGGGCGGGCGCAGTATTTTCGAAGATGCAGTCCACACTCATCAGCCGCATCATGCCGGCTGTATCGTGGCGGTTGAATGCCTCGTTAAATTCAAGGACAAGGCGCGGTGCTGCTTCCAATCTTTCCATGCGAGTCGGACTCATGTGGAACTCCTGTTTTGAACAGCATCAACTTGAAAATTTCATTTTGAAGGTTGCTTCTATTTTAATGCCGTGTAATCCGTTCCAATAGTATTGCTCGTCCAGCCTGCCAAACGAAATGTGCGCCGCGCAATTGCACCTCGAATTGCCCGGCGCCGGGCAGCTATCCATGGCTTGCAGGATGGAGGCGACACTATCGGCACTGACGAAATAACCGTCGTGGTGCCAGGCCTCAGAGTCGAATGATCCGCGTCTTGACTCCTGATAGACAGCCAATCCGCGAAAGTGGCAGTTGGAGCAATCCACTATCTGTAGAGTAATCTCGTCGCTTTGCGCATCAGGCGGAAACTCGAGCATGTGGATGATGTCCATTGAGTTTTTCCTGCAGGACGGACATTCAAAAGCCATCCAAACTCCAATCGCTGGAAATTGCGTGTTATTTTGCCGTCAACCAATTAATGGCTTCTTCTTTGTCGTGGAAGATGCCCACATTCAACCCGCGGTTGACGGAAGTAGTTTCGTAAAAATCATAATCATTTTCGTCACCCTTGATAACGAAGGCGCGCTTGATTTTATGTGCGCTAACACCATGAGCCGATGCTCTCTCTCGAATATCTTTCACTAAGTATAAAACCTATTGCAAGTGCTATACCAAGGAAAATGATAACCAACTCGCTTAGCATCTTATGCATTCACTTTGAAGCCTGAGAACATGCCAGCCAACGGTTTGCGTTACCTGCGCTGTGTCTCGGCAGGCTCGACAACCAGGGCGGGGACGGCGAAGCCGTCCAGACAGAAAAATGCTAAGGCGTAGAAAATTGCCTGGGATGTGCGCAGAATCTCCAGCATCAGGTGCATGTTTTGTTGGCCCGCCGATTTTTTGAGATTACGCAAACTCCGCGATTGCTACTTCCCGTTTTTCTGCGAAACTTTGCCGATGAAGTTTAATTCGCTCAATTTCATGTAATGTATCCGCAGTAAAGTAACTTTCACCGCAATGAGGGCAAGACACCATTGGGATATTTTCAATAATCAGTAAATTTTCGCCTTTACCATAGTTACGAGTAACCTGGCGGATACGAGCGCCTTCTTTGCCACAAATATCGCAAATCATAGTTTTCACCTTTACTTCTTATAAACGATAGGTCGTTATGAAAACCAATTTTCCAGTTGGGCTTATTTTGACGACAACCACGATTTTGCCGTTGGTAACAGTCTGACCTTCAACCAAATATTTCCATTCGCCAGTTTCTTTATCTTTTTGACGTTCAACAACTTCGCCAGTGAGAATACATCGTTCAAGGTCAAAAATACTTAACTCATCATCGTTCATTTCTTCTTCGGCATGAACAGTCATTATGTATTGGCGAAGCCGGATTTTGTCGCGGATTTCTGTCAAAATACGTTCAAACACAGCATTCTCCAAAAGTAGGGCAACATAGCAAATGAAATGATGTAACTTTTGAAAAGTATACCAGAGAGGATGGACAAAGGCTGGCTAACGGTTTGCGTTAGCGGCGCTGTGCCTCGGCAGGCTCGACAACCAGGGCGGGGACGGCGAAGCCGTCCAACCAGAAAAAGGCTAAGAGAGCGTTTCTTAAGTCAATTTACAGCCAGTTTCAACATGCGGCGAATGCTGGCAATGTACGCCATTGATTCGCTAGAAGAGACGGTATGCTCAAAATCGCGCGACAAGCGGCGATAGCGTC
>Ga0233425_10004860_pt1 | contig 21956 bp, 16 predicted proteins | sample Watercolumn_Towu_2_FD_181712 | JGI IMG/M metagenome (GOLD analysis project Ga0233425, IMG submission 181712) | Freshwater microbial communities from Lake Towuti, South Sulawesi, Indonesia - Watercolumn_Towuti2014_140_MG | ecosystem: Environmental > Aquatic > Freshwater > Lake | place...
GCGGGCGAGAGCCTCAAGGTCACGCTGTCGAGCACCGACGGCAGGAACAAGCCCGTCTGCCTCATGTTCTCCGACGCTTCCTGGTACGGCCGGGAGTAGAACGCAAAGACGGCGCTTCACTCACGCCGGCTGGGACCCTCGCTTCGTGGTCAGCCCGGTGTCAGCCTGGCAGAACCGGCGGTCTGTGAGCAGCTCCACCTCGGGGTCGAGGAGGACGCCGGAGGTGGCCTGGACGCGCTCGCGGACCCGCTGCATCAGCGCCAGCACGTCGGCCGCAGTCGCCCCACCCATGTTCACGATGAACCCCTTGTGCTTGTGCGACACCATCGCACCGCCGACCCGCTCCCCCCCAAGCCCCGCTTCCTCGATGAGCCTGCCCGCAAAGTGCCCGGTCGGACGCTTGAAGATCGAGCCGGCGCACAAAGTCTGTTCCGGGAACTTGCTCTTGCGCAACGCACGGATCCGGTCCATCTCCGCTCGGATGGCCTCGGGGGCCGCATGGCGGGACGCGGACAGCGTGGCTTCCAGCACCAGGCCGCGGCCCCGCTGGAAGCGACTCGTCCGGTACCCCATCTCCAGCTCACCCACAGGAGTGTCGTGCACCGCACCGGCCACGTCCACCCAACGCACCGAGACCAGGTTCCCCTTCATCTCGCCGTCGTTGTTCCCCGCATTCATATACACCGCGCCGCCCACGCTGCCTGGGATGTCGTAGATCCACTCGAACCCCGTGACCCCGTGCTGAAGCGCAAACTCGGCCAGCCGGTCGTCCGTCACGCCCGCACCGGCCACGAACGTCCCGTCCAGCGCAGCCAGCCGGGTCAGGCCCCGCGCCTTGCGCCCCTCGACGTCCGCACAGGCCGAAGGCCAGGGAGACAGACGCAGGACCACCCCGCGCATCCCGTCGTCCGGCACCAGCACGTTGGAGCCCGCACCCATCACGTACAGCGGCACATGCATCTCCGTACACACCCGAATCGTGAGCCGGACGTCGTCCTCGCAGTCCGGGACCACCAGCACGTCCGCGGGCCCGCCGATGCCGAAGGTCGTGAGCGGCGCAAGCGCCGCACCCACTTCCACGTGGCCGGCAAGGACTCCGCGCAGCACCGGGCCGATCTGTGACAGGTCTTCCATGTCCGCCACCGCCGCCTACTTGTTCATGTACTTCTTGTAGATCGGATCCGCTTCCGCAAGCTCCCGGCGCAACACCTTGCCCACCGGCGTCTTCGGGATCTCCGCGATGAACTCGATGTGCCGCGGGACCTTGTAGTGCGTCATGTTGTCCCTGCACCACGCGGAAAGCTCTTCCTCCGTGATCTTCCCCTGCGCATCCTGCCGCAGCACCACCCACGCCTTGATCACTTCCCCGGCCTCGGGATCCGGCAGACCGTGCACCGCGACCTCGGACACCATGGGATGCCCGCCCACCAGCTCCTCCACCTCCTTCGGGAACACGCTGTAGCCCTTGTACTTGATGAGCTGCTTCTTCCGGTCCCGGATCACCACCTGCCCGTCCTCGTCCATGAACCCGAGGTCGCCGGTGAGCAGCCACCGCTTCCCATCCGGGAACACGCGGATCGTGTCCCGGGTCTCCTCGTCACGGTTCAGGTATCCCTTCATCACCTGCGGCCCGGCCACGCACAGCTCGCCGATGTTCTGCTCTCCGGTGGGCAGCTCCCGGGTCGACGTCTCGATGTCCATGATCTTCCACTCGGTGCCCGGAAACGGCATCCCGATGGTCCCGACCTTCCGCTTGCCGTAGAACGGCCCCGCGCTCACCACCGGGCTCGACTCGGTCAGCCCGAACCCCTCCACCAGCTTCGCGTTCGTCAGCCGCTCGAACTTCTCCTGCACCGGCCGGTGCAGGGGTCCCGCACCCGAGATGCAGTGGAGCAGCTTGTCGTCCAGCTTGTGCTTGCCCGGGTTGGCTTCCACGTAGTCCGCCATCTTGGAAAACAGGATCTCCGCACCGAGGAAGATCGTGTTGTTCTTCTCGCCGATCTCCTCGACCTTCTGGCACAGCTCTTCCATGGCCGGCGGCTTGGGGAAGATCATCATCCACCCGCCGGCCCGCAGCGTCACGTTCATCACGCAGGTCATGGCAAACGAGTGGAAGAACGGCAGGATGCCGAGGTTGCACATCCCGGGCGTGAGCTTGTACAGCCACGCCAGCGACTGGATGACGTTGGACACGCAGTTCATGTGCGTGAGCACCGCTGCCTTGGGCACGCCGGTGGTCCCGCCCGTCATGATGAACGTGGCCGTGTCCACCTCGGGATCAATCGCCACGGTGGGCACGTTCGGTACGGTCTTGAGCAGCGATATCATGGGCACCGAATGCCGCGGCACCGGCCCGGTCGGGATCTTCTTCAGCAGCTTGCCCAGGAACTGCTTCACCGGAGGCAGGAAGTCCGCGACGCACGTGTGCACCAGGAACTCCACCCCGGAGCGCGACAGCACCGGCTCCACCGACTTCTCGAACAGCGCATCCAGCACCACCAGCCCCTTGGCGTTGACCGTCTTGAGCTGGTGCAGGATCTCGCCCGGCTTGTACGTGGGGTTGATGCCCGTCACGATGACGCCCAGCTTGGCGCACGCGTAATAGCAGATGATGTACTGGAAGCTGTTGGGAAGCAGCAGGGCCAGCACATCCCCCTTCTTGAAGCCGTGGTTGTGCAGCGCGGTCGCCATGGCGTCCACGTGCCGGGACAGCTCCCCGTACGTCATCCACGAGCCCAGGAACCAGCCGACCCGCTTGTCCCGGTACTTCGCCACCGATTCGTCGAACATCTGCCCCAGCGTAATCGACGGGAAGTCGATGTTCTTCGGCACCTCGTCCGGCCATCCGGCCCCGGGCTTCATCCACAGCTTCGACTCGTCCACGAAATACTTGTTCTTCATCCCTCTCCTCCCTCGCTTCGACCGGACCCTGCATTGCTGACAATCACCCGATGTTGTGGCTTTTCTCCTACCATTGCAAGCGAAAAAGCTTATGATGTGCTCCGCAAGGAGGTGGCCCATGTCCCGCACCGAATTCACCCTTTCATACGGCACCCAGAAGCGGACCTTCTCCATCGATTCCGGCTTGCTTCGAGGGCCCCAGCTCAACCCCCGTCCGTTCCCCAGGGGATCGGTCTCGGCACTGGAGGCGATCCGAAACAGCCTCGAGCACCCCGTGGGCCGCCCCAGGCTCCGGGACATGGTGGCCGGGAAGATCGTGGGGCTGTGCATCTCCGACGAGTTTCGCGCCGGTCTCCAGGCCCAGATAGCAGAGGCCATGATGCTGGAGATCGACGCGGGCAAGCCCGCTCAGCTCCGGGTCTTCATCGCCACCGGCACCCACGACCCGGCCGTGTACTGCAAGAACCTGGCCCCGCTGGTGGAGAAGATCGGGGAGCGACTCTCGTGCCCGTTGCGAGTGATCCGCCACGACTGCGATCGCTCCCGCTTCGTCGACGTCGGGACCACGCCGCTGGGCACGCTCGTGCGCGTCGAGGCGGACTGGATGGAGACCGAGGTCCGCGTCCACGGCCACGAGGCAAAGCACCACTACATGGCCGGATACTCCATGATCGACAAGCACATCGTGCCCGGCGTCGCTTCCCGCCTCACCGTCGAGCAGAACCACAAGCGCTCCCTTTCCCCGAACTCCGCGGCCGGACGCAACCCCTGGGTCGCGGACCCCGCGCGGCAGGACAACCCCTTCTCCATCGACGGCAGGGACGCCCGCGCCCTGACCGAGCGCTTCCTCCTCCTGCCAGACGGCACCCTGGCGGAGCAGCACGTCGACACCTTCGCCCTGGACATGATCTCGGAGAAGGAGGACGTGTTCTGGGTCCTGTCCGGCGACCCGACCCTCATCTGCCGTGAGGTCCCGGCAAAGGCCGACGAGGTCGCACTCTACACCGTGGAGCCGGCCCGCTACGTCGTCATCTCCCCCGGCGGACCGCCGGCTTCCACCGCACTCTACGGCGTGCAGAACTGCTTCGACATGGCCCTGCTGGGTGCGATCGAGAAGGGAGGCGAAGCCCTGGTCGTGGCCCCGTGCGACGGCCGCCCCGACCTGCCCGACGGCGTGCGCGGTATCGCCCCGGACGCCAAGAGCACCGAGCTCTTCTGGGCCAATCTCGTGCGCCTCAGGGATACGCCCCTCGACGAGTGCTTCCAGTACATCTCCGACCACTTCGAGCTGTACATGTGGAAGACCTACCGCGTGCTGCGCAACTTCAAGCAGGACCGGCTCCGGATCTACCTCCACACCCAGTTGCCCGATGACCTGGTCCGGCAGGGCGGCTTCCTCCCCGCACCGGACATCGATGCCTGGGTCCGGGAACGGGAAGCCCGCGGAGACGGCGCCTTCCGCGTCATCGACGGGGGCAACAAGCTCTGCGTCGTCTCCGGAAGAACTCCGTAAGCAGCTTGCCGCACTCCCGGGCCAGGACGCCGCGGACCACCTCCACACGGTGGTTGAGACGGTGGTCGGCCGGGATGTCGTAGAGCGTCCCGCACGCTCCCGCTTTGGGGTCCGCAGCCCCGTACACCACCGCGTCCACCCGCGCGTTCACCAGCGCACCCGCACACATGGGGCACGGCTCCAGCGTCACGAACAGCACGCAGCCGTCCAACCGCCAGGTGCCCAGCGTCGCGGCCGCTTCCTTGAGCGCCTGCACCTCCGCGTGCGCAACCGGGTCCGCCAGCGCCTCGCGCTCGTTGTGCCCCGTGCCCACCACCGCACCGTCGTGTACCACGACGCACCCCACCGGCACGTCGCCAAGCTCCTCCGCTCGCCGTGCCGCCGCAATGGCAAGACGCATGAAGGCCCGGCACTGGGCAGACGTATACCGCTCCACGCGAAACCCCGAAACACATGCTTGGCGCGGCCAGGAAGATTCGAACTTCCGACCTGCGATTCCGTAGACCGCTGCTCTATCCAACTGAGCTATGGCCGCACGCCAACAGCGGAGAGAGTGGGATTCGAACCCACGGGGCTGTTACACCCACTCGCTTAGCAGGCGAGTGCCTTCGGCCACTCGGCCATCTCTCCAGAAACCAGGCGCAACAAGAAAAAGAGCACGGGGAATCCCCCGAACTTCGGCGCCGATTCTAGCGGCGGACCGCCTCATGTCAAGCAGATTCCGCGGGGGAACCCCGTGCCGGGCGAGGGATCCGCTCCCCTCCCCGCCCCCTCACGCCGCACGCCAGTCGTAGCTCCGGTATCCGTCCCGGTCCACGCCAGACAGCGCTGCCCCCCGGTAAGCAACCGGCAACTCGTTCCAGGGAAGCTTGCCGCCAAAGAACAGCGCCTCGTACTCCTCCACCGACAGGGAGTGCCTCCGCCGCAATCCGTGGAGCCGCTCCCGCACGTGCCCCACCGCGGCCGACGCACCGCTGCCCCGCGGGACTTCGCCCACGTACACCTTCGCGCTCGACCCGCTGCCGTAGGTGTACACGCCGCAACGCGTGCCCCCTGCCTCCGCAAGCGGTGACGCGAGCAGCGCGGCCAGCGCAAAGAACGAGGACGCGGTGTAGGTGTTGCCCAGGTACGACGCCGGCACCTGCGACACCGTGAGCCCGGCCGCCAGCCGTTCCGCGGTGCCGGCCGCCACACCGTACCGCTCGACCAGCGCACCAAGCGCCTTGCGGGGAAGCCCCGGATACGGCGTGTGGAACACCAGGTAGTCCATGCCGCGGTTGCGGCCGGAGCGCTGCCCGGCCGGAACCGACGGCTCAAACACCGAGCGCACGCGTGCCGCGGCTGCCCAGTCCGATACCGCATCCAGCGCCTTGAGGTAGCATTGCACCGAGTAGTGACCGCGCACCACCGCTTCCCCCCGGCCCGCGGGGCGGAAGAAGTCCGCCTCGTCGCTGGTGTACGTGCCCGTCACGTCGGGGTCCACCCGGAGGATGTCCGGCTCGTTGCGCACGAGCAACGCAATGGCTCCAGCCCCCTGCGTCAGCTCCGCGCTGCCCGAATGCGGGCCGTAGACCGCCACGTCCGATGCCACCAGCAGCGCGTCCCGGCCCGTGTCCCGGACGTACCGAAGGCAGTCCAGCAGCGCATACGCCCCGCCCACGCACGCGAACTTCACGTCGAACGCCTCGCACCCGGAAGGCAGCGAGCACAGGCCGTGCACGTACGCCGCGGTCGGCTTGGCATGATCCCGCGACGACTCGGTCGCCACCACCAGCCGCCCCACCCGCGCCGCTTCCACGCCCGGCTGCGCCAGCACCTCGGCCGCGGCATTGGCGGCCATGGTCACCGCATCCTCGAAGGGGTAGGGGACCGCAAACGAGTGGATGCCAAGCCCCGACTCCACCTTGCCCACGTCCTGCCCGCGCACCGGCGCCAACACCCCGGACTCGATGCACAGGGACGGCCAGTAGAGGCCTATTCGGTGGATTCCTGCAGTAACGACGGGCACTCGGTCAACTGCCCTGGCCGATGAACGGGCCCGACCGGGGACGGGCCGCCTCGTCAGCCATCTTCTTGAGGGACTCGATTTCCAGCGCAAGCTCCTTCAGCAGCAGGAGCATCCCCTTCTTCTCGCGCTCCATGGCCGCACACTTGCGCTCCGCCTGGTCCAGCGACTGCCGCGCCCGGGTCAGCTCCTCGGCCAGCCCCGAGTCCGGCACCGCTTCCACCGCAGCCTCGGGCCGGTCGAACCGCATGGCAAACCCCGCGGCCCAGTCCCCCTTCAGCCCTTCCACGATCTTGCGAGCGCCTTCGATGGTGTACCGGTACCCGTGCAGCAGGTGCTTGATGAACAGCACGAGCACGACTTCGTTCCGGCCGTATACGCGCTGGTTCTTCTTGTTCTTCTCCGGGGCCAGCCACGGGAACTCCGACTCCCAGTAGCGCAGCACGTACGGCTCCACCCCGGCAAGACGCGCCACCTCTCCGATCTTGAAGAAGTACTTGTCAGGGATGTCTGGAAGCCTGCCGCTTGCCACCCACGCCTCCCCCGGACCGACGGTGCAGTCCACGGTTCTACGGGTTCAACTGGTCCCGCAGCAACTGGCTCGGCCGGAACGAGAGCACGCGACGGGCCGATATCAGCAACTCACCGCCCGTGTGGGGATTCCGCCCCTTCCGCTCGCGCTTCTGGCGGACCGAAAAGGTCCCGAACCCACCGATCTTGACCTCCTCGCCGGACACCAGGGTCTCGCGGATCGTGTCCAGGAGGACGTCGATCAACTCCGCGGTCTCCTTCTTGGAGAGGCCACCAACCTTCTCTCGTACAGCGTTCGCAAGGTCCAGCTTCCTCACGAGGTCCTCCTCGCAGCTTGCCGGCCTAGGCCTTCACACGCCCCTTGGCCTTGGCCGTGTCCACCACCGCCTTGAACGCCACCGGATCGGAAAACGCCAGGTTCGCCAGCGCCTTCCGGTCCAGTACCACGCCGGCCTGCTTGAGCAGGTTGACGAACTTCGAGTACGTGAGCCCCGCTTCCCGCGCCGCAGCGTTGATGCGCTGGATCCACAGGCCCCGCATGTCCCGGCGCCGCAGCCGGCGGCCGGCATACGCGTACACGCCCGCCCGCAGGAACGTCTCGTGCGCTATCCGATGCACGTTCTTCCGGCGACCGACGAATCCCCTGGTCTGGCTCAGCAGAGCATTCCGCCTGCGTACGCCCTTGACTCCACGTTTTGCGCGCGACATGTTCTCCTCCTACGCGTACGGCAAGCACTTGTGAACGTTGCAGCCCGCGGCCTTCGAAACGGTCTGCACACCCTTGAGCCGCATCTTGCGCTTGCGCGCCTTGTGCGCCAGCAGGTGGCTCTTGAACGCCTTGGCCGCCATCACCTTGCCGGTGCGCGTGATCCGCAGCCGCTTCGCGCTCGACTTGTGCGTCTTCGCCTTGTTCTTCATCGCGACTCCTGCTCCTCTCAGCTCTTCTTCGGGATGATGACCATGGACATGGCCCGTCCCTCGAGGCTCGGATGGCTCTTGATGACCCCCAGGTCCGCGACCTCGTTGGCCACCTTGAAGAGCTGCTCCATCGCCCCTTCTGCATAAATGATCTCGCGCCCGCGGAAGCGGAGCGTGAGCTTCACACCGTGCCCCTCCTCGAGAAACTCCCTGGCGTGCCGCGTCTTGGTATCCAGGTCGTGCTCCTCGGTCTTCGGTCGAATCTTGATCTCCTTGATCTGCATCTGGTGCTGCTTCTTCTTGGCTTCGACCGCCTTCTTCTTGAGCGAGTACTTGAACTTCCCCCAGTCCATCAGCTTGCACACCGGAGGACGGGCCTGCGGGCTCACCTCCACGAGGTCCAGCCCCCGCTCGTCCGCCAAGGCCAGCGCATCCCGAATGTCCAGGATGCCGATCTGCTCGCCTTCGTCAGAGATCACCCGAACCTTCGGGGACCGAATGGCTCGCCCAACGTTCGGCTCGTCACTCTTCTTGGTCTCGTTGGTGTTCAAGTTGCCTCTTCCCTCTCTCCAGTTCCCTTACTCAACTGTGGTAGGCGCGGGCGGTTTCGAACCGCCGACCTCTACCGTGTCAGGGTAGCGTTCTCCCACTGAACTACGCGCCTGCCCTTTCCGTCAGACCCCGCCGAGCGCTCGGCAGGGTATCTTCAGGTTGTCAATACCCCCCCGCCCGGACCGCGCGGGGACGTCCGTATGTACCATCCGGTGTGCTCCGGGTCAAGCAAAAATTTCGGCCGTTCTGCCCCAATAAAAGTCTTTGATCTCTGAAATCATCGCTGATATTATCCAAACCCAGAATCGCCGCGGGGCATGCGAATGCGCGTGGAGTTTGCGGGAGACACACACGTCGGTACCAAGCGCGAGCACAACGAGGACTCGCTCCTCATAATGCCCGAGTTCAACCTCTTTGTCGTCGCAGACGGCATGGGCGGACACACCTCCGGCGAGGTCGCTTCCAAGCTCGCCATCGAGACCATCCGCTCCTTCTACGTGGACACCTCCCAGGACGAGGACATCACCTGGCCGTTCAAGACCGGCAAGGAGGACGACTACCACGCAAATCGCCTCGTCACCGCCATCAAGCTCGGCAACCAGCGCATTTTCGAGGCCAGCTCCAGCAACGCCAATCTCCGCGGCATGGGCACCACCGCGGTCAGCGCCTACTACGCCAACTCCGTCCTCTACGTCGCACACGTCGGCGACAGCCGCTGCTACTCGTTCTTCGATGGCAAGCTCTCCGCCATCACCGAGGACCATTCCCTCCTCAACGACTTCAGGCGCTCCCTGAGCCTCACGCCGGAAGAGGAGCGGAAGTTCCCCCACAAGAACATCATCGTGCGCGCCCTGGGCATGAAGGGCACCGTCGACGTGGACATCCGAAACATCGCTCCCAGGCCGGGGGAGACCTTCCTGCTGTGCTCCGACGGACTCACCGGCGAAGTCGACGACTCGGTGGTGGAGCAGGTCCTCCGGGAGGAATCGTCCCTGGTCAAGGCCTGCCACCGCCTCGTCCAGCTGGCCAACGACAACGGCGGCCGGGACAACGTCACCGTCATCCTGCTGCGCGTCGTTGCCGGCGACCAGCCCGGAATCGATGAGCTCACGGCAGAGGTCACCCGGGAAATCACCGAAGACCTCAACGCCGAGGCAAAAAAGAAAGACAGCTGAGAGGCATCCCACATGTCGGTCCTGTACGACGAACTGTTGCAGCGCGGCTTCATCTACCAGTGCACGGACGAGAAGGGCGTGCGCGCCCTCCTGGAACAGGGCTCCGCAGCCTTCTACGTGGGCTTCGACCCCACCGCGGACAGCCTCCATGCCGGAAGCCTCATTCCCATCCTCGGCATGATGCATCTCCAGAGGGCGGGAAACAGGGCCATCGCAGTGGTGGGCGGCGGCACCGCCATGGTCGGCGACCCCAGCGGCAAGACCGAGATGCGCAAGATGCTGCTGGAGGACACCATCCGGAGCAACGGCGCTCACCTGCGTGACCAGCTCGCGAAGTTCCTCGACCTTACCGGCACCGCGGGCATGTGGATCGACAACTCCGCATGGCTTCGCGACCTCAACTACATCGACTTCCTGCGCGACGTCGGCCGCCACTTCTCGGTCAACAAGATGCTCTCCACCGAGAGCTACAAGATCCGGCTCGAAACCGGCCTCTCGTTCCTCGAGTTCAACTACATGCTCCTCCAGGCGTACGACTTCTACGTCCTGGCCCGGGACCACGGCTGCCGCCTCCAGATGGGCGGCCAGGACCAGTGGGGCAACATCGTGGCAGGTACGGACCTCATCCGCAGGATGTCGTCCCAGGAAGCCTACGGCCTCACCTTCCCGCTCCTCACCGACGCCTCGGGCAACAAGCTCGGCAAGACCGTGGCAGGCGCAGTGTGGCTCTCCGCAGACAAGACCTCGCCCTTCGACTTCTACCAGTACTGGCGCAACACCGAGGACCGGGACGTGGAGCGGTTCCTCAAGCTCTTCACCTTCCTGCCCGTCGACGAGTGCGCCCGGCTCGGCAAGCTCCAGCCCCCGCTGCTCAACCGGGCCAAGGAGATCCTCGGCTTCGAGATCACCGCCATCGTGCACGGACAGGCCGCGGCAGCCAAAGCCTACCTCTCCGCGGTGCAGCACTACCCGTCCGCGGACCCCGGGGGGACCATCGAGACCACGTCCGCGGTCCGCACGCTCAGGCCCACCGAAGACGCAGGACTCCCGGAAGTCGCGGTCCCCTCCGACCGCGCGACAGCCGGCCTGCGCATCACCGACCTTCTACAGCTCGCGGGCTTCTGCTCCAGCAACAGCGACGCCCGGCGCCTCGTGCAGCAGGGCGGCGTCCACCTCGGCGACTCGTGCATCGTGGACTTCACCGTGACCGTCTCCGCCCAGACCCTCGCTTCCTCCCCGGTCCTCAGGGCCGGCAAGAAGCGCATGGCACGCATCGTGCTCAAGTAGCCGGCCGGGCCGACATGGTTGTCTCTCCCGGAAAGACAAGAATGGATTGACTTGTCTTCCGGCGGAAGATAATCTTTGCTCATGGACGCGTTGCTCGACTCCCTGCTGTCCGACCTGGCCGAGCGCCCCCTCCCGAGACTGACACGACGGGAGATCGCGATTCCCAACCTGGCCCGAAAGGCGAATGCGGTCGTTGGCATGAGGCGCTCCGGGAAAACATGGTTCCTCTTCCAACAGATGCAGGATCTGGTCGACCGGGGGATAGGAATGGACCGGATTCTGTACGTGAACTTCGAGGACGAACGGCTGCTGCCGATGCGCACGTCGGACCTGCAGCGGATCCCCGCCGCCTTCTTCAGGCGCTATCCCGAGTCGTTCGGGAAGCAGTGCTTCTTCTTCTTCGACGAGATCCAGCGGGTGGACGGGTGGGAGTCCTTCGTGCGGCGCCTCGTTGACGAGGGGAACCGGAGCGTCGCCGTCACCGGGTCCTCCGGCCGGCTGCTGAGCCGGGAGATCGCAACGCAACTCAGGGGCAGGTCGCTGGCCACGGAGATACTGCCTTTCTCGTTCCGGGAAGCCCTGGACCACCAGGGAATCCAGCGGCCGCCGCGGCGTCCCGGGCAGAGGGGGCAGGGCGTGCTGGGCAGCGCGGTCGAGAAGTACCTGGCCTGTGGAGGGTTCCCGGAGGTGCAGGGACTGCCCGAGGAGCTGAGGCTGCGGATCCTGTCCGGGTACGTGGACGTCGTCGTGCTGCGGGACGTGGTCGAGAGACACGAGGTGGCCAATGTTGTGCCACTGCGCTACCTCATCCGGCACATCCTCTCAGCCCCGGGCCGACTGTTCAGCGTCAACCGATTCCACAATGACCTCAGGTCGCAGGGCATTCCGATTGGGAAGAATACGCTCCACGAGTACTTCGACCACCTGACCGATGCCTACCTGTTCTTCCCGGTCCATATTCACACCCGCTCGGAGCGGGCCCGCATGGTGAACCCACGGAAGGTGTACCCCGTGGACCCCGGCCTGGTCTCAGCCTTTGCCCGGGCTCCGGCGAGGGACCTCGGCGCGCTGCTGGAAACCGCAGTGTACCTGCACCTCCGGCGATCCGGCCGAACCGTCGAGTATCTCGTGACGTCGGGCGGCAGGGAGGTGGATTTCCTCGCTGCCGGGCCGACGGCGCCCCCGCTGCTGGTCCAGAGCTGCGTCTCGCTAAGGCAGGCGGAGACCCGGGAGCGCGAGGTGAGGGCGCTGTCAGAGGCGATGGGGGAATGCCGCACCCGGGAGGGCACCATCGTCACGCTGCACGAGAGCGAAACCCTCGACGTAGATACCGGTACCATTCGCGTGGTCCCCGCATGGTGGTGGCTGCTGCAGACAGATCTCGGCCGGAGCCCGTGATTACTCCAGCAGCTCGATCTCGGTGTTCGGACCCGCGGTGCCCGAGGGGTTGGGCCGGTCCGCAAAGATGTCGTGCACGATCATCTTGTGGTACTTCGGATCCTGGGTCACCTCGACGGCCCGCTCGGTCAGCGGGAACTCCTCCGTGCCCGACCACTGCGCCTCGTCCTTCGGCAACCCGATCGTGTACTTGTAGTGCACCGCGGTCCCGGGCGCAAACCCGAACACCGCGGTCCACTTGCCGTCGTTTGCCGCCTCGTCCGGCGCATTGCCGTCGTCCACCAGCGGGATCTTGTTCGGTATCCACTGCCCCAGCGGATCCTGGTTCCCCGTGATGTACACCACCCCCTTTCCCGCGGGCGGAGGCAGCGTCTTGATGTCCGTGTACGTCGTGATGGGCAGCAGCTTACCCGTCACGTCCACCTCGAAGGTCACGTACACCATCGTCGTCTGATCCTCGAACACCACCTTGCTTCCGGCAAACGGCGCGGTGTCGATGGCCTTCGTTCCGTCCGCGGCCACGATGAAGATCTCCAGCGGGTCGCCCATCGCCATCTCGAGGGAGGCAAACGGGATCTTGAGCTCCAGCAGCTTGCCGCCGCTGACCGGACCGCCGAGCTGGATGCTGTGCGTGGTCTTGACCCACCCCCCCTTGCCGTCCGCCTTGCTCAGCTCGAGCGCCACGGTCGCGCCCGAGAACAGCGCACGGACCTCGAACGCAGCACCCTTGGCCGCGAACTGCTTGAGGTCCAGCCCCTGCCGGCTCGTGTCGTTGGCCGGGTTGGCCTTGAAGTCCCCGGTCGCGGCATTCAGGATGTGCTTGTGGTTCGTGTACACGCACACCTCGTACGGCGTCGACTTCTTCGCGCTCAGATCCTCGTTGAACAGCACCGCAAGGTAGAAGTCCTCGCCCTTGTACCCGAAGTACACCTGAGCAATGTCGTCGTCGGGCCCGGCCATCGCGCCGCCCGAGTCGTTGTCGTAGAAGAACCCGCCGTCGTCGTCCCACTCCCCCTCGTTGGGCGTGAACAGCCCGTCCAGCACCGGCGCCTTCGCGAACGGCCCCTCCATGGCCTGCGGCTTCTTCTGCACGATGGGCGCGAACTCCGGCACCTCCACCACGGGCTTTCCCTGCTTGACGAGGGCCTGGTTCATGTACGTGTACATGCCGGTCAGGTGCGTCCGGAACGCCTTGTCAAACGGCGTGTCGTCGTTGGACGGCGACGTCATGTCCGCGCCGTACCACCAGAACCAGTCGCTTCCTTCCGCCGCGTACATCTCGTCGAAGGCCTTCCAGATGAAGTAGTCCAGCCCCTGCTTGTCCGCAGGCTCGGGCGCGGTCGGGTGGGGCTGCGGAAGCCCGGACAGCTCCAGCGCCTTGCGCACCTGGCCGAGGTACTTCCATGCCTGGTTCTCCTCCGCCTCGCCGATCCATACGCCGAAGTTCCCGTCGATCCACGACCCGGGGAACAGCGGCTCGATCTCCTTCTGGTCGGTCGCCGCGTGCGCGGGGATCCCGCGCTCGGGGTTCCCGTCCAGGTACTCCGACATCGTGACGCTGACGATCTCGCCCACGTTGTACGACTCCGACAGGCTCGAGTAGAGCGCTTCGAAGAAGTCCTTGCCGTCCAGGTCCTTCTGGTACGACTCCCACGCGTTCTCACCGTCCAGCACCACCACCACCAGCCGGTCCGCTCCCCCGAAGTTCGGCGCGTGGGACAGCACGCTCTTGATGAACTCCTGGGCGGCTACCGGCCCCTTGAGCATCTGGAACGTGAACCCCACCTTGTTGGACAACTCGGTGTCGCGGAAGATGATCACCATCTCGTCGCTGGTGCTTCCCGCTGTCCCCGGCTCCTTGTCGCTGTCGATCTTGTAAGGGATGTACGGCCCGGCCCCGCCGCTCACCAGGGTGCTCTTCTCCAGCAGCTTCTGGTCCGTCGCAGTCCACTTGAGCCCCGCATCCACGAGGATGGGCACCGTGGCCTCAGCCACGCTTCCCTCGCCGCACCACATCCCGCGCGCAGGGATGCCCCAGATCCCCTTGTGGTACTCCATCGCCTTGAGCACGTGCGCATACGCATCCGCCTCGTGCTGGTACGGCGGAGAGGGCATCGCATCGTAGGGCTGCCCCTGCTTGGCAAGGTCCGAGTCCACGATGAGCGGCAGGATCGGATGGTAGAAAGGCGTCGTGCTGATCTCGATCTGTCCCTTCTTCGTGGCAGGGTCGTACATCAGCTGCTTGTGGATGCCAACGATGTTGGCCATGATCTTGTACTCCTCCGCAACCAGCCGGTTGGCCAGCTCCTCGGAGAATTCATTGACCATGTACAGGTCCATGGGGTCCCCGTCCTTGTCCACGCCCGTGCTCTTGGAAAGGAACCCGGTGATGTCCACCACGCTGCCGTCCGGAAGCGTCACCGCGTTGTTCAGGAAGTCGGGATCCATCCACGCAATCTCGAACATGATCTTGAGCTTCAGGAAGTCCTGCTGCGTCAGCAGCGCAGGGTTCTTCTCACGCAGCTCGACGTACTGCGGGAAGTGCTTCATCACCGGGTCCGACGTGGACACGCACGCCCACGGGTCCTTGTACAGCAGGCCCAGCTGCTTCTCGGTGGCAGCCTGCGGAGTCGGCGAGTCCTCCAGGAGCAGGTCGATCCACGGGTCCGTGTGCCCCTTCCACTGCGCCAGGAACCCCGCCTCGTCCACCGTGTTGGCCTGCACGTCCACGTACGGTCCCAGCCGCTCCACGTAGTACTTCATCAGCTGGATCATCATCACCGGCGTGATGTTCATGTTCACGTGCACGTCGGGGTAGGGCTCCAGCATGGACGCCATGTCGTAGTAGTCCTTGGTCGCATGCTTGCGGACCCATGGGCCGATGAGCTCGTCTTTGACCGGGTCCAGGTAGAGCGGCTGGTGCTGGTGCCACACGATGGTCAGGTACACCGGCCGCTTCACCACCGCCTTGTTGTGCTGCGGGTCCACCACGTTGCCGTTCAGATCCTCCACCGCTTTGACCAGCACCGTGTACGAGTACCCGGGGTTCACCTGCGACGGGTTGGAGAGCGACAGGTGCGCGAACTGCTTGAACACCTGCACCGAGCCGACGGACACCTGGCTCATGTCGCTCCCGGTGATGCTGTAGTTGGCCGCGGCCGCGCCGGTGGCCTCGTCGACGGGCTCGTCGAACCGCACGCTCACGGTCTGCCCGTCGGCCGAAAACGCACCCACCACCCACGGCCCCTTCTTGTCCACCTCGGGCGCGGTATCCTCGACCACCGCGGACCCGTCCGCATCGTCCGGCCCCACCACGTCCTTGGGAGGCAGCAGGCCGTCAGGGTAGTCCACGTCCTCGATGGGTACCCAGTAGTCCACGAACTTCCCGTCCGGAAGCACGTTGACCATCCCGTCCCACACCTGCACCTCGTACTCCGGTTGGTACGGCTCGGGCTTGCCCGCGCACGATGCGAGCAACAGGCACAGCAGGACCAGGAGGGACTGCCGCAGGCGCCGGCATTCCGCTACGGGAGCGCTGCAGGCTCCCTGCCGGGACGCCAGGACTGCTTGATGAATCGGGAATACGGTCCGCATCTTCGTCTCCTAGGGCCGGATCGACACCACGACGACCTTGTCCGCGACCGACACTGCCTGCGGGTCGAAGTACTCCGGAAGCGTCTGGTTGCTCATCCCCTCGAAGCCGCCATAGTTGTTCGTGAGCTTCACCACCACCGCGACCTGCCGGCCGTTCTCCGGGATCTCCCCGCCCAGCGCCTCATCCAGCCCGATGGCAGCTTCCAGCTCGGAAGCCGTGCACATCACCGTGGCCGAGATCCAGGGCAGGTTGTCCACCGGCGACAGCCACCGCCATCCCGCGTACTTGGCCGAGTCGAGGAGGCTGCCCGCCAGGTAGGACTCCATGCCCCGGGTGCCGAACGCAAGCTCCGCGCCGAAGCCCGCGGCCGTCACGTTCAGCACGTTGCTGAGCGCGTCGTCCAGGTCCCCGTTGCCGCCGTTGTCCGACAGCCCGACCATGTTCGAGACCCCGCTGGCCTGGCCGTAATCGGTGTCCACGTAGCCGAGGATGTAGTTGAGCGCCTCGCACGTCCCCCTCACCGCGACGTACAGGTTGCCCTTGTCGTACGCCACGTAGACGTCGTGCAGCGCGTTCTTCTCCGGATCCCACGTGCTCTCGATGCTGTTGGACGCGGCCAGCAGCACGTCGTCCCAGTCCGACAGCTCGCCGTCCAGCGACGGCGTGAACCGCGGCACGAACTCGAAGCCCGCGGCCTTCTTGCCGACCTTCCCGTCAGGGTTCTTCACCTCCACGTCCGCCAGCCCCACCGCGTGCTTGGGCATCAGGAACGAGATCTCGTCGGGCATCACGGCCGCACCCGCTATCGGCGTTCCGCCCACGGTCACCGTGGCCCCTTCCACGAACCCCGCACCGACGACGGACACGTTGTATCCGCCCATGGCCGTGCCGTACTTCGGCACGACCCCGAGGACCACCGGGCCCTCCCCGAGCTTCACCACGGACAGCGTTCCCATGTCGTCGGGCTGGAACCCGTCGAGGTTGCCGCCGAAGTCCGCGTACACCCAGTTCTTCCCGTCCAGCGAGAACCGGAACGTGAACCAGTAAGCCCCCGCGGCCGCGGGCGTTAGGGTCGCCTTCCACACGTCGTTGTTGCCCGACTCGGCAGCAAACACCGCGTCCGTAAACGTCCATTTCTCGGGAGCCAGTGCAGGGTTGACCCCCTCGGGGCCAAACCCGGCCTGCACCGAGAGACCTGCCCCCGGACCGAACCCGGGCGTCACGCCCGGCTCCCACACCTCCGCGAAGATCTCCTCCGTTTCCTGCCCCTCCAGGCCGACCAGACCCGCGGGCGCAAGCAGCTTGGCATAGTCCACGAGGTTCGGGACGTAGGTGAAGCCCCCGGCAAGCACGTCCTGCTGCGAGTCGGAGTTCACCACCGTCACGTCCACCGGCCCCAGCGCACCCGAGGGCGTGACCGCAACGACGTGCGTCGAGTCGATGAACTGCACGCTGGCCGCAACCGTCGCGCCGAACATCACCGTGGGGCTCGGCAGGAAGTTCGAGCCGTACACGTTGACCGTGGTGCCGCCGGTCAACGGCCCCTCCTTGGGATCCAGCGAGTCGATCTGCGGGGCCAGCGTCTGCTCCACGTAGTTGAACGCCTTGATGAAGTTGTCGGTCCCGCCGTCCGGGTTCGTTACCGCCACGTCCACCTTCCACGCGGTGTGCGGCGGCGTCACGCACTCGATGGCGCCAGAGCTCACCACCACCACGCCCGTGGCCGGCACCGAGTCGAACGTCACCGACGCGCCGTCCATGAACCCGCTGCCGTTGACCGTCACCAGCGTCCCGCCCGTGGTGGGCCCGCTGTCCGGCACCACGCTGGAAACCTTGGGCGCGCTCGTCGGCACCTCGTCCACGCACTTGTTCCCGGTGCACGCCTGGCCGTCCGCACAGTCTTCGTTCGTCTCGCACCACTCCTTGCACAGGTTGCCGATGCACTTCAGCCCGCCCTCGCAGTCCTCGTCCGTGAGGCACCCGTCCTTGCACTGGTGGGCAAGGCACAGCTGGGGCGGCGTGCACTCCTCGTCGCCGTCGCACCACGGCTTGCACTTGCCGTCGATGCACTTCGTGCCCGCACCGCACGTGTCGTCGGCCTCGGTGCACTCCGGCGGCGTCACGCCCCCGCAGTCCACCACCACCGTGGTGTTGAGCGTGCTGCCCCACGAGTCCATCTCCCACGTGATCTCCGCGGGCGAGAACACCCCGCCGCCCGCACACGATACGAACGCGGACACCCCTTCCGCCGCGCCGGTCATGGTGCCCTCGGTGAGCACCTTGTACTCGATGGCCGTCGCGTACGTCTCCTCCGGCTTGGCAAACATGATCGCGAACTGCGCGTGCTGGCCGTCGAAGAGCAGGCCCGTGTGCTTGCCAGGGTTGAGCCCCTGCACGAACGTGAACACGCCGTCGCCCGCGACCGCGTCCCCCTTGCCTCCGTCCGGGCCGCTGTCCAGCACCTGCAGCGGCGCCCACATGTTCATCGAGCCTTTCACGTACACGTTGACCCCGCCCCACGTGGGGATCTCGGAGAAGGGCTCGGTCTGCAGCAGCGCAGTGGTGTCCACCGTGATCTTGAAGTCCACCGCACCGAACTTGTCCAGCACCAGGCCTTCCGCGTTGATGAGCGCGGTGCTTCCCTTGGGCACCGTGAACGCGCCGTTGGCCCCCTTCCACATCCAGAAGTCCAGCTCGTTGAGCACGCCGTAGTCGAACGTCTTGTCCTCCGCTGCCTTGTAGTAGACCTCGGTGGAGAAGATGTGGTCTCCGGCCTCTGCCCCGCGCATCTCGTGGCCCCCCTGCGAGATGGGCCCGTCGTCGTAGAGCAGCGGGTAGGGACCGTCCGTGGGCAGCCAGCTTGCGGCCCACTCGATGCTGTTGTCTTCCGCATTCCACTTGAAGGAGCCGGTCCACTTCATCTCGGCGTCGGCGAAGGTCGCATTGGCCCGGTCGTCCACGAAGAACGTGATGGCCGCGCTCCCCGCCGGCTGCAGCCACCGCTCGTTGCCGGTGATCTCCTGCGGGTTCACCAGCACGTCCTCGTCGCCGGTCTCTCCTCCCACCTCCGGCACCGCGTCCGCATCGTTGGACGGCGACTCCCGGCATCCCCACGCCGCAAGAGAAAGGATGGCAAGGCCAACCAGCACCCACGTCATCTTCTTCATCGCACGACCTCCCCGGCACATTCGCCTGTACTCGCTTTCACTCCCATCGCCCCGGGCCCGCATGGTCCGGGCCGGCCGGCCCGCGCACCTGAGCCGGCCCTCACTCGCTCCACATCTGGCCCGCGTTCTTCAGCTGGAATCCGTCGTCGTTTCCCCACGCTGCCCCGTCCGCGGCCAGGTCGCAGTAGTCGTACGAAAGCCCGTAGTCGAACGAGTAGCGCACCGCGTACCGGTAGCGAGCTCCCGACGCCGCGGGTACCACTGCCGCTCCGAACTGGGAGACTCCGGCCTCGCACGCTGCCAGGCCGCTGCCGCCAGGCACCGCACACGCCGCGTCCAGGTCCGCAGGCACGAACGTCCACCCCGCCTCGTACTGCGGGTCCGGGTGCGCGCCGCACGGCGGGAACCCCTGGCTGCACGCGTCGCCGGCTCCGCAGCACGGAGGGCTCAGCCCCACTTCCACCGACAGCTCGGGCGCAAACGCCGGGTCCTCGACCGCCAGCCGTGCCAGCACCGGGACGCTCTCCTGATCCACCTTGCCCGAGCCCACGCCCGCGGCGTTGTCCGGCATCGAGGCCGGGTACACGAGCGAGCAGGGCGCTGTCCGGGCCACCGTGTAGTCGAGGGGGAGCTTGGCCGCACCGCCGGTGTAGAGCAGCGCGACATTGGCCTTGGCCGCGACAAAGGGCGGCGCAAGGAACAGCAGCCGGCCCGGATCCACGGCCATGAAGCCCGGCACCGCGTTGCCGGAAATCGACATGTCCGACGCGCTGTTCACCTCGATGCCCAGCCCCGCGTTGCGCAGGTTGTTGCCGTACGCCTCCACCAGGAAGCCGCCGCCGTTTCTGCCCGCTGTGGGCGTCAGCGTGGACAACGTCGGGGCATTCGCGCTCACCCCCCAGGCACTCTCCACCTTGAACACCGGCGGGACGTTGGACTCCACGCAGTTGGGCACCACGGCCCCGGGAGACGGGAACGTGTCCGGCTTGCAGTCCGCATCCGTGTCCACGCGGTTCTCGTGCACGTCGCTGAAACACCCGGGGCTCGCCTGCTCCGGCCACGGGTTCTTGTTGGACCCGCACAGCCCCTGGTTGATGTTCGCGACGTTCTTGTTCGACGTCTCGTCCCCGAAGTAGTCGTACCGCACAACGAGCCCGTCGCCGTTCAGGTCCGCAAGCTCCAGGACCCGGTGGTTGCCCGGCCACTCCTCGGACTTGCCCCATCCCTGGCCCGGGAAGCCGTACGTGTACTTGTACCCGACGCGGACTCCGCGCTTGCCCTCCGCTCCGGTCCCCACCGCGATGTAGGGCAGGTCGAATACCGCGGTCCAGACACCGTCGCCCGACACCGCGTCTCCCCCCTGCCCGTCGTCCCGCATCGGCACCTGGTTGGGAACCCAGTTGCCCAGCGCCTTGTTCACGCCCGCCCACTCGTCCTTGGTCAGGCACTCGCTTCCCTTGGCCTGCGTGCACACCGGAGTCAGCGCGGTCTGGTCGTCGGTCTCCATGCCGCCCGCGAGGAACATCTGCTTGCCTTCCTCGTTGGAAGCGAACTTGAACGGGTTGATGGTCGCACAGTTGAGGTCGCGGTTGCCGGTCCGGATGTCCGCCATGAAGACCACGGTCACCACGTCCTTGGCCTCGCACGCGGTCATCTCCACGCTCTGGGCCGCGGCGTCCAGCGCGACCACGAACGCGTCCACGTCCGGGTCCACGATGCCATCTCCCGTGTAGTCCACACGGGCCTGCGCCACGAACTCGGGGTTCAAGTACACCCCCGTCGGATCCGGAAACACGAAGCACCGCGCCGCGGCCTTGTCCTGCACCGACGCGGCAACCAGACGCTGCACCTGCCGGAACAGCACGTGCCCGGGCCCGGCCTTGTCCCGCTCGATGGACCCGGCCAGCACGTTCATCGCCGCAATGGTGGACGTGATGCTCACCGCACCCAGGTTCCTGCCGAACAGGTGCGCGTTGCGCAGCATCGCCAGCGTCATGGCCGTGGTCCGGTCGTCCATGTTCGCCATGACCCGGTTCGGGGCCGCCTTGGCCTGCTCGCCGGCAAGGTCCGTCCGCCACACCACCGTGTGCATCCCGCCCATGTGGTAGAAGGGCAGCCCGATGGCCGGATCCTGCGGGTCCCAGTAGATGTCCCGGTTGCGCGGAGCCTGCACCGCAAGCCCCATGAGACGCGTGCCGAAGCTACCGGCAACCACCACGAGGTTGCGGTATCCCGTGCTTCCCGGGAACTCGGACGTGAACACACCCGCGGCATCCGCGGTCGCGGCGTTGTCCGAAAGCGCGATGCCCGACGGCGCATAGAACTCCACCTGCGCACCCGGAAGCCCGAAGACCTGCCCCTTGACCGTGTACGGGTCCGCGGCATCCGGCACCCAGTCCGGCCCCGCGGGCGTCGCATTGTCGAGCAGCGGCTGCTCGAACCCGCAAGCAGCGACCAGAGCTGCCAGGCACCACAGTATGTTGCGTCGCGTTCTCATGGCTCCTCCTACCACGCCACTTCCATGGTCGCCTTGGACCGGAAGACCGACCAGAACTGGTCATCCAGGTTGAGCGACTCGGGCCGGTCCTGGTCCTTGCGCAGGTACTCGAAGTAGTAGCTGGCTGACAGGCCGCCGAAGTTGTAGGTCAGAAGCCCGAACCCCTTCCACTTGGTCGTCAGGTAGTCGCCGTAGCCGCCGGACAGGTCGCCGCTGCGGTTCTTCTCGTCCCAGTGGTCGTACTGGCCGCCGATCCCCACGGTGAGGGAGTCGAAGACCGGCATGGACACGGCCAGCCGCCCGATCGCGATGTCGCCCAGGTAGTCGTCGTCGCCGTACACCTTCCCGTCCTTCTTGAGCAGCCGGAAGTCGTCGTCCCGGATGTACTTGACCTTGCCCTCCACCTTGAGCCCGAAG
>Ga0233425_10004861_pt1 | contig 21956 bp, 22 predicted proteins | sample Watercolumn_Towu_2_FD_181712 | JGI IMG/M metagenome (GOLD analysis project Ga0233425, IMG submission 181712) | Freshwater microbial communities from Lake Towuti, South Sulawesi, Indonesia - Watercolumn_Towuti2014_140_MG | ecosystem: Environmental > Aquatic > Freshwater > Lake | place...
TGAAAGACCCGCAGAATACGCACTTCCTGCCCCTCAAAAAGTTGGCCGCACAGTTGAAAACGTTCTTTTTTGTGATACCCATGCGATGATTCTATCATCCATGGTTGCGATTACCACTAATTACCTTTATTAATTAGTGTCGTTATGGCGTATCATCATCACGGGAAGCATGAGTTCAAGTCGCGCGTTATCCTGGGGTAGTATCGCACGCCCGCCATGGCTTTGTGGCTGATGAAATATTTTCCCGGCGTAGTGAAAACCGAGCGGCAGGCCGGTGCGACACTGATGATTATAATGGGTGTTGTTCTGCTGGCGATGGCGGGAGTGCTTTTTGGCAATATCAGAAAAGTTGTGCCTCCGTCGGCGTATGCTCCGGCATCCTATGGCGCCAATGGTGCGCCGTCCGGCGCTATGCCGTATCATCGGGATGGTAGATCTTCCGGGTCTTATCCTATGCCATAGGAATTGATAACATTCTCAATCTCTTGGGCCGGAACGTGCGGATTGGAGGCGGCGAAACAATATCTATTGTCGTAATCCAATGGATAAATGTTCTGACGCGGATGTCTGAGGACCGTCCGTTCCAACGGGCCAAACGGTATTCGCGGGAATGAATCATGCACGCGCGTGGGGGATGATCTCTGCTTCCTCATACCCGCAAACAGTTCGTGTTTACAATATATGGGTTTAATTCGGTCTATATGGTAAAAATCACATATTGATATGATTCTCTTGCGGGATATTTTATCGCGTGCCGCGCGCGAGCATTGGGCGACGGGACACTTCAATTTCTCGGAGCTGGACCAGGCGCGCGCGATTGTGGAGGCATGCGCAGAGGCGCGGAGCCCCGCGATTTTGGGCACTTCGGAGAGCGAGCGCAAACATACCGGCCTCACAGAGGCAGTAGCGATCCGCGACGCGTTCCGCAAAGACTTTACCATTCCTGTTTTTCTCAATGCTGACCACACAAAATCAGTCACGGCCGCCATGGCGGCCGTTGATGCGGGCTATGACTCGGTCCATATTGATCTGTCGGCACTGCCGTATGAAGAGAATATCACGGGGACACAGGAGATTATAAAATACGCGCGCGCCCAAAACCCCGACATCAGCATAGAGGGCGAATTGGGTTATCTGCGCGGCGAATCAAAAATCCAGCACGAAAAGATCGCGGTAAAAAAAGAGGACTATACGGATCCGGCGCAGGCGGGGGACTTTGTCGCACGCACTTGCGTGGATCGTCTTGCCATCGCCGTGGGCAATATCCACGGTATTTCTCTCAATGAGCCTGATCTGGATATTCCGCGCATCGCCGCGATCCGTGCCGTGGTGCCGCCGGAAGTGGCACTTGTACTTCATGCGGGCTCGGGCATTCCGGATGAGCAGATTCGTGCGGCTATTGCCACAGGGATTGCCAATATTCACATCAATACGGACATCCGCGTGGCGTATGCGGAATCTCTCAAAAAATCCATCGGCGAGCACCCGGACGAGGTCGCCATGCACAAACTTGATGCTCCCGCATCTGCCGCGATGAAAGAAGTCATCCGTCAAAAACTTGTATTATTCGGGGCAGTCGGTAAAATAGACGCATGAAAATATTTATTACGCATGCAATACCTGACCAGGGAGTAGTCCTTCTGAGGAACAAGGGATATGATGTGGCCATCGGTGATACAAAAAGCAAGGCCGATTTAATCACGGAGCTGGGCAAAGAGCGGTATGACGCCGTGCTCTCCGATCTCAACGATAAAATAGATGGAGAGGTGTTTGCCGCGGCCGGTGCGCAGTGCCGGATTTTCGCCAATTATGCCGTCGGTTTTGACAATGTGGATCTTAAAGCAGCGGCAGATGCGGGGGTCGTCATCACTAATACGCCGGGGGTTCTGACGGATACCGTGGCCGAACACGCGTTTGCGCTTATTCTTGCGATCGCGCGCCGTATCGCCGAGGGCGATCGCTTTACGCGCGCGGGCAAATATCACGGTTGGGAGCCGATGTTGCTTCTGGGCACCGATGTCTCCAAAAAAACTCTGGGCATCGTGGGACTTGGCAGGATAGGGTCGCGGGTGGCGCATCACGCCGTGCGCGGTTTTGATATGAACGTGATGTATTATGACGTAAAGCGCAACGAGGAATTTGAAAAAGAATCCGGAGCGGAATATCATGCGGATCCGGACGAGATCTTCCGTACAGCGGATTTTGTTTCGATACACGTGCCGCTGATGGCCGCCACGCATCATTTGGTGGACGAGCGGCGGCTTGCCCTCATGAAAAAGACGGCGTATCTGATCAATACGTCCCGCGGGCCGGTCGTGGATGAGACAGCCCTTGTCTCGGCTCTGAAAAACGGCGTGATTCGGGGAGCCGCGTTGGACGTCTATGAGCATGAGCCGGCTCTTGCACCCGGTCTCGCGGAGCTTGAAAACGTGGTTCTCACGCCTCACACCGCATCGGCCACGGAGTATGCGCGCCAGGCCATGAGCGAACTTGCGGCGAGCAATATCATTGAGGTTCTGGAGGGACGTCCGCCTCTCAATCCGGTCCAAATCTCGTAAAAAAGCCTTGTATTCGACTCCGGGCTGTTGCAGGATACGCGCTTTGCTTTTTTTGCCGGATGTGATACGATAAGAGGCATGCAAGAATTAAGGGCTGAATTGAGGACACAGACGGGCAGACAGGCAAAAAAGAGCCGTGCCGCAGGTTTGATGCCCGCAGTGATATACGGGGCGGGGACCGAGACCCTGTCTATTGCCGTACCCCAGAGAGAGTTTGAAAAAACATATCGCGCCGCCGGGGAATCCACGCTTGTCCGTCTCAATATCGCGGAGAAGGCCTACAACGTGCTCATTCACGATACGGCGCGGGACGCAGTGAGCGGTCAGGTCATACACGCCGATTTTTATGCCGTGAGGATGGACAGGGCTCTGCGCGCCCGGGTGCCCGTGGAGTTTGCGGGGGAGGCGTCCGCGGTCAAAAATGAGGGCGGCGTACTCGTGAAAGTCGCGCACGATATTGAGGTTGAAGCCCTGCCGCAGGATCTGCCACACGGACTCCGGGTTGACCTGTCGCGTCTGGACGTTTTGGGCGCGCGTATTTTTATAAAAGACATTGCCGCGCCGGCCGGTGTCAGAATCATAAGTTCCGGCGATGACGTGGTAGCTATCGTAGAGGCGCCGCGCTCCGAAGAGGAATTGGCCGCGCTTGACGCCCCCGTCGCGGAAGTTGCGGCGGTGGAGACCGAAGCCGAAGCGAAAAAAGCCGCCGCTGAAGCAAAGGCAAAAGAAACCGAGCCGGAGACGAAATAAGCCGCCATCGGCGCCTGCCTACGCACATTCCGGTGCGCCGCATAATCATCATGAGTACTCAATTGTGGCGAACAATGGGTGCGACCGCTTTTGTGCTCATCGCGGCCGTTTTTTTACTCTATCCGTCCGCGGTATTTGCCGATACCCCCGATTCCTCAAAACGGTCGGACATTGAAGCGCAAATCGCGTCTCTGGAGGCGGAGGCGGATGCCATTGATGCCAGCCTCCAGACCGTGCAGGGGCAGAAGCGTAGTCTGGATACCGATGTCAAACAGCTAGATCTGGAAATAAAGCGCCGCGAGGTAGAAATCCGGCGGCTTAATCTCGCGATACAAAAAGCGGCCGCCGATGTCCGGGGAAAGGTTCAGCATATCGGGGTCCTGTCGGACAAAATATCGCGGGGCCGCCGCGCCCTGGCGGGCGGATTGCTCCTGATCGCCGCGTACGACGATGAAAACGCGATGACGATTCTTTTGAAGCACCGTTCCGTGACGGATTTTTTCACCGCGCTTTACGGGCTCAAAAAAGCGGAGGCTGGCGTCCAGGACTCTCTGACAATTTTCAGGGATGATCGCACGGAACTGGAGCGCCAGAAAACCGAACTGCAAGATTTTCAAGAAGAACAGCAGAACCTCAAAGGGCTTCAGGAGATGGAACGCCGTTTCATCGCCCAGAAAAAACAGGAAAAAGACGAACTTTTGCGCCTCACGCGCGGCAAGGAAGCGGTATTCCAGCAATTGCTCAAATCAAAAAAACAGGATATCGCCGCTCTCAAAACCCAGCTTTTTTATCTGGAGAAAACAGGCATCAGCGCTCAGGACGCGGTGACGATTGCGGACGCCGCGGCCAGGAGGGCAGGCATACGGACGTCGTTTTTGCTTGCTTTGCTGGAAGTGGAGACGGGCAAACAGTTTGAGGACGGAGTCATCAGTGTGGGCACAAATCTGGGCACGGGTAATTGGCAGAGAGATTTGTACCAATGCTACATCAATCTCGGCAAACGAAACGCCGCAGAATCGGAGAAGAGGGCTTTTATGGGAATTACGTCGTCTCTGGGGCTGGACCCGGACAAAATGCCCGTCTCCCGCAAACCATCATACGGATGCGGAGGTGCTATGGGGCCTGCGCAGTTTCTTCCCACGACATGGCTCCGGTTCAGTGATCGTGTGGCCGAACTGACCGGACATAATCCTCCGAATCCGTGGGATACCAGCGACGCGTTTACCGCCGCCGCCATTTTTCTTGCGGATGCGGGTGCCGATCAGCAGACGACGGCGGGGGAGACGATGGCGGCCAAGACTTATATTTCGGGACAGCCGAATTGTTCCAAATACGTGTGCAGATCATACGCCAGCAGGATTCTGGCGCTCGCGCGCGATATAGACAGGACGCTGTAGGATACCGTCTTGGGAACGAAAAGAGCGCGATTTCAGACCACATCTTCCGGATCCGCCCGCACAGATTACTCCTTTGCCGCGTTCAATGCGTCCACAAGGGGTTCCATATTGCCCGCGAGCACGGATTCAATATGATGCCATGACTGCTTGATACGATGATCAGTGATGCGATCCTGGGGGAAATTATAGGTGCGTATTTTCTCCGAGCGGTCTCCGGTTCCGATCTGCGCGCGTCGCGTATCGGCGGTTTTCTGTGCTTCCTGCTCCCGGCGAGCCGCAAGGAGCCGCGAACGCAACAGCGTCATTGCCTGCTCCCTGTTTTTCTGCTGGGAACGCGAGTCCTGGCTTGTGACAATGAGCCCCGTAGGCAGGTGATAGATGCGCACCGCGGTCTCCACTTTGTTGACGTTCTGTCCGCCCGGACCGGACGAGCGGAAGAATTCTATTTTGATATCCTGGGGCCTCACTGCGATATCGGTCTCCTGCGCTATGGGGAGCACGGCGACGGACGCCGTGGACGTATGCACGCGGCCGGCTTTTTCGGTCTCCGGTACGCGCTGTACGCGATGCACGCCGGACTCAAACCGGAACGCGCTGTAGGCATCGCCGCTTATTTCGGCTACGATCTCTTTATAGCCGCCGCGTTCACTTTTGGATTCGTCGATGATCGCAAGACGCCACCCCTGTTTGGATGCAAAACGGCTGTACATTTCAAAAAGACGCTCTGCGAAAAGAGCGGCCTCCTCGCCGCCGACACCCGCCCGTATCTCCATGATAACTCCTCGTGTGGCTCCGGATGCGGACGAGCCGCCCTCCGCGCTTTTTGAGAGGCGGGACAGCTCTATGGATAACTCTTTTATTTTTTGCGGATTGCGCAGAACCGCAGGATCGCTTAACTGGCGTTCAAGCTCTGCCTTCCGCTCCTGTACCTCTGATTCCATGAGAAGACGTCTAGAGCATGTCTACCAACCCCGTATTCCGCTGCAATCGCAGGATTGCGGCTGCGAAGCCCAGCGGCTCACCCTCGGCGTATCCACCGATACGCCTCGGGTTCCGCCGGGGCTTCTCGCTCGCAATCCTGCGATTTCGCGATGAAAGAGGGTTTGTAGACATGCTCTAGAGATGTGCGCGCGAAAAACGCACAAAAGAGACCCTGGAGAGATCTATTTCTTTTTCTTCGCGAGCCGTGCCTTGAATTTCTCCACGCGACCGGCCGTATCCACGATTTTGGAGCCGCCGGTGTAGAATGGATGACAATTGGAGCATATCTCTACCTCCAGAGTTTGCTTGGTGGATCCTACCGCAAACGTGTTGCCACAGGCGCACCTCACGGTGGCATCATAATACGGGGGATGGATAGTCTTGTTCATAGTCCGTCCACACTATCACATATCCGAGCGGAATGCAACGCATCGGGCGCCCTCTTGCGTGCGAACGCGGTATTTGATACCATGTCCCCATATATGGAAGATACGGCTATAGGAGTGGAAAACACGCTAGCTTCGGCGCCGGATCCGGAGTTGGAGGCGATGATGAAAGCCGGGGTCCACCTGGGACACGCCAAATCCAAAGATCATGCCTCCATGAAAAGGTTTATTTTTGGCGTGCGCAACACGGTATCCGTGATTGATCTGGTCCAGACGCGCGCGGCTCTTGCGCGCGCGGAATCTTTTATCACCGACCGGGTGGCGCAGGGGGGATTCATCCTGCTGGTGGGGACCCGCCCCGCGGCCCGCGGCATCATAACGCAGATTGCCGAAGTGTCGCGTATGCCCTCGTTTACGGAGCGGTGGATCGGAGGCACGCTGACCAATTTCAAAGTTATCCGGAAGCGCCTTGAGCACCTGGAGATGCTGGAAAAGGAAAAAGTGTCCGGAGCTTTTGAAAAGTACACCAAGAAAGAGCGGATGATGCGCGAGGAAGAAATCGCCCGGCTCAAAAAAATGTTTGACGGTCTGCGCACGCTCACACGCCTTCCGGACGCGGTATTTGTCGTGGACACGACGGAGGATACGACCGCGGTGCGCGAGGCGCGCCGGATGAAAATCCCGATTGTTGCCCTTTGTGATACCAACGCGGATACCAATCTTATTGATTACCCCATACCGTCCAATGACGACGCGCTCTCTTCCGTGCATTTTATGGTACACAGGATCGGGGCGGCAATAGAAGAAGGTATGCGTCTAAGGCAGCAGAAAGCCGCCGAAAATCCGGCCGCATCTCCTGCCGCGTAGCCAATGATATCCGATATGATTTCAGCACAGCAGATCAAAGATCTCCGCGAGCAAACAGGCGCCGGAATCTCCGAGATCAAAAAGGCGCTGGAAGAGTCCAATGGCGATATGGACCGCGCCCGCGCGTCCATAGAGCGGCGTCTGGGCGCCAACGCGGGCAAGCGTGCCGGGCGCGAGACGCGGGCCGGGGTGGTGGACGCATACATCCACTCCAATGCGCGTGTCGGCGTTTTGGTGGAGCTCTTTTGCGAAACGGATTTTGTAGCCCGCAACCCCGCGTTTGTGGCTTTGGCGCACGATATTGCTCTCCACGTTGCGGCCATGAATCCGGTGTATCTGTCACAGGAGGCTGTCCCTGCCGATATACGTGAGGCCGAAGTCAGGAGCTGTGAAGAAGAGGCCAAAAAATCCGGCAAGCCAGCCGCTATCCAGGAACAGATTGTCCGCGGGATGACGGCAAGTCATTTCGCCGCATTGTCTCTGTCGGACCAGGAGTTTGTCAAAGACCCCGGCAAAACCGTGGGACAAATGATCAATGAAGCGATCGGACGCTTCGGGGAGAACATACGCGTCGGCAAATTTGTCAGGTTTGAGCTCTAATCTTTCCGTCGCGTCTCTCGTCGGGAGGTGCTTAATGCCATCTCATGCTCTTCAACATTTTTCTCTCGGTATCTCTGGTCGGAAGTCTGGCGCTTTTGTGGCGCCGGATGTCTGAAAAGATACCGGAGCTGGTCGCGATTCCGGATGACGTCATCGTCGCCCGTCTGCATGAGGATTCGGCACGGGTGCGTATCTTTCTCCTCCATGTGCGGACATTCTGGCGGGAGCCGCGCTACCGCCGTGCGTTCTGGCGTTTTCTCGAAAAGATCTGTTACCGGACGCATATCGTTTTTCTGAAGATGGACAACGGACTGATGGCCCTCGTCAAGAAGTCCCGCGCGCATGCCGGTGAGGCGATAGCCGAGACACTCTTCAATAGTGAGCAACAACAGCAGGAGGACCAGAAATCCTTTGAGGCGGTAACGCAGAAGAGTGTGGGGGAAGCATATATCGCGCCGCCTCTGTCGCCGTATCCGAGTCTGGTCTCCATGCGGGAGCCCCGGGTCTCCGCAACGCGGCCGGCTCCGGCCCGGACCGGCGCGCGCGTACAGGAGGTACGTCGGCGTCGTATCAAAAAAACAATTACCACAGCGGTATAGGTCTCGGACTACGGCCAGGATTTTCCGTGATCTTCGGGGATTTGCTCCCGGCGGGCGCGGATGTGGCGGGATAGAGGGGGATTGCCGGGGTAGCTCAGCGGCAGAGCAACTGTTTTGTAAACAGTAGGTCGCGAGTTCGAATCTCGCCCCCGGCTCATTGTATGCGGACTCTGAATTGCGGACGATTTATCATAGATTTTGACCGCCCGCGCATTGTCGGGATTTTGAATGTTACTCCGGACAGTTTCAGCGACGGGGGAAGATTTTTGGCGCCGTCGGACGCTCTTGCGCACGCGCGCGATATGGTCGCCCAAGGTGCCGATATCATTGATATCGGAGGCGAATCCACGCGTCCCGGATCCCGGCCCGTATCGGTCGGGGAGGAACTGGGCCGCGTATTGCCCGTGCTGGACTCCATACTCGGAGAGCTGTCTGTCCCGATCTCCATTGATACCTCAAAGCCCGCTGTGGCGGACGAATGCATCGCGCGCGGAGCGCATATCATCAACGACGTATACGGCCTGCGCGATCCGGAGATGCGCAGGGTCGCGGCGCGCCGTGGCGCGCCGGTGATCATTATGCATATGAAGGGGACCCCCGAGACTATGCAGGCGGATCCGCAGTACGAGGATGTCGCGTCCGAGGTTATCGGCTATCTGGAACGCCAGGCCGCCCTGGCGCGCGAGGCGGGGATAGAACAGATCGTGGTGGACCCCGGCATAGGGTTTGGCAAGACGCTGGAACACAATCTTGAAATACTGCGCCGTCTGGGCGAATTCCGGCGTCTGGACTATCCGCTCATGGTCGGCGCGTCGCGCAAGAGCTTTCTCCGCAAAATCACGGGCGACGGGCCGGACGACACGGCCGACGCCACGCTTGCTTCCGTGGCGATTGCGGCGTACAATGGCGCTGATCTGCTCCGCGTGCACGATGTGGCCCCCGCGCGTCGCGCAGTCGTCGTGGCGGCGCAAATACGCGGCATAGATGTCTTGTGAGGCTCTCTCTATCGGACGCGCAAGGTTTTGCCCCATAGTTATAGAGCATAGGGTGGATGCGGAGATGGCAGAGTGGTCAATTGCACTTGGCTGTAAACCAAGCGCCCTGACGGGCTACGCAGGTTCGAATCCTGCTCTCCGCAGAGTATAAAGCAGATAAGGGACATTGTCTTGAAACATAAATCAACACCGCGGCGCTTTCGCGCCGCGGTGTTGATTTATACTGCATTTTTGGCATGCTGGAATGAGGTCTTTTACGGGTACAGATAGAGTCCTTTTTATATTGAGGAGCAGACGATGAGGCAGACAGATGGATTTCCCCTGGGAGATGAATTGGTTGAATGCATGGGGATCATTCGTGAGACGGGCAAGTTTCTTGACATGGAGTGGACGGGCAGTCATTACAAAGTTTCCGAGGACACGCATACGCCGCAGGCGTATATGTTTCCCCCGATCTTTGAGACGGGGCCCCACCGCGAAGCATTTGGACGGAGAGTGCTTGCGGTGATGGAGGAGAGGGGTATTGATCCCGTCCTGGATATCAATGTGTTGGTGGCGACCAGTATGCCGGCAATGCAGTTTGCCGGCACATTCCAGCATTTTCGTCTTATGCGCCATACACGGCTTATGTTTATGGAGCAGGCCCGAGCCGGAGAAAATATGAAGCTGGGTCCGGGGTTTGCTTTCGGGGAGAATGAGAAAATAGCCGTGGTGCATTTCGCGGGAACCTCTTTTAACCAATTGCGCAGGGCCATCAACGGGATCTATGAGTGGGGATGCATAAACAATATCCAGCCGTGCGTTGTCGCGCTCATAGTTCTCATTGACAGAAGTCCTGAAGGATCGGCATGGGAAGAGTACTTTCCTATCTTCAAGCGTATTGTGGCTGTTCGTAGCCCGCTGATCCCCTACGAGGCGGTGGAGGGGGTATGCTCTCTGTGCCGTGAGGGAGTGCCATTGATTGATTTGACGGGCGCTTCCCAATAGGGCTATCTGTGCATTGACAGTGGAAAACTCAAAAGCGAGCGGCATATCTATGCCGCTTTTTTGTTTTCCCATAAAATGGTTGAAAGTAGAAGAGAAGTGGTATAAAATCCCTTTGTAGTGGGGAGAAGTGGATAAATCTGTGGATAAGTCGGATATCTGGGGAAAACCTTATGCTGATCGGCGAATACCAGCACACCATTGACAGCAAAAAGCGTCTCGCGATACCGGCAAAACTTCGCAGAGAATTGGGGGATAAAGCGGTGCTGACGCGAGGCCTTGATAACTGTCTGTTCCTCTATCCCATGGCCGAGTGGCAGAAGCTGACAGAGAAGCTGGCACAGTTGCCGATGGGCACGGGGGATACGCGGGGGTTTCTGCGTCTGATGCTTGCCGGGGCGGCGGAGGTGGAGATGGATCAGTTGGGCCGCATCCTCGTCCCCGACTACCTGAAAAATTATGCCGGGCTCAAGCAGAGGGTAACCATCGCGGGAGTTTATAACAGACTGGAAGTCTGGGATGAGGATCGGTGGGGCGGATACAAAGCCGGTGTGGAAAAAAATACCGATATGATTGCCGAGAAGCTCGGGGAGATGGGGCTGTATTGATCCGAGACGCGTGGCGCGGCGGCGCACGTATGACGGCGCAACAGTGTCTCCTCCGAATCAGATGAAATGCATACACCGGTTTTAATGAAAGAAGTCTTGTCTCTGCTGGATCCCCGGCCGGGCGGGATATTTATAGACGCGACGGTCAACGGCGGGGGACACGCCAGAGCGATTGCCGGATTGGTCGGCGCGAAGGGGAGGGTGATCGGTATTGACTGGGACTGCGACCTGATACGCGCGGCGCGGGAAGAAAACAAAAAATCAAAAACAGCGAATATTGATCTGATATGCGACAGTTACGTAAACATTGAAAAAATCGCCGGAGACGCGGGTATTGAAAAAGCGGACGGTATATTGTTTGATTTCGGGTTCAGCTCATACCACATGGAGCAGTCGGGCAGGGGGTTCAGTTTTCTCCGCGATGAGCCGCTGGATATGCGCTACAACACCCGCGACAACACGCTGACCGCCGATGAGATCGTCAACGCATGGCCGCAGGATCGCATTGCGGATATGCTCTGGAGGCTCGGCGGGGAGCGGTGGGCGCGGCGCGTTGCACGGGGGATAGCAGGCGCCCGCGCGCGCCGCAGGATCGCGTCGGGGCGCGAGCTGGCGGATATCGTCGCCTCAAGCGTGCCGCGCGCCGCCCGCGGGCGCACCCACCCCGCTACCCGGACGTTTCAGGCCATCCGTATCGGCGTCAACCGCGAATTGGAATCAGTGGAGCGGGTACTGCCCTCGGCATGGTCGGTGCTCGCCCCAGGCGGACGGCTCGCGGCCATATCCTTTCATTCACTGGAGGATCGGATCGTAAAGAATTTTTTGAGAGAACGGCGGAAAGACGGCACGGCATCGCGGATTACACCCAAGCCCGTCCGCGCCGGGCGGGAAGAACTATCGGCAAATCCCCGCGCGCGATCCGCGCTTCTGCGCGGTGCGGTGAAGATATAACAAAATTTTTATGACGGCATTACTCTCAAGCATACAGCATATTGTTCCCTATGGTGGTGCCAAAAACCGCCTGGGGCTCTTTGCCGGATATTTTGCGGCGGCCAATGCGCGCGGCGCGCTGTCCGCGGGGCTTTTGGCCGTTGCCGTGCTTGCCGTCGGCGGATATGTGGCGCTGGTGGGATATTCGTTCAATCTCGGTCTGCGCTTGCGTGATGCGGCGGCGGAAGAGGCGCGCGGGGAGCGCGAGGTAAAAAGTCTGGAAGTCGCCGTCCGCGAGCGCGAGGCGGATTTTGCCGAGCGGCATCGCGCGGAACTGGACGCGATGGACACGGTGTCCGCGGTAACGTATCTTGAAGGAGACAGTGTTGCCATGAATACCGGCAGATAAATCCAAAGATATCACGGCATTGAAGCATTCGTTTGACAGGATTTTTGAGAGGCGGATTATGGTGATCCTCCTCTTTTTTCTCGTGGCATCGGGCGCCCTGGCGGGCCGCCTGTTCCTCATGCAGATCGTCCGGCACGCCGAGTATGTCCGTCTCGCTTCGCGCCAGCAGGGATTGAGCGAGGAGATTACGTCCGAGCGGGGACAGATAATGGCCGTTGACAGGAAGGGTGCGGAGATACCCCTGGCGCTCAACAAAACCTATAAAGTGCTCGTATCATCGCCCAAACTCGTGGCGGATCCGGAGCGCGTGGCGGAGACGGTGGCCGCGGCATTCAATCTGGATCGGGCGCAAATCACCGCAAAACTCGCTAAAAAAGACGACCCGTACGAGATATTGGCGCGCAAAATAGAGCCGGACGTCGCGGAACAATTTGCACGGCAGGGACTTCCCGCGGGCATATCTTTTGAGGATGAGACGCGGCGCATCTATCCCAACGGACGCATGGCGGCCAATGTGCTGGGGTTTGTCGGCGGGGATGAGAATGGCGCGGCATCGGGCAAATATGGCATTGAAAAGTTCTACAACACGGATCTTTCAGGGGTCGTGGGACTGCTGGAGGGAGCCAAGGACGCGTCGGGATTTTGGATAGCGCTGGGACGCCGGATCGTCCGCCCGCCTCGGGACGGCGCTTCCGTCACGCTCACACTGGATTACGCCATCCAGCGCAAGGCGGAGGAGGTGTTGTCCGCCGCTCGTGAGAAATGGGGCGCCGTGTCGGGTAATGTGATCGTCATGGAGCCCGCGACGGGACGCATCCTTGCCGATGCGCGGTATCCTACGTTTGATCCCAATGAATATTCAAAAGAAAAGGACTTCAGTATTTTTTTGAATCCGACCGATGAACTCTCGTACGAGCTGGGATCGGTGATCAAACCCATCACAATGGCCGGAGCCCTGGAAGAAAAACTGGTATCGCCCGATACGACATACGACGATACGGGCGCGGTGAAAATAGGGTCATTTACCATCAGGAATTTTGATGACAGCGCGTATCATACCCAGACCATGACGCAAGTGCTGGAAAAATCGCTCAATACGGGCGCGGTGTACGTAGCGCGCCTGCTGGGCGGGGCGCGCCAGGAGGACTATCTGCGCCGGTTCGGGTTTGGGGAGAGGACAGGCATAGACTTGCCGGGGGAGGTGGCGGGCGACTTGTCCAATCTCAAATCCGGACACGACAGCGATTTTGCGACCGCATCGTTCGGGCAGGGTATCGCTGTTACCCCTCTCCAGATGGCCATGGCTATGGGTGTTATAGCCAACAAAGGCGTGCTCATGCGGCCGTATATTGCCGAAAAAATATCCGACGGCTCCGGCAACGTCGTGATGCATGGCCCCCAAGCAGTGCGCCGGGTGATATCTCCCGAGACGGCAGAGGCGCTGACCAAGATGCTGGTGTTGGTGGTCAAAAACGGTTATGACAATCGCGCGGGCGTCAAGGGATATTTTGTGGCGGGCAAGACGGGGACGGCGCAGGTGCCGAACAGGAATGGCAGGGGATATTCGGATGCCGTGATCCATACGTTTGTGGGGTACGCTCCCGCATTTGACCCCAGGTTCCTCGTGCTTTTACAATTGAACGAGCCGCGCGGCGACCGATTCGCATCCAATACCCTCACGGCGCCCTTTCATGATCTTGCCGAGTTTATCCTGCATTATTATGAAATACCTCCTGATGAAAAATGATGCTCGTGTTCGGGTTATAAAACACACGGCAAAGAAAAAACCGCCTGCGGGTGTGCAGGCGGCAGTTAGAGAAATGGGCCGGAAGAATTATTCGTGGTAGTGTCCGGTCATGTATCTAAAGATACGAAACACCAGGCAGGATGAATGCGTAGAGTGGTAAAGGACCTTTTTTCATCCGCATTGACGGGTCTTGCATACATATTATGTGTTTCAGCAATGAGTATCACAAGACGCTGAAAATCATTCTCCGACTTGAGAAGGTGCGAATACATCTTATCATCCCCGCCAGAGCCAGGGACGCGTTCCAGAAGTCCACCGCTCGCAGAAAGTCTTGCAATGCTGAATTCCCCTGTCCTGGTTGCGTTGCCATTCCAAATGATATAATCGCCTGTCTGGAGCCTCATACGATTTCTCCCGGTATGTTTTTGGAAAAGAACATCGTGTGAAAAAATAAACCATTATGTTCAAAAAGTCAATACTTCAGAAAATGCTTGCCGTGCTGGCGCGGGCGACATTGCGCCGGTATAAGCCCGTCGTGGTGGGTGTTACCGGGTCGGTCGGCAAGACATCCACCCGACTTGCCGTCGCGCGCGTGCTTGCCGCCAAATACCGCACGGGAACTGCGGAGAAAAACTACAACAACGAGATCGGCCTGCCGCTGGCGATTCTGGGGATACGGCACGAGGGAAGAAATATGCCGCGCTGGTGCATGGCGCTCGCGCGCGCAGTATTCAAACTCATTGTTCGCGACTCCCGATATCCGGAGGTGCTCGTGCTGGAATACGGCGTGGATCGCCCCGGCGATATGGACTATTTGGCGCGCATAGCGCCCCCGAATGTGGCGGTGGTAACGGCCGTGGGCAGGATACCCGCGCACGTGGAGTTTTTCAGGGATGCCGCGGAAGTGGCGGCCGAAAAGTCAAAACTCATCACCGCTCTCCCGCCGGAGGGACATGCTGTGCTCAATCAGGACGACGCGGATGTCTCTGCCATGCGCGTCGGGACGCGGGCAGACGCCGTGTCGTTCGGTACGGGAGAACACGCCGCAGTGCGGATCATGCATTACAATATTTTCGTCCCGCGGGACGAGACGGGCACTGCCTTGCCGAAGGGGATCATGCTCAAACTCTCCTACCGGGGAAGCGAGGTGCCGGTGCGCATAGACGGCGTCTGCGGCATGCCGTACGCGTATGCCGCGGCCGCCGCGGCGGCCGCGGGCATCGTGCTAGGGATAAATCTCCTTGATATCGCGGAGGCGTTGCGGGGTTATGTCCCCCCGCCCGGACGTATGCGCCTGATTCCCGGCATCAAGCATACGCTGGCGCTGGATGATACGTACAATGCCTCGCCGGAGTCCGTACACGCGGCTCTGGAGACGCTGGCCGCGATCCCCGGCGGGCGCAAAATCGCGGCACTGGGAGATATGCGCGAGATCGGCATCTATACGGAGCAGGCGCATCGCGCGGTCGGCGTCCGCGCGGCCGGGTTCTGCGATATGCTCTTGTGCGTAGGACCCGCCGCGCGGTTTATCGCCGAGGAGGCGCGCGCGCACGGCATGAGGAAAAATATTCGGCACCCTGCGTCCGACGGCGTTTTTGTCTTTGACGACGCGCGCGCCGCCGGGCGCGCGCTTGAGCCGCTTTTGCGCGAGGGGGATATCGTGCTCGTCAAAGGCAGTCAGGCCATGCGGATGGAGCGCCTGGTGGAGGAGGTCATGGCCGAGCCGGAGCGGGCTTCGGAACTCCTGGTGCGCCAGGAAGAATACTGGACGCGGTAACGGACCGCACTGGGCCATCTGTATAAAACCTCCGCAAGGTGGCGAAAGGCATAGTTGACAGGACGTGATTTTGATATAATATGGCGGGTATATGCTCCCGCCCGGCCAGTTGAAGTTCCTTACGGATGTGCTTGTCGCGGTGGGGGAGGTCTCGCTCGCCTCGCTCATTATTCCTTATTTCGTCTCGGCGGATGCGGGCGCGTCTTTTTTCGCCTGGGGCGTTATCGTGGCCGCGGCGTCGTGGATTATGGGATTTGTCATAAGCGGCCGGATCGTTGAGTAATCGCAGAGAAAAGATATGCAGGCATTTTATTTCTTTGTCGCCATCGTACTGCTTGCGGTCGCCATCGTGGTATACCCCACGCTCCGCAATCATCCGCGCCACTGACGGCGCGTAATTGTCCGCGATCCGTTGCGGCTGTAGGGCATCCATCATCGCGCTCCTATCGTCTAGCCTGGTCTAGGACGCCAGGTTCTCATCCTGGTAACCCGGGTTCAAATCCCGGTGGGAGCACTCATAACAAACATCCGCCTGCAGGCGGATGTTTGTTATGAGATTATCGGACGAAACCGATTTTTTCGTGGACGTTCTGAAGCGTTTTTGCGGCGACTTCATGCGCCCGCCCGGCTCCGTCGCGGAGGATTTTCATGACGGAATCGGGATCCGTGGAAAGCTCCCGATAACGCGTCTGCAGGGGCGAGAGTTTTTCCACGAGCAGGTCGCCAAGGTCGCGTTTGAAATCGGCATATGTTTTGCCCCTGTACCGATCTTCCACATCTTGCGTTGAAATATCGGCAAAAGCGCCAAAGATACGCATGAGATTGGCAATGGCGGGCTTCTCCTCCGCATCGTACGCGATCTCTTTGCCCGAATCCGTGACGGCGATCTTTATTTTGCGGAGGATCTCGTCGGGCGTATCCAGAAGCGCGATGTAGTTGTTTGCGCTGGACGCGGATTTGGACATTTTCTTGGTCGCGTCGTCCAGACCCATGATGCGCGCGGTATCCTCCGGGATAAATCCTGCGGGGATTTTGAACGTCTTGCCGTATTTGTTGTTGAAACGTTTGGCAAGAGAGCGCGTAAGCTCTATATGCTGTTGCTGGTCTTCTCCCACGGGCACGACATCGGTTTGGTACAGGAGAATATCCGCGGCCATGAGTACGGGATAGTTAAAAAGTCCTGCATATACCTCGGATTGCTTCTCTTTTTTATCCTTGAACTGCGTCATGCGCTCCAGATCGCCCAGGGGAGTGATAGTATTGAGTATCCAGCCAAGCTCCGCGTGCGCGGGGACGTGAGACTGGATGAATATGACGGATTTTTTCGGATCAATGCCTGCCGCAATATAGAGCATTGCGTTCCGAAGTATGTTTGCGCGCAGTTCTTTCGGCTCCTGCGGCACGGTGATGGCATGCTCATCCACCACGCAGAAGAACGACTGGCAGTCGCGCTGAAGCGCTACCCATTGCCTGATCGCTCCGAGATAATTGCCGATATGCAGGATTCCGGAGGGCTGGATGCCGCTGAATAATATCTTCTTCATCGGGTTGTAGTTTGCGGTTTTGGATTTGCGGGGATTTTCTATACGCCGTCAGCCCGTTGCCATAAACTCACGGTCATACCTCTATGACGACGGGCAGGACCATGGGGCGGCGCTGGGTTTTCTGAAACAGGAACTGCCCGATATCCTCGCGCAGGTTGTCCCGGACATGCGTCCAGTTGATAGGGCGCGACCCCGATACCGTAACCTCCTCCACGATCTTGCGCGTCTTGTGGCGCACCTCTTTGAGCAGGTCCTGGGATTCTTTGAGGTAGATAAATCCGCGGGAGATGATGTCGGGGCTGGTGCGCACTCTGCCGCTGTGCGAGTCCACTATGGCGATGATAACAAAGATGCCGTCGCCCGCCAAATGCTGGCGGTCGCGGAGCACGACTTCTTTGACGTCGCCCACCCCCAGCCCGTCCACCATCACATAGTCCGTGGGGGCGCGGTCGGGGAGTTTTTTGATGTCACTGCGGCCCACGCTTACAATCTCGCCGTCCTCGGCGATGATGATGTTGGGGACGGATACGCCCGATTCAGCGGCGAGTTCGGCGTGCAATTTGAGCATGAAGTAGGTGCCGTGGATGGGCATGAAGAACCGCGGCTTGGTGAGCTCCAGCATGAGTTTGAGCTCCTCGCGCTTGGCGTGTCCCCCCGCGTGGATGTCCATGGTGGCGTAGTGGTAGACCTTGTACGCTTTTTTGAAGAGCACGTCTTTGAGGCGCTGGACGGTGGCTTCGTTGCCGGGGATGACGGACGAGGAGAAGACCACCGAATCGTTTGGTTTGAGCGAGATGATTTTGTGCTCGCTGTTGGCGATGCGCATGAGCACCGCCCGGTCCTCGCCCTGCGCTCCGGTGCAGACGATGGTGACGCGGTTGTCCGGATAGTCGTGCAGGTCCTTGGCCTCAATGAGCGTGCCCTTTTTTACCGAGAGGTATTTGAGCGCCTGTGCCACTGCGACGTTTTCTTTCATGCTGTGGCCCTCAATGAGCACTTTGCGGTTATATTTCTCCGAGAGCCAGATGAGTTGTTGGATGCGGGTGAGGAGCGATGCGAATGTTGCCGCGATGATGCGCCCGTGCGCGGCTTTGAAGATCTCTTCCAGGGATTTCTGAACTTCGGCCTCGGATATCTGGCGGCCGGGGACTTCGGCGTCCGTGCTCTCGGAGACGAGCATCAGTACACCGTCTTTGCCCAGCTGGGTGAGGCGGGGGATATCCGCCGGGCGTTCGTTGACAGGGGTGTGGTCAAATTTGAAATCCCCCGTATGCACCACGGCGCCGACCGGCGTCTTGAGCACGACGCCCACCGAGTCGGGTATGTTGTGATTGACGTGAAAAAACTCCACACCAAATGCGCCCAGGCGGACCTTGGACTCGGGCGTTATGGTGTGTATCTCGGGCTTTTTGGCGCGGGTGAATTCTTCCTGGCGTTTGAGGATGACCCCGCGCGTCAGCGCCGTCGCGTAGATGGGCGGGTTGCCCAGTGCATCCAGCAGGTGTGGTATGGCGCCGATGTGGTCGTAGTGGCCGTGGGTGATGACAATGCCCCGGATCCGATCGCGGCGCGGCCGGAGATACTCAATATTGGGTATCAGGTAGTCAATGCCGGGCATATCCTCGTCCGGCCATTGCAAGCCCATATCCACGATGACGATGTCATCCTCGTATTCGTATACGTAGCATGAGCGGGTAACTTCGCCGCACCCGCCTAGGGGTATGACGCGCAGGCGTCCCGCCTCCCCGCGCGGGGCCGCGGCGTGCGGCGGCGGGGCTCCGCCCCGCCGCTCGTGATGAGTTTTAGACGTGCGGCTCGCATGGTGCGGACCGCCGTGCCGCCGCCGGGACGCAGAGCGTCGCGCGGCCGGATGCGCGCGGCGAGCCGGGGAAAGACCCGGCGTCCTCGGCATTGGCGCCGGTGATGATGATGCGGTAAACATAACGTGCGGATCGTCGGATCCGCGTACGAATTAATTACGCACGATACGAAGCATATCTTCGTGGCGGCCGCGACGCGCTACGCGCTCTGCATAGCGTTGCCGGCGGCCCGCCGGAAAGGAGACATATAGGTATCGCTTGTCAAAACTCGCGAACAAATAGATTAATGAATAAATAATAGTAAGTGGAGAGCATACGCGCACCAGCGGCACATCCCGGGACGGGGACGGGGTGCGATCGTGCATAGTGCGCAACACACGTGTGCGGGGAGGGAGATTTGAACTCCCACAGGATTACTCCTACTAGCTCCTGAAGCTAGCGCGTCTGCCGGTTCCGCCACCCCCGCGCGAACATCGTCACAACAAACACTCCACTAAAATCCGGGTAATATCAGAAGAGAGAAGCAAGGTAGCATCATCCTATCACGGCACCGCAAAAGATGCAAGTACGGACATCCCATGTCCCGCGGCGCCGTATCTTTTAGAAAGCCCTGCGCGTCGTGCGGTACCAGCGGTTTATCTCATTGAAGCGGTCCGCCGGGAGGGCAATACGCGCAATCGGATTATCCTCAGAGGCCGCAAACCGCAGATCGCGTGGCAGGAGATAACGATACAACTGGGTATACAAGGGGACCGCGGGAATAGCGCGGGCGACGAGAGCCGAAAATTCCGCGTATTTTTGGTTGCGGATTGCCCGGTCTGTGGTGTGGCGGGCGGACTCCAGTATCTTGTCGGCGTTTTTGTCCGCAAACAGGGCGATATTTAATCCAGGGTCTTTGATCTGTGATGAGTGCCAGAATGCAAATGGATCAGGCTCGTATCCGTACACCTGGCCGAAGAGAAGCATTTCAAAGGCGCGCGGGCGTATAACCGATGTTCCCAGATCGGCGAAAGATTTGACATCTACGTCCGCCTCTATGCCGATATCGGCGAGCATGGTTTTGGTCATCTGGGCCGCGGCGACCAGCTCCGGCGAATCGCCCGTCGTCAGGGTAAAGCGGAGCGTGGATGAGGCGGCCTTTCCTTTGGCGCCGCGCATTTTTTTATCGCGGATGCCGTCCCCGTCCGTGTCTTTCCACCCCGCCGCGTCCAGAATTGCTCCAGCCCGCTGGGGATCATACGCCGATGAGCCGCCGCCCGCGGCGGCTCCCGGCGCGACCTCTTTCTGGAAGGGGGCGAGTATGCTGTCTATGACAATGGCACCGCCGACACCCTGTTCCGCTATTTTTGCCCGGTCTATGCCGCGCATGATCGCCTCGCGCACGGCGTGGTCCGCGAGCGCGGGGGCCGCATGCTGATTGAAGAAGATGCTGAATATGCGGGGTGTGGCGGTATTGAGCACGATCTGGCGGTTCTGGTTGGTATCGGCCGCCCGGGAGGAAGAAACGGGGCCGTAGCCGTCTATCTCGCCTTTGTGGAGTGCGGCGACCGCTTCATCCTCGGAGTTGAAGAACAGAAATGTAACCGTCTGCAGATACGGGCCCTCGCGGTAATAATTGGGATTGCGCGACAGCGCATACCAGATGACCGCCCCCTCGCCAGTGGATTTGAAACGGCTGAACTGATACGGCCCGGATCCGACGGGGTGCATATTCAAATCGTGGAGAACGGCCTGCGCGGGGTCTATGTTTTCCCAGAGATGCTTGGGAACAATACCCTGGGTGAGATTCTCCAAAAACGGGCTGTAGGGCGTCCGCAGGACAAATCGGACCGTATGACCATCAATTTTCTGTACTTCCACGCCCTGCCAGTTGACACGCGCCGGACTTTTGTATTGGGGATTCTGGATGCGATTTATGGTAAATACGACATCGTCCGCGCCAAGGGGTATCCCGTCATGCCAACGGACGTCTTTTCTCAAAAAAAATGTGTACGTCCTCCCGTCCGGGCTGATCTCGTACCGCTCGGCCAGATCCGGGACAGGATTGCCCGCGCCGTCGTAGGTGATCAGCCCCGAAAACACCAGCCGCGCGATATCGCGGTCGGTATCGCGCGAGAGATAAATAGGATTGATGGTGCGCGGCGGCGAGCTGATAATACCCTCGGTATACGTGCCGCCCACGGCGGGGACGGGATGAGTGAAGTGGACATAAGCGCGCACGCCAAGCCCGGCACTCGTGAGAATTACAATACCCGCCAGCAGAGAAAAGACCTTCTTTTCCTGATGGGAGAGAATATGCGGCAGATAGATGATCTTACGGACGGTGAGAAGTTTCCAGCGCCGGGTGAGACGTGCCACACTGCTGAAAGCCGTTTTTAAACGCTCGTTCATTGGCGGTTATCGTATAACGATATTCGCAATGGCTGTCGCGATGAATAGTACCGCCAGGATGATCGTGGCATAGAAGAGGCCTTTCTCAACTCCGCGCCGGGTGCGATACCCCCCGCCATCTCCGCCAAATGCCGGGGACAAGCCGCCACTCCGTCTCTGGAGCAGGATGGCCCCGATAAGCAGTACGGATACGACGATTTGGCCAATGGGCAAGAAAATCATGGTTTGTTGGTGATGATTATCCCGGCGCCATAGCGGCGGTGCAGGAGCGCTACCACTATAGTATAACCGGATCGGTTAAAACAAGACATTTATGAGGGCAAGGCCCGCCGATAATCCAGCAAGAGCCTTGATATCCCCTCCGTAAGAAATCTGGGGAAAGAAATGCGCTGCAACCCACAGGGCCGCGGCATTGAGAATGAATTTTCCGATAAGCTTGAACATGGGCTCCATGGTACCACAAAAGAAAAACCGGCACAACATACGCGGGTAATGTGCAAGCACATATGGCGGTTTTCCAGAATTGGCATAGATTCTGGATATGTGTACCGCCATGACGAAAACAATCAAAGAGGAACGGCTCCGCTGGGTACTTCCCATCGTACAAAAAGAG
>Ga0233425_10004862_pt1 | contig 21955 bp, 16 predicted proteins | sample Watercolumn_Towu_2_FD_181712 | JGI IMG/M metagenome (GOLD analysis project Ga0233425, IMG submission 181712) | Freshwater microbial communities from Lake Towuti, South Sulawesi, Indonesia - Watercolumn_Towuti2014_140_MG | ecosystem: Environmental > Aquatic > Freshwater > Lake | place...
GCCGTGCAGGCCGGCCTGGCCGAGGCGCGGCAGTCCGGCTCCGATGTGGGGCTGCTGGAGGTCAAGCGGGCCGACGCAACCGAGAAGTGGTTCGTCCGTCAGATGCTGGCGGTCGAGGACGACCTCAAGGACCTTAACCACACGATGCTCTTCGGCGTCTTTGGCCGGGGGCACATCCTCGAGCCCTTTGTGGGGCGCGGCATCTCGCGGGGCAACGTGCTGGACCTCATCGCCTTCATGGGCGGCCCGTGCTCCTGCGAGGTGAAGGCCGCCGCACCGGGCACCGACCTGCTGGTGACCTGCGACTGGAGTCGGGCCGTCTACGCCGACCCGGCCTCGACCCCCGGCCTGGGGTACGCCGAGATCCCCTTCGAGGAGCCCGTCGAGGCCCCCTCCGATGAGGCGTCCCCGGCTCCCGTCGACCCGCCTGCTACCGCGAAGCCCTCGCTCCCCGCGGCCGCCGCGAAGGCCCCCCAGCCCGCGACGCCTGCGCCCAAGCCTCCCGCGCGAACGCCCGCCGATTCCCCTGCCGCCAAACCGACGCCGGCCGCGTCCGCCGCGCTAGCCAAGCCCACTGGTCAGCCCGCCGATGTCGCCCGCCGCGGCCCGAACCTGCATCCTCCCGCCACGACCGCCGGCCCCGTGCCGTCGACGCCCGTCGGCCCCGGCCGCCCTGCCCAGGTCTCGCCCGCCCAAGGCCCGGCCCTCGCCGTTGAGCCCGGTCGCGGCCCGGACCTCCCCACAGCCACTCCGCCCACCACCGGCCCCCAGCCGACCCAGCCTCTGTCGTCCCGCCTCGGCGCACCGATGGGCATCGCCGTCGGCGCCCTCGCCTTCGGCGTCATCCTCGGCGGCCTCGCCCTCATGTGGCGCCGCCGGGAACAGGTGTAGTCGGGCTCTACGGCTCGGCCGGACCCCATCGTGCTGAGGGGTGCGCGGCTCTCCTCTGCTTGGGTGGGCGAGGCTCCTCGGGCAGACGCTCAATGGCCTCGGCGACGCGCTGCTGGGTGTCCCGGGATAGCTGCTTCATGTCGGTGAGAGCCGAGGGCATCAGTTCCGGTCGGTAGCTCACAGGCCCGGCTCCCGCTTGGCCTCCTCCCACGGGATGCCCTCTTGGTTCGCTGGGTCGGCCATCGCCTCGTCGGTCGCGACGGCGAGGCCCTCCTCCACGAGGGCCTCGCAGCGGTTGCCTCCCGCCTCGATCCACTCGAGCAACTGTCGTCGGGAGAACCGCCACTCGCGCCCGATCTTGGCCGCCGGAAGCGTCCCGGCCCGCGCACGAGCCTTGACGCGCTGCACGCTGAGCTGCAGGAACTCTGCTGCCTGACTCGTGGTCAAGACCTCGGCTAACACCGTGGGCCCTCCCAGTCGTAGGCTATCGTTTGTACCCGAGTATGGCCGACAAGAGCCACGTCGTCGAGAGCCGTCTCATGGCCCAGCGGCGGTTCGTTCCGTGCCCCTGGTGTTTCACATAAGACACATGCTCAAGAAACGGGACCCAACCTAGCCGACGCCGCAGCCCCGGGAATGCGCAGGACCCTCATCGTCCTCCAGCGAACCTGCGCCCCGAGGTGCTACCGCCATGCTGTTGCTTCCCGGGACGGGTCTGTTGCTGAGTCTGAACGCGGCGCGGGCCGCGAGTCTGGATGAGGTGTGGAAGATCAAGGAGGATCGGCGCACGCGGCGCGTGTCGAGCGTGAACCCCGATCCGAACAGCAACTGGGACTTCATCGGCCTGAAGTCCGGTGAGAAGGCCACGATCTGCGATGTAAAGGGGCCGGGGATCATCACCCATCTGTGGTTCACCTACCGGGTGGATGATGTCTACGCGAACCGGAACATCGTGCTGCGGATGTGGTGGGACGATGAGGCGACCCCCAGCGTCGAGTGCCCCATCGGGGACTTCTTCGCGGCGGGGAACGGGGCGTTCGCGGACGTGGACTCAGACCCGGTGCAGGTCGCGGCCGAGGGCCATGCGCTCAACTGCTACTGGCCCATGCCCTTCGGCAGGAATGCGCGGATCGAGGTCGAGAACCAGGGCCCGGGGTTCGTGGACTCGTTCTACTTCTACGTCGACTACGAGGCGCTGGAGGAGGCGCCCAGGCCCCTGGCGACCTTCCACTGCCAGTACCGCCAGGCGTACCCCGTCGTCGATGGAGAGGACTACGTGTTTGCGGAGATCGTGGGCCGAGGGCAATACGTGGGCACCGTGCTCTCGTGGTGGTCGATCGAGGAGGGCTGGCCCGGCGAGGGGGATGACCGCTTCTACATCGACGGAGAAGAGCAGGCCAGCATTCAGGGCACGGGCACCGAGGACTACTTCAGCAGCTCGTGGGGCTTCCGGGAGGTGCACCGCGGCAACTACGGGGTCAGCGTCTGGGACGGAGCCGAGGAGGGCTGCCGGTGCACCGCGTACCGATGGCACGTGCCCGACCCTGTCCGCTTCCGCAGGAGCCTTCGCGCGACCATCGAGCACCGGGGTTGGGCCATCCGTGACGGGAAGTGGGATGGGCACTGCCACCGCGATGACCGTTTCTCCAGCGCGGCGTTCTGGTACCAGGTCGACCCCCATGCCCCCTTCCCCGCGCTCCCCCCGGCCGCCGAGCGGATGCCTTACGAGGAGGTCGCCATCGAGCTGGAGTCGGACCTGAGCGCCGTCGAGCACGGCGGCACCGATGCGGCCCCCGAAGTCCAGCGGGGCGGCGGATGGTCCGGCGGCGCGCAGCTCTTCTACCCGGCGCAGCGCCAGGAGGAAGCGTGGCTGCGGGTCCCCTTCGAGGTCACGCAGGCGGGCCGCTACGTCGCCGTCCTGCTGGCGACCGCCTCGTATGACTACGGCATCTGGGACATCACCCTCGATGGCGTGAAGCTCGTCGAGGCCCGCGACATGTACGACCCCGGCACCCGCCCGACGGAGATCCGTCTCGGCGGGCGAGAGCTTGCCGCCGGGAAGCATGTCCTGGAAGTGCGGACGGTCGGCAAGAACCCCGCGGCCAAGGCCGGCGGCGTGTACATGGGGCTGGATGCGGTCGTGCTGAGGCGGTAGGCTGGTACTGGTTTCCCAGTTGACAAGGCACCAGAGGCCAACTCCGGAGGCGAACATGGCGCTGACTCATCGGGAGAACTACCTGAGGAACGCTCGGCGGGAGGGCCCGGAGTGGATGCCGGTGGCGGTCGCGCTCTCGGGGGCGACGTGGAACCAGCTGCGCGGGGAGCTGGAGGACGTGTGCGAGCGCCATCCCACGATCTTCCCGGGCTTTCAGCGGGGGAACCGGGACTTCGCGAGGATCGAAGAGGATGTCGTCTACACGCCCGGCGCCGAGACCACGGACGCCTGGGGTTGCGTCTGGGAGTTCCCGATCGACGGGCTCGAGGGCATCGTCTCGGGGCATCCGCTGGCTGACTGGAGCGCGCTGGAGACCTGGCGGGCACCGGACCCGCTGACCCAGGGCGATCGCGGGCCGGTGGACTGGGCCACCAACCTGGAGAGCGTGCGCAAGGCGCGGGAGGCGGGGCACCTTACCAGCGGCGGCACGCCCCACGGTTACCTGTTCATGCGGCTGTACTACCTACGGGGCTTTGAGAACCTGATGCTCGACTTCGGGGCCGAGGAGCCGCGTTTGCAGACCCTGATCGACATCCTCGTCGAGCACAACTCCGTGATCGTGAATCAGTGGCTGAGCGCCGGGGTGGACATCGTGGAGTTCGCCGAGGACTTGGGCACTCAGACAGCCTCCTGCATCGGTCCGCAGCACTTCGCGCGCTGGATCACGCCCGCGTACTCGCAGCTCATGCAGCCCGCCAAGGAGTCGAACGCCCTCGTCGCCCTGCACAGCGACGGGTACATCATGGATATCATGGCTGAGCTGCTGGTGGCGGGGGTCGACATCATCAACCCACAGGACCTGTGCAACGGGATCGACCATCTGGCCCGGGAGGTGAAGGGTCGGGCGTGCATTCGGCTCGACATCGACCGCCAGAGCATCGTGCCCTTCGGAACCCGGAGCGAGATTCGGGGGCTTATTGAGGAGGAGGTCCGCAAGCTCGGATCTCCCGAGGGCGGGCTTGAGATGATTGCAGGCATCTACCCGCCCACGCCGGCCGAGAACGTCGACGCCCTCTGCGAAGCGATGGAGGAGTTCCGGACCTTCTGGTGGGACGGGCGCTGAGGCGCGTAAGGGCAGACCCGTGGGTCTGCCCCGTGGTGGGCGGACACGCGGGTTCTCCCCCACGACGGGGACCGCGACGGCGATTTCCCGAAGGGAGTACAGGACGGATGGCGCAGAAGAGGACCGATCTCATCACCTTCAAGAGCGCCCCGCTGACGCTGGTGGGGAAGCAAGTGCAGCCGGGGGACAAGGCCCCGGACTTCGTTGTGCGTACGGGCCTGACACCCGATACGGAGTACACGTTGGCGAGCGGCGCGGGCAAGACGCGCATCTTGAACGTAGTCCCGTCGCTCGATACGGGCATCTGCGACCTGCAGACCCGCCGCTTCAGCCAGGAGGCCGCGGCGCTGGGCGACAGCGCGGCGATCGTGACGATCTCCCTGGACCTGCCGCCGGCGCAGGCGCGCTGGTGCGGCGCTGCCGGGGTCGACAACCTCACGATGACCTCGGACTACTACCACCGCTCCTTCGCCGAGGCCTACGGGCTGTGGATCGAGGAGCTCGGGCTCCTGGCCCGCGCGGTCATCATCATCGACGGGGATGACATCGTACGGTACGTACAGCTGGTCCCCGAGGTCGCCTCCGAGCCGAACTACGAGGCGGTCCTCGTCGCCGCGCGCGAAGTGATCGGGCAGTAGATCGGGCCGGACGGACGACGGAGGGGACAGGCCGCGGACCCGCGAAGGGATCGGCGGTCTGTCCCCTGCTCGTTCCAGGAGGCCATCCGATGCGACGTTGTCTCGCGACTCTCGTCGTGGCTGGCAGCGCGGCCTGCGTCCATGCGGCTCCAGCGCTGCAGTTCGCCTACTGGGAGCCCGACCGGGGCACACCGTACTCGTGGTTCGAGGGAGCGAAGGACATCCAGTCGTTCTTCTCCGAGGACTATCGCGCGGCCGGGTTCATCAAGGCCTACGTGCGGAACGACGGCGACCGGCCGCTGACCCCAACCGACTTCCGGCTGAACGGGGCGCCACTGGCTGAGCTGCGGGAGCAGTACTCGGTCGTCTGGTGGCGGCTGCTCCCGAGCCCCCTGCCGCCGGGGGCCGTGGGGGAGATCAGCGTGCGCCTGCGCGAGCCGCTCACCGAGACGGCGACGCTGACCGTGGGTTTCGAGGGAGCCGAGTCGATCGAGGCTTCCGTCACCCCGTCGGCGCCGCCCGTGCGGATCGAGACGGTCGGGTTTACGTCGACCATGGACGGCGTGTTCGTCGTCGTGGACGCGCTGGATCAGAAGCCGCATCGGCTGAAGCGCGTGCTGCTGGACGGGGAGCCGGTCGCGGCGAAGCTCCTGAACCCCGCCTTCACTCAGGGCGTGTCACCCGTCTGGCTGCAGCTTCCTCAGCCGCTGGCCGAGGGCTCGTACCACACGTACAGCGTCGAGGTGGACGACCTCCAGGTCGCGTGCTGCGTGCGGACCTACGACGGTTGGGTGCCGCTCGGAACATATGGGTACACTGACTTCGCCGAGTTCGCGCGCAACGGCTGCAACGGGCATAACAACTTCGGGCGTTTCACGCAGGGCCAGCTCGATTCGCAGGCGACGCTGCAGATGCGGGGTGTGAACATCATCGGCGACGCCCCGCCCGCCGAGCACATGATCGGGCACCCGGGGCTGTGGGCGTACTGCCTGATGGACGAGCCGGACTGCCAGGACTACTTCCACGCGGACGAATGGCCTGCCGACAAGCGGATCGGCTACCACGCGATGGAGCTGGAGCGGCGCTGCCAGGTCTGCCGCGAGCTTGACCCGCGCAAGCCGATCTTCCTCACCATCAACCTCACCTACAAGCCCGCGAACTACTTCATCTACGGGCCGCTGGCGGACATCACGAACCCGGACTGCTATCCACTGGTGATCGGCCAGGACCTGAAGATGGTGCGGGAATCCGTGGAGACCGCGCGCTACGGGACCGGCCCGCGCCCGATGACCTTCACCTTCGAGACGTACTACCTGCAGCCCGACGACCCGGCAGCCGTGGAGAAGCAACGGTTCGCCCGTCCGCCCACGGTGGAGGAGCTGCGGCTCAGTATCCACTACGCCCTCGGCGCCGGGGCGCGCGGCCTGTACAACTACATTCACTGCACCGAGAAGTGGGGAGAGGGGGTGGCGCACGGCACGCGCGACTACCCCGATCTCTGGCGGGAGATGGGGCGCTGCTATCGCGCGATCGACGCGGTCGCGCCGCTGGTGGCCCTGGCGCACCCGACGCGCCTGGCGACATGCTCCGATCCGCAGGTCTGGCTGCGGACGCTGTTGACCGGTCCTGACGCGGCGCTGATCGTCCTCTGCAACGAGGACTACACGCAGGAGAAGACCGCCTGCCGCATCCGGCCGCGCGAGGATGTCGCGGTGGACATGCCCAAGCTCCCCTGGCTGCAGGCGCAAGCCGCGTGGCGGCTGACCGAGACAGGCTGCGAGCCGCTGGGGCTCAACGGCGCGCGCGTCGAGTTGGGTCGGTTGGACGCAGCGGAGATCGTACTTCTGGCGCGCGACTCCGGCCTCGCGGACCGGCTGTGGGCGCGCCACGTGGAGCTCGAACGGGACCGTGCCGAGGCGCTGCTGCTCGAGTGGCGGCGGCAGCAGGACTTAGAGGCCCTAACCGCCCACGCCACCCGCCGCCTGCTGGGCGAGTTCGCGGACCAGGTCGTGTTGGGTACCGGGATCAACGCCTACGGGGCGAGCCCCGCGGGCTTCTGGAACCCGACCGGCGAGCCGCATCCGGCCTTCGAGTTCGGCAAGAACGAAGCCGGTGACGCTCCCGACCAGGGCGCCGAGTGGGCGCTAACCATCGCGCCCGACGCGGCCGGGCAGGCGCACTCGATCTACGCCATCTGCGGCAGCTGGGGCCAGGACGGCGAATGGCGGCTGACCTCCTCCACAGGCGTCGAGGTGCTCCGTCAGGAGGTCAGCGCCCCGATGTCGGGGGAGCTCATCCGTCTGCGCGCCACGCCGCCCGAGGCGGGGCAGTACACGCTGTCCTACCTCGTGAAGGGCCCCGGGCCGAAAGGCGGCCGGGCGTCCCGCGCCATCCTCGTCGTGCCCGACGAACTCGGCCCGCCCGACGTGCCGTGACGTCGTCACGCCCCCCCGGACACCGTGGAGGTCCTCCATGCTGCCGCTGCTCTCGCTCATCTCATCGGCCCCGGCCGCCGAGTTGCCGTGGATCACCGAGGTGCAGACTCCGCCTGCCGTGATTCCCGAGGATGCCCCGCAGCTCGCGCCGCTACTGGTGGATGCGGCCGGGCAGCCGATCACGACGCCGGAGGCGTGGGCTGCGCGTCGGGCGGAGCTGCGCGCATGGTGGCTCAGCTTCCTGGGCGTCGACCTCGCGGCCCAGTGCGAGCTCGACCCGCAGGTGCTGCACGAGGACCGGGTTGGCGACGTCGTCCGCCAACTCGTCAGCCTGCAGGTCGAGCCCGGCGTCCGCATGGACGCATATCTGCTGCACCCGGCTGAGCCGCACGGCAGGCTGCCCGGGGTCGTGGTCTTCCACTCGACCTCCGTGCACACCATCCATCAGCCCGCTGGCCTCGAGGATGGGGAGAGCCACCACCTCGGTCTGCATCTGGCGCAGCAGGGCTTCGTGGCCGTCTGCCCGCGGAACTTCATCTGGAACTACCCGACGCCGCAGCCAACCTACCTCGATGCGGTCGCCGAGCTGGGCCGCCGTCACCCGGGTTGGCGCGGGATGGGGAAGATGGTCTTCGACGGCCTGCGCGCGGTGGACTACCTCGAGACGCTGCCCTTCGTGGACCGCGAGCGGCTCGGCTGCATCGGGCACTCGCTCGGGGCAAAGGAGACGCTCTACGCGATGGCCTTCGATGAGCGCCTTAAGGCCGGCGTCAGCAGTGAGGGTGGCATCGGACTGCGCTTCACGAACTGGGAGGACGCGTGGTACCTCGGCCCCGCGATCCAGGCCCCAGACTTCGCCCATGAGCACCACGAGGTCCTGTCGCTGGTGGCCCCGCGTGCGTTCCTGCTGATCGGCGGCGAGTCCGCCGATGGCAGCCGCAGCTGGCCCTTCATCGCCGCGACCAAGCCCATCTACGACCTCCTCGGCGCCCCCGACCGCGTGGGCCTCCTCACCCACAGCAGCGGCCATGCCCTCCCGCCCCTCGCGTTGCAGTGCGCCTACGGGTGGTTGGTGCACTTCCTGGGGGAGGGGAGTTAGGACTCGGCAGGCCTTGACGCCCCGGTCCACAGTGCGCATAATGCGTAAGCCAGGAGGAGGCGATGGCCATGCAGGAGGTGAGCACAACTGACCTACGCTGCCGCATCGGTGAGACGGTGAGCCGAGCGGAGTTTGCCGGGCAGCGCACCGTGATCCGGCGACGAGGGAAGCCCGTAGCCGCGATCGTTCCGTTCGAGGACCTGGAGGCTCTGGAAGCCCTGGAGGAGCGGCTGGTTGACGAGGGCCTCGTCGACGAAGCGAAGGAGCGACGCGCGGCCAAGCGTCCCGGCATCCCTCTCGCTGAGGCGAAGCGGAGGCTTGGCCTGTGAAGTACCAGGTCATCCTCGACGACCTGGCGCTCGACGACCTCGCCGATCTACCCTCGGACGTGCGTCGGCGGCTGTGGCGGAAGCTCGAGGCCCTGGCGGAGAACCCGCGCCCCTCCGCGGCGACCGCCCTGACAGGAGAGCTTCGAGGCTTCTGGCGCCTGAGAGTCGGCGACTACCGAGCATCCTACAGCATCAACGAGAAGAGCGGCGTCGTTCGCGTCTGGAACGCTGGTCATCGCAGCCGCTTCTACGAGCGGATCACCCGACGGCGAGGCTGAGGCGGCCGGGTGGGCGAAACGCGCGGCACGAGACGAAGGAGATGCCGCCGCGCTCTGCTTGTACTGGGGGCGGCGTTCCTCTTGCTGCTGGTCGTGGTTCTCACACTGGTGTACCGCGCCGTAGTGGTCACGTCCCGCTCGCCCAGCGGTCGGTACAGCGTGTGCGCCATCCACGGCGCTGGGGACAGCTACCGCATCCGTGTGACCGACAGAGCCGCACGCACTGAGTGGGTGCGGTCGCGCCAGGCAGCGCCGAGCGAGTGGATCAATGGCGCCTGCTGGGACCACCGTGTAGAGTGGGACCCACAGGAGCGTGGGTCCCTCTTCGTGTGGTACCAGTGCTACGCCGACTCGCCCAAACGCTTCGCCAGGGCATATGTCGTCGCTGGGTCGCCGCCCAGGCTCCACGAAGAGGCTGTTGAGGACCACCAGTGGGCTCTGGAGCTTCTCCGCGACACGTGGCGGGGCCACGAGGAGGAGGAGGCCGGCGACCCCTACCAGGAGCTCTACGATCGCCCGGACATCGGCGTTGGGTCGGACGCTCCCTGATGCCCTCTTGCTGCCCCTCGGGAGCTCGAGGCCTCCAGACGGTTGGCCCACTTCCTCGGCCCGTGATCAGCCGTGCCGTCATCCGTCTCCTGCTTTCCTGCGCTCCCGCCGTTTGACAGGCAGTCCGTCGATTCGGTACAATCATGCTGCGACCTGGCGCTCGCGGACTTCGCGCTGGGCTTCCTTCGATAGTGAGGCAGACGATCCTGGACGCGTTCCTCGGTGAGGTGCAGAAGCCGGGACGGTACACCGGCGGCGAGTGGAATGAGGTCGTCAAGGAGGGCCCGGTGGCCTGCCGGATCGCCCTCTGTTACCCCGACACGTACGAGGTGGGGATGTGCCACCTCGGCTCCCGAATCCTATACGAGGTCGCCAACCGGCGCGACGACACCGCGTGTGAGCGCGCGTTTCTGCCTTGGCCGGATCGGCAGGAGCAGCTGACGCAGCGCGGCGAACGGCTGGCCACGCTCGAGACCCAGACGCCGCTGGACCGGCTGGACCTTGTCGGCTTCACGCTGCAGTACGAGTTGAGCTACCCCGGCGTGGTGAAGGTACTGGAGCTGGGGCGCATCCCCGTGCGGGCTGCCGAGCGCGACCATCGACACCCCCTGGTGATCGGGGGAGGACCGTGCGCGGCTGCGCCGGAGCCGGTCGCGCCCTTCTTCGACGCGCTAGTCATCGGCGACGGCGAAGAGGTGCTGGGAGAGATCATCGACGCGTATGTCGGCTTCAAGGCCGGGCACGGGCTGAACGCGCCGGAGGACCGCGCGGCGCTGCTGCGGGAGTTGGCGCAGATCGAGGGCGTGTACGTGCCTGCGCTGTACGAGGCCGATGGGGCCCGTCCGGCGCCGCTGACCCCCGACGCGCCCGCAACGATCCGGCGGCGGATCGTGCCTGACCTCGACGCGGCGCCGTACCCTTTACGGCCCATCTTGCCCTTCCTCGAGATCGTGCACGATCGGGCGCAGCTCGAGATCAACCGGGGCTGTACCCACGGCTGCCGGTTCTGTCAGGCGGGGATGCTGTACCGGCCCGTCCGGCAGCGATCGCTGGAGACGCTGAAGACGCAGGCCCGGGCGATCCTGGACTCGACCGGGTATGAGCAGATCTCCCTGTCCTCGCTGAGCTGCACCGACTACCCGCACATCGTCGAGCTCGTCGACACGATCGTCGAGGAGTTCGGCGATCAGCGGGTCTCCATCTCGCTGCCCTCGCTGCGGACGGATCAGTTCGGGATCGGGCTGGCCCAGCGTGTGAGCCACGGGCGGAAGAGCCCGGTGACGCTGGCCCCGGAGGCGGGATCGCAGCGCCTGCGGGATGTCATCAACAAGAACGTGACCGAGGAGAACATCCGCGAGGCGGCGGCGGCGGCCTTCCGGGCGGGCTGGCACTCGGTGAAGCTCTACTTCATGATCGGCCTGCCGACGGAGACCGATGAGGACCTCCAGGCGCTGGCCGACACGGTCGCCGCGGTCGTCGCGCTCGGGCGAGAGGCCCTGGGCGGCAAGGGCGGGCGCCTGCGGATTCCCGTGACCGTCGCGGGCTTCGTGCCCAAGCCGCATACGGTTTTCGAGGCCGAGCCGCAGACCTCCCGTGAGGAGCTGCGGCGCAAGCACGGGCTGCTGCAGGAGGCGATCCGGGGCAAGGTCGTCGAGCTCAAGCTTGGCTCCCCGGAGCAGAGCGCTCTGGAGGGTGTGCTGGCCCGCGGCGGTCGGCGGCTGGCAGCGGTCATCGAGCACGTCGCCCATGCAGGCGTCGGGCTGGAGGCGTGGCAGGACTGGTTCTCCGTCGCCCGCTGGGAGGCGGCCCTGGCTGTCGTCGGCACGGCCCTCGATGAGGAGCTGGCTCGTCCCGTTGGCGACCTCGAGCAGGCGCCCTGGGCGCACATCGACACGGGGCTGACCGCCGAGTTCCGCGCGCGTGAGCTCGCGAAGGCGCGGGCGGTCGCCTCGACGCCCGACTGCCGCGACGCGGGTTGCGACATCTGCGGGTTGGAGGGGGCGTGCGAGGTTGCCGCGGACGCGACGGCCTACCGACTCCCCCATGGCGAGGACGCGCCGCCGACGCCCGAGGCTCCGGAGCCGCCCGACCAGCGGCTGCCGGTGTGTCAGGCAATCGTCACCTTCGCCAAGGAGGAACCGGCGCGGTTCCTCGCGCACCTGGACATCAGCCGCGCTCTGCAACGCGCGCTGCGTCGGGCCGGGCTGCCTGTGGCGTACAGTCAGGGGTACCACCAGCGACCCCGCATGACCATCGCGCGGCCCCTGCCGTTGGGCGTGACCGGCGACGGGGAGCTCTGCGCCATCGACCTGTACGCGCGCTGCTCATCGCTGGACTTCGCGCGCGCGCTGAACTCCCAGCTTCCGCGGGGCCTCGCCCTGCGCGAAGTGCAGGTGCTGGAGCGCGTCACGAAGTCGCCCTTCGCTCGGGTCTCCGTCGCGGAGTACGCGGTGGAGTTGGAGAGCGTCCCGGCCGACGCGCTGTCGGAGGCCGTGGCGGCCCTGCTCGCGGCGCCGAGCCTTGAGGTCCGGCGGGACGCGAAGCGAGGCGAACGCGCCGTGGACATTCGCTCGGGAATCCTCGCCGCTGGCGCGGTCGAGGAGCCGCCGGGCTTGCATCTTGAGCTTGCCTGTACCGACGAGTACATGGTCAAACCCGACGAGGTGGTCGCGGCGCTGAACCGCCGGCTCGCCGAGCGGGGCGCGCCGCCCCTCACCGTCGTGCGGGTCCACCGAGAGCGCCTAACGGGCGACTCGCGCCGCGCGCCCTGAGTCGGGGCAGGCAAGCCGCAGAGGGTCTGGCATGAGCAAGGAGATTCTGGTCCACGTCGGACGGCGGGAAACTCGGGTCGCCATCGTCGAGGACGGTCGGCTCGCGGAGCTCAAGATCGAGCGCGAGGCCGACGTCCTCGGCAACGTCTACAAGGGCACCGTCGAGAACGTCGTGACGGGCTTGGACGCTGCCTTCGTGGATTGCGGCCTGGACCGCAACGTCTTCCTGCACGTCTCCGATGCCGTGCTGGAAGAGCCCACGAAGAAGATGCTGCGGCGCAAGATGGAGTCATTCCCCCCGATCGAGGAGGTCCTGGAGAAGGGCCAGGAGATCGTGGTGCAGGTCACCAAGGGCTCTGTCGGCAGCAAGGGTCCGCGAGCCACGCGCCGCGTCTCCCTCCCGGGGCGCTACATGGTCCTGATGGTCCAGGGCGGGGAGAAGGTCGGTGTCAGCCGCAAGATCGAAGACGAGGCCGAGCGCCAGCGCCTCCGCGACCTGGGCGAGAAGACGCGCCCCAGCGGCATGGGCATCATCATTCGCACCCGCGCCGAGGGCGTACAGCGCGCCGATCTGCAGCGGGACGTGAAGTTCCTCACCCGGCTCTGGGCCTCCATCCAGCGTCGCGCCAAGCGCACGCCGCCTCCCGCGCTCATCCACGAAGACCTCAGCCTCGTCTTTGAGATCATCCGCGACGTGCTCTCCGAGGAGGTGAGCCGCTTCGTCGTGGACGATGCCGACGTCCACCGCAAGGTCGTCGATCTCGTCGAGCAGATCGCGCCCAAGCTCGGGCCGACCATCGAGTTCTTCGAAGGACCCGGGCACCTCTTCACCCAGCACGAACTCGACAAGCAGATCGAGCGCGCCTTGCGCCGGCGGGTCTGGCTGCCCCGCGGCGGGCACATCAACATCGACCACACCGAAGCGCTCACCGCCATCGACGTGAACTCCGGGAAGTTCACCGGCGCCGGCAGCCTCTCCGACACCGTGCTGCAGACGAACCTGCAGGCGATCGATGAGATCGTCAGCCAGGTGCGCGTGCGCGACATCGGCGGGATCATCGTCATCGACTTCATAGACATGGACAACGCCGATCACCGGCGCCAGGTGATGGGCAAGCTGAAGGAGGCCCTCAAGGGCGATCGGGTGCGGTCGCGGGTGGTCCACCTTACCCCGCTGGGCCTGGTCGAGATGACGCGCAAGCGCACCGGCGACACGCTGAACATGCAGCTCCAGTCCACCTGCCCGACCTGCGAGGGCCGCGGGCGGATCATGTCGGTGGAGACGACCGCCATCACCATCGAGGACCGCCTGAAGGAGCTCGCCGGCAAGGGGCACCTGACCGACCTGCGGGTCACCGCGGGCCCGCTTGTCTGCCTCCAGCTCATCGGGGAGGCCGGATCGGAGATCTCCATCCTGGAGGAGGAGCTCGGCTGTCGAGTCCACGTCCGCGCCGGCGCCAACATCCACCCCGAGCGCTTCACAATCGCGGGCGGCGTCCCCGAGGGCCTGACCGCCGAGGGCCTGCCCTTCGAGAGCGGCGCCATCATCACCATTCAGCCCTCCGATACCCTCGACATCCCTTCCGACGGACTGATGGCGATCCTGAACGGTTGCGTGTGCCACGTGCCCGATGCCCCGCACAACATCGACCAGCCCCTGCAGGTCCGCCTGACCGAGATCGGGCGTTCTTTCATCCGCGGCACTGTCGCGGCGCGGAAGACCCGCCGCCGTCGCCGCCGCCGCAAGGCCGCCGGTCGCGCCGACGCGGCGGACACCCCCGAAACGGCCGATGCCTCCGGCGCCGAGGGCTAACTCGATCTCCATCCGCTTGCCGTGTGAAGGCCCGGGCGGCCACGATGGCGAACCATCCGTGGCAGCGGCAACAGACCCGTCACCATCAGCGCTACCGGGCGGACGCGTCGCGTGAACCTCACCCGAGCCCAGCAGCTCGTGGTCGGTTTGGCGGTTCTCGCCATCTTGGGTGCCGTCGCGGTCGGCGTGCGCCTGCGGCAGGTCAAGGCGCGCTCGTCCGCCCCCGGTGCGCTCTACACGCCGCCTTCTCAGCCCGCCGCTCCGGCGACGATCACCGTGCAAGTGGCCGGCGCCGTGCAGAACCCCGGCCTGTACTCGGTCCCCCGGGGCGCGAGGGTCAATGACGCGCTACAGGCTGCCGGCGGGCCCCAAGCCGACGCCGACATGGACCGCGTCAACCTCGCCGCCCCGGTGGACGACGGTCAGCGCATCGACATCCCCCAGCGGTCCGTCTCTGGCGCTGAGGCCGCGACCCCGCAGGCGACGGAGCTTCCGTCCGTGCTGAACCTGAACACCGCGACCGCGGATCAGCTCCAGACCCTCCCCGGGGTCGGCCCGGTCCTGGCCCAGAGGATCGTAGAGCACCGCCGGCGCAGCGGCGGCTTCCGCACGGTCGAGGACCTGGAGGCCGTGCCGGGGATCGGGCCTCAGCGCCTCGCCGACCTGCGTCCGTACGTCACGGTCCAGTGAGCGCCCTCGCGGTCGTCGCTCGCGTCCCCACGCCCCAGGCCGACCACTGGTTCCCGCTCGTCCCGCGGCCGATGCTCACTTGGTGCCTGGCCTTTCTGGGCGGCATCTGGCTCGCGAGCGCCGGGGTCCTCCCCTTCTGGGTCACCGTCGGTCTGGGGCTGGTGGGGGCCCTCGGCGGTTTCCTGGCCCGCCGCTCCGGCATCGCGACCGTCGGCTACGGGCTCGCGGCCGCGGCAGTCGGAGCCCTTCTTAGTGCGGGCCAGGCGATTCCCCGCTCTGACGACGTGTCGCGCCTCGTGCGTGACGGTCAGCAGGTGGTCCTCACCGGGTACGTGCGCTCGGAGTACGCCTCGGAGGCGGGTCGCTGGCGGCGCTTTCTGCTGCAGGTCCGCCATCTCGACGGCCCGCAGCACTCGGGCCCGGCGTCGGGGGAAGTCCTCCTGCGGGCGACGGTGACCGAGCCGCTGCTCGACGGGCTGCCACTGCGCTGCCGGGGGAGCGTGCGGGTCGCGCGTTCCGCCGGGAACCCGGGGGAGTTCGACTTCGCTGAAGTGCTGGCTCGACGCCATGTCTCGGCGCTCGTGGATGCCTCGGAAGTGCATCTGGCCGAGGAACTGCCCCTCCCGCTCTCACATCGGGTCCGCCGCGCGGCAGCCGGGCTGCGGGGGGAGTTCGTGGAGCGCCTGCGCGCCGCGATGCCCGGCCCGTACCGCGACCTCTATGTCGAGATGCTGGCCGCGATCGTGTATGGGATCGAGGTCACGCCGGTCCCGAGCTACTGGGCCGACGCCGCCCGCGACACCGGCACCATCCACCTCCTCGTCGTTAGCGGCTCCCAGCTCACGCTGATCTCCTGGGTGGTGCTGGCGGCCTCCGGCTTCCGGCGGTGGGCCATTTGGCGCTGGGTGGGGCAGACGCTCCGGCGCGAGCCACCCATGCCCTCGCGGGTGGTGCATCGCGTCCGCTGGTGGCAGGCGGTCCTGGCGCTCGCGGCACTGGCGTTCTTTGCGCTGATGGTCGGGACCGGCCCCTCGGTGAGTCGGGCCCTCCTCATGGCGTGCCTGGCCTTCGTGGCGGGCGCTCTCGATCTGGACTACGACCCCTACACGGCCCTCGGAGTCGCCGCCGCCGCCATCTGCGCCGTCGACACCGCGGCGCTCTTCTCGATTGGGCTCCAGCTGTCGTTCGCCGCGACCCTGGGTGTGCTGCTCGCGGTGCGCGCCTTGCCGGAGCGGAAGCCCGAATCAAGCCTCCCGCAGCGCGTCCTGCAGGGCGCCCTCGCGGGTTCGGCGGGGTGCTGGTTGCTCGTCACCCCCCTGTTGGCCTATCATTTCCATCGCTTCCCCCTGCTCGGGGGACTGGCGAATGTGGTGGCGATTCCGGCGACAGCGGTGGCCTTGGTGCTCACCCACGTGGCGATCCCGCTCTCGTTCATCGAGCCCGGCCTGGGCGCGGTTCCCCTCTATCCCGCCCGCTGGATGGTCGACGCCATCGTCCGGACGAACGACGTCTGCCGCGACCTCCCGGGGGCGTACGTCGGCGCCACCCACTTCCCGCTCCACGTCTGCGTGCTCTGGTACGCGGTCCTCGCCGGGTTGGCGTGCGCCTATCGCGCGCGGCTGAGCTTCCGCTGGCGGCCGACGCCGCGCCACTGGGCGGCTGTCGGTCTCGCGGCGGCGGTGGCCCTGGCCCTCTGGTATGCGGGCAGCGCCTTTGGCCCGGACCGCGTAACGGTGACCTTCCTGGACGTCGGCCACGGGCAGTGCTGCTTGATCGAGGGCCCCGGCGGACGGACGGTCGTGGTGGACGCGGGCAGCGGGTACACCTCCGGCGATGGGCAACGCTGTGCCCGCAATGTCATCCTCCCGTTCCTGGAGACCCGCGGCATCCGCCGGATCGACGCGCTCGTGATCACACACCCCGACGCCGATCACCTGAACGCCGTCCCGACCCTCCTCGCCGCCCTGCCGGTAGGCGCCGTGCTGGAGGGCTTCGCCGACCCGAGCAACCCGGTCTACGCCGCGGCTTGCGCGGCGGCCGAATCCGCCCGTGTGCCCGTCTCGACGCTCGCCGCCGGGGGTGCCATCGACCTGGGCGGCGGAGCGCGCCTCGACGTGCTGTGGCCTACGGGCACCCCGAGCGACGAGGCCTTCGACGACAACAACCGCTCGGTAGTGCTGCGTCTCGTGGATCGTCAGGTCGCGATGCTGCTGCCCGCCGACATCGGGATCGAGGCGGAGGAGGAGCTGCTCCGGCGGGGGGTGTCGCTCTCGGCAAACGTGCTGCAGGCCGGCCACCACGGCAGCTCCGGGGCGTCTACGTGGGGGTTCTTGCAGGCGGTGAACCCGGCGGTGGTGGTGGTGTCCTGCCCGGCCGGCGATGCGGCCCATCCGGCGCCGGCGGTTCAGGCCCGTTGGCGCAGCCTCGGGGTGGAGGTGTGGCGCACCGACCAGGCCGGGGCGGTGACGGTCGTGTCGGACGGGCGACGGGTGCGTGTGCGGGGTCACCTGCGGCGGAGGGCTCAGTACCGTTCGCGGGAGGCGGCTCCGGCCTGGGCCAAGGCCTCCAGCACCGCCTCCGGCGCCTGCGCGGCGAGGGCCGCCGCCTCCTCGGTCAGGCGCGGACGCACGGCCTCCAGGACGCGCTGGGCCATCTCCGCGCGCACCGGCGGCGTCAGTTCGTGGCGCCGTTCGAGGAATCGGTCGATGATGCCGCGTTCCTCCGGGGCGAGGACGGCCGCGATGGGGCGCATCAGCACGGCGAGGTCGTCCAGCGCCGCCTCGGGTGGCGCCTCGGTCAGCGCGGCTACCGGCAGTGCGCCCTCCCGCAGCTTCACCACCACCGTCCCGGCGGCCAGGTCTCCGAGTCGCTTGCTCTGACGGTGGACGAAGGCGACAAGGCCGCCCACGAAGTAGAAGTAGGGGAGGAAGTCGATGATGCGGACGGTGTTGCGGATGAGGATGTCCAGCACAGCCGCCGGCGTCCCGTCGTCGCGCATCACGCGGAGACCCGCGGCGCGTTTGCCCGGCGTCTGACCGCTCCAGACGGCCTCGAAGGCAGAGAAGTACGCTACAAGGAGGATCAGCGGCCCCCCGACGACAACCATGACGATCACCAGGGGCGCGCCGAAGTCGGGCAGGCCGATCTCGAGGCCGAGCGCCAGCAGCAGGACGGCGGCGATCCCCAGGGCGATGATCAGATGATCGAGGGTCGCCGCCAGCAGACGCGAACCCGGACCCGCCAGCTCGTAGGAGATGCTGACGTGCTCCGGCGTCTCGATGGTGACCTGTTCGTAGTCCAAGTCGGCTGCACCGGAGGCCTGAGGTGGACGCGTTCGTCGAGCAGAACCGGCCGCACTGGGAGCGCCTCGGCGCACTGCTGGCGGCCATCGACGCCGGCGGGCTGCGGTCCCTCGACGCGGCCGACATCGAGGAGTTCGGCCGCCTCTACCGTCAGACCGCGGCCCACCTCGCGCAGGCCCGCGCCGAGCGCCGTGACCCGCGCGTCGTCGACCACCTCAACCTCCTCGTCGGCCGCGCCCACGCCATCGTGTATGCACGCACGCGGCGTCGCTCCCTGCGTCCGCTGGCCTTCTACGCCTCCGAGTTCCCGCAGGTCTTTCGCCGCACCTTCCGTTACACGGCCGTCTCGGCGGCGCTCCTGATCGGCAGCGGGCTGCTGGCGTACGTGCTGGTGGTGGTCGACGCGGGCTGGCTCGAGCACGTCGCGCCCGCCGGCCTCGCCGAGGCGATCGAGTCGTTCCTCCGTCGAAACACCCCGGCCGGCTCCTACTTCGGGGATGCGCACCAGGCGATGGGCGGCAGCGCCTTCTCCACACTCCTCTGGACGCACAACCTCCAGAGCGGTCTTGTCGCCTTCGCCCTCGGGGTCGGCCTCGGCATTGGGACGGTCTGGGCTCTCGCCTCCAACGGCGCGATGGTGGGCAGCGTCATCGCGGTCGGCGCCCTGAATCACAAGGCCGCGACCGTGTGCGCCATCATGGCCCCCCACGGCGTGATCGAGCTCTCCGCGATCGTCATCTGCGGCGGCGCGGGGCTGCTGCTGGGCTACACGGTGATCAACCCGGGCCGGCTCGGGCGTCGCGATGCCCTCGTGCTCGCGGCGCGGGAGGCGGTGAGGTTGATGCTCGGGGCCGTTACGCTGTTCCTGCTGGCGGGCCTGATCGAGGGCACGATCAGCCCCCTCGCCGACGGGCCCTTCAGGGCCGACTCCGTCCGCCTGCTCTTCGGCGCCGCAACGGGCGCGGCCCTGATCGGTTACCTGGCTGTCGGCGACCGGGTGCTCCCCCGGCTGTTGGGGCGCCTCAAACTCGCAGCCGCTCCTTCAGCTCCAGGTACCGATTGACCAGCGCCACCGACAGCTCCCCCGCCTCCGCCTCCAACACCACCGCCCCCCGGCTCCGCAGCGCTGCGAGGGCCCGCTCGCGGTCGGCCAGCACCGCCGATGCGACCGCCCGCTCGAAGACGTCTTCGCGCGACACGGGCCGCGACTGAGCCGCGCGGGCAATGGTGGGATCGCCCAGCGTGCAGAGTAGCGGAAGGTGGCGGGGGTGCGCCGCCGCCACGTGCGCGATCAGGCGGCGCGAGGCCTGCTCATCCACCAGGTCCGTGAACAGCACCGCGAGGGACCGCTTCCGCGCCCGGTCGTGCAGGTGGTACAGCGCCGCGCGGTAGTTCGGCTCGGTGAGGGTCGGCTGGAGGTTGTAGAGCGTCTCCAGGATCCGCTGGACCTGCGCCCGGCCCTTCCGCGGCGGCACAATCGCCTTCACGGTGTCCGCGAAGGCGATTAGCCCCACAGCGTCGTCTCTCCGCAACGCCACGTAGGCCAGCATCAGCGCCGCGTTCACCGCGTGGTCGAGCTTCGAGAGACCCTCCACCTCTGCCGTCATCATCCGGCCCGCGTCGATGAGGAGCATCACCGTCCGACTGCGCTCCTCCTCGTACTGGCGGGTGAAGGGCCGCCCGCGGTGGGCGGTGGCCTTCCAGTCGATGCGGCGATAGTCGTCGTCGCGGACGTACTCCCTCAGGCTCTCGAACTCGGTCCCCGCGCCCCGCGCTCGGGCGCGGCGGAAGCCCGCCTCCTCCAGCCGATGTGCCCGCAGCAGCAGGTCGAACCGCGCCACGCTCTGGATGTCGGGGTAGACGTCGACCTCCTGCCCGGCCGGAATCCTCCCCTGCCACAGGCTCAGGCCCAGGAACGACCGCCCCCGCACGCTCAGGTCGCCGAACGAGAAGCGGCCGCGCTTCGGGGGCGTCGCCTCATAGGCCGCCGACAGGTGCTCGTGGGGTTGCATGCGGACGCGGACGTCGAGGTCCGGCGCGACGAACCCCGCCGGCGGCTCATCGCGGATGGTAAGGTCCACGCGCCACCGCGAGCGGTTCTCGATGCTGAGGGCGATCCGGTTCACGACCCCCAGCGACAGCTTCCGCTCCAGGATCCGCTCGACGTGAACCGCCTGCGCGCGCATGGAGAGACGGTTGTCCAGTACGAGCAACCCGAGCAGCAGCACGCACCAACCCACCCCCGCCAGCCCGATGGGCGTCGTCAGCCCGCCCAGCGCCACCGCCGGAGCCGCGAGCAGGAAGGCCAGGAGGAAGAGGGGAGTCGGGATCATGGTCTACGCCGCCCGCCCGTTAGCGCGGCACGGGCACCTCGCCCAGCACCCCGCGGAGAACGTCGTCGGCCGATAGCCCTTCGATGTCCGCCTCGGGCCGCAGGATCACGCGATGCCGCAGCGCCGGCAGCGCCACCGCCTTCACGTCATCGGGCGTCAGGTAGTCGCGACCCGTCAGGGCCGCGTGCGTCTTGGCCGCCTTCAGGACCATCACCCCCGCTCGCGGCGAGCACCCCAGCACCAGGTTCCCACTCGAGCGGGTCGCCCGCACCACCTCGCCGACATACGTCACCACCGCCTCCTGGGCCGTCACCGCCTCGATCTCCCGCCGGCTCTGCGCGACTGCCTCCGTCGTCACACACGGCTCCAGCTCCTCCGCCTGGATCCGCAGCGGGTCCTCGCCGCGGTGTACGCGCAGCAGCAGCTCGTTCTCGGCCCTCGGCTCCGGGTAGTCCACCACGACCTTCAGCATGAAGCGGTCCAGCTGCGCCTCGGGAAGCGGGTAGGTGCCCTCGAACTCCACCGGATTCTGCGTCGCGAACACGGCGAAGTCCGGATCGAGAGGATGGGTGACCCCGTCGATGGTCGCCTGCAGCTCCTGCATCGCCTCCAGCAGCGCCGACTGCGTCTTCGCGGGGGCGCGGTTGATCTCGTCGGCCAGCAGCATCGACGTGAACAGCGGCCCTTGCCGCAGCGAGAACTCCCCCGTGCCCGCGTGGAACACGTACGTCCCGATCACATCCGAGGGCATCAGATCGGGGGTCATCTGGACCCTCCCGAACTCACGCCCCAGGGCCCGCGCGAGCGCCTTCACCAGCAGCGTCTTCGCCGTCCCCGGCACCCCCTCCAACAGCACATGGCCCCGGGCCAGCACCGCCATGAGGCAGTGGGTCACCGCCTCGTCCTGGCCGACGATCACACGACCCACCTGCTGCAGGACCCGCTCCGCCAGTTGGCGCGCTGCGCCGGGGCTCGTACCGCTCATTCAGCGTCCTCCCTTGCGCGAGCCGCCCGGGTGGCGCGCGGCTCGTTCCTCCAGATCGGTCATCCGATGCACCAGCTCCGCTACCCGGCGGCTGCTCACGCTCCCCGACCCCAACCCGGCCTCCACATCGGCGAGCAGGCGGGTCGTCTCCTCGGCCGCAATCCCCCGTCGCTCAGCCAGCGTCGCCGCGAGCGCCTCGCCCGGCGTCGAGGACGGCAGCCCGACCGCCGCCGTCAGCCGCCGCCGACTCGCGGCCGCGATCCTGCCCAGCGCCCACTGGTTCGCCTCGCCGCGGGCCAACAGGCCCGCCAGGGCCTCGACGTACTCCATCGCGGCCCGCCGTCGCGGATCGAAGACCTCGACCGGCGCCCCGAACCGCTGTGCCTTCCCCAGCAGGAAGGCCGCCACGCCGACCGCGATGACAATCAGCGCCCGGTTCAGCGGCGCCGGGTCCGGCGCCGATCCCGGCCGCACTCGAGTGCCGAAGCCGTGGTGGTACTCGTCGAAGGTGACGCCCCCGTCGGCCGCGTGCGGCCACAGCAGGTTCGCCATCAGCTGCACGTT
>Ga0233425_10004863_pt1 | contig 21941 bp, 20 predicted proteins | sample Watercolumn_Towu_2_FD_181712 | JGI IMG/M metagenome (GOLD analysis project Ga0233425, IMG submission 181712) | Freshwater microbial communities from Lake Towuti, South Sulawesi, Indonesia - Watercolumn_Towuti2014_140_MG | ecosystem: Environmental > Aquatic > Freshwater > Lake | place...
ATGGGTAGCTCCTTGCGTTAGTGTAGAAACTATACCATGCCACAAAACGACCTTTTGCGCCAGTTGGCGGCATCCCGATCTTGTAGGGCAGCACCTACCCTACGTTATGTTAATGGAAAAGTCCTATTTGTTAAGATGGGTAGGATGTGTTTGACACCCCTATCCTACCCACGAACCGCCCTTATGTCTAGCCTACCATCAGCCCATTTTTCGCCAGACTCAAGTAGTATAATGTGCTAACGGCATGCACTACAGGAGTGTATCTTTGAGGAAGATCAAGGTGCTGTTTGTGTATATTCAGCGCATGGGAAGTCTACCTTCTTTCATGTTTCAAGATCTCGCGATTTTACGAGATGAGTACGAGGTCGAAGAATTAAATCTTTTTGGCTTTACCCACCCATTTCGGGATGTATTAACCAGTCGCCAAATCTGGCGGGCGATAGCCCGCAACGATTTGGTATTTGCATGGTTTGGCAGCTGCAGTCCGGCTCTTGTTGTCGCAAGAGCGCTCAGGAAACCAGCGGTGTTGGTGGGCGGCGGCTATGATATTGTGAGTTTACCCGAGATAGGTTATGGCCTGATCAGCGTGCGAGGTTGGCAGCAGTTTTTTGCGACACTTGGCTTTCGACTGGCAAACCGTGTCCTTCTATTCTCCGATGCTAGTAGGAAATCTGCGCAAGACGTACTCGGAAATGGCGCGCACAACCTGCAGACACTCTATCTGGGGGTTGATGGTGACTACTATAAGCCACAAGGGATTAAACAGCCCTGGATACTCACGATTGGCTATATGGATCGGACAAGCATCAGGCGCAAAGGCATCGACACGTTTATCAGCACTGCTGCTGCTGCCCATGATCTTTCCTTTCGTCTCGGGGGTAAACCGATCGATCAATCAGCGGTAGACGAATATCTGACCGCAGCACCGTTGAATCTCTCCTATTTGGGCTATCTCGATGATGTGCAATTGCTGCATGAATACCAACAGGCCAAGGTGTATACACAATTGTCAATGCACGAGGGGTTTGGTCTGGCCATTGCAGAGGCGATGGCATGTGAGTGTGTTCCAGTGGTGACCGCCGTTGGGTCAATCCCTGAAGTGGTGGGGGATGCTGGATTGTACGTGTCAGACACTCGCCCGGCTAACGTTGCGTCTACAATCAAGGAGGCATTAAAGCCTCATAACGAGCAGCTCGGAAGACTTGCGCGGGAAAGAGTTCTTGACATGTTTCCAATCTCAAAACGCGGCGATGGATTGCGGGCTGTAATAAAGGAAGTCCTTTCATGATGGACAGCAGTATCGATGTTGGCTCGGATCATTGTCGTGTCGTGCCGATCCGTAAGGGTGCCAATCCTATCGAGAGGATCCAGTACTATCGTCATTTATTGCCCTATTCGGTTGTATCTGACTATGTGGAGCCTTCTGGGCATGTTCTCGAAATTGGCTCCGGGGAAGGTTATGGAGCCAATGTTCTTGCCTCTGAGTTTTCTCGGGTTGCGGCTACAGATATGTCGATGCAGGCGCTTTCTCATGTTTCGAGCACGTATTCTTGTGTCCGTGATTTATGCCAATCGAATGCAACGAGACTTCCTTTTGCTTCCGATTCATTTGATGCAGTCGTCTCCTATCAGGTAATAGAACATGTGAAGCACACGATGGATTTCCTGCAGGAAATCCATCGTGTGCTTCGGCCAGGCGGAAAGGCGCTACTTACTACGCCCAATCGCAGGCTTCGGCTGCTGCCTTTTCAAAAACCCTGGAATCCTTATCATGTTCGAGAATACAGCGGACGTGAACTTCACGATCTGATGTCTGAAGTTTTCTATACCCCAAAGATCATGGGGATAGCAGCTAGTCAAGAAATCACAAAAATCGAACGAAAGCGTGTTCATCAAAATCCACTACTCGTCTACCGAGATTTATTGAAACAGGGCGTGCTGCAAATACTACCTGCTCCACTGCGCAGTCCATTAGTACTCATGTCTAGGTCGATTGTGAAACAGGTGAGTCGATTGCTTCGGTCACCCCAAATGATCGATAAAGACGACGCAATACAGGTGTCTTCTCTGCTTGTCAGCAATCCCCTCTGTGTTGAATTGAGTAGTTTCTTTTTGACTGATGCATATGACGATGCTATAGATTTGTTGGCTATTGGGAAGAAAGATGTTGGGGACTCCTAATGGTACATTCAACAACTTTTCCATGGACTGGCAGAGGGATATCTTCACGTTCGGACAGTTTTCAACGAACTGAAGGGAGATTTCGGCATGTCGATCGTCAGAACAATAGTGCGTAATTTGTTAGGCCATAAGGAAGATAACATATCACGGTGGCGGAGACTGGGTGCCAGGATCGGTCAAGGTGTATTCATAGGGTTTGATTGTGCAATCGATGAGGGTTTTGCGCCTTTGTTGACAATTGAAGATGGCGCTGTGATTTCTGCCAGGACTCTAATCATGCTCCACGATTCTGCTATGAACAATGTCTGCGGCGCACCAATAAAGGTCGGGCGGGTTATTGTTGGTTCCAACTCTTATGTCGGAGTTAACTCAACAATTCTTTGTGGTGTTCGTATTGGGGAAAAGGCTATCGTTGGGGCCGGTTCAGTGGTGACTCGAGACATTCCAGATGAAACAGTTGCGTTTGGGTGTCCTGCCGTGGTTCGCGGAACGTTGCGAGAATTCCATCATGATTTTTTGGCCGCTGCGGCCAATTCGAGTCGCTACAAGTACTGGGATATCATGCCCTGGCGAAACCGATTGGAACATATGAGTCGTGGTGAAATTGAGACATCCCTTGCCGTGTTTATGGCCCAATTCTCTGGAGAGTAGATGACATTTCTGAAGAAATCGCTTGCTCTTATAGGTACACAGGTTGTGCTATTTGGATTAAGTTTTGCGGCTAGTGTGTTGACGGCACGAACCCTCGGCCCTACTGGGAAAGGCCAACTGGCGATAATTACTACCTCTACTAGCTTCTTGGTCTTGTTGACAAGCGTTGGGTTGGGAGCGTCGGTTGTTTACTACCTGAATCGTCAGAACAACGGGCGCACATCTGTCATCTTCTGCGCTTTCTTGATACAGTCGATATTGGTAATGCCGGTCATGTTGTTGGCGACCGTAGGCGCTTCGTATCTATCAAGTATATTCTCAAACAATCAGCTTGACCCGCTAATGATCGTGGTTGCGGCATTGATTGGTCTGCCCGCAGGGACGGTACTTGGGATTGCGAACAATTCGTTGATTGCCCTACAACATGTTCGAGATTATGGTTTGTTGCAGATTCTTACAGCAGGAATTCAGATAGGCCTATTAGCCTCCTTGGCTGTGGTTGACAGACTAACAACTCTATCAGCAGTAGCAGTCTTTGCATTGGCTCCACTGCCTGCAATTGTCATCTCCTATTATAGACTCAAGGCTGCCGGGGTCATACTTGTTAATTTCCCAGATTTGGATCTGATACGACGCATGATTTTGTATGGGGGACGTGCATGGCTTGGTAATATGCTGCAGTACTTTAATTACCGAGTTGATGTGTTTATCGTTTTTTTCTTATTGGGAGCCGGCGCGGTTGGCATTTACGCAGTAGCAGTTAGCCTTGCCGAGCTTATATGGTATATTCCTGGGGCGGTCTCCACTATTCTGTTTCCAAGAACAGCGATGGACTGGAATCGAGCCACTCAGTTCACTCCACGAGTATCACGCAACGCTCTGGTAGTGATGACGATTCTAGCAATTTTCATGGCGATCACTGGCCCTATTCTATTCAAGGTTGTATATGGCGAACAATTTTCAGACAGTTTCGCACCTCTTTGGGTTCTCCTACCTGGTGTGGTGTTCTTGGGGGTGGGCAAGATCCTTGCTGGCGACCTAGCCGGCCGAGGTAAACCTGAGTATGGGACCTATTCTGCGGGTGTTTCTCTAGTGGCAACGGTGCTATTGGATTTTGTGTTGATACCAGTCATGGGCATCGTTGGGGCCGCCCTTGCCTCCACAGTTTCCTATGCCATCGCAGCGTTTCTTCTGTTAATGTTATATGTGCGCATTTCGAAAAATACGGCATTTTCGGTGTTGTTAATTAGCAGTGAAGACTTTGAAGTTTACCTGGCGTTCTTGCGTAAGGCCCGTGTGTTTCTGTTGGCTCGGACGTTGAGCTAGATTTGCGGCAAAAGATTTATGAGAATTCTCACGATCATCGGTGCCCGACCCCAGTTTATCAAGGCCGCACCAGTCAGCAAGGCGTTGCGCGCCGCAGGTCGTGCAGAGTACCTGGTTCATACCGGTCAGCACTACGATCATGCCATGTCCCAAATCTTCTTCGATGAATTGGGTATCCCACAGCCGAATGTTAATCTCGGCGTTGGCTCTAGCTCACATGGCCGGCAGACAGGCGAGATGCTCATACGGTTGGAAGAGGTGATCCAGAAACAAAAGCCGAATTGGGTACTGGTCTATGGCGACACGAACTCCACCCTGGCTGGGGCGTTGGCTGCAGTCAAGCTGCCTGTGCCGGTCGCTCACGTAGAGGCTGGTCTTCGCTCCTTCAACCGCGCGATGCCGGAGGAACATAACCGGGTATTGACCGACCACTGTTCGGATTTGCTCTTTTGCCCCACCTATACCGCCGTGGATAACCTGGCTCGTGAAGGAATTACGCAAAGCGTTCATCTGGTCGGCGATACTATGTACGATGCTGTGTTACAGTTCGGTGAAATTGCCCGACAACGCTCGACCATTCTGCAGACATTGAGCCTGACACCCAAGCAGTACTTGTTGGCGACAGTACATCGTCCATATAACACGGATAATCCGGAGAACCTGCGCAGCATCATGATGGCGTTGGCTGCGTGTGGAGAAACGGTGATCTTCCCAGTGCATCCACGCACACGTGTTCGCCTAACGGAGGCAGGGTTGATGGAAATACTTGATCGGGCGCCGCAGATGCGGCTGATCGAACCGATGGGGTATCTGGACATACTGACGCTGGAGCAGCACGCCCGCCTGATTCTAACTGATTCCGGCGGGATGCAGAAGGAAGCGTACTTCTTCGCCGTGCCTTGTGTGACGTTGCGGCCAGAAACAGAGTGGGTGGAGACGGTGGAGGCTGGGTGGAATGTAGTTGTGGGGGCACGTAGTGAACAGATTGTTGCGGCTGTACACGCTCGGGCTTGGCCAATAGGAGAACCAAAGCAACTGTTCGGAGATGGCACCTCTGCAATGCGGATCATTCAATTACTCACCCAATAAAAGCACATTGCGATTTGGGGTAGCTTCACAAAGCACTATGGGGAAAAATGCAAAATGAATTGCGCAAGCGGATAAGCGTGCTCTTTGGTACCCGACCAGAAGCCATTAAGCTTGCCCCAGTGATTCTGAGCCTCAAACAAGACTCCCGGTTCGACTGTCGCGTATGTGTTACTGGTCAACATCGGCAGATGCTCGATCAGGTGTTGGCCGCCTTCGAAATTACCCCCGATGTAGACCTGAACTTAATGCTCCCAAACCAGACGTTGGGAGCATTTACATCCCGCGCCATTCAGTCGCTTGATCAATACATAGCCCAAGATCGCCCTGACTTGATTCTTGTGCAAGGGGACACGACAACCGTCTTCTGTGCTGCGTTGGCCGCATTTTATCACCACGTGCCGGTGGGTCATGTGGAGGCTGGACTGCGTACATGGAACTTGCAGTCGCCATGGCCCGAAGAGGCCAATCGAGTTCTGACTTCCCGTTTGGCAACCCTGCATTTTGCGCCCACTTCGGGCAGTCGCGACAATCTTCTGAAGGAAGGGGTCTCTCCAGACAGAGTATTTGTCACGGGCAATACCGTCATTGACGCATTGCTGATTGCGGTCGCGAAGGTGCGACTGCATCCTCCTTCTGTACCTGGGTTGCCGGATGGCGCTCCCCAGGCTTGGGGAGATCAGCCACTAGTCTTGATTACCGGTCATCGCCGGGAGAGTTTTGGGGCCGGTTTCGAGAACATCTGCCAGGCAATTGCACAGTTGGCGCGTCAATTCCCGCGTGTCCATTTCGTCTATCCAGTGCATCTGAATCCAAACGTACGCGAGCCGGTCAGTCGTATTTTGGGTTCGCTAGAGACAGAAAATGTCCATTTGATCGATCCTCTATCTTACTTTCCGTTTGTATCTTTGATGGATCGGGCAAGCATTATCCTGACCGATTCAGGCGGTATCCAGGAGGAAGCGCCAAGTTTGGGGAAGCCGGTGCTTGTCATGCGCGACACAACAGAACGACCTGAAGCTGTTCAAGCTGGCACTGCGAGGATTGTAGGAACAGATAGGGACGTTATTGTGATCGAAGTATCAAAACTCCTATTGGATAGGCAAGCGCATGATAGAATGACGGCGACGTACAATCCATACGGTGACGGACGAGCGACCGAACGTATTCTTGCTGCATGCAAAGAGTTTCTTACTGAGTAATGTGATTAGACACGTGCCCGTGGATGGCAATTGCAGTCGCCGCATTCGCCAGATGGTGAAATGATGACACGTAAAGTTGTAATTATTACCAATGTGGTATTTGAGCGTTATGGCAATCAGAGTGTCCGAAATTTCATTGAAGGGTTATTGCTGCATGGTTGTGAAGTTGTTTTCATTACTGCCCATCCCGGTGAGGACGAGCAGATGAAGACATTCATGAAACAGCATCGGAATTTCACTGTCAACTATCTCCGAAAAAGCCAGTCTAAACCAAGTATTGTCACGACTTACTCCTGGCAGGATCGCTTAGGTAGACATTTGCGGGACCTGGTCAAGCGGATCTTCACCTATCGTCGTTATTCATCAAACTCGGGAGTATTGCAGTGGCTCTCGCTCTTGAACACCTTGACTACCCTGCGACTACTGGTTAACCACTTTCGAAATCATAGGGAATGCCTATCCGGCTGTGATAGGTACATATTCATCGATGTTTTTGGCGGTCTTTCAGCCCATTATTTGCGGTTGGCCTATCCGAGTTTTTGGGCTGAGATAGCACCTAGAAGCGTAGGTTACTATTTGGGTACAGTACTGAAGCAATTCAAGGGACGGAAAACTTTTGCATTCATCGTCATGCCCCTTTCATTCATAGGAAGTTACAAAGTCCTGCACGACAAGTTAATTGTGACTGATGATGGTACAGACGGTGAGAATGTCTTCCGATCAATGCTGGGCTACCGGAAGCCCATCCTGTTTATCCGGAATGGGATTGACAACAGACTTGCATCGTTTGAGCCGCCCTCCAGGGCCAGACAAGATGATACCTTTCGATTCGTCACCTGCTCGAGACTGACGTCTTGGAAGCGCGTTGACCGTGCAATTCGCTTTGTTTACCACGTGAAGGCGCTTACGTCAAAAGACATTCATCTTACAATCATTGGGGAGGGTGAGGAACAAAGTTCGTTGAAAGCCTTAGTTTGCTCACTAGACTTAAGCGATACAGTCACTTTTGCCGGCCCGTTAGAATATCAAGTAGCATTACAAAGAATAGCTGAGAATGACTTCTATATTGTATTCAACGATCTGTCTAATATGGGAAACCAAATTCACGAAAGCATCGTTCTTGGATTGATTCCCTTAACAATCGACGACGGGTCCACGGATTCTTTACTAAGAAACGGCATTGATTCGCTAAAGTTTCCAATGACTGATAATTTTGAGGCCGACGCCGCGCGGGTTTTTGTTGCCGAGATGACCGATGGAGACTGGCATGCATTTCACCAGAACCTGATGATTGCAAGACAGCATGTACTCACGTGGCGACAAAGAAATCAGTTTGAGTATGAATTCATCTTTGGTGCCTGTCCAGATGAAGTGAGATGAGAAGCACATTTCACCTACCGGGGATGTCAGTGTGCAGCGCTATTGTGCGTTGTTGCGGTGCCCATGAATCACCCCAAGTCGTTATTGTGAAAGTGAAACGAGAGTGGAGTCTGTGATCCAGTTACAGAAAACAGATGGTATGCAAGTTGCGGAAACTGAGTCTGCGGGACTTGACTTTGCTTCACGGCTTGTCGGCTTTCTCGGGCAGATATTACCTTTCGTTGTGCTTCTTTCAGTCGCATTGTTGCTGATCACTTGCCTGACTGCCGGTACTACATCACCTTTGTTCTCGGCAGGGATTCTTGAAGTACTGGGGTTTACGGGTATATGGATAGTGAGCCGCAAGCGTGCGCATAGGGCCTTCTCTGCTCGCCTGTACACTTTTGTATTCTGTTTTTGTGTGATCGTGATTTGTCTGATATATCTTTATTATTTGCAGGTTTTCGGCATGCCGTATGAGATGGGTGGAACTGACGATGCGCGTTTTGAGTGGCAGGCCGAAGCGCTTCGTATTTCGGGAGTGACATCATATGTAGCAGCACAGGATTTTCTTAGGACAATAGGTTCTGGCACCTGGAATTCGGCTGGAAATTATGTGATCGGGTTAGCACTTCTCTCTAATGGCACGGAGTGGTGGGGACTCGGCATACACACGCTGAATCCGCGCATACTGAACGCTTTTTTGTTGGGTATTACAGCCGTGCTTGTAACATCTGTGTCGCGGCGCGTGTCTAGCTCCGAAGCAACAGCGCGTTTGGCGGGTTACTATGCAGGACTTCTGCCGACAATCGTTTTCACTGCTGCTCATGTATATCGCGATGTCGCGATCGGCGCTGGGATCATGGCTGTGGTAGTGTTGACTATCCGTCTTACGGAAACACCAAGTTCAATGGTCAAGCAAGGAAGGACATTGAAGCGAGGGGTGTTGCTGGTCGGGATCTTGCTGATCACTGCCAGTCTGCGCGAAGATCTCCTTGTGATTATGGTGGGTATCGTTGCCCTGATGTTGATTGTTCAAGTCCGATCAAGATTATATCGGACGGCTCTGGTTGTGCTCGTGTTGGTCGGTCTTGGAATTGCTTTGTTAACGGGATGGCTCGATAATTTTCTGGAGCGAGCTGACTTTCTTACGACTTACTATACAGAGTATAGGGCCGCTGGTGGTTCTGAGACAGGCCTGGGCACGGGCATTTACCGGCTCCCTGCAGCGTTATCTTATCCGCTGCGAGTTGCTTACGTCAGTCTCAGTCCGCTGCCGATTCCATCGGGCAATGCGGCCGAAGACTATCGGCGCTTGGGCGTGGTCGTTTGGTTTCTCAGCCTGCCATTTCTGCTTAAGGCATTGCGACTTACCCTGAGACGGCCAACCGAACGGCGCGATTTTGTGCGACGATCTATTGCAGTTGCTTTTCTCGGATTCTATCTGGCTGTCTCAATAGTGACTCTTCAGGCGCGCCAGATCGTAATGTTTGCTCCAATTGGGGCAGTGCTGGTTGCTTCAGGAATCGAGGAGACGCAGCATTCAGTCGCCAGGCCAATTTGGTCTATGGTCGGTCTAGGCGGCCTCGGCGTGGTGTTATACATCGTACTTCGCTCATCATAGCGGCGACTTTGTTCGACGAGCTTCCATGAAGATACTCTTTTTACTCAATAGCGAAATCAGTCGCGAGCAGCGGATTGGGAAAGAGATTCAGGCCCTAGCGAATGCCGGTCATGAAATCGTTTTGCTGGAGTTACCTCCGCAAGATCATGTCGGCCCGCCCGGGGATGCGCCGTGCGAGGTTCAGAGCATTGATATTTGGACTCGCAAGTTGCCGCGCAATCTATTGTTCTGGCCTTTCAAGTTCATCGAAATGACCTTGCGTTTTTTGATCATTGGCAGTCGCTTCAAACTGGATCTTATACACTGTGTTGATCGAATGCCCCTACTTGCAGCTTTTCTTTTAGCCTGCAAGCACAAAATGCCATATGTATATGACTCCCAAGAAATCCACTCTGAGGTCAATAGCAGCGCAAACAGGCCACGCTGGTTGTGGCTGCGGCTTGAGCGATTCTTAGCGTACAGAGCTTGTCGCGTCTTGGTTACTGATCATTTTCGCCTTGATCTCACCGCAGAGATACTGCAGTTGGAGAAATCGCGAATGCACGTACTGATGAGTCTGCCTCGTATCCCTACACCTCACACAGTAGTGCGACCTCTGAGAATGGATTGCCCATGGCCTGATGCAAAAATTGCCGTCTACGCAGGAGGCATCAGCCCGCAGCGGCATCTTGAGGATATTATTGCGGCCCTCGTTTTTTTACCCCCTAACTATGGGATCGCTATCGTTGGATTTGGTTCTGAAGATTATAAGAGTTCCCTGGGTTCTTTAGCGGCGCAGTTGGGAGTGTCGGATCGCATGATCATCTTACCCGCGGTCAAATGGTCGGATCTTCCGGCATATATCAAATCTGCGGATTGTGCTTTTGCATTCTATGAGAAAAATTCCCTGAATAACTTCTATTGTTCGCCAAGTAAACTATTCGATGCCTTGATGGCAGGGTTGCCGGTTGTGGGCAGTGATAATCCGCTCATTGTGGAAGTACTGCACGAAAACGACTTGGGTGCATGTGTCGCGGAAGTCAGTCCACGATCCATTGCAGATGCGGTTGAAAGCATCTTATCACGTAGTGATCTGAGCGACATGAAGGCGCGCGCGGCGACCCTTGCCAGAACCAAGTATAGCTGGAATCAATACGAGTCGGATTTTGTTCGTTTCTATGGTCAAATCAAAGATGATAAGACGAAAGTGCGGATTGCTTAAGGGAGATGCGGTGTAACATGATCGTTGTGATTGACTACGACATGGGCAACGTCGGTTCGGTTATCAATATGCTAAAGAAAGTAGGGGCAGAGGCGCGACTGTCACAAGGCCCACAAGACCTGTGGGATGCTGAAAAACTCGTGCTTCCTGGCGTAGGCGCGTTTGATGATGGCATGGCTAATCTTGCTCGGCTAGGTTATCTTTCTGCGCTTAACCGGTTGGTGATCGCAGAAAAACGCCCCATACTTGGTGTATGTCTCGGTATGCAACTCCTTACGCGACAGAGCGAAGAGGGGAAATTACCTGGTTTAGGTTGGATCGCCGCAGATACGATTCGTTTTCGTTTCCCATCTGAAGGATCGGTTCTCAAAATTCCGCATATGGGGTGGAATTTTGTTCGGCCACGAGCTGGTTCAAAATTCTTCCCTGCTGAATCAGTGGATGAACGTTTCTACTTCGTACATTCATATCATGTCGTTTGTGATCAACCCGAGGATATGTTGGCGACCACGGAATATGGTTATGAATTTACCAGCGCGATTCAAAGGAAAAATATCGTAGGTACTCAGTTTCATCCCGAAAAGAGCCATCGCTACGGCATGGCTTTCTACAGTCGTTTTGCGGCATGGGATGGCTGGAGTGACGGATCATTTGATGCCATCCAGCTTTAACAGGAGCCGACATCGTGTTGCCGCGAATTATCCCTTGCCTGCTGTTGCGTAGACACGGGTTCGTGAAAACCAAAAACTTTCGCGATCCGATCTATTTAGGCGATCCTATCAATATCATCCGCATTTTCAATGAAAAAGAGGTGGATGAAGTCGCGATCTTGGATATTGAAGCTAGCGTACAAGGCAGACCGCCAGATGTGGATTATTTGCGTTCGCTTGCTACGGAATGTTTTATGCCTTTATCATATGGCGGAGGGATTCGCAACGTAGAAGACGCGCGAGCTTTATTCAGGGCCGGCTTTGAAAAGGTCTGTGTCAATACGATGGCAGTTGAGAAACCATCCCTGGTCCAAGAACTGGCGCGCCGTTTCGGTAGTTCAAGCGTAATTGTTTCCATTGATGTGAAAAAGAACTGGCTCGGACGTTATGAAGTAATCACGCGCTCCGGCTCCAAAGGCACGGGTCTCGATCCGGTGCAGGCAGCACGTATGGCCGCAGACAATGGGGCAGGTGAAATTCTCCTGACCTCGATTGATCGGGACGGCACCTACCTGGGCTATGACCTGGATCTGGTTCGTCGCGTGACGGCGGCAGTTGGTATTCCAGTAATTGCCTGTGGCGGTGCAGGGAAGGCGAAAGATCTAGTGGATGTCATTCATCGGGGTGGGGCATCGGCCGCGGCGGCAGGCAGCCTGTTCGTGTTTCATGGGCCACATCGTGCGGTCCTGATCAACCCGCCTTCACCCGCTGAGATTGAAGCACTCATGTTACAATATCTTGTCGGGAGGTCGTCGTGAACCGTTTCTACCAAATTTGCACACGATGCGTAATGGATACCAGTGATCCAGATATCGAATTTGACGCACAGGGTATTTGCAATCATTGCAAAACAATGGTGGAACGCGTGTCAACTGCTGTTCAGATCCGCTCTGATCGTCTTCAGTCAATCGTGGAACAAATACGCGCAGAAGGTCGTGGCAAAACATATGACTGTGTCTTGGGTATAAGTGGAGGGGTTGATTCCACCTATACGGCCTATCTAGCCAAAACACTAGGTCTACGCCCATTGGCCGTGCATTTAGATAATGGATGGAATTCAGAGCTAGCAGTCAAAAACATTGAACACGTGCTCAACAAGTTATCTCTTGACCTTTACACCCACGTCTTGGATTGGGAGGAATTCAGAGACCTGCAAGTGGCGTTTTTGCGCGCGTCAACACCCGACGCTGAAATCCCAACGGATCATGCAATTAGCGCTGTTCTTTTCCGGGTTGCACTTCAAGAGGGGGTACGTTACATCATTGCCGGAACCAATTTGGTTACGGAGGGTATTCTTCCAAAAGCGTGGACATACGGGGTTTACGATTGGCGCTATATCAAAGGAGTACATGCGCGATATGGGAAGATGCCTTTGCGAACATATCCTCACTTCTCCGTGATGGATCGAATTATGAATTACTTTGCGCGACGACTAAGGGTTGTGTGTCCATTGAATTATGTAACATACAACAAAAGTGATGCGATTTTGACCCTGCAAAATGAGCTTGGGTGGCGGAAATATGGGGACAAACATGGCGAGTCGGTTTACACCAAGTTTTTTCAGGGCTATATCTTGCCAACAAAGTTCAGTATTGACAAAAGGAGGGCACACCTATCTGCTTTGATTATAAGCGGACAGATCACTCGTGAAACGGCATTAGAACAGTTGATGTCGTCACCCCTTACGGAAAAACACGAGCGCGAATTGCGGGAATACGTGATAAAGAAGTTGGAACTCACTCAAGAATCATTCGATGACATCATGGCACTACAGCGCCGGTCCTATAAAGATTATCCGAACTATGAGTCCATTGTTGCGTTGATAACCCCAGCTATTCGCATCGGGAAAAAAATGGGGATCATTCCACCTACGGTCGGTTTATAATAACCAAGTGAGACTCACGCAATCGTTTGGTTCATCGTAATGCCAACAAGATCGATTGATTCCATAGCCATCGTTACTTCGATTCACCCTGATTTCGATCCGCGTATTTGGAAACATGCTCGAAGTCTAGCCGAGCTGGGTGTCGAGACGCATCTGATATGCCCTTGGAGTTCAGCGACTTCGATCAGGGTACCGAATCTCTCGATTCGTGTCTTTCCACGTGTGAAGAGTCGAGTGGGGCGTCCTATGCTGATCCCGCCGAGGGTTCTCAGAGAACTTTTGCCACTACTGAGGCGCGTGCAAATCATCCATTTTCACGATATTGATCTTCTTCCGTGGATGACTGCACTTTGTGTGTTTAAGCCGGTGGTCTATGATATCCACGAAAATTATGCAGAGGAGATGTTAGTTAGAGGCTGGATTCCTAACTATCTTCGCAGGCCCTTGAAATGGTTTGTCATGGCTTGGCACGCAGGTTTCCCTTGGCTGATTCGCAACCTAATCTTGGCTGTGCCTCACCAAGAGAATGAGTTTAGAAACCCACGACTCCATAAATTACTGGTGTATAATTATGCATCGCAAAGACTTCTAGAGTCGTTTTGTGATGACTACACTTCGCGGCCCAACCGTGTGATCTTCACAGGATCCCATTATGAGGACAATGGGAGCATATTGCTTTTGGAAATCGCTCATCGGATGCAGTTACGAAATGTTGATGCCGACATTTGGGTCACTGATCGGTTTGCCAGTATGCAACATCGTGAGATGTTTGAACGAGGAATAATTCAGCGGAAACTGCGAAATCTCAAGATAATCCCGTCCGTTCCATCGTCAGAGATTATGCAGCTTCTAGCCCAAGCAACGATTGGCATTTCTCCCAACCTGAGGATTCGAAAACAAGAACTTGCGATTCCAACTAAACTGTTTGAGTATATGGCCGCAGCGTTGCCTATCGTGACCAGCGATTTACCTTATCAGCGCGACCTCATCATGCGACATAACGCCGGTTTGGTTGCCCAACCTGAAAATCCAGATTCTTTTGTCTCAGCTATCCAGCAACTAGTCAATGACAGGTTACTAGCTGAGTCTCTAGGCAAAAACGGGCAGGTCGCTTTCAAGAATTACTATACTTGGGAGGCACAGTTACCTCATCTGATGAGTTTCTATGGACAGATTATCTCAAAGATCAACCACCGTCAGTCGAGGTGCTAGTGATAGGGCGCAGCGAGAAATGACACCTGAAGACCAAAAACAGTCGTGGCATACTCCGCATACAACATTAGGAAGGATATCACTGGTCAGCCGCGAGCTTTGCACAAGCAGCCAACCACCGGGCTTCGAGATCGGTTAGGAAGACCTGCTGGCGATGGCGGAACCGATGCCGTTTCTGAGCTTGCTCTTGAATGACTGCCAGCCCGGCGCGTGCGCGCCCGAAGTCGGTGAGTGGCACTTGCCGTAGGCGGGCGAGCAGGTCGGCCTGACTTTCGCGGTCATCGAGAAAGGCGGCGTATTGTCCGTAGCGCACGATGAAATCATGCACGTTCTTGCGGCCCGTGATGCGGCGCTGGTTGGTCTTGAGCCGTCGCAAGAAGGTTTCCAACTCATTGTTCGTGCGGGGTAGACCGGCGACTTGATAGCACGCAAACAATCCCCACCAGCGATTGCGCAAGGTCGTCGCGACATGGGTGGCCACTTGCTGGTCGAAGTCATCGCCTGTGACGCCGATCGTGGTCACCAACTCGGTCAGGTAGCGATCGACCTGGGTGGCGACCACTGTGCCGCTGGTCGGTGGTACCACTGGGGCGAAGAGGTGATCGAGATCAATCAGCCATTGCCGTTGTTTGACCAGTTGGTCTCGGCGTGCGGCAAAGGGTTGGCGCAAATTGGCGATGCGCAGCAAGCGCGCCAGGAGGCGGTGCCCCCTTTTTCTTGGCAGCGTTGCACGGAGGCGGCCAAAGCGCTCAAGTCATCAAACATATGCACCCCGCCCAGCTCAAAAGGAGCGACGCCGCCCTCCAACAACGTCGTGCGCAGGGCAAGTGCATAATCGGCCAGGATCGGTCGCCACGGATCATCGGCAGGCAGTTGACCCATACTGGCCTCCAGTCGGCCCAGTGGACTACGTAGCCGCTGCTTGAGCGTCGTTTTCATGCTGCGATCCGCCTCAAAGGTGAGGCTACCAGCATCCCGCAGGCAGTGGTAATGGCAGCAATGGTGCGGTTGCTCCGGCCAAGTCGCCTGCACCGTCAGCCGGATGGATTCCTGGGCATCGCTGACGAACCCTTGGAGCGGGACGCCTAACGTCTGCATCAACGCTTGCAGCGGCGCCAGCAGGCGACTCTGGAGGGTATCCACACTGCTGTCCGCCAAGCTTTCGGCCAGCAAGGTCAAGCCCACGCGCGGTTCGCGCAGCACATACAGACACAGATTGCCTTTCTCGGGTTGCATCCCGTCAATGCCAACGATCAGCCCACCCAAGGCCGATAATTGGGGCCGCAAGGCGGCGAGCTTGGCTGGCTGACCGGCACGTAGCAAGGCCAGAAAGTCGCCCAAGAGGTGCAGAACCGCGCGCTCGCAGATGGGCAGGTGCAAATCGGTGGTCAGGCGCTCGTGAATCTCGGTCACCGTCAGGTGTTGCCAGAACCGCCAATAACCTGCTTGCACCACGACATCGCGCCCGAACTGACCGCGCCCCAGGTGGAGTTGCTCAGCCTGGCGCGCGCGATGGAGCGTTTCCTGCCCCGGACACCCGAGCTGGGGGCAACGGTAGCCCCAGCTCGTGACATACACCTGGCCCGTCAAGAGCACCAGGTGTTTGCGCCACAGGATATGCTGTCGTTTCAAGATCGTGCCACAAACCGGGCACGTGCGACGCTCCGGCCGCTAGTACTGGCGCGGTAAATCGGCGGGCTTCGGCAATGCTCGACGCATGGTGAGCCTCGTTGGATACAGAATGCCGGATTACCCGATCATTATACCGCCAGAGGCTTGTATGCGGAGAATGCCACGACTGCAAAAAAAGCCCCTGTGAACAAGAGACCGTTGGCTTGTCCCGGCAGAACGATCATTGAGCATGGTTTGTCGTTTGGCTAAGACCGGATCTTCTTATCTCCCCAATACCCAACTGGCTTTGGTCTGGGCAACGATATTCTTGCTCATGGTGGTATCTGGAGCAAAGATTGTGGGGATAGGGACCCGCAATACGACCTTTGTGTTTCTGCTCCGCCCTTTCTTATCATCTGTGGCGGGGCTGGTTCCTTCTGAGTTGGAAGAGGTTCGCGCGCGCTTCAGTGCATTAGGTCCGTTCGGTGATGCTGGTCGCAATCGCGCATACGAACAGCGATTGAGTGGACTTGTCAGGTTATTGACGCGTCCCTCCAACATCGCGCTGGACCGGGGACGCAAGAGATTAGGGGAGATACCGTTTGACCCGACAAAGAATGATTCCGAGCGAAGTAAAGAGTTACTGCAACAGACATTATCTACGAGTCCAGATATCATACGACTGGAGGCGCATCTCCGGCTCGCGCTCATACTGGCTAAGCAGGGGGACCTTGCTGGCTATGAGCAAGAAATGAAAGCGGCCGCAAGTTTTTCGTCCACCCGGCTAATACGGACAGACTTCTGTCCCGGCTGGCGTTTGCAAGGAGTTTTGGTTGATGCACATGAGTTGATTCTAAATCAACCCGTACACTTGATCCTGGTGTGGCGGCTTCCACAAAATCAAGTTACATCTCTCCCTATCGCCATTGGCTCACCAATGGCGAGTCCGGATGATTTGTGGCGACTATGGACGTGGCATGACTATGTATTCCAACTGGGTATTCAACCCAACTTAGTAACCGATGGCGGTTTGGAACATATAGGGCTTCCTTATCAGGGAATTCCACCGCAGTTACCTTTCAGCCTGCACGGGAGTGAAGGGCCTTACACCGCACTCGTATATGCTAATCCAGATCAACACGAAGACATAGTTTTACAGATCAATGGGCAAGGGCAGATGGGATCAATTGGCCTCAGCACTCTCCCTATTGGTATAGTTGACCGCGAGAACACCGCCTATCTTGTTCTGGGAAGTTATCGTTCCGAAGGTACGGCCTTGCCCCGCATCGGCATACGATGGTTACTTGAACAGGCAAAAACGTTCCGCGATAATGCTTCTACTTTTGTTGTTACACGTGCTATGCCGGAATGGACCTCATTCGCAGCCTTGCTTATCCCACCTAAAGACGCAAGCGAATTACAATACTGGGTCGTCAATTCTGACCGGTCATCAAACTTGCAGGTGAACGATCTTGGCCTATGGCTTGTACCTTTGCCATGTAAGCCCATCCAAGGGGGGTAACTCGGTGCGGTGCGTGATTGTAACCTGTGTATTTCCCCCAGAACCAGTCGTTTCGGCAAAGACGAGTAATGATATTGCGCACGAGTTGGTTGCGTGTCACCATAATGCCAAGGTTATTGCACCCTGGCCGAATCGGCCAGCAGGGAAATTATATCCTGGCTTTTCCCGCCGTCTCTTTCTAGCTCAGCCTCCCCCAGATAGCTTTGAGATTGTGCGGTGTTTTTCGTTTTTGTCTCCGCAGTCAAGCGTATTGGGGCGTTTGGCTGAAAACCTCAGCTTTGGGTTGACGAGCGCATGGCAACTTTTTGTCTCCGACAAACCCAATGTGGTCTATGTAAATACGTGGCCGATAGTCGCGGCTGGGCTGATCTGTTTGGTGGCTCGACTACGCCGAATCCCAACGGTTATCAGTGTTCAAGATGTATACCCTGAATCGCTGTTTTCGCAGAACCGGTTTTTGCTACAGAGTCATTTGGCGGGGTTACTTCGCTGGATGGATCGAGCCATTGCTCGAAGCAGCCAAGACGTGATCGTGATCTCGGAGCGCTTTGCGCAGATCTATCGTGATGACCGTCAGGTGCCGGCGCAGAATGTGCATGTCGTGCCGAATTGGGTAGATGAGCAGCAAGTCGTGCCCGATGAAGGGCGCGCCCAACTCCGTGCCGAAGTCGGCGTCGGCGAAGGTGAGTTTTTGTTGGTCTACGGCGGCAACATTGGCGCTGCCGCTGGAGTGGAGGGCGTGATTGAAGCCATGGGCTGTTTGCCCGCGGCTTCTCGTCCTCATTTCCTGATTGCCGGCTCGGGCGCGAGCTTGGCCGCCTGCCGCTCCCTTGCATCAGCCGTCGCTCCAGGCGCGATATCATTTTACACACCGTGGCCTGCTGAGAAGACCTCCCCGGTTTATGCTGCTGCAGATCTTCTCGTCTTGCCGACGCAAGGCGCTCAATCGCTGGTCTCGGTGCCCTCTAAACTGATTGGTTATATGCTATCCGCCCGTCCGATTATCGCCCAGGCAATGTCCGGCTCCGACCTGGCCGGTGTGATCGGGGAGGCCGGTTGTGGTTGGGTCGTAGAGCCGAACCAGCCGGAACGTCTGGCAGACGCTATCAATTCCGCGATGCGCCTCTCGCCCGCGGCGTTGCGTGAGCGTGGACAAGCCGGTAGAGTGTATGCCTTACGCCACTTCACGCGAACCGTGTGCCTGCCGCAGGTGATTGCCATCCTGGAAGAAGCGGCGCGTTCAGACGGGCGGTAAAGCATGAGCCAGTTTATTCGTATAATGGAGGCCCATGATGTGGCGCTAGTGGTGAAAGCGCATCTGGCAAGCTTTCCTGGCTTCTTCCTCACCTTCTTGGGCCCGGCTTTTCTCGCTGAATTCTACACCGGCATCTTGACCGATCCTTCTGGCATTGCCTTTGTGTCGGAAGAAGATGGACAAATCGCCGGCTTTGTCGCAGGGACCAGTCAGCCGGCCGGTTTTTATATGCGATTGTTGCGCCAGCGGTGGTGGTGGTTCGGCCTTGCCTCGATCAAACCTGTTTTGCGTAACCCGCGTATCGTTCCTCGCCTGCTGCGTGCCCTGACTATGCCAGGTCAAGCTCGGTCGGCTGAAGGCGAAGGGACGCTTATGTCCATCGCCGTGCTGCCCGATAAACAGGGACAGGGCATCGGCCAAGCGTTGGTGCGAGCGTTTCTATCCGAAGCCGCCCAACGCGGCCTGGCCAAAGTAAACCTCACTACCGATCAGGTGAATAATGACGCTGCGAACCATTTCTATCAACGGCTCGGCTTCTCGTGCGTGCGTCATTTTTTGACGCCGGAAGATCGGCAGATGAATGAGTATGTGACCGACTTGTCTCCAAGGCACTTGGTGTTATTGGAGCGCGGCTATCCGGCCTTTTGACTGTTTGTGCGCATTCGGCCTCAAGCTGCCCATTTCTGCGCCCGTATGCCGATGGGCTTGTGGCGCGAGGTGGATGACTTCGTCGCCCCCGGCCTGCCGGAGCACATCGTGACCTTGACCCCGTGCGCCCCGGTGCTGACCGACTGTCAGACGCGGCAGTTGCCGCGCCATCCGCTCGCGGTCCGCTTGGTGCGCATCACCCTGGCCAGCGGCGCCGTGGAAGCCTCTGCACATCGTGTTGGATCAGGAGCGCTATCCGTATGCCGCCGGTTCAAAGACTTATATCATCGCCGCTGGCCGGTGGAAGAAGATTACAAGATGCTGAAACTGCGGGTGGCGGTCGAAAACTGGTTGGGCAAGTCACCGCTGAGCATCTATAAGACTTCCACGCCAAAGTGCTCACCGCTACCGACGGCGATCCTGGTCCAACAAAGGTAGGCCAAGCAGTATACCCGCCAAGTCAATTTCGCGCACCGTCTCTCAAGGATGAAGGATACCGTCGTGCTGCTGCTCCGCCGCGCGGTGACTGCGGATATCTTGGCGAGCCTGTAGCACATCATGCTTCATACGGTCGAATCGATCCGCCCAGGCCGCAAGTATCCACGGAACAAAACCGTCAAGCGCAAACGTTTCGCTATGGCCTACCAACCGCTTCACTAACTTAATGACATTGAGGCATTGTATGAAATCGGATCGCAACTCATCTTTCTCACTCTTAAGCGGTCGCCGCGATTTTTTGAAATTGGTTGGCCTGTCGGGTCTGTCCCTGGTTCTGACAAAATGCGGTTTTCTAAAAACGGAAACGCTGGCTCCTTCGCCCACTTCTGTACCACCCATCCCACCAACTTTATTGAGCGATTCGCAAGGGCAAACCAATTTTTCACTGAAAAAATATAATGTCTGCTCCTATGGGGCCAAAGGAGATGTAACTACTGATGATACTGCGGCGATCCAATCTGTTTTTACCATTGCGCCAGAGGGATCGCAGGTTTATTTTCCCGCGGGGAGCTACAAGACCACGGCACAGTTAACAGTGTCCAGGCCAATAATTATTGTCGGAGAGAGAGGGTTGTCGAAAATTATTTCTGATTATGCCGGACAAGTCCTGTCAATCCCTGGAGGTCCCAAGTTACTTTCCACTGCATTAACGGATGCCGTTGAAGAGGGCGACCCGGAAATCATTCTCGACAGTGTAATTGGAATTTCTTCAGGGAATATGATTTTCATTCAGGATACCGCAACCCATTGGCCCAACGATCCCAGACCGGAAGTTTTTTACGGAGAGGTAAATGTAATCAAGTCTATCGCGGGGAGCGTTGTGACCCTGTTTATTCCCGCCGCAACTGCCTATAACGCGGCGGTTAAGGTGGACATTTACAGCCCGTGGGATGGCGTGATGGTCAAGGATATGGTGATTGAGCGGATCAACAACACGACTAATTCCGCATATGGTCTGACTATCGCAAATTGTCGAAACGCAGTCATAGAAAATTGTACCTTTGAGGGCTTTGGTGGGAGTGGGATTACTGAATATAACTGCGTTGAAAATATGTATAGGTGGATAACTTGCAAGAACGGGTTTTACAGTGGTATTGGTCTTGGTTATGGTATACAAATCAGAGGGAGTATCTTGACTCAAGTCGTGGACAGCGTTTTTCAGTATTACCGAAGAGGTGTGGATTTCAGCGGGGAGGTTCCAGCCAGGCATTGTATGGCGAAAGATTGCATCGCTTATGCCTCTATCGTTTCTGTCGACGAAGCAAGTGGATTTGGTACTCATGGATCGGCAGAGTATTGTAACTTCGAAAACTGCAGCGTTGTTGGGGGAAAGAACGCCTTTGTTCTCAGGGGAAATTACATAAAGTTGATTAACTGCGAAAGCATGGGTACATATAATGTTTTCGTAGCTATTGGGGCAGGTCACGGCGATGTAATTCAGGGATGTCATTGCAATAAAGGCGTAATGTCCAGTGGTACAAATCCGTTCCTGACCGCCTCTTTCATAGATATAAGTTCTCCCAGCTTAGGTGTTGGCCTAAACAACGTAAAGATATATGATTGCGACGCGAGTGTGTATACTTGGTTTATTTACATTGCTAGCACATCGTCTGTCACCCAGATTGATGTTGCAAATACGCACATTTGGTTCCGGCTTAATACCGGGGAATTTATCAAGACGGCAAATTTTGCCAGTCCGATAACCATTCGGGTGAATATGAGCGATGTGACCAACAGAACTCTTTCTGGTGCAGATTTTGCCATTAGAACCTCTGCAGGAACGAATGTAACCCTAATTGTTTCAGACACTGGTTCCGTTAGATAGGATTAGGCGCATGTTGGACTGAGGTGGACGGGTTTGTCAAGACAGAGGAACGGCCCTGATTAAGGTACCATCTCCTCCTGTTCGTTAAGGTTTCTAGCAATACAAGTTGCAATTCTCTGACTGGTTCAGGTATTCCACGATGCTG
>Ga0233425_10004864_pt1 | contig 21941 bp, 21 predicted proteins | sample Watercolumn_Towu_2_FD_181712 | JGI IMG/M metagenome (GOLD analysis project Ga0233425, IMG submission 181712) | Freshwater microbial communities from Lake Towuti, South Sulawesi, Indonesia - Watercolumn_Towuti2014_140_MG | ecosystem: Environmental > Aquatic > Freshwater > Lake | place...
TTGCAGGTTCCCTACGGACGCAGATAGAGCCTGCGCCCTCCGGGAACCCGCCCGGCCCTGGGCCTTCTGGGGGGCATGGAAAACGTCCCGCTCTTGGCTCTTCGAGCCGCGAGCTTTGTTTTCCAGCCGCGCAGTCTTGCCGTATATGTATCCGCCACCCCCTCCGCCTCTGCCGAAGGATTTCGTAGGGACGTTTTGTGGGCTACCGGATGACAGCCTGAAACTCTGTTTCTCCGTACGATCTCTGGCCAATCCGGAGAGGATCGCAAAATATACCGCCGATTCCAGCGGAAAAGCGATCGTCCGCTACTTCGCTCCGGAGAATGCGGAGATTCGGGTCGAGCCTTGGTCGAATTGGAGCCGGATCTGGGTCAGGGTCAGCCCGAAAACTGCCAACGCCCTGCCCGGAGGACGTTATACGTATACCATTACGCTGCTCTGAAGCCGCGCCAGCGGCTAGCACCGGAAAACGCGGTTTCCCGGTGGCTCACAAAGTCAGCAGCTTGCTGCTGCCGATTTCGGCGATGCATCACTGCACCACGGGAACCGCCGAATAAATCAACGGTTCCCTCGCCGAAGCCGAAAGTGCATACGGCGCTTTCTCGCCTGCTATCTTTTCCCGCCAATGGCGATTGAACGGCTACAACAGCCAAAGAGAAGTCAGTCGGCGCGCAAAGCAGCTCAGGCCAGAAATACCCGCTCCAGGGCGCTGCGGCTGACGTTGCCCTGGTTATCTTCCGCTTCCAGGTAGTAACGCACATCACCACCGCCTGCAGGCAGGACGGCGCGGTAATAGCCGGCGGAGACAGCGGCGCCGGTCTGGCTCGGGTAGGGTCCGGGGTGATCCATGGCCACGGTGCTTTCTCCCTGCGCCGAGCGCAGCACCAGCTCGACCCGGCGCATGCCGGAGACGTCGTGGACGAAGGTGTGGACGGTGGCCTCCCGCGGCGCGTCCAGCAGGCAGCCGTTGCCCCATTGCTTTCCACCGGGATTCTCCGGGGTGACCCAGGGGGCGAAGATGGTGGGGCCGGTGCGGTCGCAGCCGGTCGCCAGCAGTACGTCGAGGGCTCCCCGCAGCATGCCGAACCCGAGGTTGGCGGCATTGGTGACCTGCTGGTCCCAGATGTGCTGGCCGGTCCAATACCAGTAGCAGCTGGTTTCTGCGGTGAACAGCAGGCGCATGGCCTCGCCCAGTTGGGGATGGCCGGGGTCGCTGTCCTCCAGGGTGTGGACGGCGTTCTGGAAGGCGGTGAGCACCGCCCAGGAGTTGAGGTCCGGCGAATAGGGCTGATCGTAGCGGCTGAACCACTTCATGAACTGCGGATCGCCGTTGTCGGCGCCGCTCCAGGAGCCCGGTTCCAGGTGAATGGCGCGACCGGGGTCCGGCGGGAACTGCTGAAGGTAGTCCTCGACGGTGGTGAGTTCGAAGCGCGGGTCTTCCTGCAACCAGCGCACCAACTCGCCGGTGTTGTGACGGTAATAGCTGTCGGCGCCGCCGCCGTGGTTGTCGCCGTCGGAATGCAGCAGAAAGAACGGCGGATGTCGGGGGTCGAAACTGCCGCTCTCGACGATGCGGTCGTAGACCTGGCCCAGCACCGACGGGTACTGCAGGGCACCGAAACCGCCGCGGGCGTCCTCGTTGCCGATGTAGCGCTCCGCCGGCACGGCGACGATCTGGTGTTTCTGGCCTTGGGGATCTTCGTAAACGACGTATTCGGGCCGCAGCAGGGACGGCGAGATCTTGGAACCGGCCCAGATGTTGTGCAATTGCAGCCAATCGCTCACCGGCGGATTCACCTGTTCCGCCAGGTTGGGTGGCAGCATGCCTTCGCCGATGCCGGCGTAGGGGTAGTCACGGCAGGCACGGAAGCGGTGGATGGAATCGTAGATCACCGCGCCGATTCCGGCTTCCAGCAGGGCCGGAATGATGCGGACGTGAAAGGCGGTCTCCGGGGGGAACAGCACTCGGGAAGCTTCCACGCCGAAGCTGTTGCGGATGCAGTCCCGGTGCCACTGGATCTGGCGGACGATGTCGCGATGGGGGATGAGGGGCAGCAGCGGATGGAAGAAGCCGAAGGCACTGAAGGAGACGCGCGGATTGCCGAGTCGCGTCTGCGCCGGGGCGATGCCGCGGAGGGGGCCGTTCCAGCCGCGGAAACGGCCGCCGCACAGGCCTTCGGCGTCGCAGCGGTCCAGCTGTTCGATGAGGGAGCCACTCCAGCTGGTGGACAGGCCGCCGTGGAGCAGGCCTCCGTCCATGTACTGGCGCACCGCATCGGGGATGAAGTCAGTGTAGTTGCCGCCGCGCGAACCGAAGATTTGGTCCTTTTCGCCATCCCAATAGGCCCGGTCGGTGGTGTTGTAATAGGGCTGGTGCATGTGCTTGTGGATGCCGAAATAAACTTTCACGGCGCCCGATGCCGCGGCACTGACCCGCACCGCCGGCTTGGCCCCTTCCGTCGGAAGCAGGGTGAGGCGGCGGAAGTCCTTGATCCAGTCGGAAGCTTGCGCCCGTCCCAAATCGGCCTGGCGGCAGCCTTCCACCTGCACGCTGATCTCGCCGGCCTGCAGCAGACCCGCCGCAACTTGCGCCTCGTAGTCGTAACCGGGCGGGCTCTGTTCGACCAGGCGGATGGCATCGCCGTTGATGAGCTTCTGGCTGCCCTGGCCGTGCAGGATCACCTGTGGGAAAGCAATGGCGCCATCGGCGCGAAAGCTCACGACGAAGCCGGGGCTAAGTCCGGATGGCTCGCACTGTAAGGTTGTCGGACAATGGACGGCGAGGATTCGGCTGAAGGCGGACATGGTTGCCTCGTGGGCGGTTTGCGTTCGTCGGGCCGCGGCCAATTGCCGCGGGGACCTGGTCCGCCGGCGGGCGGCGGCGGATGGATGGATTGTACCCGCAAGTGGGCGGCAGCAGTCGTTGGCCCAGTTCGGCCGCGCGCGCAGCCGGGATTCCATAGGCGATGAATCGGAGGAGGATGACATGGTAATAGAACGTCCAGCCCAGGTACTGGAACGACTCGGGCAATTCCTGCATACCCCTTTGGTGACGGTGATCGAGCGGCATCTGGCCGGCGACCCGGAGGCCCAGGTGCTGGCGCATTTCCAGGAAACGGTGCGGCAGGTGCCGGCCTATCGCCGGTTCCTGCTGGAGCGCGGCGTCAACCCCGCGGATGTCACCGACCTGGCGGCCTTTCAGTCCTTGCCGCTCACCGACAAGCCTACCTACATGCTGGCCTACCCCCTGGCGGAGCGCTGCCGCGGCGGCCAGCTCACCGCCTGCGACCGGCTGGCGGTTTCCTCCGGTTCCACCGGGGTGCCGACCTTCTGGCCACGCGCCATGCTGGACGAACTGGATATCGCCCTGCGCTTCGAGCAGGTCTTTCGCAACAGCTTTCAGGCTCACCGCCGTACCACCCTGGCGGTGGTCTGCTTTCCCCTGGGCAACTGGGTAGGCGGGGTGTTCACCGCTTCCTGCTGCTGGCATCTGGCACTCAAGGGTTATCCCTTGACCGTGGCGACCCCGGGCAATCAGCCGGCGGAAATCCTGCGGGTGGTGCGGGAGCTCGCCCCGCACTTCGAGCAGACGGTGCTGCTGGGATATCCCCCCTTCGTCAAGGACGTGGTCGATGCCGGCAGCGGTTCGGGAATATCCTGGGCGGACTGCCGTATCCGCATGGTGTTCGCCGGCGAGGTGTTCAGTGAGCAGTGGCGGGAGTTGATGGCCGACCGCGTCGGTAGCAATCGCCCCTGCTACGACTTCGCCTCGCTCTATGGCACAGCGGACGGCGGCGTTCTCGGCGTCGAGACGCCCCTCAGCATCGCCATCCGCCGCTTCCTGGCGGACCGCCCGCAGGCGGCGCGGCAGCTTTTCGGCGAATCGCGTCTGCCGACCCTGGTGCAGTACGATGCCATGAGCCGTTTCTTCGAGGTGGTCGATGGGACGCTGGTGATTTCCGGGCCGAACGGAATCCCGCTGGTGCGCTACCACATCGCCGACCGCGGCGGGGTGCAGCCACACCGGGCGATGATGGAGTTGGTCCGGGATTGGGGAGCGGATCTGCGAGCCTACGGACTGGAAGACGGCGACTCCACCCCGGCCCTGCCCTTCGTCTGGGTGTTCGGCCGCGCCGATTTCACGGTTTCCTTCTACGGCGCCAATGTGTTTCCGGAGAACGTGGTGGTCGGCCTGGAGCAGCCGGGGATCAAGGACTGGGTGACGGGGAAGTTCGTCATGGAGGTAGGCACCGACGAGGGCGGATCGGACTCGCTTCGGATCACCGTGGAACTGGCCCCCGATCAGCCCGAATCGGCCGGCCGGAACGAATCGCTGGCGCAGTCGATCCACCAGCAACTGCTGCGCTTGAACAGCGAGTTCGCCAACTACGTCCCGCCGCTCCGGCAGACCCCGCGGGTGGAACTGCGGCGCTTCGGCGATCCCGAATTTTTCCCGCGGGGCGTCAAGCACCGTTACACGCGCAAGTGAGCAGTTCGATGGCAAGCATGCTGTACAATGCGCCCCCTCGCCGTTCCCCTTCCGACCTCCCATGACCGATGCGCTCAGCCGGCGGCCGATCCGCAGCTACGTTCTGCGCCAGGGCCGCATCACCCAGGGTCAGCAGTCCGCGTTGGAACAGCTATGGCCCCAGTATGGCCTGCCCGTCGGCGTGCGGATGGACGCAAACCGGGTGTTCGGACGGGAGGCGCCACTGGTCCTAGAGATCGGCTTCGGCAATGGGGAGAGCCTGGCCGAGATGGCGGTGGCGGCACCGGAACGGGATTTCATCGGGGTCGAAGTCCATCGCCCAGGTGTCGGCCACCTGCTGCTGCAAGTCCACGACCAGGCTCTAGCCAATGTCCGGGTCTATTGTGCCGATGCCGTGGAGGTCGTGCGGGATTGCATCGCCGATGCCAGCCTGGACCGCATCCAGGTGTTTTTTCCGGACCCCTGGCAAAAGAAGCGCCATCACAAGCGCCGCCTGATCAACCCGGAGTTCGTCGACCAGTTGGCGACCAAGCTGGTGCCCGGCGGAGTGCTGCACTGCGCGACCGACTGGGAAGACTACGCCCGACACATGCTGGAGGTGCTCGACGCCTCGGATTGCTACCTCAACCCGGCCGGTTCGGGACAATTCGCCGAGCGGCCGCAATATCGGCCGCTGACCAAGTTCGAGCGCCGCGGCCAGCGATGCGGACATGGGGTGCGGGACTTGGTGTATCGCCGCCGGTGACCGCCCGGCGGGGCAGTCCCGGCGTTACTGCTTGGATCGTGTCGAGTGAGCGGGAGGGCTACCCGGCCACCAAGCGGATGTGGGGGCGGTGGGTGGGTTCCGGGCTGGCTGCGCCTGATACGGGCGCCGGTTCCATGGCAGTCAGGACGCTGCGAATGGCGTTGAGGGACATGAATTGGTCCTGCAGCGGCTTCAGGGTCGCTTCCATCTTGGCGATTTCACCGTCCATGGATTCCGAGGAATCGTTGATCTTGCGCAGCACTTCCAGCCGGCTCTCGATCATGTTCTTGTGATCCTTGATCTGGCGGATCAGTGGATTGAGCGCAGTCGCCCCCCAATTGGTGGCAGCCTTGTGGGCTTGGGCCAGGATCGCCCGACCCTGGCTGATGATGGTGCCGTAGAGCTTCTGCACCACCAAAGTCTGCTCCATCAGCGTGGAGGACGCGCTGTGGCGGAATTCCTCGCCTTCCTCGAACAGCCGCTCCAGCTCGAATTCGTAATCCTTGAAGGAAACCAGTACCGGCTTGGCGTCGGCGAAGCCGTGCTTGTCCTGGAATCCCCCATAGATCGCCTTGACCAGGCGCCGCGTTTCCTCGGCCGCTTCCGAGGTGCGCTCCAGGGTCATGCGGAACTCCTCAAGGATCGACTTCATCGCCGCTTTCATGCCCACGGTGGTGAGACTGGTCATCATCTGCTTGCGGGTCTTCTTGATGATGGGGTCGATGCGGTCCGGCGACACCGTGTCGATGAGGAGCTTCATCTGGGCCACGAACACCCGCCGCCCGGCCTGGAAGGCGTCGACACTGGACAAATAGCGCTGCTGCTCGAGGCGGGTTTCCTCCATCAGCTTGGTGGTCATGTCCTGATTGCTGAGGTCGAGACTCTTCAGCTCCGTCAACTGCCGCGACAGATCGGTGATCTGGGCATCCAACGTGCGGTGCGACTCGCCCATCAAGCGGCTCAATTCCTGGGTCGCGGTATCGTGCAGCAACTGCTGTCGGCTGGTGATCACCAGTTCCGCCAGGTAATCCTCCAAGCCTTTGATGCGGCTCTTTTCCAGCAACTCGCTGTCGCCCTTCACCTTGGCCAGCAGGGCCTGCTTGGCGGACAGCGGAAATACCCATTTCTCATCGACTTCCAGAATGTTCGACGTGGACTGGATCTGGCTCCGGAGCGACTGTTCGATGGCATCCTCGCCGCGGATGTCCCCCCACATGGAGTCGATCTTGTTCATGACTACCGCCAGTCCCTTGGTCCGCTGGTGGCGGGTACCGCGGACGTGGTTGCGCCACATTTCCAGGTCACTCTTGGTGACGCCGGTGTCGGCGGCAAGGACGAAGACCACGGCGTGGGCACTCGGCAGCATGGTCAGCGTCAGTTCGGGTTCGGCGCCGAGGGCGTTGAGGCCGGGGGTGTCCATGATCGACAGGCCTTCCTTGAGCAACGGATGAGGGAAACTGATCAGTGCATGGCGCCAGCAGGGGACTTCGACGGATTCCGGGGCTTCATCTTCCAATCCGGCCGCCAGCACATCGTCACTGCACAAGCCCAGCTTCTGCGCCTGCGCGAACGGCACCTTCTTGGTCGACGCCAGCTCCTGAAAGGCTTCCTGCATCTGTACCGGGGACGAAGGATCCAGCTCGATCTGCATCCAGCTCAGAGGACGCTGCTTGTATTCACCGAGGGTCATGTCGCTGAGGCGCGACTCGATGGGCAGCAGCCGGATGTAGCTGCCGCCTTCCTCATCGTAGAAGATTTCGGTGGGGCACATGGTGGTGCGGCCGGGCGAGGACGGCAGCAGGCGAACCCCGGTATCGGAGAAGAACAGGGAGTTGATGAGTTCGGTCTTGCCGCGCGAGAACTCGGCGGCAAAGGCGATGACCAGGCGCTCGCAATGCAGGTTGTGGCGCAGGTTCAAGAGGGTTTCATCGATTTCCTGAACCTTCAGTCCATAGGATTCGAGCCAGGATCTGTAGCGATCGATCGCCTGAACCAGTTGCTCCCGCCATTGTCCGTAGCCGCGTAGTTCTTGTTGGAGCTCAGTCGTCATTGCCATTCCCGATCATGTCGTCCGGTGGAGCCGGTTGCAACTAAATGATGTAGCGTTAGTGTAGCCGAATTCACCAAATTGTCAGTTTATTGAGAGGGTTTCCGGAATACGCCGGGGAGAAAGGATGCGGAAACGCTTTTCGCGGCCGAGTTCCCCCCGCAGCAGAATCACTTCCGATTTCGCGACCCCGAAAAGCTCGGCAAAAAACCCGATCAAGTGCCGATTGGCCTTGCCGTCGACGGGCGGTGCGGTGATGCGGACTTTCAGCAAATCCCCGTGCAACCCGCTGATTTCGTCGCGGCTGGCACGCGGCTGGACGTAGACATCCAGGATGAGGTCGGGTCCTTCCCAATGCATGGATTTCGTCAGAAATTCAGGGATGCCGCCAGTTGGAAGAGCGGCTGAATTGTTAGCATTTTTGTGAACTGGATCACAATTAGGACTACCAACGGCGACAGATCGACCCCTCCTATAGGGGAAATCAGGCGCCGGGCCCGCCGCAGGAGGGGGGCAGTCAGGCTGTGCAGCATGCTTGTGACTGCGTTGCGGGGTGATGGGGAGATCCAGCTCAGCAACGCAACCGCGACGATCGAGAACAGATAGATGTTGAACAGCAGGTTCAACAATTGGGTGATGGACCACAGCGCGAGGAAGCCGAAGGAAAACTCCACTCCCTGGATCAGGAACAGCAGACCTCCTCCCACCGCCTGCACCACCAGAAGCAACACCACCGAAGCCGTGTCGATGCGGCCGATGGAAGGCAACAGGCGGCGTGCCAGCCGCAGCGGCGGATGGGTGAGCTTGACGACGAACTGCGAGATCGGGTTGTAGAAATCCGCTTCCACCCATTGCAGCAGGAACCGCAACATCAAGGCCAGCAGGTAGAGGCTGAAGACGGTGTCGATGAGAAACACCGTCGGGTTGATCCAGTAGGACCCGTTCATCGGTCGCTCCCCAATTCCGCGGAAAGTTCACCGGCACGGCGCTGGGCGGCCGCCATTGCCTGCTCCACCAGCGCTCGCAACCCACCTTGCTCGAAAGCGGCGATCGCCCGCTCGGTGGTACCTCCGGGCGAGGTCACGCGGCGCCGCAGGGCGGCCGGCGGTTCGTCGGATTCCATCGCCAGCCGGGCCGAGCCCAGGGCAGTCTGTTGCGCCAGCAGCCGAGCCACGTTGGGTTCGAGGCCCATGGCGGCGGCCGCCTCCTCCATGGCTTCCATGAACAGGAAGAAATAGGCCGGACCGCTCCCCGACAGGGCCGTGACCGCATCCAGCAATTCCTCCCGGTCGACCCACACCGCCAGACCCACCGCGCGAAGCACCGCTTCGGCCCGGCTGCGCTGCTCGGAACTGACGCGTTCGCCGCCGTGCAGGGCGGTCGCGCCGGTCTTGACCAGCGCCGGGGTGTTGGGCATGCAGCGGACGATGTCGTTGCCGCCTCCCAGCCAGCGGTCGATCGCCGCTTCCGGAATCCCCGCCACCAGAGAGATGACGAGCGGCGCCTGGCGCTGGACGGTTGCCGCGATGCCCTGGGCGACCTCCTTCAGGACCTGCGGTTTGACGGCCAGGACGACAATTTGCGATTGCCGCACCACCTCGTCGTTGTCGGAGCTGGTGTGGATGCCGAAACGGGATTGCAGGGCGCTCAGCTTGTCCGCTTCGACATCGCTCGCCCACAGATGGGAAGGGCTGTAGCCGTCGGCAAGGAGACCGGCGATCAGGCTGCCCGCCATGTTGCCGGCACCGATGAAGCTTATGGTCGGTTGTTTGTTCATGGAGTTTGGGGTCGGACGGTGTGGATGGCCTATTCTAGCGCGAAGCCGGCAGCGCCGGCGCGGCCGTCAGCGGTATCCGGGGCGGGCACCGAAGATCGCCGTTCCGATTCGGACCAAGGTGGCGCCTTCGAGGATCGCGGCCTCCAGATCGTGGGACATCCCCATGGAAAGCTGGTCGACCCCGGCCAGGTCCAGTTCTTCCAGCATCCGCCGCAGGCTGTGGAACGCCGCCCGCTGTGTCGCTACATCGTCGCTGGGTTCGGGGATTGCCATCAAGCCGCGCAACCGCAGCCGCGGCAAGCCGTGCACTGCCGCTGCCAGCTCGGCGACGGCCGCAGGCGCGACGCCGGACTTGCTGGCTTCCCCGCTGACATTGACCTGGATCGTCACGTTCAGGGGCGGAAGGTCGGCGGGCCGCTGCTCGTTGAGCCGCTCCGCGATCTTGTGGCGGTCGATGCTGTGCACCCAATGAAAATGGAGGGCGAGGGGGCGAGTCTTGTTGGACTGGATCGGCCCGATGAAATGCCAGACCAGGTCGGGATTGGCCAACTGCTCCTGCTTCGTCAATGCCTCCTGCAGGTAGTTCTCGCCGAAGTCCCTCTGTCCGCATCGGTAGGCCGCCGCCAGCATCGAGGCCGGTTGGGTCTTGCTGACCGCCACCAGCCGGACACTGCCTGGGACCCGCCCGGCCGCCGCCTCGGCGGCGCGGATGCGAGCGCTGACCGCTGCCAGGCGCGTTGCGATGGAATCCATGGGTTGTGGAGTGAAGAGCTCTATCTATACTACAAACGCTTGGGCGGTGCCGATGGGACTCCGGCAGGAAACCGTTGCCGCTCCTTCGATCCGGCGATTCTGCTCGGGCAGTCTGCCGGGAGTCCGGCGACTCCCTGCCCCCGCCCGCCGCTCGCCCGGATGCGGCGGCCAAGCTTACCGGGTCCGGGCATACCGCTACAAGATCATCGCCGTCAGTTCAGAGGATTCCATGGATATCGCCGAATTACTTGCATTTTCCGTCAAGAACGGAGCCTCGGACCTGCATCTGTCCGCCGGGCTGCCGCCCATGATCCGCGTCGACGGCGACATCCGCCGCATCAACGTGCCGCCGCTGGAGCACAAGGAAGTCCACGCGCTGCTGTACGACATCATGAACGACCGCCAGCGGCGCGATTACGAGGAGTTTTTCGAGACCGACTTTTCCTTCGACCTGCCCGGCATCGCCCGCTTCCGCGTCAACGCCTTCAACCAGGACCGCGGCGCCGCCGGCGTGTTCCGGACCATTCCGTCGAAGGTACTGACCCTGGAAGACCTCGGCTGTCCTCCCTTCTTTCAGGAGGTCACCCGCCATCCGCGCGGCCTGATCCTGGTCACCGGCCCCACCGGCTCCGGTAAGTCGACCACCCTGGCGGCCATGATCGACTACATCAACAACAACGACTACAGCCACATCCTCACCATCGAGGATCCCATCGAATTCATCCACCAAAGTAAGAAGTGCCTGATCAACCAGCGCGAGGTGCACCGCGACACCCTGGGCTTCAACGAAGCCCTGCGCTCGGCCCTGCGCGAAGACCCGGACGTGATCCTGGTGGGCGAAATGCGCGACCTGGAGACCATCCGGCTGGCACTCACCGCCGCCGAGACCGGTCACCTGGTGTTCGGCACCCTCCACACCAGTTCCGCGGCCAAGACCATCGACCGCATCATCGACGTGTTCCCGGCGGCGGAGAAGGACATGATCCGCTCCATGCTGTCGGAATCGCTGCAGGCGGTCATCGCCCAGACCCTGCTCAAGAAAATCAGCGGCGGCCGTACCGCGGCCTGGGAGATCATGGTGGGCACCGCCGCCATTCGCAACCTGATCCGCGAGGACAAGGTGGCGCAGATGTATTCCGCCATCCAGACCGGGCGCAAGGACGGCATGCAGACCCTGGACCAGCACCTCCAGGAGCTGGTGGAGAAAGGCAGCATCTCGCGCCAGGCGGCCCGTTCCCGCGCCGTCAACAAGTCCCTGTTCTGATGCAGGCCCCGTTAATTTCCCGACCGGACTACCGCCATGGACTTCGATTCCCTGCTCATGCTGATGGCGCACAAGAAGGCGTCGGACCTGTTCATCACCGCCGGCAAGGAGCCCTGTCTCAAGGTGGACGGCGTCATCCAGCCCATCTCTAACACCAAGCTTACCACGGACCAGTGCCGCGAAATCGTCATGGGCATCATGAACCAGCGGCAGCGGGACGAGTTTCAGAACACCAACGAATGCAACTTCGCCATCTCCTCGCAAGGGGTCGGCCGCTTCCGCGTCAGCGCCTTCATCCAGCGCGACTCCCCCGGCATGGTGCTGCGCCGGATCGAGAGCAAGATCCCCACCGCCGACGAGCTGAGCCTGCCGTCCATCGTCAATGATTTGTCGATGACCAAGCGTGGCCTGATCCTGTTCGTGGGCGCCACCGGCACCGGCAAGTCCACCTCCCTGGCGGCGATGATCAAACACCGCAACGAACATTCCAGTGGGCACATCATCACCATCGAGGACCCCCTGGAATTCGCCCATCCCCACGCCGGCTGCATCGTCACCCAGCGCGAGGTGGGGATCGATACCGAATCCTACGAGGTGGCGCTGCGCAACACACTGCGCCAGGCGCCCGACGTGATCCTGATCGGCGAAATCCGCACCCGTGAGACCATGCAGTACGCGGTGGCCTTCGCCGAGACCGGCCATTTGTGCCTGAGCACGCTCCACGCCAACAACGCCAATCAGGCCCTCGACCGGATCCTGCATTTCTTCCCGGAAGACATGCACCCCCAGCTGTTCATGGACCTTTCCCTCAATCTCCGCGCCATCATCGCCCAGCAGCTGATCCGCCGCGCCGACGGCAAGGGCCGCTATCCGGCGATCGAGATCCTGATCAACACCCCCCTGGCATCGGACCTGATCCGCAAGGGCGAGATCCACAAGCTGAAGGAGCTGATGAAGCAGTCGCGGGAACAGGGCATGCAGACTTTCGACCAGGCCCTCTACGAACTCTACAAGCAGGGACTGATCACCTACGAGGACGCGCTGCACTCGGCGGATTCCAAGAACGAGGTGCGGCTGATGATCAAGCTCGGCGAGCAGCTCAGCATCGACCGCTACGCTGCCAGCCACGACAACATGTTCATCGTCGACGACAAGTGACGCCGCGGCTCAGTCCCCGCTGGATTCGCCGGCCGGGCGCCAGGGCGGCAGATAGCGGTAGTGGCCGGTGACGGGGAAGGCGAACAGGCTGTCCTCCTCCCGGGCGCCCTGGCCGATGTTGTGGATGACGGCGGGACGGCCGGCGCCGCGGCGGTCGCCGACGATGCCGATGTGGGGCACGCCGCCCGGCAGTCGCCAGGTGACCAGGTCGCCGGCAGCATAGTCGTCCGCCCGCGCGCTGGCTCCCAAGGTCTGGCCGTGGCGGCGGAAAAAGGCGGCCAGATTGGGCACCCGCCGGTGGTCGATGTTGCGGTCGGGACGGCGTAGCCCCCACAGCCTCGGATAGGCGGAAAACGCCCGGCTCATGTCCCGGTTCACCAGAACCTGCAGATCGCGCCCGAAGGCGACCCGATAGGCGCGAATCAGCACATCGGTGCAAACCCCCCGGTCTGCCGGCACGTCGCCGCCGGGGAAGGCCAGCAGCCGGTAACCGCCGTCGTATTGCAGGGTCACCCCGATCTGGCGCCGTGCCGCATCGATCAGTTCGCCCGCCGGGTCTGCCCGGCCGGTCCCCAGCCAAGTCGCCAGCAACGGCACCAGCCAGACGCGCCGTTTCCCCACGCTGTCCTCAACGCTCGAGGATTTCCGTCAGCATCCGCTCCACCCCCAGCCGCCAATGGGGCAGGCTCAGACCGAAGGCGGACTGCAGCTTGGCGGTGTCCAGCCGGGAATTGTGGGGACGGGCGGCGGGGGTCGGAAACTCGCAGGTGGGGATCGGGTCGATCCGGCCCACCGCAAGGGATTCGCCCAGGCTGCGGGCGAACTCCACCACCAGACAGGCGTAACCGTACCAGGAGACCTCGCCGGCCGCCGCCAAGTGGTAGAGCCCGGCCAGATCCGGCCGGCTTGGGAGGATCCGCAGGGCCTGGGCGGTGACGTCGGCGATCAGCTCTGCTCCGGTGGGGGCACCGATCTGGTCATCGATCACCGTCAGCCGCTCCCGTTCCCGCGCCAGCCGCAGCATGGTGCGGGCGAAATTGGTGCCGCGCGCCGCATAAACCCAACTGGTGCGGAAGATCAGGTGGCGGCAGCCGCTCGCACAGATGGCCTCTTCCGCTTCCAGCTTGGTAGCCCCGTATACGTTGAGGGGGGCGGGCGGATCGGTTTCCCGCCGCGGCCGCTCGCCGCTGCCGTCGAACACGTAATCGCTGGAATAGTGCACCAGCCAGCTGCCGAGCGCTGCCGCTTCCCGCGCCAGTAGCCCCGGCGCCAGTGCGTTGATGGCCCGGCACCGCTCCGGCTCGGATTCGGCCCGATCCACCGCCGTATAGGCGGCGGCATTGACGATGACGTCGGGCCGCAGCCGCCGCACCGTGTCGGCCAGCCGTTCCGGCGCCGAGAGGTCGCCGCAATATTCGGCGGAATCGGTGGTAACCGCCACCACCTCTCCCAGGGGCGCGAGGGAACGTTGCAATTCCCAGCCGACTTGGCCGTTCTTGCCGAAAAGTAGGATCTTCATGGTGGTGGTTACCGGGTCGGGCGTTGGCACAACCGGCGATCAATAGGCCGGCAGCAGATCCGCCGGAAAATCCTGGAGGCGGCGCGCCTCCAGGTCCTTGGCCGAGAGCGTGGGGGGCACCGGCATAGGCCAGTCTATCCCCAGATCGGGATCGTCGAAGCGCAGGGCGTACTCGCAGCCGGGGTCGTAGAACTCCGTGCACTTGTAGGCGAACAGCACGGTTTCGCTGAGCACGCAGAAGCCGTGGGCGAATCCGGCCGGCACGTACATCTGCAGGTGGTTGTCGGACGACAGCCGGGTGCCGAACCAGCGGCCGAAATGCGGTGAGCCGCGGCGGACGTCGACGGCGACGTCGAACACCTCGCCCTGGAAGACCTGCACCAGCTTGCCCTGCCCGTTGGGATGCTGGAAGTGGAGTCCGCGCAGGATACCGCGGCGCGAGTGCGAGAGATTGTCCTGCACGAAATCCAGGTCCAGACCCGCAACGGCGAAGGAACGCCGGTTCCAGCTCTCCTGGAAATAGCCGCGATGGTCGCCGAAGACCTTGGGCTGGAGCAGCAGCACCCCCGGCAGACTGGTTTCCTCCACCTTCATTGCGGCCGCCCCAGCTGCAGCAGGCGCAGCAGATAGACGCCGTAGGCGCTCCTGTTGAGGCCGTTGGCGAGCCGTTCCAGCTGGGTGGAATTGATCCAGCGCTGGGCCCAAGCGATCTCCTCGGGACAGGCGACCTTGAGCCCCTGGCGTTCCTCGATGGTCTGGATGAAATTGGACGCCTGCATCAGCGACGAGTGGGTACCGGTATCCAGCCAGGCGATGCCGCGGCCCATCTTTTCCACCCGCAGCTGCCGCTGCTGCAGGTAGAGGTTGTTGATGTCGGTGATCTCCAGTTCGCCCCGCGGCGAAGGCTTCAGCTCCCGCGCCATGTCGACCACCTGTTGGTCGTAGAAATAGAGGCCGGTGATGGCGTAGTTCGACTTCGGCTCGGACGGTTTCTCCACCAGGTTCACCACCTCCCCGGAGGCATCGAACTCGGCTACCCCATAGCGCTCCGGGTCACTGACCCAGTAACCGAACACGGTGGCGCCGGTGGTGCTGGCGGCGGCCTTCAACAGGTAGTTCTGGAAGCCGTGACCGTAGAAGATATTGTCACCGAGGATCAGGCAGCTGGGGCTGGAACCGATGAAGTCGCGGCCGATCAGGAAGGCCTGGGCGAGGCCCTCCGGCTGGGCCTGCTCGGCATATTCGATGGACATGCCCCACTGGCCGCCGTCCCCCAGCAGGTTGCCGAACAGCGGCGCGTCCTGCGGGGTGGTGATGATCAGGACTTCCCGGATTCCGGCCAGCATCAGTACCGACAGCGGGTAGTAGATCATCGGCTTGTCGAAAACCGGCAGCAGTTGCTTGCTGACCACATGGGTCAGCGGGTGCAGGCGGGTGCCGGAACCTCCGGCCAGGATCAGGCCCTTGCGGGGGCGGGCGGATACAATCATGGTCCTCCACTCCGGGTGGTGATGGTCAGCCGCGCAGACGCGCGGAGGTCAGGGTGGCTTCACGGAAAGCCGTCGGGATTCATCGACTGCCAACGCCAGGCGTCCTCGCACATGCGGTCTAGGTCGCGCTCAGCGGCCCAGCCGAGGGTATGCCGGGCCAGGGCGGGGTCGGCGTAGCAACAGGCGATGTCGCCGGCCCGGCGCTGCGCCAGCCGGTAAGGGATGGGCCGGCCGCTGGCGCGGGCGAAGGCCCGCACCACCTCCAGCACGCTGTAACCGCGGCCGGTGCCCAGGTTGACGGTGAGCGGAACATCGTGTTGCTCCAGGTATTGCAGCGCCCGCACGTGGCCCTGGGCCAGGTCCACCACATGGATGTAGTCGCGCACGCCGGTGCCGTCGGGGGTCGGGTAGTCGTCGCCGAAGACCCGCAGATATTCCCGGCGCCCGACCGCCACCTGGGCGATGTAGGGCATCAGGTTGTTGGGGATGCCGTTGGGGTCTTCCCCCAGCATGCCGCTGGGATGGGCGCCGACCGGATTGAAATAGCGCAGGATGGCGATGCGCCAGGCGGGGTCGGCGGCCAGCAGGTCCTGCAGGATGCGTTCGATCACCAGCTTGCTGGTGCCGTAGGGGTTGGTGGTGCCGCCGACGGGGAAGTCCTCGCGGATCGGCACCGACCGGGGATCGCCGTAGACCGTGGCGGAGGAACTGAACACCAGCCGGCGCACGCCGAACTCGGCCATGACTTCGCACAGGGCGACGCTGCCGGCGACATTGTTGTCGTAATAGCGCAGCGGCTGCTCCACCGATTCTCCCACCGCCTTGAGCCCGGCGAAATGCACCACGGCCCGCAGCGGATAGCGCCGGAACAGCTCCCGCAGCGCCACGCGGTCGCGAACGTCGATGGCGTGGAAATGCGGCCGGCGGCCGGCAACCGCGGCCACCCGCTCCAGCGCCGAAGGCTTGCTGTTGCTCAGGTTGTCGGCGATCACCAGGTCGTGGCCGCACGCCAGCAGCTCGACGCAGGTATGGCTGCCGATGTAGCCGGCGCCGCCGGTCACCAGGATCACGCTGGGATTGCCTCGCTTGTCATCGCCGGGGACTGACCCGGTCCGATTCCCGCTCCGGGTTCATCGTCGGGCCTATTTTCGGAAATCGGCCTGATGCTGCAGGAACCAGGCATAGGTGCCGCGAATCCCTTGCTCCAGGCTGATCCTGGCCTGCCAGCCCAGGGCCTGGAGCCGCGACACATCGAGCAGCTTGCGCGGGGTTCCGTCCGGCTTGGAGGAGTCGAATTCGAGGCGGCCGCCGAATCCCACCGCCTGCCCCACCAGTTCCGCCAGCTCGCGGATGCTGACGTCGCTACCGACACCGACGTTGACGATGGCTTCGTCGGAATAGTTTTCCAGCAGGAATGCCGTCGCGTCCGCCATGTCGTCGACGTGGAGGAACTCGCGCCGTGGCGTGCCGGTACCCCACACGCTGACGCTGGCGGCCCCCGCCAGCTTGGCGTCGTGGAACTTGCGGATCAGCGCCGGCAGCACGTGGGAGTTCTCCAGGTTGAAGTTGTCGCCGGGACCGTAGAGATTGGTGGGCATCAGGCAGATGGCGTCGAAGCCGTACTGGCGCCGGTAGGCCTGGCACATCTTGATGCCGGCGATCTTGGCGACGGCATACCACTCGTTGGTGGGCTCCAGGGCGCCGGTCAGCAGGTATTCCTCCCGGATCGGCTGCGGCGCCAGCTTGGGATAGATGCAGGAGGAACCCAGGAACACGAACTTGCGGACGCCGTTGCGCCAGGCCTGGTCGATGAGGTTGTCCTGGATGACCAGGTTGTCGCGGATGAACTCCGCCGGGTAGCTGTTGTTGGCATGAATGCCGCCGACCTTGGCGGCGGCGTCGATCACGTATTCCGGCCGGGATTCGGCGAAGAAGCGGGCAACCGCCGGGGCATCCGCCAGATCCAGCTCGCGCCGCGAACGCAGCAGCAGATTGCCGTAGCCGCGGCCTTGCAGATTGCGCACTACCGCCGATCCCACCAGGCCGTTGTGGCCGGCGACGAAGATTCTTGCGTCTTTTTGCATCACGAGTCGGTAATCCTGAAAAAGTCGCCCGGTTGCGGCGGCCTGCGCCGCAAGATGGCGGAATCGATCCGCCGGTTTCCGCCGCCGCCACCCCGGCTCGCGGGAATGGCGGGCGGATCGGGAAGTGAGGATTATATCCGTCGCCGGCCCATTCCCGGAATGCCGGCTCCGCCATGCCGGCCCAGGCTATACAATGTGCGGACTCCCAGGCTTCGCCCGGCGCCGGCACGCGCCCACCGGTCCGGCATCCGGCCGGATGCGGGCGGTCGCTCCTTTGTCCCTTACGGTATCCCATGAACTACGAACTCCTGCGCCCCTGGCTGTTCCGCCTCGACCCCGAGGTCGCCCACCGGCTAAGCCTCGCCGGCCTTGCCGCCCTGGCCCGGCTGGGGCCGCTGAATCCCCTGCGGCAGCGACCGCCGGAGCGGCGGCGGACGGTGATGGGAATCGATTTTCCCAACCCGCTGGGACTGGCCGCCGGGCTGGACAAGAACGGGGACTGCATCGAGGGCCTGCTGGCGCTGGGGTTCGGCTTCGTCGAGCTCGGCACCGTCACCCCCCGGCCGCAGTCGGGCAATCCCAAGCCGCGGATGTTCCGGCTGGTGGAGCAGCAGGCCCTGATCAACCGGCTGGGCTTCAACAACAAGGGGATCGACCACCTGGTGGAACGGGTCCGTGGCCGGCGCGGCAGCGGCATCGTCGGCATCAACCTCGGCAAGAACCTGACCACGCCGGTGGAATCAGCCCTGGACGACTACCGGATCGGGCTGCGCAAAGCCCATGCCTGCGCCGACTACATCACCGTCAACCTCTCCTCCCCCAACACCCCGGGCCTACGCAGCCTGCAGCAGGGAGAAGCGCTGGCAGCGCTGCTGCGCGGGCTGGCGCAAGAGCGGGCGCGGCTGTCGGACCAGCAGGGCCGGCGCGTGCCGCTGGCGGTGAAGATCGCCCCCGACCTGGAGCCGGAGGAGATCGGCCCGCTGGCGGAGATGCTGGTGCGCCACGGAGTCGACGGTGTCATCGCCACCAATACCACACTGTCCCGCGCCGGGGTCGGGGACTCGCCGCTGGCAGCCGAAGCCGGCGGCCTGAGCGGACGGCCGCTATTGGAGAAATCGACCGCGGTGGTGGCCTGCCTGGCGCAACACCTGCTGGGCGCGCTTCCCATCATCGCCTGCGGCGGCGTTTTTTGCGCCGCGGACGCCCGGGCCAAGCTGGAGGCCGGCGCCAGCCTGGTCCAGGTCTACAGCGGCTTCATCTACCGCGGACCGGCCCTGATTGAGGAGATCCTGCGGGATCTGGACGCGGCTTCGTTCCACTGAAAAACCACCCCGGATTCTTCCACGGCCGGCCCTTCACGAACCGCGCTGGGAAAAAGTTCATTTCACCGCCGCCAGCCAGGCTTCCAGCTGTTCCGGGCTCACGGCACCGCTCTTGGCGGTCCGCCGGTGGGTGGAATCGTAGAAATAGGCCCGCGGCATCTCGCCGAACCAGGACGGGTCGATGCCGTCGCGCAGGCTTTGCGGGTCAGGATCGGCGAACACCCAGGAGTCGACGGCGCCCAGTCCGTGCTTTTCCAGCACCGCCGTAACCCGGTCGGCCCTGGCCGATTCGTCGGTGGCGATCATCACCAGGTCCAGTTGCGGATGCCGGGCCAGGACCGCGGCGATGCCGTTCATCTCCTTGATGCAGCTGGCGCAGTCCAGCGACCACAGCAGCAGGACGAAGGGCTTGCCGCGGCGGGCCTGGTCGATATCCGCCAGACTGGCGGTGGTGAAGGCACGCGGCGCGGCGCAAGCGCTGGCGGCGGCCAGGAGCCAGGCCCAGATCAGGAAGACCCAGCGGGTGTTTGGTTTTTTCATGAAGCCATCCTCGGGGTGCCGGATCAGCGCGGAAATCGCGCCGATCCGGTATCAACTGCGGAAATGCTCGGTCAACACATCGATCAGGCTCAGGTGATCGGCCACGCCGGCACTTTCCCGCGCGCTGTGCATGGCCCACATGGGCGAGCCCACGTCGACGGTGCAAATCCCCAGGCGGGCGGCGACGATCGGGCCGATGGTGCTGCCACAGCCGAGGTCGCTGCGGTGGGCGTACTGCTGGCAGGGAACACCGGCCCGCCGGCACAGGGCGAGGAAGCGGGCGGCGCCGTCGGCGCCGGTGGCGTAGCGCTGGCTGGCGTTGATCTTGAGGACCGGACCACCGTTGACCAGCACCTTGTGGCCGGGTTCGTAGGCGGCCGGGAAATTGGGATGGTAGGCGTGGGCCATGTCGGCGCTGACCAACTGGCTGCGGGCCAGCGCCCGCCGCAGGTCTTCCGGGTCCAATCCGCGATTGGCGCAGATCCGCCCCAGCACGTCGGCGATGAAGCTGCCGCCGGCCCCCGCCGCACTTTCGCTGCCTACCTCCTCGTGGTCGAACAGGGCGCACACCGCGGTGGCGGCGGTCGCCCCCGCCCGCAGCAATGCGCTCAGCCCGGCGTGGCAGGATGCCAGATTGTCCAGCTGGCGGCTGGCGATAAATTCCTGTTGCGCACCCCAGACCCGCCCCTCCTGGGCATCGTGGGCACACAGCTCGAAACTCAGCAGGTCCGCCGGATCGACCCCGGCATTCTCCGCCAGCAGACTCTGCAGGCGGAGTGCCGGATCATCCCCCTCTCCCGCCAGCGACAGCAGCAGCGGCAATTCGGTCTGCTTGTTGAGCTTCAGACCGTCCTCGTTGACCGTCCGGTTCATGTGGATGGCCAGATTCGGCAGTCGCGCCAGCGCCTCCGTCCACCGCAGCAGCCGGGTTTCCACCCCGGCCGCGGTGCGCACGCCGGCGCGGCCGGCCAGGCTCAGATCGCGGTCGCTGAAGGTGGCGAGAATGGGCCCGCCGTAGACCTCCACCGCTAGCCGCAGCAGCCCGTCCCCCGCCTGCGCCGGCTTCGGTTTGAGCCGTAGTCCCGGCGAGTCGGTGTGGGCACCGACGATGCGGAAACCGGACTCCGCCAGGGGCTGGTCACCGACCGCGAAGGCGACGACGGAACCGCCCCGTTCCACCCAGTAGCGGCCGGACGCCTGCAGTTGCCAGCGCTCGGTCTCGGCCAAGCGGCGATAGCCCTGTTGCTGCAGGCGGCCGGCGACGCTGGCGACGGCGTGCCACGGGCTGGGACTGGCGTCGATGAAGGCGAGCAGGTCGAGCGCGGCGGCGCGGGCGGAAGGGGTGATCACCGCGGCCATGTTTCAGCGGTTAGCCTGGAGCCGGTTCTGCAGGGCCTGGCGGCAGACCGCCACCGCCTCGTCGTCGAAGCAGCACAGCACCAGCTTTTCCACATGACGGCTGCTCTGAAGGCAGTGTGCCACGGTGGCGACGGCGACCTCGGCCGCTTGGGCCAGCGGATAGCCGTAGACCCCGCAGGAGATGGCGGGAAAGGCGATGGAGCGGATGCCGTTGGCGTCCGCCAGCGCCATGGCAGTGCGGTAACAGGAAGCCAGCAGCTCCGCCTCGCCCTGGCCGCCACCGTGCCAGACCGGCCCGACCGTATGGATCACGTAGCGCGCCGGCAGCCGGTAGCCGGTAGCCGGCGGTGATCTTCGCCTGGCCGGTGGCGCAGCCCCCCAGCTTGCGGCATTCCTCCAGCAACTCGGGACCCGCCGCCCGATGGATCGCCCCATCGACGCCGCCACCGCCCAGCAGCGAATTGTTGGCGGCATTGACCACGGCATCCACCGGCAGGCGGGTGATGTCGGCCTTGATGATCTCGATGCGGTGCATGGGGCGATTGTACTCCGGCAGGCGGCCATACCGGAACCGGATTGTTCGCCGCTTGACTCAGGCCCCGGCAGCGGAATGGGTTCCCGACCATCGATCGAGGTTTTCCGTCGTTCCGATGAGTATCTCGAGCGGAATGCACGGCCGATTCCGGCTGCCGTCACTTCGTACCCGAAAACCCCATGGATACGGCCCTTGACAAATCCAATGAAACCGGACGATGCTCTGGATGTGCCCGGTATCACTACCCTACATATACCATGGACACTGGTATTATCCAGATGGAATTCGGCGACTATTCCTAGCAGATTCTGCAATATTCTGTCATACCATCCTATCTCGGCTTCATTCTCCAAAGAATACCTGGGCACACCCATTTCCAGAAACCTGCAATCAGGAGAGACATCATGAAGAAGCAGTTTGCGATCATCGTGTTGGGATGCTTTGTCGGCGAAGCGCAGGCCGTCATCGAGTTCAAACCCGGCTGGGATTCTGCTGAGAACAGCGATGTGAGGGTCTATAGCAAGGAGGAAGCGACGGAGTTCTTGAGTAACAAGTCCGAGGACTTGGCAAAAATCATCAAGGGTCCCGCCGCCTGTGTCCTCGAAGTCACCAAGGGCTGCCATGACCAGAGACCTGGCCTGGCCCACTTCACAGTGAATGGACTGAAGTCCAAGGATACCTGCAAAGTGAAGAGTATCTACGTCGGCAGCAAGAGCGACCACGAAGAATCTTGCTAGGAGTCTGTCGGACTTTCCGAAAAAAGTGCAGGGATGAGCACATCTTGCTCCATATCGGCGTTTCTACGTGAATTCTGGGGCCATTCGATGTCGATGAAGCACCGATTATTCGCGTACGAGCG
>Ga0233425_10004866_pt1 | contig 21933 bp, 21 predicted proteins | sample Watercolumn_Towu_2_FD_181712 | JGI IMG/M metagenome (GOLD analysis project Ga0233425, IMG submission 181712) | Freshwater microbial communities from Lake Towuti, South Sulawesi, Indonesia - Watercolumn_Towuti2014_140_MG | ecosystem: Environmental > Aquatic > Freshwater > Lake | place...
CAGATGCTGTGCGAGATCGACGCCGACACGCGGGCGCTGCTCAGCGCCGAGCGTCCGGCGCTGAACTTCCTGCAGCTCCTCTCGGGCACGGCCAGCGTCACGCGCAAATACGTCGACGCCGTGGCCGATACACGGGCAAAGATCGTCGACACGCGCAAGACCCTGCCCGGCCTGCGCCTGGCGCAGAAGTACGCCGTGCGCTGCGGCGGCGGCACCAACCACCGCCTCGGCCTCTACGACGGCATCCTCATCAAGGAGAACCACATCATGGCTGCCGGCGGCGTGGCGCCGGCGCTGGCGCAGGCTGGCAATCTTGCGCCGGAGGGGGTGTTCATCCAGATCGAAGTGGAAACCCTGGCGCAGCTCGATGAGGCGCTCGAGGCCGGGGCGAAAATGATCCTGCTCGACAACATGGACCTGGTACAGATGCGCAAGGCGGTGGCCCTGACGGCGGGCCGGGCGGTGCTGGAGGCTTCGGGAGGAGTGGATTTGCCGAAAGTGAGAGCGATCGCCGAAACCGGGGTGGACCGCATCTCCATCGGCAGCCTGACCAAGGACGTGCGGGCCATCGACCTTTCCCTGCGCCACGTGGAGAAATAGCCGCAGCGTCCTGCCTTGCCATCCCCCCCCGAAAAAGGTATAAACATTCTGCGCCGGGCGCCGTTAATGAATCAACGAAAGGGCCAGCCGGCCATGACAAGAATGTCGGGAGCTTCGAAATGCTGTTCATCCTCTACTACGTCGTCGCCATCACGATCCTGATCCTGCACTTCACGGGATTCCTGGCGCGAAACAACCTCGAGTGGCTGATTCTGGTCCTCGCCGTGACCGTCTTCCCGGCGGTCATCTACCTCTAGCGCTTCTCAGGCCCGGGCGGCGATAAACGCCTTGACCGCCCCGGCATCCGCTTCCATCACCTCCACCCGCTGCGGCAGGGCTTCCAGACCCTCCAGTTCGCGCGGCCGTCCCGGCTCCCGGCCAAGCGCCTCGCGGATGGTCTCGGCGAACTTCACCGGCTGCGCCGTCTCCAGCACCACCATCGGCACGTTCGCCTCGCGCTGCGCCAGCGCCACCTTGAGGCCGTCGGCGGTGTGCGGATCGATCATCAAGCCGAACTTTTCGAAAGTGGCGCGGATCGTCGCCAGGCGGTCGGCGTGGCTGCTGGTGCCGGAAACAAAGCCGAAATCCGGCAGGCGGGCCAGGTAAGGCGTGCCGCGCAGGTCGAAGCTGCCGCCCGCATCCACTCTTGACCACCATTCCCGCACGACGGCGGCGTCGCGCCCGGCCAGATCGAAGGCGAAGCGCTCGAAGTTGGAGGCCTTCGAGATGTCCATCGACGGGCTCGAGGTGACGCGCGTCTCGGCCGTGCCGCGCGGGCGGTAGACACCCGTGCGGAAGAACTCGTCGAGCACGTCGTTCTCGTTGGTGGCGAGCACCAGCCGCGAGACGGGCAGGCCCATCATGCGAGCGACGTGTCCTGCGCAAATATTGCCGAAATTGCCCGAGGGCACGGCGAAGGCGACCGACTCGTCGTTCGAGCGGGTGGCCTCGAAATAGCCCTTGAAGTAGTACACGATCTGGGCGGCAACGCGCGCCCAGTTGATCGAATTCACCGCGCCGATCTTGTACTGCGCCTTGAAGGCGGCGTCGTTGGAGGCGGCCTTCACGATGTCCTGGCAGTCATCGAACATGCCGCGAATGGCGATGTTGTAGATGTTGGCGTCGGGCAGCGAATACATCTGCGCGCGCTGGAAGTCGCTCATCAGGCCGTGCGGCGAGAGCATGAAGACCTTGACGCCGCGCTTGCCGCGCATGGCGTACTCGGCCGCCGAGCCGGTGTCGCCCGAGGTGGCGCCGAGGATGTTGATCGTCTCGCCGCGCTTCTCCAGCACGTACTCGAACAGGTTGCCAAGCAGCTGCATGGCCATGTCCTTGAAGGCCAGCGTCGGCCCGTTCGACAGCTCCAGCAGGTACAGCCCCGGCTCGAGGGTGGTGAGCGGCGTGATGTCCGCCGCCCGATCTTCACCCTGGCGACCCGGCCGGCACCAGCGGTAGGTCTGTGCCGTATAGGTGCGGTCGACCAGCGTCTTCAGGTCGCAGGCCGGGATGTCGGTGATGAACTTTTCCAGCACGCGCAGCGCCAGCGCGTGATAGGGCAGCGCGCGCCACGCGTTTAGCTCGGCGCGCGACACCTGCGGATAGGCCTCCGGCAGATAGAGCCCGCCATCGGGCGCCAGGCCGCCGAGCAGGATGTCGCAGAATTCCAGCGCGGGCGCTTGGCCGCGGGTGGAGACGTACTTCATCAGTTCAATTCTTCCAGCCGCAGCCGCACCACCCTGCCCTTCACCACCGGCAGCGCCTCGATGCGGCGAATCGCGGCCTCCATGTTCTTCTCGCGCGTCAAGTGGGTGAGCATGATGATGTCGGTCTGCTCCTCGCCCTCGGCCGGCTCGCGCTGGATCATGGCGTCGATGGATATCTGCTGGTCGGCGAGGATGCGCGTGATGTCGGCGAGCACGCCGGGGCGGTCCTCGACGCGCATGCGGAAATAGTAGGCGGTCTCCACCTCGCCCATCGCCAGCACCGGGATGGCTTTCACGGCATCGGGCTGGAAGGCCAGGTGCGGCACGCGGTGCTCCGGGTCGGCGGTGTGCATGCGCGTGACGTCGACCAGGTCGGCGATGACGGCGCTGGCGGTCGGCTCGGCGCCGGCGCCCTTGCCGTAGTAGAGCGTGGCGCCGACCGCGTCGCCCTTCACCAGCACGGCGTTCATGGCGCCCTCGACGTTGGCGATGAGGCGCTTGGCCGGAATCAGGGTCGGGTGCACGCGCAGCTCGACGCCGTCCGGCTTGCGCTTGGTGATGCCGAGCAGCTTGATGCGGTAGCCGAGCTGCTCGGCGTAGCGGATGTCCTCGGCCTGCAGCTTGCTGATGCCCTCTACGTGCGCCTTGTCGAACTGCATCGGGATGCCGAAGGCGATCGCCGACATGATGGTCAGCTTGTGCGCGGCGTCCACGCCCTCGACGTCGAAGGTCGGGTCGGCCTCGGCGTAGCCGAGGCGCTGCGCTTCCTTCAGCACCGTCTCGAAGGGCAGGCCCTTGTCGCGCATCTCGGAGAGGATGAAGTTGGTGGTGCCGTTGATGATGCCGGCGATCCACTCGATGCGGTTGGCGGTGAGCCCCTCGCGCAGCGCCTTGATGATGGGGATGCCGCCGGCCACCGCCGCCTCGAAGGCGACCATCACGCCCTTCTTCTGCGCGGCGGCGAAGATCTCGTTGCCGTGCGTGGCGAGCAGCGCCTTGTTGGCGGTGACGACGTGCTTGCCGTTCTCGATGGCCTTCAGGACGAGTTCCCTGGCCACGCCGGTGCCGCCGATCAGCTCGACGACGATGTCCACTTCCGGGTCGACGACGACCGAAAACGCGTCGTCGGTGAGGCGGCAGGCGCCGCCCGTCACTTTCTTCGCCAGTTCGAGGTTCTTGTCGGCGACGACGGAAATGCGGATCGGCCGGCCGGCGCGGCGGGTGATCTCCTCCTGGTTGCGTGCCAGGACGGTGAAGGTGCCGCCGCCGACGGTGCCGATGCCGAGCAGGCCTACGTTGATGGGTTTCATATTGCCTCAGTTGCCGTGACGTTTTCGATAGTGATCGAGGAAGCGCGCGATGCGGCCGATGGCTTCGCGCAGGTCGTCGGCGTTGGGCAGGAAGACGACGCGAAAGTGGTCCGGCGTCGTCCAGTTGAAGCCGCTGCCCTGCACCAGCAGCACCTTCTCCTCGAGCAGCAGCTCGAGGATGAACTGCTGGTCGTCGGCGATCGGATAGCGCTTCGGGTCCAGCCGCGGGAAGAGATAGAGCGCGGCCTTCGGCTTGAAGCAGGTAACGCCGGGGATCTGCGTGAGCAGATCCCAGGCCAGGTCGCGCTGGCGCGTCAGTCGACCCTCCGGCGCGATCAGCTCGACGATGCTCTGGTAGCCGCCCAGCGCGGTCTGGATGGCATACTGGCCGGGCACGTTGGAACACAGGCGCATCGAGGCCAGCATGTCGAGGCCCTCGATGTAGTCGCGCGCGTGGCGCTTCTCGCCGGAGACCACCATCCAGCCGGCGCGGTAGCCGCAGGCGCGGTAGTTCTTCGAGATGCCGTTGAAGGTAACGAACAGCACGTCGTCGGCAAGCGACGCCACCGAAGTGTGCGTGGCGCCGTCGTAGAGCACCTTGTCGTATATCTCGTCGGCGAAGATGATGAGCTGGTGCTGGCGCGCGATCTCGATCACCTCGCGCAGCAGGTCGTCGGGATACAGCGCCCCGGTCGGGTTGTTCGGGTTGATCAGCACGATGGCGCGGGTCGATGGCCCGATCTTGCCGCGGATGTCGGCGAGGTCGGGCAGCCAGCCGGCGCCCTCGTCGCAGAGATAATGGCGCGGCGTGCCGCCGGAGAGGCTCACCGCCGCCGTCCACAGCGGATAGTCGGGCGCCGGCACCAGCACCTCGTCGCCGTTGTTGAGGAGGGCCTGCATGGCCATCACGATCAGTTCGGACACGCCGTTGCCGAGGTAGATGTCGTCGATCGTGACGCCGCCGATCTTTTTCTCCTGGCAGTAATGCATGATCGCCTTGCGCGCGGCGAAGAGGCCCTTCGAGTCGGAATAGCCGGAGGCGTCGCGCAGGTTGTGGATGACGTCGACGACAATCTCCTCCGGCGCCTCGAAGCCGAACGGGGCCGGGTTGCCGATGTTGAGCTTGATGATGCGGTGGCCTTCCTCCTCCATCTGCCGGGCGCGGGCAAGCACCGGGCCGCGGATGTCGTAGCAGACGTTGGCAAGCTTGGTCGATTTGAGTACCGGTTGCATGGCAGTCATTCCTCGAATATGGCGGTGCAGCATCAAGGCTATAATGTTACCTGAGTTCCAGATAAATCAATAAAACAATCAGTAAGCTAGCGCCGCTTCATGAAACTGCACCTCGACAACCCGAGCAGCCGCAACCTGGTCACCGCTTACGGCGCCGGCTATGTCGCCATCAACCACCGCCATTACGAGACCGGCCTGGTGCTGCTGCCCGACCGCATCGTCGCGCCCTGGGGCGCCGGAGGCTTCGAAGCCCTGGACGAGAGCGACTTCGAGACCCTGCGCGCGCTGGCGCCGGAAATCCTCCTGCTCGGCACGGGCGATCGACAGCGCTTCCCCGCGCCGGCCCTGCTGCGCCCGCTCATCGAGGCGCGCATCGGCTGCGAGGTGATGGATCTCGCCGCCGCCTGCCGCACCTTCAACATCCTCATGGCGGAGGGCCGCCATGTCGCGGCGGCCCTGCTCATGGAGAGGGACGCCGCTTGAAGATCGCCCTCAGGATCGACGCCGCCACCTTTCGCGGCACGCTGATCGGCGTGCCGCGCCTGGTCGAGGCGCTGCGCCAGGCCGAGGCGCAGGCCACCTTCTTCTTCAACCTCGGCCCCGACCGCAGCGGCCGCCGGCTGGGTTCCGCGCTCGCCGAGTCGCGCCCGGGCGCGACCGCCCTCGGCCGCCACGGCTTCGCCACCCTGCTCTACGGCACCCTGCTGCCGGCGCCCAACGTCGGCCGGCGCTGCGCCGACATCCTGCGCGGCGTGCGCGAGGCCGGTTTCGACACCGGCGTGCTGGCCTGGGACCGCGCCGCCTGGGAAAGTCAGTCTGCGCGGGACGGCGCCGGCTGGACGGAGCGCAGCATGCGCCGCGCCGTCGCCCGCTTCGAGCAGATTTTCGGCGAGGCGCCGAAAGCCCACGCCGCGCCCGGCTGGCAGACCCATCCGCACGCCCTGCGCCTGACCCAGCGCCTGGGCTACGGCTACGCCTCCGACACGCGCGGCAGCTGCCCCTTCATTCCGGTCTGGAACGCCGAAATCACGCTCTGCCCGCAGCTGCCGACCACCCTGCCCACCCTCGACGAGCTGCTCGGGCAGGACGGCTGCACGGCGGCGGCCCTGTCCGAGCGCCTGCTGGCGCTAACGGCGCAGGAGCGGCCGAGCGGCCATGTCTTCAGCCTGCCGGCCGATCTCGGCCTCGCCCTGCTGCCCGTCGTCGAGCAGCTGCTCGAAGGCTGGAAACGGCAGGGGCACGAGGTGGTCTCCCTGCGCGGCCTGTTCGAATCCATCGACGCCAGCCGCCTGCCGCGCCACGAGCTGGTGCGCGGATGCGTGCCGGGGCGCCGCGGCAGCCTCGTGCTGCAGGGTCCCGAATTCCTCGCAGCGAGGTAACGAAACCGTAACCTGCCGCGCTTGCGCCGGCGGGCGATTTCATCAAAAATGCAGATGCTCATGGCCGACAAGCCCGTACCCGACTTAGTACCCGACTTCTCTCTGCCGGCGACAGGCAATCAGACGTTCTCCCTGTCCGCGGCGCGCGGCACCCCCGTCGTCCTCTACTTCTACCCGAAAGACAGCACGCCCGGCTGCACCACCGAGGCCGGCGAGTTCCGCGACCTGCACGCGCAGTTTCGCAAGGCCGGCTGCGCCGTCTTCGGCATCTCGCGCGACAGCCTGAAATCGCACGAAGGCTTCAAGGCCAAGCTGAAGCTGCCCTTCGAGCTGCTCGCCGATGCCGAGGAAACCGCCTGCGCGCTGTTCGGCGTCATGAAACAGAAGGTGCTCTACGGCAAGCAGGTGCGCGGCATCGAGCGCAGCACCTTCGTCGTCGACGCCAAAGGCGTGCTGCGCCGCGAATGGCGCGGCGTCAAGGCGCCCGGCCATGCTGCCGAAGTCCTCGAATTCGTGAAATCACTGAAGAAGCCCTGATGAACGCCAAGAAACACGCCACGACCAAGCTCTTCGTCCTCGACACCAACGTCCTCATGCACGACCCGACCAGCCTGTACCGCTTCGAGGAACACGACGTCTTCGTGCCGATGATGACCCTCGAGGAACTCGACAACAACAAGAAGGGCATGTCGGAAGTCGCGCGCAACGCACGCCAGGCGAGCCGCATGCTCGACGGCATCGTCGGCGGCTTCGAGGACCGCATCGCCAAGGGCATTCCGCTGGAGGAACCCTCGAGCGGGCTCGCCAGCGGCCGCCTCTTCCTGCAGACCGAGCCGATCAACGGCACCCTGCCGGCGACGTTGCCGACCGCCAAGGCCGACAACCAGATCATCGGCGTCATGATGCATCTGATCGAGAAGCACCCGAAGCGGGCGGTGATCCTCGTCTCCAAGGACATCAACATGCGCATCAAGGCCCGCGCCCTCGGCCTCGATGCGCAGGACTACTACAACGACAAGGTGCTCGAGGATACCGACCTCCTGTACACCGGCACGTGCGAGATGGGCGCCGATTTCTGGGAAGCCAACGGCAAGGACATGGAGTCCTGGAAGCAGGACGGCCGCACGCTCTACCGCCTGAAGGGGCCGCTCTGCCCGGATCTGCTCATCAACGAGTTCCTCTGGCAGGACGGCGACCGCCCCTTCCAGGCCATCGTGCGCGAGCGCAACGGCAAGACCGCCGTACTGGAGACGCTGAAGGACTACAGCCACCAGAAGAACAACGTCTGGGGCATCACGGCGCGCAACCGCGAGCAGAACTTCGCCCTCAACCTGCTGATGGACCCGGAGGTCGACTTCATCACCCTGCTCGGCCAGGCCGGCACCGGCAAGACGCTGCTGACGCTTGCGGCGGGGCTGACGCAGACGCTGGAGTCCAAGCTCTACAGCGAGATCATCTTCACCCGCGTCACCGTGCCGGTGGGCGAGGACATCGGCTTCCTGCCCGGCACCGAGGAGGAGAAGATGACGCCCTGGATGGGCGCGCTGGAGGACAACCTCGACGTGCTCAACAAGCCCGCCGAAGAGGGCGGCGAGTGGGGCCGCGCCGCCACGCGCGACCTCATCCGCTCGCGCATCAAGGTGAAGTCGCTCAACTTCATGCGCGGCCGCACCTTCCTCAACAAGTATCTGGTCATCGACGAGGCGCAGAACCTGACGCCGAAGCAGATGAAGACGCTGATCACCCGCGCCGGCCCCGGCACCAAGGTGGTCTGCCTCGGCAACATCGCCCAGATCGACACGCCCTACCTGACCGAGGGCAGCTCGGGCCTGACCTACGTGGTGGACCGCTTCAAGGGCTGGCCGCACAGCGGCCACGTCACCCTCATGCGCGGCGAGCGCTCGCGCCTGGCGGATCACGCCGCGGAAGTGCTGTAGCGCGTCGTGACGCCGTCTCGCAGCGACTGACTTTTTTTTCCGCAGGCTAATCCCGCCCGCGCCCGCCGCCGCGCGGGCCGTGACCCTGGCCCTGGCCCGGCCCCTGATCCCGCTCCTGGCTGCGTGGCGGCCGCTCCTGCCGGCCCTTCTCCTGCCGTTCCTCAAAGCGCGGACGGCGCTCCTTGCCTTCCGCCTGGCGTTTTTCCCGCTCCTCACGCTGGTGCATCTGCTCCTGCCGGCGCTGCTCGCGCTGCGCCTCCCCTTGCTTGCGGCGTTCCTCGCCCTGGCGCTGACGCTGCAGCTCCTGCTCCTTGCGCCGCTCCTGCAGCGCCTGCTGCCGCTCGGCCTTCTGCCGGTCGAGCTGCGATTTCTGCTCCTTGATGAATTTTTTCCGCTCGTCGCGGCGCTGGTCGATGGCCCGGCTGACGGCCTCGTGCCGCGCGGCGATGACCGGCTCGTGGCGGGTCGCCCTGAAGAAGGCCGGCACCTGGGCCAGCACGCGCGGCTGCGGCCGCCCCCTGAGCGGGGCGAAGCCGGCCTGGTTGGGCCGCACCTCGACGCTGCCGTGCTGCGTCTTCAGGGTGGTGGCGCCGACGTTGACCTTGTCGTAGCTGCCCGGCTCGCCCTCGCGCGAGCCCTCCGCGATGACCAGCGGCTCGTGGTCGGTGCCGCGCACGCCGATGGTGGCGGTGGGCGTGCGCACCTGGTAGCTGCGCGGATTGAACTTGCCGATCCAGCCGGTGACCGAGCGGAAGGTGCCCTGCAGCAGGCTGAAGAAGCTCTTGTCCTGCTCGTCGCCCTCCGCCCGGTAGGCGGTGATGCCCATCTTCGTGTTGGGCCGCACGGCGATGAAGCCGCCGTCCTCCATGGCGAGGTGCAGCTCGCCGTCCTGTCCGGTGACGATGCCCTCGCCCTCGTGCACCTTGTCTCCGACGGCAACGCGGCGCGGCTTCTTCGCCTTGTCGTAGACGGTGACGTCGCCCTCGACCAGCTCGACCTTGCCGGCGAGATTGGGCGTGGCGGCGGACGGCCCGCCCTGGGCCAGCGCGCCGAAGCAGGTCAGCAGGAGGAACAGGGTCGGCAGCAGGCGGCGCATGATGAAAACTCCCCGGGTTGTTTCGGGAGTTTAACGGCCGAAATCTGAAAAGGGTTGAATCGGCTCAGTACGAACCGGCGGCCGCGAAATTCTCGAAGCGCGTGTACTCGCCGAGGAAGGTCACGCGCACCTGGCCGATGGGGCCGTTGCGCTGCTTGAGGATGTTGATCTCGGCCGAGCCCTTGTCGGGCGAATCGGGGTTGTACACCTCGTCGCGGTAGATGGCGACGATGACGTCGGCGTCCTGCTCGATGGCGCCGGATTCGCGCAGGTCGGACATGACCGGCCGCTTGTTCGGCCGCTGCTCGACGTTGCGCGAGAGCTGCGAGAGCGCCAGCACCGGCACGTGCAGCTCCTTGGCCAGGGCTTTCACCGAGCGCGAGATTTCCGACAGCTCGGTGGCGCGGTTCTCGCCCTCGCGCACCGAGGACATCAGCTGCAGGTAGTCGATGACGATGAGGCCGAGCTTGCCGCACTGGCGGTAGAGCCGCCGCGCGCGGGCGCGCAGCTCGGTCGAATTCAGGGCCGGCGTCTCGTCGATGTGGATCGGCGCCTCGTGCAGCTTGCCCAGGGCAAAGGTCATGCGCTGCCACTCGTCGTCGTTCAGCCGTCCGGTGCGCACGCGGTGCTGGTCGAGCCGGCCGACCGAGGAGAGGAAGCGCATGGCGAGCTGGGTGCCCGGCATTTCCATGGAGAAGATCGCCACCGGCAGCTTCGATTCCAGCGCAACGTGCTCGGCGATGTTGAGGGCGAAGGCGGTCTTCCCCATCGACGGCCTTCCGGCAACGATGACCATGTCGCCCGGCTGCAGGCCGGAGGTCTTCATGTCGAGGTCGTGGAAGCCGGTCGGGATGCCGGTGATGTCCGAGGGATGCTCGCGGTCGTAGAGTTCCTGGATGCGGTCGACCACCTGACCGAGCAGGGGCTGGATGGCGGTGAAGCCCTCCGTCGTGCGCGCGCCGGCATCCTTGATCTCGAACACCTTCGATTCGGCCTCGTCGAGCAGCGACTTGGCCTCGCGCCCGGCGGGATTCAGCGCGCTGGCGGCGATCTCGTCGCCGACCGTCACCAGCTTCCTCAGGATGGCGCGCTCGCGCACGATCTCGGCATAGCGCTTGATGTTGGCGGCCGAGGGCGTGTTGTTGGCGATCTCGCCGAGATAGGCCATGCCGCCGGCCTGCTCCGCCTCGGCCGCCTTGTCGAGCGACTCGAACACCGTCACCACGTCGGCCGGGCGACCGGCCTCGATCAGGCGTGCGATGTGGCGGAAGACGCGGCGGTGGTCGTCGCGGTAGAAATCGGCCTCGGACACCTGGTCGGCGATGCGGTCCCAGGCGGTGTTGTCGAGCAGCAGGCCGCCGAGCAGCGACTGCTCGGCCTCGATGGAATGCGGCGGCAGCTTGAGCGCCGCCATTTGCGGATCGCCGGGGGGAGTCGGAGTGAATGCGCGCGCCTGGGCCATAGGCTGCGAAGTTTACTCGCCGCCCGCCGCGGTGGCGAGTGGATAAGGCCTGTATAAGCTGTGGGTTCGCTGTGGATAAGCTGTGGGTGGGCGAAGGCCGCGCCTTCGGTTATGATTCACGCCATCATCCGGCGGAGACCCCCCTCATGCGCGGCACCTTCTGGCCCGTCTTCCTGATCGTCCTCGGCGGCCTGCTGCTGCTCTCCAACCTGGGCATCCTGCCCTTCGGCGAGCTGAAGGCCATCGCGGCGACCTGGTGGCCGCTCATCCTGATCCTGATCGGCGTCACCTCCCTGCTGAAAAAGGGCCGTTGAGGCGCCGCCATGAACCGCCGCCTCGCCCTGCAGCGCCTCTCAGCCCTCTCCGCCGCCCCGCTCCTGCCCTGGAGCGGACTGGCGCTCGGCTCCGCCGCCTCGACCCTGCACGCGCTGCCGCGCACGGCGCTGGTCGTCGGCAACAGCCGCTACAAGGACGCACCGCTGAAGAATCCCGCCAACGACGCCGGGGCCATCGCCGAGCACCTGAAGAAGCTCGGCTTCAACGTCATCTCCCAGCTCGACGGCGGCAAGGCGGCCATGGAGAACGCCATCCGCAGCTACGGCGAGCAGCTGGCAAAAAGCAAGGGCGTCGGCCTGTTCTATTTCGCCGGCCATGGCCTGCAGGTCTCCTGGCGCAATTTCCTCGTGCCCGTCGACGCCAATCTCGACCGCGTCGACGACATCCCGCGCCAGACGGTCGACCTCGCCGCCCTGCTCGGAGGGCTCGGCAAGGCCGGCAACCCGATGAACATCGTCGTGCTCGACGCCTGCCGCGACAATCCCTTCGGCGGCGACCTGAAGAGCGGCCGGGGACTCAGCCAGATGGATGCGCCCATCGGCACCCTGCTCGCCTACGCCACGGCGCCGGGCAACGTCGCCTCCGACGGCGCGGGCACGAATGGCCTGTATACGGAAAACCTGCTGCGCGAGATCAGGACGCCGGAAGCCAGGATCGAGGATGTCTTCAAGCGCGTGCGCCTCGCCGTGCGACGCGCCTCCCAGGGCCAGCAGATTCCCTGGGAGAGCACCTCGCTCGAGGACGATTTCTACTTCCTGCCGCCGGCGAACCTGAAGAAGCTCTCCGAGGAGGAACTGGCGCGCCAGTTCGCCGAGGAGGCCGCCGTCTGGGAAAAGGCGCAGCAGGCGGGGCAGGTTGCCGCCGTCGAGGATTACATCCGGCGCTATCCGAGCGGGCGCTTCTCCGAGCTGGCTGTGGTGCGCCTCGACCGCTTGCTGGCGAAACAGGGCGAGAAAAAAGTCAGTGTCGTCAACACGGCGGCCAACCCTTTCACCAAGGGCACCGGCGTCATCGACCTCGACTACCGCGTCGGCGACCGCTACGTCTTCCGATCGATCGACCTGATGACCAAGGTCGAGAACAGCAAGATCTCCAACACCGTCACCGAACTCACCGATGACAAGGTGATCTACAACAACGGCGCCCTCGTCACCGACCTGCTCGGCAACCTGCTCAAGCGGCCGGACGGCGCGAGTTTCGGGCCCAGCCAGTTCTTCGTCAGCGAATACAGCGTCGGCAAGAAATGGACGACGCGCTATGCGATCAACTTCGCCCGGGGCGGATCGGACACCATCGAACTCGATCTCAAGGTCGTCGGACGCGAAACCATCACCGTGCCCGCCGGCACCTTCGACTGCTACCGGGTCGAGGCCCACGGCTGGGTGCTCGGCATTTCGCAGAAGACGGACTGGAAATTCTGGGTGGCGCCGGACAAGGTGAACAGTTTCATTGCCCAGGAAGCCTGGTGGACCAAGCGCGGGCGCATCACGCGCTCCGAGCGCCAGGAACTCGAGTCCTACACGCGCGCCGGCTGATTAATCAGCGCTTTCTCCTGTCTTCGGCGAATGCCGCGACAGCCCGCTCGCGCTCGGCGTCATTGAGAAAGACGGTGTCGCGCAACCGGCTCTCGATCACCGGCGCCGAGAGCAGCCCGGCCGCAAGCCCGGCCCGGATCCACTCCCGATCGCGCGGCTCGCCACGGGCGTATTTCGATACGGCCGCGTCATTCGGCTCCAGGAAAAACACCGTCAGCCCTTCTCCGAGCGGCACGCGGATCAGGCGATATTCCCACTGCCCCGGCAGCGTCGGCAGCCTCGGCGACACCGGATCGAGATAGTAGCCGTGCTCGGCCTCGAAGGGACTGCCCTCGCCCAGCGCCTCGTTCAGATCGAATATCCTGCCGGGATCCCGGCGGGTGAAGCAATCAACGTCGATGGACATCAGCATGCGTGGCGGCACCCGGCCGTCCTGTGCGATGCCCAGTGCGCTCAGGCTGCCCACCACGACATATTCGGCATGGCCGCTGAGCCGCCGGGCTTCGGCGAACAGCCGCTCCAGCTGACTCAGTTCCATGCCCAGGACCAGGGCGTGTTCTGGAACAGGGCGTCTTCCCACTCGCCCAGACCGGCCATGGCCCTGGCCAGCTCGCCGGGCGGCAGTGCCAGCAAGGCCGACCAGCGCCGGATGTAGAACGGGCTGCAACTGCGGTTGCGCCGCCACAACTCGACCACGGCCTTCGCCCTGGCGATGCGCCGGCGCGCCTCCCTGAGGTCGCCTGTCAGTTCGAGCGCCAGCCGCAGATGGCGGTTCCGCTGCCGCTCGATACGGACGTCCTGCTCGAGGCGCGCCAGCCGCCGCTCCGCCATGCCGTCATCGGCCGAGACCTGCGGCACGACGTCGAGCGCCGCCAGCACGCGGTCCAGCACGTCGGTCTGCACCGGCCGCGGCTTGCCTTGCTCCAGCCTGGACAGGATGGTGCGCGACACCTTCGCCGCGCCGGCCAGCGCGGCCTGCCCCAGGGCCTTTTGCCGCCGCGTCTGCCGGATCAGGTCGCCGAATTGCACTGCCAGCATAATGTTCTCCTTATTGAACAATGTTCTTTATAGTGAACATTGAACCGGAAGTCAAACCAGCCAGCGCAGCAGCTCCGCCGCCAGCCGCGTGGCGCCGGCTAGCCCCAGCGCCACGCCCGCCGACAGCGCCACCGAGAAGAAGGCCTCGCGCCGGCCGAGCGTCTTCAGCATCACGGCGAAGGTCGACACGCAGGGGATGTAGAAGGTCAGGAAGACCAGGAAGACGAGGATCTGCAACCCGTCGAGCAGCGGCGCGATCTCCAGCGTGCCGAGCGCCTGGTACACCATCAGCAGCGACAGCTCCTTGCGCAGGATGCCGAAGAGGATCGGCACGCCGAGCGCCGCCGGCAGCCCCAGCCACCACACCGTCACCGGCGTCAGCGCCGCGTTGATCCAGTCGTCGGCGCCGAAGTGCGCCAGCAGCGCCAGCACCACGCTGCCGGCGATCAGCAGCGGCGTGACGATGGTGAGGATGTCGCTCGTCCGCGCCCAGGTGTTGCGCAGCAGCGCCCGCCCCTGCGGCACGCGGTAGGGCGGAATCTCCAGCACCAGGCCGCGCCCGTCCCCGGCGTGGCGGCGGCCGAGCAGCTTGCCGAGCACCGCCACCGCCAGCATGGCCAGCGCGAAGACGACGAAGACACCGAGGCCGCCCAGGTACTTGCCGCCGAGCGCCAGCACGATGGCCGAGCGCGCCGAACAGGGCACGAAGGTGATCAGCAGCGAGGCCACCACGCGCTCGCGCCCGCGCGAGGTCGCCGCCGCCGCCGAGATCGCCGGCACGTTGCAGCCAAGTCCGATGAGGAAGGGCACCGCCACGCCGCCATGCAGGCCGACGGCGTGAAAGCCGCGGTCCACGACGAAGGCGACGCGGTGCATGATGCCGGACTCCTCCAGCGCCACCAGCAGCAGCACCAGCGGCAGCATGTAGGGCACGACGATGCCGACCAGCCCCACCAGGGCCTCGGCCACGGCACGGCCGATCACGCCCGCCGCGCTTTCCGGCTGCCACTGCCCGACCCACGCCGCCAGGCGCGCGGAAGTCAGTCCGTCCAGCACGGCGCTCACCTCGAACACCATGAACAGCACCAGGGCGAATACCGCCAGGCTGCCGATCAGGCCCCAGCGCGGATGCAGGAACAGCTCGTCCGCCCAGCGCCGCCAGCGCTCGGCCTCCTCCGGCGCGCCGGGCCGCGTCACCGCCTCGAAGAGCAGCGCCGCGCGGTGGTGGCGGTCGGCATGCAGCTCGTCGGAAAGCGGCCGCGGCAGGCTGCGCTGCGCCGCTTCGCGCGCCGCCGCCACTTCCGGCAGCAGCGCGGGAAAATGTTCCTCGAATTCGCGCAGGAACCAGTCGTCGTTCTCCGCCAGTTGCGTTAGCAGCAGCGGGCGCGGCACGCGGAAGGCCGCCTCGATCTCCGGCCGCGCCAGCAGTGCATTGAGCGGCTTCAGGCTCTCGCGGATGTGCCCGCTGCACAGCTGCGCCAGCGGGCACACCTTCCCGCGCGCCGCCGCCAGCGCCGCGGCGAAGAGTTCGGAGAGGCCGAGGCCCATGTGCGCCACCGTCGCCACCACCGGCACGCCGAGCCGCTCGGACAGCGCCCGGGCATTGACGTACAGTCCCTTCTCGCGCGCCTCGTCGCTCCGGTTCAGCGCGATCACCATCGGCCGGCCGAGCAGCGACAGCTCCAGGCTCAGCTCGAGGTCGCGCTCGAGGGTCGTGGCATCGACCACCTGGACCAGCACGTCCGGCGCACGGAAGGGCGCGCTCGGCTGCTGCGGCTCGTGGCGGGCGATCATCGGCCAGCGGTCGCCCCAGAGCAGGTACATCAGCAGCACCCGGTCGGCCTCGCGCAGCCGGTGCAGGGTCTCGAGCGGCGGCAGGTCGACGAGGGAGATTTCCTCCAGGCCGATGCCGACCAGGCACTCCTCGTAGGCGGATTCGCCGGCGAGGCGCGCATGGCGCGGCTCGGCGCTGGAGGCGGCCTGGAAGATGCTGCTCTTGCCCGACTGGCGGCGGCCGACCAGGGCCACGCGCGGACGGCGTTCGCCGCGCAGCAGCGGCGTATGCAGCGGGATGCGGCCGGCGCCGGGAGAGGTGTTCATTGCAGCGGTGGGCGCCGGGCATTGCGGGCGCAAAATGAGACCCAGGCCGGATTATCGCCCCATCGCGGGCCGCGCGCACGGCGCGCGCCTCCGGAAAGCTTTCCTTGCCCGCGCCATGGCGGTGCGCTATCGTGGGTTCCCGCGCCGGATTCCGCAAGGAGGCCCGCATGCCCTACAAGAACGACCTCTTCTGGCCCGAACTGCACCCGGGCCTCATGCCGCCGCATTTCAACGACTACGCCCAGCTCATCCTGGCCGAGGGCGATTCCTGGTTCGCCTGGGCCTATCTCGGCCTCGACGTCTCGCCCAGCATCCTCAACCGGCTGCAGTTCGTCCGCCGGACGGCCACGCTGAACTACGCCTACTCCGGCCACACCGTCGGCGACATGGCGGCGATGGCGATCAGCGCCGGCTTCCGCCAGGAGCTCGCCGCGCGGAAATTCGACGCCCTCCTGCTCTCCGGCGGCGGCAACGACCTCTTCGATGCCCTCGCCAAGGGCCACATCCTGAAGCCGGCCGACCCGGGCGCCAACCCGGCCGATACGGCGAGCTACATCGATGTCGCGGCGCTGGACAAGCTCAAGAACTACGTCATCCTCAACTACCAGCAGATCCTCGCCTGGCGCCTGTCTGCGGCCTCGCAGAACGCGACGACGCCCGTGCTGCTGCACACCTACGACTACCCCATGCCGCGCCCGGCGCCGGCCAAGGTGTTCGGCAAGCCGGCCGTGGGGCCCTGGCTGCATCCCGCGCTGGACGCGGTGAATGCGCCGGCCGCGCTGCGCTTCGACCTCATCCGGGAAATCGCTTCGGACATGCTCGACTGCATCCGCGCCTTCGACGACCCGGCGGCGGGCATTTTCGTGGTGGACACCTGCGGCAGCACCCTCGTCCCGGCGGCGCCCGGCAGCAGCGGCGACAATGCCGACTGGGTGAACGAGATCCACCCCAACGCGGCCGGCTACGTCAAGATCGCCGCGAAGTTCAACAAGCAACTCGCACAACTGGGAATCGACTGACCGGCGGCCGGCTCAGGCGCGCGCCGGCTCGCCGCGCGCGAGCCTGATCGCCAGCAGGAAGCTCAGGGCCACCACCGCCACGAAGCCGAGGCCGAAGGCGAGTTCCTTGCCGTCGGACCAGGCGCTGACCTCGGGCGAGGCATATTTCACCAGGCCGAAGCCCGCCACCAGCAGGGAAAGGCCGCCCACCGCCAGCCCCATCACGCGCGAGGCGATGCAGGCCACCCGGTCGGCGCGGCGGATCAGGCGCGCGATCCACAGGCCGTTCACGCCGTCCATCAGCATCATGCCGAGCATGAAGAGCAGGCCGAGCGTCAGGGAGTGCGCCACGCCGCCGAACTGCGCACCGGTGAGGGCGAACAGCGCCGCCTGGCTCAGGGTGTCGAAGGAGAAGGCGAAGACGGCGCCGACGCCTGCGATGAGCAGCGGGTGACCGGCGCGCTGCAGGCGGCCGAGGAAGCGGCCCTTCAGCCCAACCGGCTGCACCACCTCATCCGGCCGGGCGGCAAACACCGCGACCAGGTTCAGGACACCCAGCAGGGCCAGAAAGCCGATGGAAATCCAGGCGCCGACATCCTCCATCCACTCCGGCACGGCCCAGCGTTGCGCGAGCGTCCCCACCAGCAGCGCGATGGCGATGACGACGGCGCCGTGGCCGAGAGAGAAGAGAAAGCCGCAGCAGCGCGCCAGGCGCGGGTTGCCGCGGGCGTTGAAGCGCGTCAGGCCGTCGATGGTGGCGAGATGGTCGGCATCCAGGCCGTGTTTCATGCCCAGCACGAAGACCAGGAACATCAGCGCCAGCCAGTCGTTGGGAAGCGTGTCCATTTCGGGATTACGGCATCCGGTATGAAGAAATGACAGTTCTTCCTAACAGGATTCGTGCCAGCCGCAATTTGACTTTATCTTGTTGTTTCATAGATGCTTTTAAGCGATCGCGCGATGCCGGCCGATCGGCCGGTTTGCGCTTGCCGGAAAAAGCGGAAACCTCATGACCGTCCCGTTTCAGGCCGCCCGCCGCGCGGCCAGCATGCCCTCGCGCTCGATGAAGGCGATGATCTCGGCCAGCCCCTGGCCGGTCTTCATGTTGCTGAAGACAAAGGGGCGCTCGCCGCGCATCTTCTTCGCGTCGCGATCCATCACCTCGAGCGAGGCGCCGACCATCGGCGCGAGGTCGGTCTTGTTGATCACCAGCAGGTCGGACTTGGTGATGCCGGGGCCGCCCTTCCTCGGGATCTTGTCGCCGGCGGCGACGTCGATGACGTAGAGCGTGAGGTCGGAGAGCTCCGGGCTGAAGGTCGCCGCCAGGTTGTCGCCGCCGCTCTCGATGAGCACCAGCTCGAGGCCGGGGAAGCGCGCCTGCAGCCGCGCCACCGCCTCGAGGTTGATCGAGGCGTCCTCGCGGATGGCGGTGTGCGGGCAGCCGCCGGTCTCGACGCCGAGGATGCGCTCGGGCGCCAGCGCCTCGTTGCGCACGAGGAACTGCGCGTCCTCCTCGGTGTAGATGTCGTTGGTGACGGCGGCGAGGTCGTACCGGTCGCGCAGCGCCTTGCACAGGGCCAGGGTCAGCGCCGTCTTGCCGGAGCCGACCGGGCCGCCGATGCCTACACGGAGTGCCTGCTGGGTCTTCATGTCGTCCTCAGGAACGGAAGAGTCTCGAATACTGCGTCTCGTGGCGGCAGCTGGCCAGCGCGAAGCCGGGTGCGAGGTTGCTCCACGCCTCGGGCTGCATCGCCAGCGCGCGCTGCGCGATGGCCGGCAGGCGCGCGCCCAGCGCGAGCAGGATGCGCTGGCCGGCGCTCTGGCCGAGCGGCACCGCCTTCAGCGCCGCCATCGTCTGGTTCTCGGCCCAGGCCCACAGCCAGGCGGCGGTCGCCGCCTCGGTTTCGATTTCCCACGCTGCTGCAGCCGCGCTCCAGGCGGCGGGCAGGCTCGCCTCGCCGAGCGCCTCGAGTGCAGCCAACCGGTCCGCAGGAAAGTCGCCCAGTTCGCGCAGCAGGCGCGTAGCCGAATAGCCCATCTGCAGGGTCTCGGCGCGCAGCTCGGCGCTCTCGCGGCTGGCGAGATACAGTTCATTCAGTTCCCGCACGGCATCGAAGTCGTCGCGACGCCAGGCTTCGATCAGGCGCGCCAGAAGCGGCGCCTCGAAGCGGCCGAGGTTGTGTTCGAGCAGGTCGCCGATCCACGCCAGCGCCGTCGCCTCGTCGCGCACCGTGCCCGCCTCGATGGCCCATTCCAGCCCCTGCGAATAGCTGAAGGCGCCCACCGGCAGGGCCGGGCTGGCGAGTTGCAGCAGTCTGACGAGGGCGAGGCTCATCGCTGCATGAAATGGTCGTGGATGCGCGAACCACGTCCTTCGCCATCCGCGCTGTGGCCGTGCCCCGCATACGCCCCGCTCTCCGGCTCGAAGGGCGCCTCGATGTCCTTCACCGGCAGGCCGAGGCCGCGCACCATTTCGGCCAGCACGGCATCGCGCGCGAAGCGCAGGCGGCCCGGGCCGATCTCGACGGCGACGTGGCGGTTGCCGAGGTGGTAGGCCGCGCGCAGGAGCAGCAGCGGGTCACCGCTCACCGCCTCGCACAGGGCTTCGGCCGCCGCGACCACCTCGACGACGCGGCCGTCGTTCGAAGCGAGCCGGTCGCCGCCGCGCAGCACCGTGCCGCGCGCGAGGAACAGGCCGCACTCCTCGCCGCCGGCCAGCTGCGTGCGCAGCCGGCTCTTGCAGCGCGCCTCGAAGGGCAGCACCAGCTTTTCGGTGGCCTGCGCCCCGGCGGCGGCACATTTCTCGATTACGATCATGCCAGTTGCTCCATGACGCTACGCGCCGCCCGCGACGGATGCCCCCCCCGGGTCACTTGGAATCTGCACATGCCAAGGGTGGCGGGCGGCCAACGCCGCTCATGTCCTCCGGGCCGGGCTGCGCCCGGCCCTCCTCCTTTACTTCGCCGCGTTGGCCGCCCGCCACCCTTGGCTGGAGACGTTGGTGCCGTACGGCGGCCCAAAACCCGCAGCATCTCCCGATCGGGCCGGCGTGGTGCCCTGCGGAGCGAAGTAAAGGCGGAGGCGGCGGCCGAAGGCCGGTGCCGGGGGACATGAGCGGAGCAGGGCACCACGCCGGCTCGATCGCACACCAACCGAAAGACAACTGGAGGTTTCATCCTAGAACAGGAAGTAGCGCTGCGCCATCGGCAGCACGCTGGCCGGCTCGCAGGTGAGCAGCTCGCCGTCGGCGCGCACCGCGTAGGTTTCCGGGTCCACCTCGATCTTCGGCAGCGCGGCGTTGTGCACCATGTCGCGCTTGCCGATATTGCGGCAGCCCTTCACCGCCTCCAGCGGCTTCTTCAGGCCGAGGCGCGAGACGTGCTCCAGCGAGGCCTGCGAGACGAAAGTGAGCGAGGTGGCGAGCGCGCCGCCGAAGCTGCCGAACATCGGGCGGTAGTGCACCGGCTGAGGCGTCGGGATCGAGGCGTTGGGATCGCCCATCGCCGCCGCGGCGATCATGCCGCCCTTGAGGATGAGCGAGGGCTTGACGCCGAAGAAGGCCGGCCGCCACAACACCAGGTCGGCCAGCTTGCCCGCCTCGACCGAGCCGACGACGTGGGAGATGCCGTGGGCGACGGCCGGGTTGATCGTGTACTTGGCGATGTAGCGCTTCACCCTGAAATTGTCGTGGCGCGCCGAGTCGGGCTTGAGCGCGCCGCGCTGCACCTTCATCTTGTGCGCCGTCTGCCAGGTGCGCAGGATCACCTCGCCGACGCGCCCCATGGCCTGCGAGTCGGAGGAGAGCATGCTGAAGGCGCCGAGGTCGTGCAGGATGTCCTCGGCGGCGATGGTCTCGCGGCGGATGCGCGACTCGGCGAAGGCGACGTCCTCGGCGATGGCCGGGTCGAGGTGGTGGCACACCATCAGCATGTCGAGGTGCTCGTCGATGGTGTTCACCGTGTACGGCCGCGTCGGGTTGGTCGACGAGGGCAGCACGTTCGGCTCGCCGCAGGCGCGGATGATGTCCGGCGCGTGGCCGCCGCCGGCGCCCTCGGTGTGGTAGGTGTGGATGGTGCGGCCCTTGAAGGCGGCCAGCGTCGCCTCGACGAAGCCGGATTCGTTGAGCGTGTCGGTGTGGATCGCCACCTGCACGTCGTGCGTGTCGGCCACCGACAGACAATTATCGATGGCCGCCGGCGTGGTGCCCCAGTCCTCGTGCAGCTTGAGCCCGATGGCGCCGGCGCGCACCTGCTCGGCGAGCGGCTCGGGCAGGCTGGCGTTGCCCTTGCCGAGGAAGCCGAGGTTCATCGGGAAGGCGTCGGCCGCGTGCAGCATCGACTGGATGTGCCAGGGCCCCGGCGTGCAGGTGGTGGCGTAGGTGCCGGTGGCCGGCCCGGTGCCGCCGCCGATCATCGTCGTGACGCCCGACATCAGCGCCTCCTCGATCTGCTGCGGGCAGATGAAATGGATGTGGGTGTCGATGCCGCCGGCGGTAACGATCATGCCCTCGCCGGCGATGATCTCGGTGCCGGCGCCGATGGGAATCGTCACACCGTGCTGGATGTCCGGGTTGCCGGCCTTGCCGATGGCGGAAATGCGCCCGGCCTTGATGCCGATGTCGGCCTTGACGATGCCCCAGTGGTCGACGATGAGGGCATTGGTGACGACGGTGTCGGCCACCTCGGCGGCGACGCGCTGGCCCTGCCCCATGCCGTCGCGGATCACCTTGCCGCCGCCGAACTTCACTTCCTCGCCGTAGATGGTGAAGTCCTTCTCCACCTCGATCCACAGCTCGGTGTCGGCCAGGCGCACGCGGTCGCCCACGGTCGGGCCGAACATTTCTGAGTAGGCTTGGCGGGAGATCTTGGTGCTCATTTCAGTTTTCCCATCACTTTGCCCTGGAAGCCATACACCTTGCGCGCGCCGCGCAGCGGGATCAGCTGCACGGTGCGCTTCTGCCCCGGCTCGAAGCGCACGGCGGTGCCGGCGGGGATGTCGAGTCGATAGCCGCGCGCCCGCTCGCGCTCGAAGGTGAGCGCGGCGTTGGTCTCGAAGAAGTGGTAGTGCGAGCCGACCTGGATCGGCCGGTCGCCGGTGTTGGCGACGACGAGCTTGACGGCACGCTGGCCGGAGTTGAGTTCGATCTCGCCGGCCTCGATCTTCATTTCACCTGGGATCATGATCGGCCCTTTATACGATGGGGTTG
>Ga0233425_10004867_pt1 | contig 21933 bp, 16 predicted proteins | sample Watercolumn_Towu_2_FD_181712 | JGI IMG/M metagenome (GOLD analysis project Ga0233425, IMG submission 181712) | Freshwater microbial communities from Lake Towuti, South Sulawesi, Indonesia - Watercolumn_Towuti2014_140_MG | ecosystem: Environmental > Aquatic > Freshwater > Lake | place...
TGAGATGCATTCCAATCAACTTCGTAAGTACCGGATTGGAGTGCTGAGTTAACAAGTACCGCTACTTCCCTTCCGAGCGCATCGTAAATTTTGATAGTGACCATCATCCCCCCTACCCCCCTTCGAAGGGGGATATCCGGTATATCGAATTTAATTTTTGTTGTCGGGTTAAAGGGATTGGGATAGTTTTGCTCGAGGGAAAAATGCCCAGAAATATTGTTTTTTTCAATATTAATTCCAACAGGAGTTATTCCACTGTTTGTAGTTTTAAGTATGATTCCGTTTTCACCAACAGCCCAACCTGTATTCACATTTAACATATATAAAGCATTTATTATACCTGAACCGTTTGTTTGCAATTCCCAGTTAGCACCTCCATTAGTTGACCTGAATATTTTTTTATTAGGGATTTGATCTTGTCCTATTGACCAGCCGGTATTTGCATCAATAAACTGGATATCAAAGAATGATTCGGTTTGACTTGTTTGAAAACTGCTCCAGTTATCACCACCGTTCGTTGTTTTTAAAACAGTTGCATAATTTCCATCGTCACCCGCCACCCAACCGATAGAAGAAGACAAAAAATTAACAGCTCTATGTACTGTATAAATTCCACCTGAATATTGTGTGTTCCAGTTATTTCCTCCATCTGTAGTTTTTTTAATATTACCACCAACAATCCAACCGACTGCTCCCGATATAAAAAATCCATCGTTATAAGTACTCAAAATAATAGAAGTCCAATTTAAACCACTATTCGTGGTTTTTAATTGTACAGCTCCTCTGCTTATTACCCAACCGTTCAATGACGACACAAACTGAACAGTTCGATGAGACGAACCAGTATTACTCTGAACAACCCAATTAGTTCCTCCGTCTTCAGTTTTCAGTATTTTTCCATCATCAGCAGCAATCCAGCCGGAGGTAGAAGAAATAAAAAAAACCGAATAAACGGGACTTGTACCAATACTTTTTATTATCCAGTTTATTCCTCCATTAGTTGTCTTTAAAACTTTTCCACTATCATTCGAACTATTACCACCTGTTATCCAGCCAATTTGATCTGAAATAAAAAAGACAGAACGCAGAGTACTATTTGTGTTGCTGTTTTGAGAAATCCACCCTGACTGTGCAAAAGAATTTCCATAAATCTCAATAATTAATATTACTGCAATTATTGTAAAATTTAAAGTTTTCATTTTTGTTACCCTTAATTTTATTTGTGTAATTTTTTAAAGAACTTTTCTTAAGCACTAATAAATAAATTTATCCATGTTTTACGGATATATCTATCCCTATATCTCAATATATGAAAATTAATTTGAATTTCCAATTGGCAAATTTTAAAGGAATGATTATAAAGGATTGATTAATGAGGAATGATTAATGAACAATGATTAATCAACAAGAAGTCCTTCCCTCCACACTGCAATCAGACCCTGACTGTCAAAATATTCCGGATGTAATGATCACAATTTCATTTATTATATTATTATTTATTCATTCCAAGATACATACCGCCAAAGTAAGGTATTAGCCAGATGAGCCAGACGAAAATGCTGTAGCGGTGGAATTTTTTTCTAACATTTTCATTTCCTTTTTTAATTACTACCGAAGCCCAGACAGCGTGAATTAGCATTAGCCAGAGAGCAATTTGTCCTGTTAAGGTATGTGGTTCGAGAATATTGAAAGGTGCGGTTGCTATGATATGCATTGCGGTTGTTCCTGCAACGTCAAAAGTGAATCCAAGCCAGAAACATATAACATGCCAAAGTTTAAGATATTTTGCAATCCTCTCTGACCATATTCCAAGTGAATAGAAAATCAGAGCGAGAGTGATAAGAGTTGCGGATATGATTACGGGATTTTTCATAAAAATAATCCGTAAAATGGATAAAAAAAATAAATATTAAAATGATTAATCGAAATTATCAATTAATTTTACTTTTAAAAAATGAACAGCATTTGCCATTCAAAAAAGCTCGTTTTTTATTGAAAAAAAGAAATTAATTCAATTAAATATTATCAATTCTATCTTTTTAACAACTTAAAAGCGTGAGTCCAGCTGTTTTGTCTGAAGCCCGGAATACATCACAGCATACAGAGAGGTTCTATTGCACGTGCGGCTTCAGCATTTCCCATATCTTCTGTTTCCCATCCGAATTTATCAAGAATTTCCTTTACCTGAGATTTTGCTGATTCATTATTTCCCGCAATAAACATTGATGGTTTTATTCCCCCAAAATCGGGATTCACCATATTAGAGAAACCAACTGAACTAAAAGCTTTTACAAAGTTAACTGCCGGAAATTTTCCCTGCAGGTTCTCCAATAATGACCCATTCTGGTTAGTGAAGAAATTCAGTACGCCATTTACCGGAGGTAAATCCGAAATTGGATTTGTAGCATCAATAACCGTTTTACCATTAAGATTTTCTGCACCGCATAAATTTACAGCCGATTCAGCAATCGAGCCTTTAACAGCAAGTACTATAATTTCACCAAATCTTGCAGCATCTTCAAATGACCCGACCTGTGCACCATTCCCGTTATTTGTTTTCCATTCATTTAATTTATCAGGATTCCGAGTTCCAAGTATAACTTCATATCCATACTTCAAAAATCCTGTTCCGAGTGTTTGAGCCACTACACCGGAACCAATAATTCCAATTTTCATAATTTATATAAATTTTAATTTGACAGTATGATATATAACAGTATTTTGAGGAAAAAAATTTAAATAATAAAAGAATTGAAAATACTCTTTTTGAAAAACTGACATATTATCTCTTTCGGATGAAGTTTTTTAAATTTTTATTTGTAATTAATAATTATATATAAAACTAAAAATTAAATTCATATCCGATTTTAAAATAACGTCTTACGTATTGGAGTTTCTTTCCTTCGAGATTCATCACCAGATAAATATTACTGCCCGCAAAAAATTCATACTGCAGCATTGTATTCAACAGAGCATTTTGGGAGTATGTGTCTTTTCTGAAAAATGAACGAAGGTAAAATTGTTTAAGTATTCTGAAATCCATTCTTGCATTTATGATTGTTCTTTTAATATCATACATATCATAAAAATTCACCGAACCATTAAGTGCAATTTTATCCCCAAGAATAATATTACCACCGAAATAAGGATTTTTAATATATGTTGTGTAATACGGACCAAACATATAACCTGCAAAAAAGGCATTATTACCGGTTAAATACCTGAGACTAAATTCGTTAATATAATTATTTCTTTTCGTAATATTTCCAAACTCATCAAAATCATTTGGTTGGTTGTATTCGGTATATCCATTAAAACTCAGTGTACCTGTGATTTTAGTATAAAAATTCATATAGATACTTTCCTGCATTTTGAAATTATCATTTAAAGCTCTTGAACGGTAATACCCGGTATTAATACTAATTCCCGAAAAAAGAGGTCTTTCAATAATCCAGGCATATCCACCGGTTGCAGAAATTTCATCATAATTATTTACTAAACCTACATTAGGATTAAATGAAGTGGTTGCTTTAAATTTATCATCAACTTTATTATAAGAAAAGCTTCCGTAAGGTCCGCTATTATTATTATTCTGATAAGCTGCAACTAATTTATATGCGTTACCGTTAAAGTTTGTTGCATACTGTCCTGCAAATCTTAACGGATTAGATGGAAAGTAATAAAGACCGTCAAAACTTAAAATATTTTCCTTGTAATTATCAGCCTTTTTATTTGAATGAAGAAAAAATCCGCCGAAATTAAAATTATTTCCGTAAAAAACCGGTCGTGTCGTAAAGAACTGTCTTGTATTTCCGCTTGACTCAGGGTCATCCTCGACAAAGATTGCACCTGCCTTAAACTTACTGCTTCTATAAGTGTAATTAAATCCGTAATTGATATTTTCAATTGCCCTTGTATAGAATAAATTTATCTGCGAGCGGTAAATGTCGAGGTCTTTACTGAAAAAAAGTCTCTTCTCCTCAAGATAAATAGGTCTGTTATAAAATGAAAATGAATATGGGTCTGCTTCGAGCGTTGATTCATCAGTATTATATGTTGCTTTCAGTTTATGCTTATCGAGAGAAAGTGAAAGCTCGCCTCCCCCGTTCGCTTTATAAGTGGAGTCATTAAATTTGTTAGACATAAGAAACGGGGTTGCATTAATGTTAATATTGAGTCGTTCATCAAACGGCGTAATATTCATTTTATATGTTTTTTTTAGACTCATCAATTCGTTGTTAGGAACTATAGAGTAGAAATAATATGTACCATCGGGTCTGTAAGCAAATAATGTGAAATTTATTCCGATTTGTTCTGTATTTTTATTTTGAATTTTATCAACCGGAATTTTCACTTCCGTTTCGATATATCCCGGTTCCGTTGCAGTTGCCTCTCTATATATTGTAGATTTGTTTTCCCAAATCCAGTCCCACTCCTGAGAAACATTTTTCTGATTATAAATCAGCATATCACGCTGATTCCCGATAAAATTGAATGCGAAAAAATATCCGTTCTGGTTTTTATTTTCGAGGTCAAGAAAGATAAAAAATTCATTCTCTTCATCAGAACTTCTGTCCCTAACAAGAGACTGAGAAATAACTTTTTCCTTTGGAAAAAATTTAAATGCAAAGTATAAAGCATCTTTTGATTGCTTCACATAAACAATTGTGCTGTCATAATCTTTTTTATCGGATTTTGGCAGAAAAATATAAAAATCTGTAAATACCTTTGCATTTTTCCATTCAGACGGATTTATTTTCCCGTCAATAACCGGTAACGAATTATTCTGATAATACTCCTGCAGGTATAAATTAGTAACATTAAATGAAAATAAATTCGCATAAAGAAAAAAAGTAAATATTTTCATTATCTTTTTTCCTTTTATCTACGTAAAACACTCTCAAATGTTTCATTTTTCTTTAATCAAAAAAATTATAATAAAGTAATGGATATAATCAGGTTATTTATAGTAATTATTTGGAGACTTCTGATTAACTTTGATTTTATTAAAAACAAAATATAAATAAATTAGTTTTTTTCTGGATTCCCTGCCTGCGGCAGGCAGGCAGCTTTCGCTGGAATGACAAATTTTTGTTTTATTATTATTCAGATGTCTCTATTTAGAAAGAGGTTTTTTTATCAGTTGTTTTTCAAGATTCCTGTTTACTCTGAATTTAATAATTTTTTTTACAAGGTTTACGGGAACAGGTTTATTGTGAGGAAACCTGATAGTTCCGGCAGAAGTTTCATAATTAATCAATTCATTCGCAAAAACTTTTCTAAATGTTGAATCGGCAGGATAGAAACCGATGTGATTTGTATGAGTCATAAAGTAACAAAGCAATCCGTAATATTTGTAAGCAGGCATATTGTAACTGATTACTTCTTCCGCTTCAGGGGCGGTTTGTTTTATTATACTTCTTAATTTCTCTAACTTTGATTTTACAGGTTGGTGAATTGTTTTCAAATACTCATCGACAGATTTAAATTTTTTTGAATTCATATCTGATTTTTTTTTATTTATAAGATAAAAAGTAATAAATAAAAAATGAAGATAAATAATATTGTAAGGATTTTGTTCCCCTTTGTGGATTCGAACCACAACCGTAACTTTCAGAGAGTTATGTGCTAGCCGTTACACTAAAGGGGAGCAAACTCAATTTTCAATGTTCAATTTACAATGTACAATATTAAAATTGTAGTCAGAATATACGTTTTCTTTTAAAATAATAAAATAAAAAGCAGAGTTTTCAAAACTTTGAAACTCTGCTTAAAATCAATAAAACTTGAAAGTTATTTAAAAAAAATATTTACTACCAGTCGAATTCTTTGATAATTGTTTGCTGTCCTGCAGAAGACATAGAGCCACTAAAAGTCGAGACACTTCCTTTAATTAAAACACGTGCATTAAAGTTTTTTGCTGAATTGCCATTATAATATTTTGCAGTTACTTTATAATGTCCGGAAGGCATTGTGTTTCTTTTATTATAAATGTTTTCTACTGCATTTCCAAGCGAGTACTGCCAGTCCCTGTCGAGTACAATTGTACTATCTCCATATACTTTTGAACCATAATACACCACCAGATTATTTGGTCCATTCAACCAGAGGTCTAAATCACAGGCATCGGAAGATGTGCTGTTTATCCATGTCAATGTTGCCTGAAATTGTCCGGTTCCATACGGAACTGTTGGATGGGGCCAATTTGCCGGTCTTCCCAGAACCCAGGTACCTGTACATCCTGTAATTGAAGGAATTCCACTTGTGCAATCAACAATAGTCCAATCGTGTGCGTTTTGAATATAGTACCAGCTATTTGTTGTCCACGTAAGCGGCCAGTCAATAGTTACAGGAATCGGACAACTCCATGTATAAGTTGCACCACCGGGTATAGTGTAGCTCAACCATAATTCATAATATCCCTGTGCGGTAATACCATAAACGGGACCGTATAATGGATTCCCTATAATATCCGGAGGAGGAACCCAAACTATACCAGCCGGAGTGCCGTTAGTATACCAACCAGACTGGGATGGATATTTCAGTACAGCACTTTTAACCGTAACAGACCAATATACATTAGCAGGGCCTATCGGAGGAATTAATTCGACACCTCCGTTATCAGTTTCAGCTTTATCTGAAAATCTAGTGAGTGCAAAATATCCAAGTGTCAATAAATCCACTCCAATTTTTTTATTTACAGTATCAACAGAACCATTAGGAACCCTATACCAGTTATTATTCGTAGTCGAATACACCATAACAACAAGTTTTTGAGGACCCGGTTCACTTGAAGCAGGAAAATTAACCTTAATAGGTAAATTAAAATTAAAACCATCAGGACCTAATTTGACATATTTTCCAACTAATGTATATCCACTCGGTAAAGGTGAATAACCAGATTGCAGAATAGTTGAAGTTTCGACTGAAAATGTAACATAACCCGGTTGATTAGAAACAGAATCTCTCGGAACAGCTTCCTTTTTAACGTATAAGGTAACGTTATCATAAGTAAATACCCCGTTATCTGCAGAAGAAAAAGTTACTGAATTTGTACCTGTCACCGGAGGGACTACCGGATTGTTATCTTTATTACAATTAGCTGAAATCAGAATAATAAATAAGCAAATGTAAATTGAAAATTTTATTAAAATATTTTTCATATTTATAATATTAAATTTACAAAAATTATTTTTATAAAATAAAAAAATAAGACAATACAAGCAACCGAAAATATCTTTAATAGGACTTATCAGTTTTATTTAAATTTTCGGACAGCTGTTTTATTATTATCCTTTGTAAATAAAAAAGCCCGGGATATATCAACCGGGCTTGTTATTTGAAATATTCTGATAATTTATTTTTTAACCAGTTCAACTCTTCTGTTTTTGTATCTTCCCTCCTCTGTCCTGTTATCGGCAACTGGTTTATCCTGTCCCCAGCCTTTGGATGAAAGCCTTTCGGCACTTATTCCTTTGGAAATAAGGTAATTGCATACAGCTTTTGCCCTGTTTTCAGATAGTGTTTGATTTCCGGGCTGAGTTCCAGTATTATCCGTATGACCTTCAACGCTTAATTTTAAATCAGGATTATCAGTTAATAATTTTACAACCTGATTTAAATTCGGTTCAAATTCCGGTTTAATATCATATTTCCCGGATTCAAAATTAATGTAAAGAGCATAAAAGCCACTATTATTAAGTGCCAGAAGCATATCATTCACGGAAACAGTTTGCTTCATTGCTTCTGTTTCGATTATCTGAAATAATACATTTCCGTCAGTACATCCCTCTGCTCCTACCCAAATTTCTTTATCCCCTTTTTTGAATTTGAATGTCCATGTGTTTAAATCATCTTCACGGGAATAAAGTGCTTCTGCACCTGCTGTAGTGAATGCGTTTTTATAATTTCTATATATCTGGACTGCTGATACGGGTGTAGAACCGTTATCTTTCTGCAAATAATGTACAAAAAAATATTTACCTTCTACAGTTTTATAAACCGGACCTGTCGCATCATCATATCCAGCCAGATACTGATGTGATTCAAATTCCTTAGACCCGCAATTATATATATAAAAATCGGGCATTCGGGTAAATAAAGGATAGTCTTTGCATCCCTCCATATCATCCTGTGCAATAACAGGAAGTAACATTAATGTAAAATATATTGCTGCAAAAAGAAAAATCTTTTTCATTGAAGTATATTTAAATTAATAAAATTTTTTGAAAATAAAAAAATCAATCGAGACAAGCAAACCGAAAAAATTCTCTAACAGAATTAATAAATCTTATTTATTAATTATAGAAAAATATTAATTAATACCGTTAAAACCCTTTTCAGACATAACTTCCATTACTTTTTCATACACTTCATCGATTGTTATTCTATCCATGCAAAAAGGAATTTTACATCCGAATTCGTGCCCCATATGCAGGCAGGGACTGCAAAAAGCGTCGCTTTTAACCACAATTGCATTTTTGTTGTAAGCTCCCCAGAGTACAGGATATTTGTGCGGTGCCAGTGCTACACCCGAAGAACAACAAATGGAGGAACTAATTGGGATACTGTTCCAAATCCATACAATTCAACTCTATACAGACTACACTTCATAAATTCGAATACAGGAATTATTATTGGCGGCAGCTGTTTTATTGCAAAAACAATTAACAGAGGTTCAAGCTGCTCAATTGCGAATATTTCAACAGTTACATTAAACGGAGTATATATGAGACATCCGGATTCAGTATGGACATGCGGACCGGGAGGTGCAATTCTTAAATATACAGCAGGACTTGTAGGAGTAACCTGGCAGCATCAGATTCCATTGGATTACGAGTTAATGCAAAATTATCCAAATCCTTTTAATCCTGAGACCATTATTAAATTTGCCATTCCGAAAACCGGGAGTATTACATTAAAAATCTACGATATTACGGGTAAAGAAGTAGAAACAATACTGAATAATATGCCATTCAATGCCGGTACTATGCATTATAATTTTAACGGAAAAAATTTGTCATCAGGAATTTATTTTTATACTTTGATAGTGGACAATAGAGTGATTGGTTCAAGGAAAATGGTATTGGTGGAATAATTACATAAGCTGTTATTTAATTATTATCATTTTTTTAATTTCGGAGCCGTTTAAAGAAATTAATTTATAATAATAAATTCCACTTGGAAGTTCGGTGACATCATATATAAATGAATGTTTTCCGGATTTTAAGAATTTATTTAAAGGTTCTGAAATTTCTTTCCCAAGTATATTGAAAATTTTTAATGTAACATTTCCATCTTTCTGAATATAAAATGAAATTTTTGTTTTAGAATTGAATGGATTTGGAATGTTTTGACAGAGAGAATATTTTACCGTCAATTGGTTTGAACCAATTCCAAGAGTATTGATATAAACAGGCTGAGTCCATGCTCTTAGGGAACCGTTACCGCTTGCATATATTCTTATATATTTTTCAGAACCATTAAATGTATATGAACCAATGTTACTATTGACTGTTTTGTAAACTGTTCCGTCTTTTCCGATGAATTTTAGAGATGTACAATTTGTACCGAATTTGATGTATATTGAGGTTGAATTATAATTAATTGAATCAATTAATATCCCGCTCGTAGAATAAAAATTTCCGTTTTTAATTGAATTTAAAATACTGTCTCTTTGTAATGCTCCAGTTTTTACCATAATCCATCTTGTACCGCAAGCGGACGCAGAGTGAGAATCATCGGCTGCCATTGTTAAAAATTTTCTATTTCCTCCGGTCAGTAAACTATCCCATAAACCCATTACTTCACTATTTAAATTGTATATCTCAAAATGCGAAATATTTTTAAGAGCCATCACCATATCGTAAGTATACCAGCTATCAACCCATCTCGGATGATTTAAAATGCAAATTGCATTCTGAGCATTAACTGAATCAATTGCTCTTTGGGGAGAGTATCCTGAAGGATTTACTAATCTCGACAACCTATAACCATTAAAATGTGTACCTGTCATTGTAATTTCCTCACCATTAATAAGAAGAAATCCTGGAATATTCAAACCCTCACCATTTGTAAGAAAATTATGGTCGGTTATTATAAGAAAATCAAAACCCAGAAACTTATAATATTTTGCAACAGAGTCAGGTGTTGCCCAGCCGTCGGAGTTTAAAGTATGGCAATGAGTATTCCCTTTGTAATAACGCATTTGAGGATATGTTATACCCAATAAAATAAAAACAAAAAAGAAAACAAAAAGGAATTTAATTTTTTTATTTTCCGTAAACATAAAAATCAAAAAAAGACATATTAAAAAATATATATTTTAATTACCAATTTTGAGTTCAAATATATTATCCAAATTATCCGGGTTTATAAAAACCGTCTGCAGTTAAAACCCCGATTACCTTTTCATACACTTCATCGATTGTTATTCTATCCATGCAAAAAGGAATTTTACATCCGAATTCGTGCCCCATATGCAGGCAGGGACTGCAAAAAGCGTCGCTTTTAACCACAATTGCATTTTTGTCGTATGCACCCCAGAGTACAGGATTATTCGGACCGTGAAGCCCGATTGTTTTTGTCTTGATACTTGCGGCAAGATGAAGAATACCTGTGTTTCCGCATATCATCAGATTTGATTTCTTAATTATGGCAAGGTCCCTGTCCATATCATATGTTCCTGAAATATTTATTGCATTATCTCCGATATTTTTACAAATGTTATTACATCTTTCAATATCATCTTTTAACCCTGTAAGTAAAAATACAACCTTCCCTTTCAATAAATTTATTTTTTTACCAAGCCCGATGTAATTTTCATCTTTCCATTCTCTTGCATATCCGTTCGTTCCGCTCCCTGGCTGCATACATATAACAAACTTTCCGTGAAGATTATTTTCCTTCCAGAATTGTTCTGCAAAATTCAATGCATCCTTATTTAAGTTAAATTCCAATTCTTTAACTGCTTCGACAGCATTAATACCGATTAATTCCGCCAGTGCAAGAAAATTTTCCACTTCGTGTCTCTTGTTAGTGTGTTGGGTATAAGCGTTATAATAAGAATGTCTATGCTGCTTTTCGAATTTAAAACCAATTGAATATTTTTTTCGGAACAGTATTGTTAGAATTGCACTTATTCTTGGCCATTGTTCTGCATCTATAATAATGTCATATACATTTTTTCTCATACTTCTAAGGAATTTCAGAAAACCAAACGGTTTGGCAATTGAGCTATAGATATTGTAGTTAATAATTTCGTCAATATATTTTACACGTTTTACCATCCCATAATTTATTTGTGTACATAGAAAGGTTATTTTTGCATCAGGGTATTTATATTTCAACGACCTGAGCATTGGAATCATTAGAATAATATCCCCTATTGCTGCGAATTTTATTATAAGAATATTTTTAATTTTATTCGGGGGATATACTTTTTTTCTTTTCAGGAAAAAAGCAAGGACTGAAAGGATAGGAATTCCGAAAAACCTGTCAAAGAATCTATAGATTGATTTTCTTTGCATTACATATTTTTTTACACAAATTCATAAAGCAAAATAAAAGTATTAGGTAATCTTAACAATACAAAATCAGAAGATTGAATCAATCAGATAAATTCATTTTACTATATTTGGAAGTGACAACAGCTTCTTTTCAGCGAGATAAGCTGCAACTGTGAGATTTGAAAACGAATAAATCTGCATGCTGTCTTTTAGTCCCTCGTATTCATTTGTATAATCCTTAATATCATTTAATCTATAATTATATAGTTTCCCTACTTCTTCAGTATTAAAAAGACAGTAAAATTTATCAGAGATACAACCTATTTTAGTATCAGAGGTGAAGTAAGCGAATTTTCTTTTTTCTTTACGCAAATCAACACCTAGTGTATTATTTACGTACGGAATTTTAAGGTAACCCATCAGTGTTGGAAATAAATCAATCTGAAGTCCGGGAGCTGAAAATACCGAAGGTTCAACAAGAGCTGGTGAATAAAAAATTAACGGAGAATGAAAATATGCTAAAGGCAGTTCATATGTCTGCTCGAAATTCTGTCCGTGGTCAGCGATAAATACGAAGACAGTGTTTTGAAACCAACTCTGCTTTGAAGCGATTCTGAAAAACTCTGACAACGCCCAGTCGGCATACTCGAATCTTTCGTCATAATCAATAAATTCATCTGAACGTTTTTTATCTTTATATGCGGGGTGATTAACTGCTTCATGTGTTGAAACGGTAAGAATTACCGATAAAAACGGTTTTCCTTTTTCTGAAAGTCCATTCATTTTCGGAAGTGCAAATTCATACATCACATTATCGTGCACTCCCCACTCTGTTCTTTCTGCATCAGGCGGATAAATTTCCTGACCGAAAACTTCATCAAAATCATTATTTTTCAAAAAGCTGTTCATATTATCAAAATGTTTATCTCCCGAACAGAAGAATACGGTATTATATCCATTTAATTTCAGAACATTTGAAATCCCGGAATGTTTTTGTGCGGCAATTACAGGAGAAACAAAAGACTTCTGTGTGAATGCAGTCGGGATTGATGTAAGAGTGGAATAAACACCATTAAATGTATGCATTCCGGCTGTATATACATTATCAAAAATAGCAGAATAATTCATCAGACTATCAAGAAACGGCATAACGTTATTCTTATAACCGAATTTTTTGAATTTAAAGGTACTGAGACTTTCGACAATAAAAAGCACAACATTCGGATAAGAAGAAGTTTCGGTGAAACTAATTTTTCTTGCAACAGGTGATAAATTTGTATCACCGACTCCAAGATATGACCTTACATTTTTTAATGCAATTGTGTCTTCAATTAACTTTTTATTTTCACGCAGTGCACTTGAGATAAAACAATAAACCGGATTAAGACCAAGTTGATTCGGGAAAGAATAATCACGAGTAAATGCATCATCAACCCTGAGAGGATATGTTTTGAGACTAATTTCTCCCCTGATACCTATAAATAAAATCATCAAAATAAGAAAAAAATACAGTATTTTAGTATAATATTTTTTATTGTAACGGGAAGTCTTATTAAACAATAATTTTTTATAAATATTTCTAATTAACATACAGAAAAAAAACGAGATAATAAAAAATACTGCGATAAATGGATAAAAATCAGACCGTGAAAAAAATATTTTAATCATCAATCCAAAATTATCAATCCAACTAAATATTCCTATAGTAAGACGGGAATTATAATAACCAAAAAATGGAATATCTGCAGAATAAAGGGCTATGGCAGCCACGTATAAAATATAAATCAACACAATTACAAGAATATTTACAAACCGCTGAACTTTAGGAATAAAATCCGATAGTGAAAGTAAAATAAATGGCACTAAAAGCAAATATGCATTTACAGATGCATCAAATAATAATCCCCTGTCAAAAAAAGAATACAGGAAATTCGATGCAGGGATATTTACACTCTGTTCACGAAAAACAATAAGCATTAATATTCTGAAGACAGAAAATAATATCATACCGGACAAAAAAACAAAGGACAGGAAAATAATATGAGGTGGAAGTGATATTTTTTTATTTACGTGTTCTTGCAATAAAAAAAAATTAATTTTTTATTAAATAATTATTAATTTAATGTTTCATTTTAAACAAGAATAAATATACTATTTTGAAATTAAAATCTAAAATTATGGTATATTAATATAAGTATCCAGTATTAAGGATTCAGTATCAAGGAAAATGGATTCAGATTAGATATTACTTAGAGACTTCTGAATAACGATGATATTATAAAAACGACAACTAAAAAACTGTGTTTATCTTCTGGATTCCAGTGTTCCCAGCCTTCGCTGGGACTGGAATGGAAAGTTGTGGCTTTATTGTTTTTCAGATGTCTCTACTTAATAAGTATAAGTTTTTTTGTTTCAATATAATTATCTGGCTGAAATGAATAAGGATATCAGAGAGATATATACTGTTTGGATATGGGAGTATCTTTTATATAAATAATAATTATTTTCTTTTCTCCACCTGTTTAATAGTTTCTAAGTTTTCCTTTTCAATTTTTGAAAGAAGATTATCAACATTCAATCTTTCTGGCTTGTACCACTTCTGCTGAGCAAAGTACATTAGTAAATCCGGGTCTTTAAATATAAAACCATGTCGTGCAAATATTTCGTTTCTCATAACATTAAGTTCATGTTTAGTGTATCCGGCTAAATCATTTTCAGAAAGAAGCGAATAACTCCCCTCAGGATATTTACCCGGATATTTTTTAGAATCAATTTTCTCATTTTCGATATTATTTTCAGATTTTGAATCCGGATTTTCTTCGGCTTTTGACTGTTTATTATCAGATTCTTTTTTCTTTTCGGAATCAAAATCAAATTCTTTTTTAATATCTTTAACAGTATTATCTACTTTATTTGTAAAATAATTAACAACAAAAAATACACCTGCTCCGCCAAGAGCAAAAACAAATATTAAAACTGCAAGTACAACAATTATTGAATTACTTTTTTTCTTAATCTGCGGATTATATTGCTGCCTGTCATTATAAAACGCTTTAGGAGTGTGCTCAGACTGGGCTGAAGATTGTGAATTAAATTGTGTGCTTTCTGGTTGAGACTTCCTGACAGATTCTCTTTTAACTTTCTTCCCGCAGTTCTGGCAGGATAAATCATCCGGGTTTATAACATAACCGCACTCAGGGCAAAAAATTATATTTGTCATAAAATTATATGATAATTAAAAATTACAAAGTTATCTTTAATACTAAAATATTTTTTCACATAACTGAATTATGCAATGTAATTTAAAAAAAATGAATAAACTAAAACAGTTATTTTTAGTACTTATTAGGAATGAAAGTGTTAGAGAAGTGTGCAAAATTTTAATGTTTTATTAATTAGATTTTATCAGTTAAATACACTTGATTTAATCATAAAAATTTAATACAATAAGTATCTTAATTCAATTAATAATTTAAATTGAATGGAATGTTGAAAATTTTGCAATATTCTTATCATTTAAATATGAAATCACATCTTTTATTCAAAATGATATTAATAATAAAATTTTATTATTAAGTTAATTAATGGGAGATAAAATGAAACATTTATTATTATCTTTGTTACTTTTAACAGTATTTAGTTTTTCAGTTATTGCTCAGACTCCTCAATATTTTAATACAAATACAGGTACTTCACTTAATGCTTTTCCGTTTAATATTGCCGCAGGGAAAAAAATACAATGGCTTATTGCACCGGGGGAACTAAATCAACCCTCCCCCATTCCGATGTCAAATATTACAAAACTTTATTTTTATATGGGAGGAAACGGTACAAATACTTTCACAAGTCTGACAATAAAGTTAGGAATGACAACGCTGACTTCCCTTCCAACCGGTGTCTCTTATACAGGTCAAATGGACACCGTTTATTACAGGTCATCGGTTGCACTAACTTCAACATCTTCAAGCTGGATGAGCATCACACTTGATAAACCATTTTTTTATGACAACACAAAAAGTTTGATTATAGATGTATCACAATGCGGATGCAGTGTCTCGGGAATGAATGTACGTCAAAGTTTATTGACTTCCACAATAAGAAGAAACAATATAAATCATAACGGAAGTTGCGCATTTTCTTATGCATCACAGGATGGCTCTATTATAAATTTCGGAGTAGATGTAAATCTTTCTTTTCCGAACAGAAGTGTAGTTTTTTCATCACCTGGTTCGACATCAAATTATATAGCCATTCCGCACAATCCCGCAATGGTGGGATTTCAGACAATAACAATTGAAGCATGGGTAAAACTCGGCAGTTCATCAATTAATAATGCTATATTGAATAAGGGTGCCGGTGCATATGACTATCAGTTTGGAGTTAATTCATCTACTACCGGAAAGGCATATTTACGTACACAAAATACGGTAGTATATTCAGATTTCACTGTTCCAACAGGAGTGTGGACACACCTAGCGGTTACTTCAAATGGAAATACAGTAACATTTTATATGAACGGAATGACTACTTCGTCAGTATTAAGTAATTCTATTCCCGGTACCTCAAGCGGTGAACTCCGTATAGGCAGAGGGGATATTGACCCGTTTGTGGGAAAAATTGATGAGGTAAGATTATGGAATACCGAAAGAACCTGGACAGAAATAAATCTCAATATATGCAACAAATGGGTATCGAACTCTGCATATGGAATACTTGGAAAATGGCATCTGGACGGGAATTTTATAGATTCGGTATTTGGATTTAACGGTTCTGCGATGGGCAGTGTGGCTTTTGATACTGCGGTAAATTGTATGATGACAGGAGTAAAGAATATACTAACTGAAATTCCCGATAAATTCCAATTGTATCAGAATTTTCCTAATCCATTCAATCCAAACACTACCATAAAATTTTCTATTCCGAAAGATTCTTATGTTGAACTGGTGCTTTATGATATTTCAGGCAGAGGGGTTTCAACATTGGTAAGCGACCCCTACAAAGCAGGAACATATTCAGTTGATTTCAACGCTTCTAATCTTGCAAGCGGAGTATATTTCTATAAATTACTGGCAGGAAATTTTTCGATGACGAGGAAGATGATTTTGGTGAAATAAATTATTTATTATAGAAAAATTCGAATTTAATATTTAAAGTTTTTTAATTTTAAAAATTTATAAAATAACAGAGAATATATATGGAAAAGAAAATAGTCAGCATTATTCTTTTTATATTTATTTTATCTAATTCTTCATTACAACAAGTATTTCAATTAGTAAAGTTAGACGGAAATAATATTTCATCATATTTTTTTAACCATGGTGTTTTTGATAACAAATTTTCAGCTGGAAATATTGGAGGGTTTGAATGGCCAAAGGGCTCGGGAAAAACTGCTGTTTACACTGCTGGTTTGAACATTGCTGGATTTATAAATACAATACAAGGTTTTAAATTTGCAATGTGCTCAGCCTCATATTTTGGAGAATGGTGTCCAAGCTATATTCCGATTCCACATCCAGGAATGGAAGGGCTTCCAGGACCGCAGCCGGGATTCAAAATATATAAAGTAATAAAGAATTTGCATGGTGAGTTCGATTGGAATAGCTGGGGACTTATGGTTCCATACGGTGCACCCTATACGGATGTGAATAACAATTGTCAATATGACCCGGATATTGACATTCCGGGAATTAAAAACGCTTCACAGACGATTTTTATATGTATGACTGATGCGGTATTATCACAACGACGTCCGGGAGAGGGATTCGGCGGAGGAGTATGCTATCCGTATTTTTATGCTGAAGTTCATATGACTACCTGGTGCTATGATTCACTTAATCTTAATGATGTACAGTTTATAAAATGGAACATAATAAACAAATCAGATTCAAACTGGTATAGATTATTAGGAAGTATATATATAGATCCTGATCTTGGAAATCCAAAAGATGATATGATAGGATGTGATACTTCACGAAAACTTGCATATTGTTATAATGCTACAAACTATGACAGTATTTACGGAGCAGCACCTCCTGCAGTCGGATTTATTATGCTGAAAGGATTTAAAAGTAGTAATACAGGAGATTCCTGGCTGAATTCAGTTAATAGATTTATCCATACGGGTATCGGCGGACCATTATGTGAGTCAGGAGCAGACGAACCATATTCTGCGTATTTATGTATGCAAGGATACAAAAATGATTCTACAGATTGGATGGATATTACTCAGACACCGTACAGAAAAACAAAATTTGTTTTCAGCGGTGACCCGGAAACCAATACAGGGTGGACAGAAAACAAAGGGTCATTAAATAACTGTGGCCATGATACAACAGGTACAATCATCACACATCCTGGCGGATATGATGCACACATTTTATTAAACACAGGTTCGTACAACTTGACTGTACATCCGGGAGACACAACAGAGATAATTATTGCACAGCTTATTGCTCGCGGGACAAGCAATCTGAATTCTGTAACGAGACTTAAACAATATGCAGATTCAGTTTGGACTTTTTATGATTCAATCAAGGGACAGATTGAATTTATAAACTGTTACCAGCAAACACAGATACCACGGAATTATTTTCTGTATCAGAATTTTCCAAATCCATTTAATCCAAAAACGACGATTAAGTTCGATATAATGCAAATCTCGGGAAACGAGACACAAGATGTTCAACTGATTGTATATGATTTGCTTGGAAGGGAAATACAAAAACCAGTGAATCAGCAGTTGAAGGCAGGAACATATGAAATAATTTTCAACGGTAATAACTTACCAAGCGGAGTTTATTTTTATAAGTTAAGTGCCGGTGATTTTTCGATGACGAGGAAGATGATATTAATAAAATAGTTTCATATAATACTATTTCACCAAAAGCATTTTTTTTGCCAGAATATTCTGCTGATGTCCTATCGGAAACACGGAAGGTAATCTGACTTTGTTAATTTTGTTAATAAACAAATCAAATTTTAATTTATAATCTTTTAACGATTTATCGTGCGGTAAATTATTGATTTCCTCCTTAGAAAAATTAAATTCCTCATTTTTTCTTTCTTTAAAATCATTCAGGTTGTATTCTTCAAATATTCCTTTTATCTTTTTCCATGGGAGCAAACCAAAATCATTTAATGTATGCTTTACACCCTCGCAATATGATTTCAGAATCTTAAAACCACAAGATTCAAACATCCTCTTCAATGTTTTCGGCTTATAATAAAAGAAATGATTTTCCAGAAGATTCAATATAGTCCCCTGCCTGTTTGCTGTCTTATGAACAGCACCGTCCTGCACACCGTTTGGAGTTGAACACCATACTAATCCTCCGGTTTTTAAAATCTTATTTGTTTTTTTTAAAAAACTAAACGGATTCTGAACATGTTCTATTACATTATTCATTCTGATAAAATCAAATCTTTCTTCACATTCTTCAAGTTTTTCCATTACCCCAAAATAAACTTTTACACCAAGTTCATTATTTGCAAACTCAACTGCAGATTTCACAATATCAAACCCCTCCGCTTTCCATTTACAATTATCCTCTATTCCTTTCAGAAAAAATCCTTCAGCACATCCTACATCTAAAATAATTCCTTTTTCTTTGAACTTTTTTAACTGATATGTAAACTGTTTTCCTCCCTTGTACTGGGATATAGTACCTCTTGAAACCTGCACTACATTTAATGCTTCATTTGCTTTTATTATTACATCTATTGCAGGCATTGGGTTGCAGAATATCAAGCCGCAGTTTTTACACTCAACATAATGTAAATCAACAATTCTCCAAAACCTGGCATTTGAATGAGGAATAAAATTCCCTGATTTACAGAAATAACATTCCTTTATTTTTTCATCATAAAGTGACTTCACAAAATATTATTCGAAATATTTATATAACTGATTTAAGATTATGAAGTTATTTTATTTTATTTCTAAAATCAATATTTAAATATTAGTAAAATATTCAACAGGAGAATATTAGAGACTTCTGAAAAACGATGATTTTATAAAAACGACAAATAAAAAACTGTGTTTATCTTCTGGATTCCAGTGTTCCCAGCCTTCGCTGGGACTGGAATGGAAAGTTTTGTTTTATTGCTTTTCAGAAGTTTCATAATATAAAATTTTAAATGTTAAATTTTAAATGTTAAAAAATATTGAAACCATTATTAGAATCAGATAAAATGAAAAAGAAATATGGCAATTATAATTATCGATAATGCCGGCTTATAGGAGATAATTGCATACTGATTTAATGATTTAATTAATTTTTATTCCTGTAAAATAAAAACTTAATTTATTGTCAGAAAATAAAATCTGAGCAATAATTACTTTTTATGAATTACAAATAGTAACGATATTATTTAATTTATCAAGAGTGAAACAAATTAAAATCGACCTGTAAGAATTAATGGCACCAAAGTATTTTAAGCATATTATTACCTGGCTTTTTGTAATTTTACCCGTTATCTGGATTTGGGGAATACATATTACTGATTTAGTGAAGATTTTTCTTATTCTGTTTCTTATTTCACTACTGTTTCCAACAATAAGAAAATATTATTCTGATTCTTTTCATATTTCAGGAACACAAAGGAAAATTATTATTTTTTTTCTAATAATATATCCTGTTTTAATTGGTATACAGCAGTTAGCGAGGACTTACGCAGGCGGGCAGGGAATTAATTTTGCTTATCACTCGCAGATTGTCGAAAATTTATCAATAAAGGGAGGTTTATTTTCTACATTATTAAACAGTGATGATTACACACCTGTGCAATGGATTACACATCATTTAAATGCGGTTTTTTATCTTCCGGGAATGCTTGGTTTTGCAGGTGTCCCTGGTTATATGTCGCTTGCAATTTTTGAAGTAATTGTGATATTTGCAACAATTTTTTCATTCAAAAAACTCCTCGCTTTTCTCGGATATGAAAAGGATATACAGATTATTTTTATATTAATTTTATTTTGTTGTTATGCATTAAGACACTCTTACATCTGGGGAGTGGAGGATGAATTTTTCGCACTTCCTTTAATTCCATTAATTTACATATTTTATTTAAGGGAAAAACACTGGTTGGTTTTCATTTTTATTTTACTGACTTTTCTTGTAAAAGAAAGTCTGACGTTGTTTGGTATTTCATTCAGTATAATGGCTTTTGTTGATTTCATTTTTATTAAAAAGCGGAAAAATTTTAAAACATTATTACCTTTTATTATTTTGTTTATAATATCTGCGTTTATTTTTCTGTTTTACTTTTTTGGTCAGACATACTTACTCAATAAAAGTTATGAACATTATTCAAAACTCGACAGTGTTAATAATTTATTCGAAATTCCGGTTGTCTTTGCAAAATTCAAGTATTACTTTTTAATATTACTGCCTTTTCTATTTTTTCCGTTATGGACAAAAAAGGGTATTTTATTAAGTATTCCTGTTTTACCGTTTTTCGGCTTATCGTTTATATCCGGTGCTATGTACAACATTGAAGATTATTATTCGATGATACCGACTATGATTTTTGCAGTTGTAACAGTAATTACACTTAAAGAAAAGAAACCGGAAATTCTGAAAAGTATTAAGCTTGGGATTCCGATATTATTGTTATTAATTGCTTTTTTATTCGGGACATGGAAGCCGGGTAGAATAATAATTATCTCATTAAAGGAAAAGTATATCACACAAAAAGTATTTGAACCATTACAAAAAGATTTAAGAATATATACTTCCGAATCTCTTTTTCCATTATTAACAAAGTACGAGAAACTATCAATTTTTTACGACAAAAATCCATGCAGGAAAAATTTTGATTTGCTTATTATCAGGAAAAAAGAAAGGGATTTAGTATCGGACAGTTGTTTTACTGAATTATATGAAGCTGAAGAATACAAAAATCTGTGCGGGGAAATATTATTTTTGAAAAAGAAAAAATAAAGTGATATAAACCTTAAAATAATATTTTTTTTATAGTTAATTAAACATACTGCCAAAGATAAATTCTATCGAATCCCGACAAGCAGGGACTATAATGGCAAGTGGTGGTTTTATTGTTTTATAGAAGACAATAAATAGTTATTTTGATAACTATTTTAATTAAAAATTGTTTATATTATATAATATGATTCAGTCTTTTTTATCAAAATGAAATCAGTTTCAATTTTTCTTGGATTATTGGCAGGACTGCTGTTTGGCATAGCTACACCGCTGAGCAAAATAGTACTGCTTCAGTTTAACAGTTTTCAGTTAGCCGGATTATTGTACCTGGGAGCGGCGTTGACATTTCTTCCTGTTACAATTAAAAACAGGAAAATTGAAATTGAAGCATTAAGGCAATCGAATAAAAAGAAATACCTTTTTGGAATAATATTATTCGGCGGAATTTTAGGTCCGTTATTTTTCATGATTGGATTAAAAAC
>Ga0233425_10004868_pt1 | contig 21929 bp, 27 predicted proteins | sample Watercolumn_Towu_2_FD_181712 | JGI IMG/M metagenome (GOLD analysis project Ga0233425, IMG submission 181712) | Freshwater microbial communities from Lake Towuti, South Sulawesi, Indonesia - Watercolumn_Towuti2014_140_MG | ecosystem: Environmental > Aquatic > Freshwater > Lake | place...
ACTTCATTGGCTTTATCCTGGGCGAATCCCACCCGTCCCTTGGTATCTCCCACGACCACCAGGGCACTGAAATGAAGCTTCTTGCCGCCCTTGGTGACTTTGGTGCAGCGGTTTATGGTAATAATCTTTTCGATTAGATCGGCCTGTTGTTCGATGTTTAATTCGCGCATGTTAAAATTCTAAACCGCCCTTTCTCGCGGCTTCGGCAAACGCCTTTACTCTTCCGTGATATAGATAGCCCGCCCGGTCAAAAACTACCTTTAAAAAACCCTTTTCTTTGGCCTTCTGGGAGAAGATCCCCCCGAATGCCTCCGCGGCCTTTACGTTTCCTGCCGCCGGTATCTTCTGCTTGACTTCCTTGTTACCGGTCGAAAGGGCAAAGAGGACCTTGGCCTCTGCATCGTCGATCAACTGGGCGGAAATATTATTAAGGCTGCGCTTGATCACCAGGCGCGGCTTGACCCCGGTACCGCTCATTCTTAACTTTATTCTCTTATGCCTCTTTTGTCTTGACAGTTCTTTTTTATTCATGGCTAACTCTATTTGGTGGTTGCTTGAGCCTTGCCGATCTTCTTCTTAACGTATTCTCCGGCAAAACGCACACCCTTTCCTTTATAAGGTTCGGGCGGATAAATAGCCCTGATCTCGGTAGCCAGCTGCCCAATCTTTTCCTTATCGATGCCGCGGATGACTATCTGAGTGGCCTTAGGCGTCTCTATCTTGATACCTTCGGGCACAGGAAAATTGACCGGATGAGAGAAACCCAAATTAAGGACGAGGTTGTTTCCGGAGACCGTAGCCTTGAAACCCACGCCGATAATCTCCAGCTCTTTCGTATAACCATCAGTAACGCCCTTTATCATATTCGCGATGAGCGCCCGGTAGAGTCCGTGAAGCGACTTGTCAAGCTTTGTGTCAGCTACCCTCGTTACGCTAACCAGATTATCCTTGATTCCGATATCTATGCGATCGGATATGTTCTTGACGAGTTTGCCTTTCGGGCCTTCAACATAAATCGCCCTGTCCTTAAACTCGACCTTAACGCCTTGCGGAATTACTACAGGTTTTTTCCCGATTCTAGACATAGTGATTACCAGACATACGCGATAACTTCGCCGCCCAAATGCCCAACCCTGGCGTCCTTATCGGTCATGATTCCCTTTGAAGTACTGACTATAGCCAAGCCTCTTCCCCTTAATACCGAGGGCACCTTTTCCTGCTTTACGTATACCCGTAGTCCGGGCCTAGATATGCGTTTGATATTCTTGATCGCCGGTTTTCCCGAAAGGTAACGCAGGTAAACCTTGATCATCCCCTGCTTACTGTCCTCCATTAACTTAAAATTTTCGATATATTCGTTTTTTTTCAGTATATCGAGTATGGCCTTTAGCGTATTGGACGCCGGAATATCCACGGTATCCCTTTTTATCAAGGCTGCGTTACGGATTATGGTGAATGCGTCAGCGATTAAATCGGTTCTTGACATTATATCTCCTGTAATTTTCTTACCAGCTCGCCTTTTTTACTCCGGGAATCAAGCCCTGCCAGGCAAGTTCCCTGAAACAAAGACGGCAGAGCTCGAACCTTCTTAAGTACCCGCCGCTTCTTCCGCAGATCGCGCAGCGGTTATGCTTGCGGGTCGAAAATTTGGGCCTCTTCCATCTAGCCAGCTGCGAATTCTTAGCCATCTTAATCCTTTGTACCGAAAGGCATGCCGAAGAGCCTAAGCAATTCCTTTGCCTGCTCCCTGCTTTTGGCCTTTTTAATGACGAAAGTAATATCCATCCCTTGAGGCCTACCGATCTTATCGTAATCTATTTCCGGGAATATTCCTTGCTCGGTCAGTCCCATTGTGTAATTAAATCCCTGGTCAAAAGAATCAGCGCTTACCCCGCGAAAATCACGTATACGCGGGAGCGCTATATTAATGAACCTGTCCATAAATTCGTACATCATGGCTTTGCGCAAGGTAACCTTGCATCCGATAGGAGAATTCTCTTTGATCTTGAAATTAGCGATGGCCTTCTTTGCCCGGCGCATGATCGGCTTCTGTCCGGTTATGACGCTTAAGTCATCCATAGCCTTTTCAAGAATCTTGATATCGGTAAGCCCCTCGCCTACCCCCATATTTACCACGACCTTTTCGATCTGTGGGACCGCCATGGCGTTTTTTATCTTAAAAGTCTCCATCATCTGGGGTACGATCTCTTTACGGTATTTTTCCAACAGTCTGGGTGCCATATCTATATTGCCTCTTTACAAATCTTGCAAATACGGGTTTTTGATCCGTCTTTCAGGATGCTGAAGCCTATGCGGACCGGCTTATTACAAGCCTTACATACGTACATAACGTTTCCGATGGCTACCGGGGCTTCTATCTGGACAATACCGCCTTTCTGATCCTGACGGGTTTGTCTCTTATGTTTTTTCGCCAAATTAAGGCCTTCGATGATCGCGCGACTTCCGTCGGGGAACACGGATATGATCTTGCCTTTCTTGCCATTATCCTTGCCCTTGATTATCTGAACGATATCGCCTTTGCGTAATTTAGACATTATATTACCTCGGGTGCCAAAGAAACTATCTTGGTAAAATTCTTATCCCTAAGTTCCCTGGCTACCGGCCCGAAAACACGGGTACCGCGGGGGTTCATCTGGTTATCGATAAAGACGATCGCATTGCGGTCAAATCTCAGGATAGAACCGTCCTGCCTCCTGATAGCACTCTTTGTGCGGACAATAACCGCCTGGGCCTTTTCCCCCTTTTTAATCGCCGCATCAGGAGAAGACTCTTTTATGTTAACGTTGATAATATCTCCGATCTCGGCGCTAAAGCAGTTTTTTTTGCCTAAAACGCAGATCATCGCCGCTTTTTTTGCGCCGGTATTGTCTGCGACATCTAGAATCGTACGTAATTGAATCATTCTAAACTTCCTCTTTTAAAGCTATGCCGCGGCCTTGCGCCTTCTTTATTACTTCGGCGATCCGAAAGTGCTTGTCTTTGGAGAGAGGTCTGGTCTCGATTATTAACACGGTATCCCCAACCTTAGCGATTCCCTTTTCGTCATGCGCCTTATATTTGTTGTAACTCTTCATGATCCGCGCGTACCTGGAATGCTTAGCCATCTGCATGACCCTGACTAATGCGGTCTTCTGCATCTTTGTACTTATTACCGTGCCGGTAAATTCTTTTTGCTTACCCATTGGCTTTATCTTTCTTTGCGTTAAGAAGCGTTTTTATGCGCGCGATATCCGTTTTGACCTTGCCGAACATATGCGGTTTCTCCACTCTCCCGGCATAGCGCTCCAGATTAATCTTGGCCAGTTCATCCTTCAAGGATTTCATCTTGACCTGTAATTCGTCTTTGGATAATGCCCGCAGTTCCGTTATCTTCATAGTTATTTATGTGCCCTGGTTATGAATTTTGTCCTAAAAGGTAGTTTATAAGCCGCAAGCCTAAAACACATCTTAGCGTATTCCTCAGGGATACCGCCTAGCTCAAAAAGGATCCTGCCTCTTTTGACTACCGCTACCCAATGATCCAGGTCACCCTTACCTTTACCCATACGAACTTCCGCGGGCTTCTTAGTGATGGATTTATCGGGAAATGCCCTAATCCAAAGCTTACCGCCTTTATTGAGCTGGCGCGCCAGGATAACGCGCACCGCCTCAATCTGAGTATTCTTCAACCAGCCGTTCTCGAGAGTCTTTAGTCCGTATTCCCCGAAAGCCAGGGTGTATCCGGTAGTAGCCAGGCCGCGCCTCGCTCCCTTCTGGGATTTGCGGTATTTTACTCTCTTGGGCATTAACGGCATATCTAGTTAACCTCTTTTTCTTTCCTGCGGTGAAGCCGGATGAGGAAGTTGCTCCTCGGGTGTTTTTTGCAGATCCTTAATCGAGAGTATATCGCCTTTATAGATCCAAACCTTGACTCCGATCAGGCCGTAGGTGGTAAGACTCTCGGAAAAACCGTAGTCTATATCCGCGCGTAACGTCTGAAGCGGAACTTTGCCTATCTTATAAGTTTCGGTACGCGACATCTCCGCGCCGTTCAAGCGGCCGGCACAACATACCCTGATTCCTTTTGCTCCGGCGTTCATAGACTGCTCCATTGCGCGCTTGACTGCCCTGCGGAAGGCCACCCGTTTTTCTATCTGATTGGCGATATTCTCCGAGACCAGCTGTGCATCAATAGCCGGATTCTTCACCTCATCTATATCAATGGAAATCTCCGTATTCACCATGCTGTTAACGTCCTCACGCAACTTTTCTATATCGGCACCGTGCCTACCGATGATCAAGCCGGGGCGGGCGGTCAGTATCCGAATCTTGACCTTATCCGCCAGGCGGTCAATGGTAATCTTTGAAATAGCTGCCTGTTTGAATTTCTTGCGGATAAACTTTCTGATCTTGTAATCCTGCAGGACAAATTTAGGAAACATATTGGACTTGGCAAACCAGCGCGAATTCCAGTCCCGGATAAAACCAAGCCTTAAAACTAAAGGGTGCACCTTTTGACCCATTACTTCACTCCTTTGATTTTTGTATTCTGACTTTTGACCTCGGATTTCAGATCCAGTTCGATTTTTATGTGCGACGTACGCTTCAGTATCGGTTGCGCCCTGCCGAATGCTGCGGCCTTGAACCTCTTCCAGCTTGGACCGACATTGCAGATCGCCTTTGAGACAAAAAGCTGGTCGGAATTGAACCCCTTGTGTTTGGCATTAGCAATCGCTGATCTCAGGATCTTAACCAGTAATTCTTTTGGCCTTTTGTTAAGGTTAACCAAAATTGCCTCGGCGGCAAGCGCATCCCGGTTGCGAATAAGATCTAAAACCTGGCGCACCTTTGTCGGCGACAACCTTAAGAATTTTGACTCTGCTCTCGCTATCATATTAAGTCTTTTCTACCGCTTTCTTGGCCTTCACGCCGCCGTGCTTCCTGAATATGCGGCTGGGAGCGAATTCGCCGAGCTTATGGCCTACCATATTCTCGGTGACGAAAACCGGGACATGCTTTTTGCCATCATAAACGGCAAATGTCAACCCTACAAACTCGGGGATAATCGTCGAGCGCCTTGACCAGGTCTTGATCGCCTGGCGTATACCGGCGCCGCGCAGCTTCTCCACCTTATCCAAAAGGCTCTGCTCAACAAAAGGACCCTTTTTTAGTGAACGCGGCATAATTAATTCCTTCTCTTGACTACAAATTTATTGGAATATCTATTAGGATTCCTGGTCTTGTAACCCTTTGTAGGTTTGCCCCACGGCGTCATAGGATGGGGATTTCCCTGTCCGGATTTTCCCTCCCCGCCTCCGTGAGGATGGTCTACGGGGTTCATCGCCAATCCTCTTACTGTAGGCTTGATCCCCAGCCAACGCGTACGGCCGGCCTTGCCCAAACGTATGGCCTCATGCTCTATGTTACTGACTTGCCCGATGGTAGCGTGGCAGTCAAGGCTAACTAAGCGCACTTCTCCGGAAGGAAGCCTGATGTGCGCCGTATCCCCCTCTTTCGCCATGATCTGCGCGCTGGAACCGGCGCTCCTTACAATCTGTCCGCCCTTTCCCTTAAATAATTCTATGTTGTGAATCAGCGTCCCGGAAGGGATATGCCTTAACAGGAGGCAGTTACCATTCTTGATCTCGGCTTCTTTCTGGTTCGAGGCGATAACGGTATCACCGACTGTCATCCCGGCACAGGCGATGATATATCTTTTCTGCCTGTCGGGGTATTCCACCAAAGCGATGCGTGACGAACGGTTGGGGTCGTATTCGATAGCAATGACCTTAGCCGGCGCGTCCAGGATATCGCGCTTGAAATCTATGATCCTCAGCATCCTCTTGTGGCCGCCGCCGATATGCCTGACGGTGATCCTTCCGTAAGAATTCCTCCCTCCGGTCCTTTTTAAAGGAAGCAAGAGCGATTTCTCGGGCTTGCCCTTGGTTATTTCGGCAAAATCCGCAGATACCGTATGTCTGTTCGATGCTGTAGTAGGTTTAAATGTTTTTACGCCCATTTTAAATAGACTCTATCTTCTGGCCCGGCTTTAATGTGACAACCGCCTTCTTTATATCCGGGGTCATTCCTAATTGATGCCTTACCCTTTTGAGCTTTCCCCGCGAAATAAACGTATTTACAGACTCGACCTTTACTTTATATGCCTGCTCTACCGCCGCCCTAATCTGGATCTTGTTAGCCGAGGGGCTAACCAGAAAAAGGTATTTTCCCTCCGGCTCGCTTAAAGTGGATTTCTCGGTACGGATTAAAGCCTTGATTATTCTAACCGGATCTAACATTATTTGAACCTCTTTACTATATCGGAGACGCCGTCTTTAGTCAGGATTATCTTTTTATGGGTAACCACTTCATAGGCATGGGTATCGCTAGCTAGGCCCAGGCTCAAAAAAGAAATATTGCGCAAGGCAAGCCTTGTGTTGTTATCTATCTTATGAAGAAGGAACAAAACCGATTCAGTCTTCTTCTTGCCGGCTAATTTCAAATTTCCAAATATCTTATACGCCTCTTTAGTCTTGGATGAAGCCAACTTCATATCGTCGAGTATCAAGAGATTGTTCTCTTTGATTTTTTCGTTAAGCACGGATTTCAAAGCCGCCAGCCTTATTTTCTTGGGCAGTTCGTATGAAAAATCCCTGGGGTGCGGACCAAAGACCACGCCTCCGTGCTTCCACAATGGAGAGCGGGTAGAGCCTACCCTGGCCCTGCCGGTACCCTTCTGGCGCCATGGCTTCTTTCCGCCACCGCTTACCTCTCCGCGGGTCTTGGTGGAAGCAAGTCCTTTACGCTGATTCGCCCGGTATGCCACGATAGCCTGATAGACCGCCTCTTTATTGACGTTCCCATCAAATACGCCAGGATTAAGCTTCAGGGTTTCTATTTCTTTGCCTTCGGTATTATAGATAGGTAAGGTAAACATGCTATTTCTTCTTAGCCGCCTCTTTCTTCCCCACGGCAGGGACCTTGATTATCTTCTTTGATTTTCTTATCACCAGATAGCCGCCGTTATTGCCCGGTACCGACCCTCTTACCAAAAGGATGTTGTTCTCGACATCGGCTTTTATGACTTTAAGGTTTTTGGAGGTAAACTTCGCTGCGCCCATATGTCCGGGAAGGTGATGCCCTTTCCAGACCCGGCCGGGAGTGGTAGTTGAGCCGATAGAACCTATGCGGCGATGTGACATTGAACCGTGGGTCTGCGGCCCGCCGTGCCACTTCCAGCGCTTCATGCCGCCCTGAAAGCCCTTACCTATAGAAGTACCGGTAACGTGAACAAAGTCTCCGGGGACAAAGATATCCACCTTGATCTCTTCGCCCACCTTGTATTCCTTTGTCGCATCCTTCAGGATCTCTCTTATGTATTTACGCGCAGGGATATTCAGCTTCTTAAAATATCCGGCGAGCGGCCGGTTTACCTTCTTCTCCTTTAGGATGTCGAAACCGACCTGGATCTTTTTATCCTTTACCGCAAGCACCGGACATGGCCCGGCCTCGATAGCCGTCACGCCTACAATGCTTCCGGCGTCGTCGAAAATCTGCGTCATCCCTAATTTTTTGCCTAATATCGCAGCCATCTTCTTATTTTATCTCTACGTCCACGCCGGCAGGAAGATTCAACTTCCTGAGCGAATCGATAGTCTTGGAAGTAGGCTCATAGATATCGATCAGGCGTTTGTGTGTAGACAAATCGAACTGTTCGCGCGATTTCTTATCGATAATCGGGGAACGCAAAACAGTATAGATTTCGCGCTTGGTCGGCAGAGGCACCGGGCCCGAGATGCGGGCGCCGGTGCGTTTTGCCGTCTCGACTATCTCAACCACTGCCTGATCAAGCAGGCGGTGGTCGTATGCCTTTAATCTGATTCTGATCTTCTGCATGATCTTAAGCGATAACCTCTGTTACTACGCCTGCGCCTACGGTATGTCCGCCTTCGCGGATGGCAAAGCGAGACTCTTTTTCCATGGCGATAGGTGTAATAAGCTCAATTTCAAGCGTTACGTTATCTCCCGGCATGACCATTTCTACGCCTTGAGGCAGCTTGGCGCTTCCCGTAACGTCAGTAGTACGGAAATAGAACTGCGGCCTGTATCCGGTGAAGAAAGGCGTATGTCTTCCGCCTTCTTCCTTGGTCAGGATATAAACCTGCGCCTTGAATTTGGTATGCGGGGTTATGGACTTAGGGGCGGCGATAACCATACCGCGTTCTATATCGTTTTTTTCCACGCCTCTTAAAAGAAGGCCGACGTTATCCCCGGCCTGCCCTTCTTCGAGGAGTTTTCTGAACATTTCAATACCCGTAACCACGGACTTTTTGGTCTCCGGCCTCAATCCGACGATTTCGACTTCTTCGCCGATTTTGACCTTTCCGCGCTCGATTCTTCCGGTACCGACGGTACCGCGGCCTTCGATGCTGAATACGTCTTCTACAGCCATGAGCAAAGGCTTATCCAGTTCTCTGGTCGGAAGCGGTATAAACTCATCGACCGCCTTCATCAACTCAAGGATGCATTTGGCGTCTTCGCCATTTGCATCACCTGCGGCTAGGGCCTTGGATGAGCTTCCGCGTATAATCGGAGTCTTGTCTCCGGGGTAACCGTATTTGGTCAGGAGATCCCTTACTTCCATCTCGACCAGATCCAAGAGCTCTTTATCGGTAACTAGGTCGCATTTGTTAAGGAATACGACCATTGCCGGAACGTTCACCTGTCGGGCCAAAAGGATATGTTCGCGTGTCTGGGGCATAGGGCCGTCAGCTGCCGAAACGACCAGTATTGCGCCGTCCATCTGCGCAGCACCGGTGATCATGTTCTTGATGTAATCGGCATGACCGGGGCAGTCAATATGCGCATAGTGCCGGGCATCGGTTTCGTACTCGACGTGGGCTACAGATATGGTAACGACCTTGGTCTCGTCTCTCACCGTACCGCCCTTAGCGATATCGGCATACTGCCTCTCTTGGGCCTTTCCTAACTTAGCCAGGATGTGGGTGATCGCCGCAGTGAGTGTGGTTTTACCATGGTCGATGTGGCCAATGGTACCGATATTCACGTGCGGTTTACTCCTTACAAATTTCTCTTTAGCCATAACTCCTCCTTAGTTTTCTAAAAACTCTTCCTTGAAACACCAGCAGTAGTGAAACCGGCAATTATCTTTTCAGCTATATGTGAAGGCACTTCGGAATAAAACGAAGGCTCCATTGTATAGGATGCGCGGCCTTGTGTCAAGGATCTTAATGATGTCGCGTAATTGAAAATCTCCGATAGAGGAACATTCGCCCTTATGGTCCTTAGGTTTAACCGCTGCGCCAGCGCAACTATCTTTGCCCGACGGGAACTCAGGTCACCGATCACCTGGCCCATGAATTCCTCGGGGACGACCACTTCCATATCCATAATAGGCTCGAGTAATTTCGGTCCCGCCTTCCTTAGCCCGTCGCTAAATGCCAGTGATCCTGCCATCTGAAATGCCATTTCCGAAGAATCCACTTCGTGAAATGACCCATCTACCAGAGTAACCTTGACGTCGGTCACCGGATAACCCGCAATAACGCCGCTCTTGGCAGCGCCCATAACCCCCTGCTTTACCGCAGGGATAAATTCGCGCGGTATTGCGCCGCTCTTGATCTTGTCTTCAAAGGTTATTCCCGTTCCCGGAGCCTCCTGCGGCTCAAGCTCAAGGACACAATGGCCGTATTGACCGCGGCCTCCGGACTGAGAGATGAATTTCCCGACTGAACTGACCTTTCTGCTCAATGTCTCTCTATAAGCGACTTCCGGTGCCCCTACCTGCGCCTCCACATTGAATTCCCGAAGAATTCTATCGATAATAATCTCCAGATGTAGCTGCCCCATGCCGGCGATAAGAGTCTGTCCGGTCTCCTGATTATAAATCACCTTGAACGACGGGTCTTCTTCTTCCAGCTTGTGAAGAGCCATGCCCAGTTTCTCCTGAGCGTCTTTTGATTTCGGCTCCACCGCCTGCTGGATCACCGGTTCAGGAAATTTCATAGCCTCGATTAGTATGTGGTTCTTCTCGGTGCAAATGGTCTCGCCGGTTTTGGTATCCTTAAGCCCTACTGCAGCAGCAATCTCCCCGGTAGAAACACTCTCTATTATCTCCTGACGATTGGCGTGCATTTTGACGAGCTTCGTAACCCTCTCCCGCTCCCTCTTGGAAGCATTATATATATAGGAGCCTGAAGTCAGGGTGCCGGAGTAAACTCTTATGTAATACAGCTTCCCTACGAACGGGTCGGTCGCCACTTTAAAGCAGAGCGCGCAAAAAGGGGCTTTATCAGAAGCGGCTATCTCTTCAAACTCGCCGGTGTCCGGATTTGTCCCTTTTATAGGAGGCAAATCTACAGGAGAGGGCAAATAATCGCAGACCGCATCCAAAACGAGTTGAATGCCCTTATTCTTAAAGGCCGAACCGCAAAGTACGGGAACGAATTTATTGGCAATAATATTCTTGCGGATAGCATCCTTGATCTCCTTCACGGAGATCGCCTTTCCGTGCAAATAATCCTCCATAATCTTGTCGTCCACTTCCGCAAGTTTCTCGATCATGACCGTGCGGTATTTTTCGACTTCAGGCATAATGTCAGCAGGAATGTCGATAATTTCGATATCCTTGCCCATGTCGTCCTTATAATGCACGAGCTTTTTCTCTATAAGATCTATGATTCCGTTAAAACCTGCTTCTTTTCCATGGGGCAGTTGAATAGCTGCGGCATTAGCGCCCAGCCTTTTATGCATCTGGTCTATGGCCTCCAGAAAATTAGCTCCGGTACGGTCCATCTTATTGACAAAAGCTATTCTAGGGACTCCGTAACGGTCAGCCTGGCGCCAGACTGTTTCGGATTGAGGCTCAACCCCGCCCACTCCGCAGAAAACCACCACTGCTCCGTCAAGGACCTTCAATGACCTCTCCACCTCGATAGTAAAATCGACATGTCCCGGAGTATCGATGATATTAATATTGCAATCGCGCCAGTGGCAGGTGGTGCAGGCAGCGGTTATGGTGATGCCACGCTCCTGCTCCTGGACCATCCAATCCATAATCGCGGTCCCGTCGTGCACCTCACCCAGCTTATAGGTCTTACCGGTATAATAAAGGATGCGCTCGGATGTCGTAGTCTTTCCCGCATCTATGTGAGCGATAATCCCGATATTCCTGATTTTATCTAAAGGTATTTTTCTCAATCTACCACCTGAAATGCGCAAAGGCCTTGTTAGCCTCGGCCATCTTATGCGTATCGTCGCGCTTCTTGATCGCTGAGCCCTCATTCTTATAGGCTGCGATTATCTCCTCGGCTAATTTATCTTTCATGGATTTGCCTTTTTTAGTCTTGGCAAAGTCCCTAATCCAGCGTAAAGCTATGGAGGTTCCGCGCTCCGGCCTCACTTCCACGGGAACCTGATAAGTGGCGCCGCCCACCCGGCGGGGCTTAACCTCGAGCCTTGGGCGGGCATTATCCAGAGCCTTGTGAAAGACCTTGATCACATCCTGTTCGTTGAGATTCTTTTTTACCGCCTCAAAAGCACCGTAAACCATTTTTTCGGCCAGGGATTTCTTGCCGGCAAGCATGACCATGTTCACAAATTTACCCACAATAACCGAGTTGTATTTAGGGTCGGGTAAAACTACTTTTTCCTGCGCTTTTCTTCGTCTCATTTAGGCCTCTTTGCTCCGTATTTTGAACGGGACTTCTTACGCTGGTTTACGCCGGCGGTATCCAGTGTCCCTCTCACGATATGATACCTGACTCCGGGAAGATCCTTCACTCGGCCGCCCCTTACCAGAACTATGGAATGCTCCTGAAGATTGTGCCCTTCACCGGGAATATACGCGGTGACTTCGATGCCTGTAGTCAACCTGACCCTGGCGATCTTTCTTATAGCAGAGTTGGGTTTCTTGGGCGTCATGGTCTTGACCTGAAGACAGACCCCTCTTCTTTGAGGGCAGGACTTCAAAGCTGGCGACTTACTTTTCTTTCTTTTGGAAATTCTCCCGCTTCTAATCAACTGTGAAATCGTAGGCATAATTATTCCTTCTTCCCTTCGTCAGCATTCTTGGCTACTTCTATGTCGCGATGGACGCGGAAACCTGTACCCGCAGGGATCAGGTGTCCGACGATAACGTTTTCTTTCAATCCCGAGAGCTCATCTTCTTTACCTGAGGTAGCCGCCTCGGTCAAGACCCGGGTCGTCTCCTGAAAGCTGGCTGCGGATATAAAACTCTCCGTAGTCAAGGAAGCCTTGGTAATACCTAATAATAGCGGCGTAGCCTGCGCCGGCTTCCCACCCTTTTTTATAATCCTGTTATTCTCTTTCTGGAAACTCCATTTATCCACCTGCTGGGTGGCTAGAAAATCAGTATCTCCCGGATCCTCGATCCTTACCTTCTTAAGCATCTGCCTGATGATTATCTCGATATGCTTATCATTAATACGGACTCCCTGCAGGCGATAGACCTCCTGCACCTCGTTCACCAGGTATTCCTGCAAGATCTTGTCTCCGCAAACCCTCAAGATATCCTGAAGGACTACGGGGCCGTCGGTGAGCTGCTGTCCGGCGGTTACCTTGTCGCCTTTGTAGACATTGGGATGTTTGCCGTGGGGAATCACATATTCACGGGACATTCCAGTGGTAGACCTTACTACGATGACGCGCTGACCCTTCTTGGTCTCGCCGAATTCCACGAATCCGTCTATTTCGCTGATAATCGCCGGATCTTTCGGCCTTCTGGCCTCAAAGAGCTCGGCGACCCTAGGAAGACCGCCGGTAATATCCCTGGTCTTTACTACCAACCGGGGGATCTTTGCAAGCAGGTCACCGGCGCCTATTTTCTGAGAATCCTTGACCAAGATATGGGCGCCTATCGGAATAGGATAGATTCCTAGGACTTCTTTGGCGTCGTTTAATATAATGATCTGGGGATGATAATCTACTTTATGCTCTACCACCACGCGTTCGGTAAGCTTGGTAACCGGATTAAGCTCCTCGCGCACGGTGACATTCTCGCGCAGGTCCTCGAACTTCACCTGACCGGAGACTTCTGTAAGAATAGGCAGGGTATAAGGATCCCAGCGCACAAAGGCGATACCCTTATTGACCTCATCGCCGTCGGCAATGCTGATAAAAGACCCTTGAAGTACCGCGTAACGCTCAAGCTCGCGCCCCTGTTTATCGTTGATACTTATGGAGCCGTTCCTGTTCAAAACAACGAACTCCTTGTTTTTCACCGTGGTCCTTAGATTATGGTACTTAACAAATCCCTTGTTCTTGGATTTAACAAATGATTGTTCTACAGTTCTGGATGCTGTACCGCCGATATGGAATGTCCTCATGGTCAGCTGCGTTCCCGGCTCTCCGATGCTCTGGGCGGCGATTACGCCTACTGCCTCTCCTAATTCCACGATTCTTCCGGTAGCCAGATTCCTCCCATAGCATTTGGTGCATACGCCTTTTCCGGATTCGCAAGTCAAGACGCTTCTGATACGGATCTTTTCGATCCCCAGCCTCTCGATCATCTCCGCTTTTTCCTCGGTAATTTCAGCACCCTGTTGCACGATTGCTTCATCGGTAATGATATCCACTACGTTATCCAGGGCGACCCGGCCGAGAATTCTATCCTTTAGACTGACGACTTCCTCGTCGCCTTCGACAATCGCCGCAACGGTGATACCGTTAAGCGTACCGCAGTCATCCTCGCAGACAATAACCTCCTGCGCGACATCAACCAGCCTGCGGGTCAAGTATCCAGCGTCGGCAGTCTTAAGCGCGGTATCTGCCAGACCCTTGCGGGCGCCGTGGGTAGAGATAAAATATTCAAGGACGTTCAACCCCTCACGGAAGTTGGCCGTGATCGGGCTTTCGATAATCTCACCCGAAGGCTTAGCCATCAATCCGCGCATGCCGGCCAGCTGCCTGACCTGTAAGCGCGAACCGCGCGCACCCGAATCGGCCATCATGAATATGGGATTAAACGCCTCCATTCCTTTAAATAACATGTCTGAGATCTTGTCGGTGGTGTGGGTCCAGACGTCGATAATCTTGGCTTTGCGTTCGCTTCCGGTAATGATACCCCTGCGGTACTGCTCCTCTACTTTAGACACCTCTTCTTTGGCCTCTTTTATAACATCCTTTTTTTCTTCGGGTATCTGTAAATCGTCGATGCCTATAGATATGCCTCCGAGGGTGGCGTTTTCAAAACCCAGCTTTTTTATATCATCCACCAGCTTAATGGCAGCAGCATGCCCGAATCTCTTGTAGCATTCTATTACTATCTCGCTGACCTTACCTTTATTCAGCTCTTTATTAACGAAACCGAATCCTCGGGGAAGAACCTGATTAAAAATAACTCTACCTACGGTAGTGGCGATAATCTGCCTGCCGGGAATAAGCTTCTTTTCATCGATATCAAAGAGATTATCGATACGCAGTTTTATCCGGGCGTGTAAATCCACGATATCGTCTTCGTAAGCGATTATAACCTCTTCGGCACCGGAGAATACCTTGTCTTCTCCGCGCGCACCGGGCTTCTCCTTTGAAATATATGAAGTCCCTAGGATAATATCCTGGGTGGGAGAAACTATGGGCCGGCCGTCTGCCGGTGAAAAAACATTATTGCTGGAAAGCATCAAAAGCTTGGCTTCCAGCTGCGATTCCAGTGACAACGGAACGTGTACAGCCATCTGGTCGCCGTCGAAATCGGCGTTAAAGGCGGTACAGACTAGAGGATGGATTTTTATGGATTTACCTTCGATTAAAAGCGGCTGGAACGCTTGAATACCTAAACGGTGCAGGGTCGGGGCGCGGTTGAGCAACACAGGATGATCCTTGATGACTTCGTCGAGAATATCCCAAACTTCGATCTTTCCGCGCTCAACCATTCTACGGGCGCCTTTGATAGTGTGCACAAAACCCTTCTCCCTCAGTTTCTTGATAATAAACGGCTCGAATAATTCCAGGGCCATCTGTTTCGGAAGACCGCACTCCCCGAGTCTTAATTCAGGGCCTACTACGATTACCGAGCGGCCGGAATAATCGACGCGTTTACCTAATAGATTCTGTCTGAAACGGCCCTGTTTTCCTTTGAGCATGTCCGAAAGGGATTTAAGCGGCCGGCTGTTAGCGCCGATCACCGGTTTTCCGTGCCTACCGTTATCCAGTAGCGCATCTACTGCTTCCTGGAGCATACGCTTTTCGTTGCGGATAATTATTTCGGGGGCATTAAGGTCCATTAATTTCTTAAGGCGGGCGTTACGATTAATTACGCGGCGATACAAATCATTGAGGTCGCTGGTGGCAAACCTTCCGCCGTCAAGCGGGACCAGTGGACGCAGATCCGGAGGTATGACAGGTAGTATCTCTAAGACCATCCACTCGGGTTTATTGCCCGACTTCTTAAAATCTTCGATAATCTTCAGGGATTTGAGGGATTTACGGTTTCCTAGGGCCTCTTTGGATTTCTCCAGGTCGCGGCGCAGCTTGCGGCAGATGGCATCCAGCTCAAGCTCTTTAAGGATATCCCTTACTGCTTCGGCGCCTATCTTGGCCTTAAAATTAGAGCCGTATTTTTCCAGCGCCTCCTGATACTTCTCTTCGGAAAGAAGCTCTTTCTTCTTAAGCGGAGTAGTACCGGGATCGACGACTACATATTCTTCGTAATAGATGATTTTCTCCAGATCCCTGAGGCCTATATCGAGTAACGCAGACATGCGTGAAGGAACGGCTTTAAAAAACCATATGTGGGTAACCGGGGTTGCTAACTCTATATGCCCCATACGTTCCCTGCGCACGCTCGACCGATCGACAGTCACCCCGCAGCGGTCACAGGTAATACCCTTGAACTTTATTCCTTTATATTTACCGCAGTTGCATTCCCAATCACGTACCGGGCCGAATATCTTCTCGCAGAATAACCCGTCTTTCTCCGGTTTAAGCGTGCGGTAATTGATGGTCTCTGCCTTTTTCACCTCTCCCTTTGACCAGGACTTGATTACCTGAGGGGAGGCGATCTTTATACTTATATTGTCAAAAGAGACTATTTCTTCCATTATTTTGCCTTCTCCGTCCTGATATCCAGGCCTAATCCCTGGAGTTCCTTGATTAATACGTTAAAGGATTCCGGTGTTCCGTGGGAAAGCCGCTGCTCGCCTTTGACGATCGCTTCGTAGATCTTGGTCCTTCCGGAAACATCGTCGCTCTTGACGGTGAGCATCTCCTGCAGAGTAAATGCCGCACCGTAAGCCTCCAGTGCCCAGACCTCCATTTCGCCCAGCCTCTGTCCGCCGAACTGCGCCTTACCACCCAGTGGCTGCTGCGTAACCAGCGAATACGGGCCGATCGAACGGGCGTGTATCTTTTCGTCGACAAGATGGATAAGTTTCATAATGTACATATATCCTACGGTGATTTTGTGGTCAAAGGGCTCTCCGCTGAAACCGTCGTGAAGCGTGACCTTTCCGTCTTCGGGCAGACCTGCTTTTTTAAGCATCTCCTTGATTTCCGCCTCGGATGCCCCGTCGAAAACCGGGCAACCCACGGCCAGATTCAAAATTTTGACCGCCCACCCTAAGTGGCACTCCAGGATCTGACCTACGTTCATACGCGAAGGTACGCCCAGAGGATTTAAAACAACTTCAATCGGTGTACCGTCGGGCAGATAAGGCATATCCTGCTCGGGTACGATTTTGGCAACTACGCCCTTGTTTCCGTGGCGGCCGGCAAGCTTATCGCCTTCGGCAAGCCTCCTCTTGGTTGCGATATAAACCACGACCCTCTTAAGAACACCTGCGGGTAACTCGTCACCGCGCCTCACCTTCTCGATCTCCTGCTCCTCTTCAGCGATCAGCTCCTGAATCTGCTCGTCAAACGACGCCGCCAGGACCTTAGCTTCGTCATTATTACTGTAATCGTATTTCTCCACCCTCTTTTTGTCGATTCCCAATACCTGCGCCAGACGCGCGGTCTTCTCGGTCTGGATAAATTCAATCTCTTGTTTATAGTAGGCCTTTAACTCGCGAATCTTAGCCAGCTCCTTGCCCTTTTCCTCTTTGGATTTTCTACCGCGGTCCTTGCGCGCAAAAACATGGACGTCAATAACCACGCCTTCGACTCCGGGAGGCACGATTAACGAGGTATCGCGCACGTCACCGGCCTTTTCTCCGAATATGGCTCGCAACAGCCTCTCTTCCGGCGAAGGTTCAGAATCGGTCTTAGGGGTGATCTTTCCAACCAGGATGTCCCCCGGACCCACTTCTGCCCCGATACGGATGATCCCGGTCTCATCCAGGTTCTTCAGCGCCTCTTCGCTGACATTAGGGATATCCCGGGTAACCTCTTCGTTCCCGAGGCGAGTTTCGGTAGCCTCGATTTCAAACTCTTCGATATGAATAGAGGTAAAGGAATCTTCTTTAACCAGCTTCTCACTTATGAGAATGGCGTCTTCAAAGTTGTAGCCCCTCCAAGGCATTAGAGCGACCAGGACGTTCTTTCCTAAAGCCAGCTCACCCTGATTGGTGCTGATACCGTCGGCGATAATCTGCCCCTTTTCCACGTGCTGGCCGAGCTTAACCAGCGGCCTCTGGTTCAGGCAGGTATCGGCATTGGTGCGCAGAAACTTCTTAAGGTGGTATATTCTCTTACCTATAGATATAGTGGAGGCGTCGACATTGGTGACCTTCCCGGAATCCTCGGCGACAACCACGGTCCCGGAATCACGGGCCACCTTCTCCTCCATCTGGGTCCCCACAAGCGGAGCCTCAGTGATCATCAAGGGAACACCCTGCCTCTGCATGTTTGAACCCATGAGCGCACGGTTGGCATCGTCATGTTCAAGAAAAGGAATCAACGATGCGGCTACGGAAACAAGCTGCTTGGGGGAGACGTCCATATACTGGACCTGCTTGGCGGCGACCTTGGGGAAATCGTCTTTATAGCGGCAGGATACTTCTTTTTCTACAAAATAACCTTCATCGTCCAGGGGCACATTAGCCTGGGCGATAATCTTATCCTCTTCGATATCCGCGGTAAGATATTCGATCTTCTTGGTAACCCGCCCTTCTTCCACCTTGCGGTATGGCGTCTCCAAGAGTCCGAGCTGGTTGACTCTGGCGAAACAGCTCAAAGAAGCGATCAGTCCGATATTCGGGCCTTCCGGCGTCTCGATAGGACAGACTCTTCCATAATGCGAAGGATGTATATCTCTTACCTCGAATCCGGCGCGCTCACGGGATAATCCGCCCGGACCCAAAGCGCTTAAGCGCCTCTTATGAGTCATCTCCGCCAGCGGATTGACCTGGTCCATAAACTGAGATAGCTGGGAGCGACCGAAGAAGTCGCGGATCTGATTTGAAAGCAGCTTGGAATTAATCAGATAATGCACGTTCAGGTTATCGAACTCGCCTAGTATGCTCAATCTCTCCCGGATCGAGCGCTCTACGCGCGAGAGACCGATCCTCACCTGATTCTGGACCAGCTCACCGACGGTCTTTACCCTGCGATTGCCCAGATGATCGATATCATCGATCTTACCTACGCCTTCTTTGAGACGGATAAGGTATTCGATTACCTTTATTACCGTAGCCGAATCAAGTATGCGTTTATCGAGGGAGACGCTCATATCCAGTTTTCTATTCAGAATAAACCTCCCTGCCCTTTCCAGATCGTATCTTGCCGGGTCGAAAAATAATCTGTAAAAAAGACCTTCTGCCGCTTCCTTGGTGACCGGCTCGGTAGGCCTCATCTTACGGTAGAAATCCAGATAAGCCTCCTCCTTGTTCTTGGTGTAATCCTTCTTCAGGGTATTGACTATCTCGGGATACTCTTTGCCGAAGGCAGAGACGATATCGGAATCGGTGGAGAATCCCAGGATACGCAATATCTGGGAGGCCGGGAAATTCCTGCGCCGGTCCACATAAGCGATGATAGTCTCAGTAAGGTCGTATTTAAACTCAAGCCATGCGCCACGGTAGGGAATTATACGTCCGTAGAAAATCTTCTTTCCCGTCGGATGTTCCTCCTCTTCAAAGGATACTCCAGGAGAACGCTGCAACTGACTTACCACCACCCGCTCATCGCCGTTGATGATAAACGTCCCTGTATCGGTCATAAGCGGAATCTCGCCGAAATAGGCGTCCTGTTCCTTTGTTTCATGCGGCGTGATCAGCCTGAATTTGGCTTTGAGGGGAGCGGCGTAGGAAAGTGACCGGGTCTTAGATTCCAAAAGGGTGTATTTAGGCTTACCTAGGCTGTAGCTGATGAATTCTAGCTTGATATTCCGGTTCGGGCTTTCGATAGGGAATATCTCCTCGAATACCTCCTGAAGGCCGATACGTTCTCTATCGGAAGGTTTGACGTCCATCTGTAGAAAATCCCTGTACGCCTCGAGTTGCACGTCCAGGAGATTCGGCAGATCATAAACCTCTCTTATCTTGGCAAAATTTTTCCGTTTAAGCATCTCTATACGGTAGTTATTTTACGGTTATGCGTTAAGGCTATTTGAGCTCTACGGTGGCTCCGGCAGCCTCAAGCTTCTTCTTCATATCTTCCGCTTCTTCCTTAGGCACGCCCTCTTTGACCGGTTTGGGTGCGGCATCCACCAGATCTTTGGCCTCTTTAAGACCGAGGCTGGTCATCGTACGCACTTCTTTAATAACCGCGATCTTATTGGCTCCGGCATTAGCCAGCACTACGGTGAAGGTGCTTTTCTCTTCGGCTGCGGGTGCGCCTGCAGCGGCTGCGCCGGCTGCGGGTGCGGCCATCATCGGCATATTCGCCTTAACGCCGAATTTCTCTTCAAGCGCCTTGACTAAATCCGCCAATTCCAGCACCGTCATCTCCTCAATAGACTTAATCATATCCTGTAATTTCTCTGCCATTTCTTCCTCCTCAATTTTCCCCTACCCCTACTCAAGAATAGATCCTGAGCGAAGCGAAGGATTATTTTGTCTGCTTCTTTTCCCTAATCTGATCCAGACATATAACAAATTTCGACAATACCTGGTTCAAGGTAATCACCAGACCGGATATCGGCGAATTTAAAGCCATGACTACTTGGGCCCTTAACACCTGTTTTGAAGGCAGCTTAGCCATGGACTCAATATCCTTCTTTTCTATGATTTTATCCGCGACAAGTCCGCCTTCTAACTTTAAAGCTTCATGATCCTTAGAAAAATCACAGAGCACTTTAGATGGAGCTACGGGTTCATCCTTGGTAAAAATAAGGCCGCAGTTCCCTTCCACGCTCTTTATCAACGAGTCTATGCCCGAACTCTTAAATGCCCTGCGGGCTACGCTGTTTTTAACCACGAACATCCGGGCTCCGGTAGTCTTCAAGGATTGGCGCAGCGAGCTCATATCCGGGCTCTTTACGCCGGAGTATTTCACGATGAATAAAGCCGAAGATTCTTTGAGTGAATCCTTGATGCGCTTTTCCGAAACTTCCTTGAAAATCAGGCCGATTTTTTTCATTCTTTACACTGTCAATCTCACGCCCGGGCTCATTGACGAGGTTATCGAAAGGCTGCGTACGAACTTGCCTTTTACGGAGGCGGGTTTAGATTCGTTAATTGCCTCGATGACCCGCGAGGCGTTTTCGTAGATCTTAGCTTCATCAAACGAGAGTTTTCCAACCGCAAGGTGTATACCACCCTGCTTATCCACGCGGAATTCCACTTTCCCCTTTTTGACATCCTCTATCGCCTTGGCGATATCATTAGTGACCGTCCCGGTCTTAGGGCTAGGCATCAGGCCGCGCGGACCGAGCACCTTACCCAATTTGCTCAAATCCTTCATCATCTCGGGGGTGGCTATAGCACAGTCAAATTCCAGGAATCCTCCGGCCACTTTTTCAATCAATTCCAGCCCGCCCACCAGGTCAGCTCCGGCACCCTTGGCCTCTTTTTCGTGCTCACCTTTGCAGAATACCGCAACCCTTACCTTTTTACCGGTACCATGGGGAAGAGCTACCGTCCCACGCACCATCTGGTCCGACTTCTTAGTGTCTACGTTCAGGTGAAAATGCAGATCCACCGAGGAATCGAATTTGGTGGCGGACATATTCTTTAGAATCGTAATGGCATCCTTCAGGCTGAAAGACTTCTCCGCATCCACCTGCTTTGCCGCTTCCTTGTATCTTTTACTGCGTTCTTTCATATAGCTCCCATTCAATCCTTATCTCGCTTGCTTGAAAGACAGTCCCTGCTGGCAAAACTCGCCTAGCCTTCAACAACTATGCCCATGCTACGGGCAGTCCCTTCTATGACCTTGATAGCCTGTGACATATCCGAGGTATTCAAATCCGCAAGCTTCTGCTTGGCGATTTCCTCAATCTGCTTACGGGTAACCTTACCTATAATCTCCTTACCGCTCTGACCCGAGGCCTTAGCGAGATTAGCCGCCCTTTTGAGTAATACCGATGACGGAGGAGTCTTAATAATAAACGAAAAGGTACGGTCCTCAAAAACGCTTATGACTACCGGAAGGATCAGACCATCCCTTCCTTTGGTCTGGTCGTTAAATTGCTTACAGAACTGCATGATGTTCACGCCATGTTGACCTAATGCCGGGCCGACCGGCGGCGCTGGGTTAGCCTGGGCAGCGGGGACGTGCAATTTTATCTGGGCGGTTATCTTCTTGGGCATACTATACTTTCTCCACCTGCCAATACTCCAACTCTACCGGCGTAGACCTGCCGAATATAGAGACACTTACCTTGACCTTACCCTTCTCCGGATGGATTTCGTCGACCGTACCGTTAAAATTTAAAAACGGGCCTTCGGTAACGCGCACCTGCTCGCCCTTCTCGAATATTGTCTTGGGGCTAGGCCTGGCCTGGGTTTCTTCCGTTCTTTTTAAGATATTGTCTACTTCTGACTGGGGGAGGGGCATGGGTTTCTTTCCTA
>Ga0233425_10004869_pt1 | contig 21922 bp, 16 predicted proteins | sample Watercolumn_Towu_2_FD_181712 | JGI IMG/M metagenome (GOLD analysis project Ga0233425, IMG submission 181712) | Freshwater microbial communities from Lake Towuti, South Sulawesi, Indonesia - Watercolumn_Towuti2014_140_MG | ecosystem: Environmental > Aquatic > Freshwater > Lake | place...
GTTGATGGCGGCTGACCTGGATAAATCGGCTCATCGAGGGGCTCCGTGTCGCGATCTGTCGAGAACGTGCCGTTATTTTACCTTATCCAACCTCACTAAGACCTACAAATCCACCTCACCGGCTAGGGCAGAAAGTCCGACAGACTCCTAGGAACCGCTGATTGATCCGGCGGTTCCCAAGGTCGCGGGATGCACAGCCAGGATAGGAGATTGTAGGTCAATGATCTTGGAAAGGACTGGAAAGCCCCGTTTTTCGGTGGCGGCCTTTGAAAAATTTCCGGCAACAGATGGCCCGATTTCACCTCCGGCTCCGCCGCCCCTAAACCGGGATCCTTAGAATGCCACAGTCAGTCCGCCAGCAGCGCTTCCCTGTCCCGACGCGACGGGATCGACACGGCACCTTCGGCTAACGTCAGGTCCCGCTGTACTGCTCGCTCCTCAAGGTGCTGGCGCAAGGGGTCACCGGGTTCCAAGGAATGCGCCAGTTCCAGGATTACCGCGCGGCTCCGGCGGCGATACGCTTCGGCCTCGGCAAGACGGCCGAGAAGCCGGAAGATCTTCGCCGCCGAACGATAAACCCGCCAGGCGGCAAGCGGGACCTCTACCTCTTCAATGGTACCCAGGGCAGTGGTGATCGACACGTTTGCCGTATCGAGATTCTTTTCCGCCAGGGCGATTTCGGCTTCCAGCCACTGGCTCATGGCGAGGTAGCTGCGTTCGGGGGCGCCCACGGAAAACTGACGCAGCAGGCTTGCGTAACGGCGGGCCGCGGCCAGGTCGTGGCGCGCCAGGCTGGCTTCCGCGAGGCCGCGATAGGTCGGCAGCAGGAGGTTTTGATGGATGGGAAGCTCGCCGCCGCGGTGGGCCTCGGCCACGGCAAGAAAGCACTCGATGGCCTGATCGGCCCTGCCCGCACCGAGGTGGCTCAAACCCCGGACCATGAGTCCGTTGAATCCGTTGAGGGCGGTAACGTCGGCGCCGGAGTTCTGCGCAGACGTTTCGCAATCGAAGCGGACGCCAGGAAAATCCATGGCCTCGGCGTGCAGCCACTCCAGAATAAAGCGGAACCAACCGATGGCCTCCGCGCCATCGTTGCGCTGAGCCGTCGCGATGGCTTCCCGCAACAACGCCCGCAGTCTTCCCCACTCGCCCAGATGCAACAGGGCCAGCGCTCCGAAGTAGTGGCCGACCATCACCAGGTAACCGTCACCGAGGCGGCCCGACAACGTGACCGCCTGTTCCGCCGTCTGCCAAGCGGCACGGTATCGCGACGCCATGGTTTCGACGTGGATGTGAAGGGTCAGGCGGGAATGCAGCAGCAGGGTGTTTTCAGACTTGCGGGCGTAATCCATGGCGCGCCGGCATGCAACGGCATGCTCGGGACTCCAGCCGCCCAACAGTAGGTTCCAGCCCCCCCAGTTGCCCAAGGCGGCCGCCTCCAGGGCCGGATCGTCCACCTCCCGGCTGCAGGCCAAGGCCTCCGCCGCACGTTCCAGACAATCCCGCCGGTTCAGCCAGACCAGCACCCGGCTGAGATCGATCAAGGCCTGCACCTCGCCGCTGCGGTCCCCGATCGCGCGTGCCGTCGCCAACATGGCATCCAGATCCGCCAGCGCACCCCGCATGTCGCCGAGGGACCGCCTGACCGAAGCGGAACGCCGCCATAGCCGGATTCCTCGCCGCTGCCCCTGGTCGTCCGGGAGCCGTTCCGCCAGAGTCAACGCCCGCCGCGTATAGGCCAAGGCCTCCCGGTTGGCGCAGTGGGCCATGGCGTGCTCGGCAGCGCGTTCCAGGTAGCCGATGGCGCCGTCCCAGTCCATGCCCGCCTCGAGGTGTATGGCCAACTCGGCGGCGGCTGGAGCATGCGCCACGGACACTAGGGACTCGAGCGCGAGGGCGATGCGGCGATGGATACGGGCCCGATCGGCTTCGGCGCTGCGGTTGTAGACTACTTCGCGGTAGAGCGCATGGCGGAAACGGTAACGGCCAACAACGGTCGCGGGCCGGGCATGGTCCACCCCGGAAGCCACCAGTATGCCGGTGCGCCGGACCAGGTTTTCGCAATGTCGGTCGGCTTCGAGCGGACCCGAGCCGGCTACGGTGCCTAGCAGCGCCGCGGAGAACTCGTCGCCAATAGCGCTGGCAATCCCGAGGAGGCGCTGATCCGCAGCGCCGAGACGGTCGATTTCCCGCTCGATCACGGCGCGCACCGTTTCCGGCAGGAACTCGGACCGGGTCGATTCCTGCCCTTGATGCGGCCACTGTTCCGCCTCCGCCAGGTAGTCGACCAGTTTGACGACAAACAGAGGATGACCGGCGGTTCGATCCCAAAGGGCCTGCACCACGCCGGCTGCGATCGCCTGCTGCGGAAAGCGGTGTTGTAGATATTTCTCCACTTCCGCCTGCGAAAACGGCGGAATGTCCAGTTCCATCGCACGCTCCCGCATCCCCAGATCCTGCCGAACCTGCCGCACCGAACGGGACTGCCGGTCGCCGTCGTGCGGCCGATACGTCGCCAGCACCAGGAGCGCGGCCGGCTGCCGGCGTTGCGCCAGCAAGGCAAGAAAATCCAGCGTCGCCAAGTCCGCCCAATGGAGGTTTTCCAGAACCAGGACCACCGGTTCGGCCGCGCTGGCCGCCTCCAGCAGCTCGCAAGCCTCGCGCAGCATGCGATCGCGGCTTGCTCCGACGATTTCCCAGGCAAGTTCCTGGCGTTCCGTCGGCTCCAGCAATGCCGGCAACTGTGCCAGCAACACCGGGGCATGGCGACGCAGCAGCGAACACAGGCGGAACCCTCGGTCCGTCCCGCAATACTCGGTCAGTGCCTCGATCAGGGGGAACAGGGCCTCTCCTTCGGTAAAGCGCTCCAGGCAGCGTCCCCGCAGGATTTCGGCCGTTCCGCCGAGTGCCTGCAGGAACATCTCCACCTGGGTGGTCTTGCCGGCGCCGGCCGCGCCGGTTAGAAAGACGGCCTGCCGGCACCCCTCCAGGGCCTGCCGCCAGGCCACCGCCAAGGCCTCCTGGAGTCGGGGACGGGGAATCCGATAGCCACGATGCCCCGTCGTGCTTGGCCCAGACCCGATGTCGCGAGCCGCGACGGGGGAGACCACCGACCCGGTCGCGGCACCGGAGGCGCTCACCGGGGCGATGAAGCGGTATCCCCGCTTGGCCACGGTGGCAATGAATCGGGGATTCTTGGCGTCATCCTGCAGGGCCGCACGCAGCTCGTTGATGCAGGATTTGAGGGCCGATTCACTGACAAAACGCCGCTGCCACACCTCGTCCAGCAGCCGCTCCTTAGTCATGAGTTCTCCCCCGTTGCGGACCAGAAGCTGCAACAAGTCGAATACCTTCGGCGCTACCGTTACCTCCCTGCCGTCCCGTAATAGCCGGACTCGCCCCGGATCCAGGCAATATTCCCCGAATCGAAACAGCGTGGCTTCTGCCATCGATATCTCCTATTTCTGATCATTGCAAAGCAGCTTCTTGTGGACTTCAGAAATGGTATTCGAGATAGGTCTTGGAGCGCCGATCGGAGCGTGAATATTACCCAGAAACTCGACATCGACGACCGATAACCAACCGAAAAGCAACCGGTTGGTGACGACTTTTGCAACCCGACGGGCATAGGATTTCACCGCGCCGATGGAATCGGAGCACACCTATCCAACCATGTAACCTCACCAGGAGATCCATCATGAACGCCACGATTAAAGCCGGCACAAATACCCGGATCAGTTCGGCATCCAAACTCTCTGCCATACCCCTCATGCTGGCATTGGGTTTTCCGGAACCCGGCCAGTCCATGGTCATCGGAAGCTATTTCGAGCCGGCCGCAGCCACTCCCCCATGGACCCAGGTCGCCTCCGCCTGCGCACCGGATGAGGCGGCGCAGCACAAGTTCACCGCCACCGAAGCCGATGTCGGGTTCCGCAGCGGCCTCGTCACCGAGGAAACGGTCGAAGGCTCCGCGCCATATTATTGGCCCTACACTGCCGCGATTCCGGTGGTCGCCCGCTGCAACGTGGCCGGCGCCATGGATCACGGGGCTCCCAGCTGGAACGGGTTGGTGATCGGTTATTCGGACCCGGACGGTAGCGGGCCGACGGCACGGGTCACCGCCCGCCTGGTCCGGGTCAGCCGGCCGTGGGGCAGTACCGAGGTAATCGCCACCTTCGACAGTAACCGGACCGACAACCCGGCCAATACGGAACGGCACGAGGAAGCCGTGCAGTTTTTCCACAGCTTCGACTTTTCGGAAAACGAATATTTCGTCCAGTTTTCCGTATCGCGGTCGAATGCCAATCTGATTCCCGCGGTATTCAGTTTGCGGTTGACGACGCTGGAAAAGATTCCGGGTTAGCAACAAACGAAGCGGGTCATTATGGGTCAGGCCGGGTAATCGCCAAACAATTCCGGGCTCAGGCATTTCCCGCGTGACCTCTCTGGAACCTTTCCGATTCAATTCAGTTGATGAAGCCAAGGCGAACATCAATCCTCGCCATTCTTTTAAGGAGATCCCACATGAACACACAGGAACGAAGCTTTTGTATTACAGAGAGAACTTCGGCAATAATCATGCTGGCAGCCGGCCTGGCCGCCGCAACGCTGTATTGCGGAAGGGTCGAAGCGCAGATGATGCTGCCGGGCTCGGAAATGACTCCGGCAGGAACCAGTTCGGCTGCACGGCCGGTTCTCGAGGGTAGCGAACTGGCTGTCGCCTGGCGCGATTTTTCGGTGCCGGACGGGTCGGGCGGAATGGTCAGCGGCTATCTCGTGGATCGCGTACTGCGATCCCGGGAAACCGGCACCCTCATCTTTGCCCAACGGGTGGTCCTGAACAAAGGGTCCAGCGGGGCAGCCGCGCCGGCTGAATGGACGCGGTCGGGATTTTCCGAGGTGAGCGTCGATGCCGACTATCTGACGGACGAAGCCGGCAGCCTGGCGGCAGGAAGCATGCAGCGCCTGGCCACCGGGAACGAACTTCGCTTCAAGATGGCACGACCCTTGATTGCGGGAGAATGGACCTACAGCCACGTGGCGCTGACCAATGCCACCGACTTCGACGAAACCGGCAAAGCCATCCTCCGCGGTGCCGGCCTGGCTGCCGTCAACCTTCCAGCCTATCGCCCGGCAGGAACGCCGCAGCCCTACTATACGGTGACGCCGTTGGGGTACGCCTCCTCCTTCGCTCCGTACCTCAACGACCGCGGCCAGATCAGCCTGACGGCGGGAGACGCCAGCGGCTTCAAGGCCCTACTGTGGCAGCCGCGGGTGCGCAATGGCACCGACGGCCTGCCCTACGCCATTCCGAAGCTGCCGGGTTTTCGCTTCAACCAGGGGATGCGGATCAACAACCGCGGCCAGATCGTCGGGACCAATTTCAATCGGGGCGACCGAATTGGCGACGGGACCTCGCAGGGCTTTCTGTGGACTCCCCGCCGGCCCAACGGCACTTCAGGCACGGCGACCGGCCTCGATCCCTTCCCCGGCGGCACCCACAGCGTTGCCTGGGCCATCAACGACGCCAGGCAGATCGTCGGCGCCAGCGATTTGCCCGGTGCGGGTCTGGGTGCCGATGGCATTCCTTCGTCACAGCCGACGCTCTGGCAACGTGGAGTCCCTCATGAAATCGCCGATGCCGAGTTCGGTTCGGGATACGCCATCAATCGCCACGGCGCCATCGCCGGGGTCGGCGCCTTCACCGCCAGAACCTACCAAGGCATGATCTGGACACCCAGCGTTTCCAACGGTATCGCCGGAACGGCAAGAAACGTCGCCGAAGTGGGCGGACCCGACTACCAGGGTCCCGGCGTCACCCAGGACATCAACGACCGCGGCGAGGCAGTCGGTTCCGCGCTGTTTGACTGGGATCCCGTCGCGGCGACCGGCGGAGAAAGGCATGGCTACCTGTGGTCCGGTGCGACGGTCACCGACCTTGGCGCCGGCGAACTTCCGGGAGCCATCAACAACGCCGGCGTAGCCGTCGGCGGTACCGGGGTCACCACCGGGGCGCTGTACCGCAACGGCATCCGCACCCATCTGCGCCACTTCGTTTCGCCGGCGGAAGGCTGGTGGGTCGGCGCGACCGCCGACATCAACGAGCGGGAACAGCTGGTCGGCTTCGGCTGGTCCCCTGCCAACGGGAATTCACTGATACTGATGACACCCGTCCACATCGACCGCATTGCACTGGGTCGCGTCGCAGCGGGCCGTGCGGCTCGCCTGCAGGTGCGCGGCACCGGCTTCCTGCGCGGCGCCGTAGTGTTGTGGAACGGCTCCCCCCTGCCGACCCGGAGAGTCCATTCGAATCTATTGCGGGCCCGGGTTCCTCCAGCGCTGCTGGACGCCTCCGGAGAGCGGTCGGTATTGATCGCGAATCCCGACGGGACGGTTTCCAATGTGATCCATTGACGCGGCGCCGGCCGGGAAGCTGCCGCTCCCGGCAAGCCCCGACCGGCTCTCGACTTCCGAGGCAACGAAAATGACAGATTATTACGATGAATTGAGAAGAGACCCAGCGGCCGTGCTCTACCAACTGAATCCGAGCCTGTTCGTGGGGGATGTCAACAACTGTCCGGCGACCGCCGATGCCGTCGACAACTATCTGGCAAGCGGCGATCTGACCCGGGCGGACGCATCAGGCTCCCGCTTCCGGATCGACAGCGATCTGCACACCGCTGCCCTGCCCACCATCATGGAAAATCTGGCCGCGCTGGGACACGGCCACCACTATGTGATTCGCGGGACACGGGGCCACGAAAGCAGATTCGCGCCAAACCATTACTTCGTGCTGGCCAATATCCACAACCGGGTGGTACTGATCGATGCATACACCCATGAACTGCTGGATTCGAGCCCGACGATCCAGGAGTACCTCCGCCGCGGCCAATTCCGCCGGTTCGCATTTGCCACCCGCTTCGAGGCTAGCCCTCCGCCAGGCCGGCCCAACCGCCGTTAGCGGCGGGCGGACTTTGCGGGGCGGCGGCCAGCGAGCCGGGCTACACCGCCACCTCGGCGGCGATTGAGGGATGCGGGTCGTAGCCCGCCAGCTCCAAATCGTCGATGGTGTATTCGAACAGGCTGGCCGGCTGGCGGCGGATGGCCAGCCGCGGCCAGGGGCGCGGCTCCCGCTCCAGCTGCAGGCGGGCCTGGGGGATATGGTTCAGATAAAGATGGACGTCGAAACCGAACCAGACGATCTCGCCGGGCCGGTATCCGGTCTGTTGCGCCAGCAGGTGGGTGAGCAGGGCCAGGTTGGCGAGGTTGAAGGGCAAGCCCAGAAAGCAGTCGGCGGAACGCTGCACCATGCCGCCGCTGAGCCTGCCGTCGGCGGAGACGAAGAACTGGTAGTGCTTGTGGCAGGGCGGCAGCGCCATCTGCTCCAGTTCGCCCACGTTCCAGCCGTCGAACAGCAGCCGGCGCGAACCGGGGTTGCCGCGCAGTTCCTCGATCAGCCTGCCAATCTGGTCCACCTCACGGCCGTCCGCCGTGCGCCAGCGCCGCCACTGCTTGCCGTACACCGGACCGAGTTCGCCCCACTCCGCGGCGAAGGCTTCGTCTTCCAGAACGCGGTGCTCGAAGTCCTCTTGGGTGATGGCATCGCCGCTAGCTTCCCGATAGCGCCGTAGCGGCCAGTCGGTCCAGATGCGGACGTTCTGCTGCAGCAGGGGCCGGATGTTGGTACCGCCCGCCAGCATCCACAGCATCTCCTTGAACGCCGTGCGCCAGTACAGCCGCTTGGTGGTGACGGCCGGAAAGCCGTCCGCCAGATCGAACCGCAGGCTATGGCCGAAGAGAGCACGGGTACCGACCCCGGTGCGGTCGATGCGCTCGTCACCCCGCTCGATCAACAGCCGCAGCAGATCCAGGTAGTGCCGTTCGGCATGCATGGACTCAGGCCGCGGCGGGCTGGCGGCGGTAGGCATAGACCAGCCACAGCAAACCCACCAGGATCATGGGGAGGGTCAGCAGGTGGCCCATGGTCAGCCAGCCGAATGCCAGATAGCCGATGTGGGCATCGGGCAGGCGCACGAATTCCACCGCCAGCCGGAACAGGCCGTAACCCAGCATGAACAGGGCGGAAACCGATCCCACCGGGCGCGGCCTGCTGGAGAACCAGTGCAGCAGGAGAAACAAGGCGATGCCTTCCAGGGCGGCCTCGTAGAGCATGGAGGGATGGCGCGGCTCCGGGCCGGCACCGGGGAACACCATGGCCCAGGGGACATCGGTCGGCTTGCCCCACAGTTCCCCGTTGATGAAGTTGCCGATGCGGCCGGTAAACAAGCCCAGGGGTACCAGGGGGCCGATGAAGTCGGACAGTTTCAGGAAGCCGGTGCCCAGATGGCGGCCATACCACCACATCGCCAGGAAGACCCCCAGCAAGCCCCCGTGGAAGGACATGCCGCCCTCCCAGATGCGCAGGATGGCAGAGGGATCGTGGGCGAACAGCGGCAGGTTGTAGAACAGGGTGTAGCCCAACCGCCCCCCTACCACCACCCCGATGGCGCAGTAGAACACCAGGTCCTCGACCTGTTCGCGGCTCACCGGCGCCCGCCCCCGGTCCGCCTTCCAGCGCCCCAGCCACCACGCGCCGGCGATGCCGACCACGTACATCAAGCCATACCAATGGATCTTGAAGGAGCCGAAGCTCACGGCTACCGGGTCGATGTAGGGATAGGTCAGCATGGGAACGGGAAGAGGCTGTCGGTGCGGCTCTGGATTATCGCACACGCCGGGTTACAGTCCGGGGGGAACGAAGATCGCCTGGTAGAACGCCCGCGGCACCGCCAAAGGCAGGACCAGGGAATCCACGGCGAAACTGGCCGGCAGGTCCAGCGCCGGATGATCGGGCGCCACCAGCCTGTACTGCCGGATGTAATGCGCGTCGCCACGGAGGCTGGCCCAGTCCAGCCGGACACCGCTGTAGACACAGGGGGCGTCGCGCAGGGGTCCGGAAAGGGAATGAAAAGTGCCGCAGGCGCTGGTGCACAGATGGCAAGCGCAGACTCCCGACAGCATCCACGGGCGCAGCCCGCTCGGTATTGTCATCGGAAGTCGACTCCTGCAAGAGGTGCCGGATTCGTTCCCGAATCCGCGACCGGGCAGATTCCCACAGCGGAACTCAACTTTGCCCATGATGTCGTAACCGGGGTGTCTGGCATTCTGGACTTCGTCGTACCGACCCGCCCCCAGCCTCAGGATGAACCCGCGGCGCGCGGTTCGGAGAACGAAACGCCTCGATGGCATAGCGACTGAGTGGTGTCCATGTTCAAATTTCCCGATCGATCGCCGGCCCCACAGGATTTTCGAGCCGTGTTCCTGAGCAAGGCTGGGTGGCGCCGAAACCCGAACCGTCGCTTCTGGATCCTTGGCCTCCTGCTGATCGCCGCTCTCACGGGGGCACTGGAGAGCGCCTGGGACCTGCTGGCGGATCTCGGCGAAATCCTGTTCGAACTGGTCGAAGAAAACCTGGAAGGCTTCTACCGCAAGTTCGCCAAGCTGGACATGCACCGTGCCCAAATGGCGACAGCCTATACCTATCTCCTGCTCGCGGTCGCTCTGCTGCTGCTGTTCGGCCCGCGGCTGTGGCAGCAGTTGCAGGTCCGGCTCCGGGAGATCGAACGAATTCGGCTAAGGCTGGCGGCCCGTTGCCGGATTCTTTTCGAACGTGCACGCGGCTGGTGGGAGAGGTTGGATTTCTTCGGCAAGATCGCCGCCGCCGGCGTTGCGCTGCTGGGGGTCATTCCCCTGCTCCTGCTGCTTTCCTACGGCCTCGGCTCCGCGCTGGCCGAGCTGCTGTGACGGCTCACCGTTGTGGGGTCCTGTCCAAAACTGCGGTTCTGAACCGCTACTTCTGCACCAATACCGTCTCGAATGGCAGCTCGCCAAACCTCCCGAGCTCAGAGGTCCTTGTGGCTGCCGTCGCAAAACGGTGGCTTGGCCGTGCGGCGGCAGCCACAGAGCCAGACCTTGCCCGATTCTGCCAGCTCGAATGACACCGGCAACCAATCCGTTCCTGCGTGCGCTCCGTCGCAGAAAGGCTGGTTGGCGGATCACCCACAAGCACACCACCAATACTTTCCCGCCTCCAGATCGACGGCATACGGCTCTTTTTGGGTCAGCAAAGCTTCACTCATTCCGGTTCCTCGCGATTGGGTCGACACATGAACCCCGGGAGCGAAAACGGTTCGCCCCGGTTCGGCGAGGATGATAGTGAATTGTCCGGCCACGACCAAGCGGCCGCGGGCTTACCGGTACGCCCTCCCCCGATCACGAGGAGCGCTGCCACCAGGCGACAGGCCGCACCGAAACGCGGGAAACCGGTACCAGATTGGCTTCGAATTGGCGCGCGCAGCGCTGCCAGGAGTAGTTCGTGGCGTAGGCGCGGCACGCCGCCGGGTCCAGCTTCAATGCTTCCGCTATCGCGAAGGCTAGGTCATCGTTCAGACAGCCTACGCGGTCACTGAGAATGACATCACGCGGCCCCTGCACCGGATAGGCGGCCACGGGAACACCGCAGGCCAGAGCTTCCAGCAGGACCAGGCCAAAGGTATCAGTACGGCTGGGGAAGACGAATACATCGGCCGCGGCCACATGGCGGGCGAGTTCCTCCCCCATCTTGTAGCCCACGAATCGAACGGCGGGATAGCGCCGCTCCAGTTCCGGCCGCTGTGGGCCATCACCAACCACGTATTTCGTGCCCGGTACATCGAGCTGCAGGAACGCCTCGATGTTCTTCTCCACCGCCACCCTTCCCACATAGAGGCTAATGGGCCTTGGATCGGGTAGAAAAGATTTGTCGCCGGGACGGAACAACTCGACGTCGACACCCCGCGACCAAAGTACCGATGTGCGAAACCGGCGCTCCCGCAACTCCTCCATAAGCGCCGGGGTCGCCACCATGACCCGCTCGCTGCGGGAGTGAAACCACCGCAGCAACCGATATCCCCACGCCAGGGGAATCCCGGTACGCAGATTCACATATTCGGCAAAACGGGTATGGAAGGAGGTGGTGAAAGGCATGCCACGGCTGACGCACCAGTGGCGCGCGGCCAGACCTAGCGGACCTTCGGTGGCGATATGCACGGCGTCGGGCTGCAAAGCGTCCAGCCGCTTGCGGACGGATCTCCCGCAGCCCAGCGCCAGACGGATTTCCGAATACCCCGGACAAGGCCAGCTCCGAAACTGATCGGGCGTGAAGACGTCCACCGAATGGCCGAGCTGCCTCAGTTCCTGCGCGGTTCGCTGCAGCGTCGTGACGACACCATTCACCTGTGGCCGCCAAGCGTCAGTAATCAAGGCAAGTTTCACGGTCGAGTTCTCCCGAATTTTCAGGCTGGGTTTCTTGATCGCCGGGATTGTCCGATGCGCCGACGACTTGGACGCAACCACGGAACCAATCCCTGCAGAGACATCCGACCGCCGGATCCTGCTCGACCCGCCGACTCCCTCACACCGATGCGGTGCCGGCATCCCGCTGCCTGGGGATGGCGGACGTCTTTCCGAAACGACACCGACCCGGCCCACCCGTAACCGGCACCGCTCCGATCCCCGCAATGTTTCGGGACAGACCAAAGAATCGCAGCAACCCTTCAGCGCCCCATAACCAAGGTTTACCAGGCTAAACCGGCCTGGTTACACCTTCGCGGAGATTTCGTTACGATTTCATGACGCTAACCGCGCCCCAAGCTTGAACTCGGTATCCGGATCGAACTGCTGTGGCGAACGCAGTCGGCTAGACGCTGCCATCCACTCCCAAGTAGGTTTGCGCGGAGAAACCGGCGACCAGCGGCCCGGGGAGCAAGGCACAGAGCTTGCAACTCTTCGTCGCATTCGCGCGCGATGCCGGATTGTTGCGAGCATGCAAGCCATTAGGCCATGGCGCAGGAAGGCTAACCGAACTTCGCCAGAATTGCGCGCATCGGGCTGTCCGGTCGCCGCGATCTCCAGCGTCCGGCCTCGGAGTGCGCCCACCGGGCTGATCTATGATTACTGTTCATGCATGTTCGCGGTAATGCCAAGCTGTTGCCCAGGCGAAGCCCGGTGTTGCCCATCGGCAACACGGACACAGCCGTTCCGCACGAGTTTGGATTCAGTGATCCTGTTAGGAATACCTGATTCCGTCCATTAGCGGTTCCCTGAAGTAATCAGAATCCCTTCGTAATTTCGTTCCGAATCTGACCTATATCCCTGACCCTGCCCCAAACCAGGATGATTCCTTACCATCATGCGTATCCTAGCACCGTACTCACCGGGAAATCGCGAAATGCCATCGTATGAGACGAAAACACCAGTGATGCCAGTTATGTCAATACCCTTTCTGGCAGTCACAGGCATTAACGTTTTCGGTTCGTGATGAACGTAACGCTTTTCTCGGGTCAGCGTTCTACAATCAGGCCAAGTACCGCGACGAGGCGCTCCGGCCGCCTCGCCGGCGCATCTGGCGGTGTTGCCAAGCGGCATTGCAAGACGACGATTTGCATGACAATTGAGACACCGACAGAGGTCGCGGCAACGGCCTTCGTCGATTGCAAGAATCCAATGAATCCGCGATATTTAGGGAGTTCGATCCGGCCTGCGCAGGCACCAGCGACGAGCCCCGATCGCAGACCATTGCGGTTCTCCGGAGTTCCGCGAAAATCCAGCCGGGCAATCCGGCGCAGATAAGACCGATCACTTTCCGGGAAATTAACTCAGACTATCCAGAGGAATTCGCTATGCAGACGTACCAATACAGGGACGACATCTCATCCCTGAACCGCAACCATTTTCCGAACGGAGATTAGCGCCATGAAAACAAATCGCCTCCCTCAACTATTTTATCTATACACCCTGGTCGCCTCGTTCCTTCCCTGGCACACCGCTGGTGCCGACGTGCTAACCCAGCCCAGGCGAATCGACTGGACGTACACAGGCGTCCCCGGGGGGATCCCGGACCGCACGACGATTTGCGCAACACTCAATCCGGGCGCGACCGCGTCGGCGATCAACAGTGCCATCTCTTCCTGCAGCAACGGTGTCGTCTTTCTAAATGCCGGCACCTACACGGTGAGCGGCATCCAGCTATACAAGAGCAATGTCACCCTGCGGGGCGCCGGTGCGGACAAGACCATCCTCAAGGGGGCCGCTGTAATGGCGTTAGGCAGCGGCTACAACAGCTCTTTGGGAACAGCCATTACCGGCGGTGCCGGCAAGGATTCGCGCACGTTCACAGTCGGTAGCACGTCCGGACTATCCGTCGGCCAGATGATCGATATCGACCGGGCGGATGACGCTTCGATTCCGGCGGTCAGCACCATCGGCACCACGCGGACAATGAACCAGATGAATGTCATTACCGCCATCAGCGGAACCACCATCACGGTCCGCAATCCGTTCATTTGGGACTTCGGCCCGGCTGCAGGGGGACGTATCAAATATACCTTCGCCAACACCAAACTGAGCGGCGTGGAAGATTTGAAAATCGACCATACCGGTTACTCCGGGTCCACGTTCCCGATCAATTATTGCGACAGCTGCTGGCTCCGGGGGGTCGAGTCTTCCAATGGCGATGCCTATCACTTCATCGCACTCGGCACGGTAAACAACGAGTACCGCGACTCGCTCGTTCACCTTGCCCCGTCCGGCGGCAACAATCACGCCGGATTTGCGATCTATGGAAATCCTGCTTACGGATACAACTCCCATGGCAAGATCGAAAACAACATATTCGACCAGATTTCCCCGGCAGTCGAGTTGCAAAATAGCGATAGCGGTTATTACGTTGGATACAACTTCTTCTACGGCTCTTCGGCACAGATGGGAAGCTTCATGGTGGCTTGGACGATGGAAGACAATCATGGCCCCTTCGACATGATGAACCTCTGGGAGGGCAATATCGGAGAAATGTTCGGGGCGGACGGATACTACGGCGGCTCGGCATTCGGCACCGCGTTCCGGAATCATCTGCTGGGCCACAACCGGAACTCCACCAGTGCTTTCGACGAACCGGTACGACTGCTGCGCCTTTCTTACGGCTACAACATTATCGGCAACGTCCTCGGCGCCTCCTCCTGGACACCGTCGAAATACGTGCAAGCCAGCAACAATTGTAGCGGCGGGGTTGGGATTTACCGGCTCGGTTATCCAAACATCGGCAACTGTTCGCTGTCTGACCTTACCGGTTACGCAGTACCGGGTGGCATGACGTATCCGGACGCGAGAGTCACTACCACTCTGCTGAGGTGGGGAAATTACGACTACTACAACAAAGCCGTACGCTGGGACAGCACCGAAATTCCCAGCGATGTTCCGGCTCCCACCACTGCCGACAAGACGCTTGCCAGCTCCTATTACTATTCGAGCCGGCCGTCCTGGTTCCCGACCAGTGTCCCGTGGCCGCCGATCGGCCCGGATGTCACCGGCGGAAATGGCTGGGGGGATACTTCCGGGCATGTCAACAAGATCCCCGCGCAGCTTTGCTGGGAGTCCCGCAACATTGTCGCCGGCGGGAGTTTCAACGCCGACGCGTGCTTTCCCCTCGCGGTAACCTCTCCGACTCCGGGAGCAGGCGGAAGCACACCGGCGACCATCGAACCGCCGCAAAGCTTGCAGGTGGTTTCCCCCACCCCGTAACCGGGAAATCGTGGGTATTCGGTGAATCCCGCGGCGCATGCACCGCCAAGATCGGCGGGTGCTGGCCGCGGACATTGTGAGCCACCGGGAAACTGGGTTTTCCGGTGGCGGCCGCCGAAAATCCTGGGAGGCTTCTTCAGCGTTTCCCCAGCCTCAGGGCCATGGTCGAAGGCGATTCGGTACAAGGACGTTCCGCATCGTCTGCGGCTCCAATTCCCTTTCCCTACAGCGCACAGATCGGCTCGGGGCGGATACCCTTCCAGTATTGGATCACGGCACTTTCCGGCATTCGGAATCGCCAATCCGGCTTTCCCCATTACGCCCGTCTTCACCGCGATTGCAACAGAGGCGCGGCCGTAGCGGCCCTTTCCGCATTCAGGGTCACTCCTCTTTCCCGCAGGCGCTCGCCCACCAGCCGCGACCCGGCATCATTCAGGTGACCGTCGTCCCGATATAGCAGGATCCCGCTGTTGACCGGGCTACAGGCCCCCTTCTCGCAAATCACGTGGTTCGGATCGACGAACCGGACCTCGGGAAAACGGGACCGAACTTTTTCCCAGTAGGACGGTGGACTACTTTGCGGTACCGAACAAGTCCTTTCCGGCCGGAACATGAGCTGCTTGATTGGGCAGCTGGCTGCCTTTGCAATCTGCTGATTCCCGAGTACCACCACCGGCCTGGCACCCGACGCCACGATTCTGGCGATCGAGTCATCCAGGGGCTCCAGCGCAGCTTCATCGTAAGGCCAGTCTGCCGCAAGAATGACGTATCGATAATGCCGTTTTTCCAGCAAGGAATAGACATGGCGATTTCTCCAGGCGCATCGCTCGACATAGGATTCACGCATGGAAGATTCGTAACCGAGTACCGGCGGACATCCGTCCATGGTGTAGTCGCTAATCGTGATCCCCGCGGCATGCGCCAATACATCGACCATTCCGGTGAAATGGTTGGCGTAGGAATCGCCAAGAAGGATACCATCGACCTCCGGCTTCGCCACACCGAGGCGGCAGTCGGAACTGATATCGATCTGGTACTCCGAAATCGATGCATGACAACCCTTGCGCGACTCGTTGGGTTTGAGCGCCGCCATGGCCTCGAAAGAAGAAACCATCGAATCGAATCTCTGGGGGAAGCCATTGGAATACTGGCACGCGGCGGCAAAAGCCGAAAATATCGTCACCGGAACGATGAGCCGTCTCAACAGGACGCGCGAAAACAGCAGCGGGACGCCGCTGGTGCGAAACGGAACTTCGACATATTTCCACGATGTCCAGGCCAGTATGACAGCCAGTCCAACCACGGCCAGCCCAACGGAAAATCCCATCGGTATACCAAGATAGTTCACATAGGCAATCAGCGGCCAATGCCATAGGTAGAGGGAGTAGGAAATCAAGCCGATGAAAACCATGGGCCGGTTGGCGAGAAGCGGAGTTGGCCGACCGTTGGTCCCGGCCCAGATCAGCGCCGCGCTACCGAGACAGGGTAGCAATGCATTGAAGCCGGGAAAGGCGGACTCCTTGTTCAGCCAGAATAGCGAGAGAAAGACCAGTCCGTAACCCAACAACAAATACCAAGGTGACCAGAAGTCATGAACGCTTTTCCGTTCCGCCGCCACGACCGCGAGCAAGCTGCCGATCATGAGTTCGAAGAAGCGTGTAGGAAGAAGATAGTATGCGGCTTTTGAATAAACCGCCGTACCATACTGAGAGATTCCGATTGCCACGATACCGAATACGGCAAGTACGAGACCGAGGCGCCGGGCTGCAAAGCTATAGACCAGGAGCAGCAACAGGGGCCAGACAAAATAGAACTGCTCCTCAACCCCTAGAGTCCAGGTATGAAGAAGAATGGCTTCCGCAGAATCGGCGGCAAAGTAATTCCCGTACTCGCGCCAAAAGAAAAAATTCGAGAACCCCACCAGAGACAGAAAGGAACTCAAAGCCAACCGCTTGAGATCCGTCGGCGACAGAATGATTGCGCCGACGATGGCGCACACGAAGACCATCAGGCTGAGAGCCGGAACGATACGATTGATCCGCCGCTTATAGAATCGCTTAACCGAAAACGTTCCCGCCTTGATCTCGTTGTAGATCTGGGATGTGATCAAGAAACCGGAGATGACGAAAAAGATATCCACTCCGATAAAGCCACCCGGCAGCAGAGAGCTGTCAACGTGGTGGATGACGACAGACGTTACGGCGATCGCACGCAATCCATCGATATCCGGGCGGTAACCCTTTGGCGTGGGAAAAGTCGAACTCAAGGTACGGACCCTCGATCAGAAAAATACCGGTATGGTCGGCTGCTTCCGTCCTCCTTGGACCGTGGCGCTGGATCGGAGAAGGGAATCCCTGACCAAACCGCCGGCTCTTCACCGTTGCCATCCAAAATCGCGAAGTGAACACCTCGGTCTCCCTGTCGCTCTCGCTCGGGGTGAAGGCATCCGTTCACGGCGCGGGTTGCTTTCCTGTTCCGGGATGGCACGACTGCCTTGGCCGGTTCTGGTCACGCTGGAGAAAAAACCAAGGCCACGTCGGTCATGGGCAACAGGATCGAGACCGCGACCGCCCCCCGAGGTGCCGGCAGATTGTAGGGCGAGAAGGACGGTTACCGTCAAGGAAGGGGCAAGCGGGCGGGGGCGAAGCGGGATGACAGCGCGACGATCCCGCTCGCAATCGGTCAGCTCAGGGATGGCCGGACGAGCAGGGTCTTGCCAGCCGCGAGAATCATACGGCCGGAGCCGCCGCTGGGGTCGGTCCGGAACGAAACGGCGTCACGCCGCAACGGAAAACCGATAGCCGAAACCGCGGACGGTCTGGATCAGGTCCTCGCAGCGATATTCTTCCAGGATCTTCCGCAGGCGCCTCACATGCACGTCCACGGTGCGTTCCTCGATGTAGGTGCTGCGGCCCCAGACTTGATCCAGGAGCTGGGTTCTGCTGAAGACTTTGCCGGGGTGGGTGAGGAAGAATTCCAGCAGGCGGTATTCCGTCGGACTGATGGCCACCTCGGTACCTTCCAGGGTCACCCGGTGCTCCACCTGATCCAGACTCAAGGGCCCAGCCGTGATTTTCGCAACTTTGGCCAGCCTCCCGCTACGCCGCAATATGGCGTGGATACGGGCGATGAGTTCCTTGGGCGAGAACGGTTTGGTCACATAGTCGTCGGCGCCGACATCGAATGCCTTCAGCTTGTCCTCCACCTCTCCCCGTGCCGTCAACATCAAGATCGGCAGGTTCTGATAGGCTTCATCCTTCTTCAGCCGTCGAGCCCATTCCACCCCGCTCACGCCCGGCAACATCCAGTCCAACAGGACGAGATCAGGTAGCTCGCGCCGCAGAATCTCGGCGGCCTGATGGGCATCCACGGCCGAGTGGACCTGGAGGCCGGCCTGTTCCAGCACCATTACCAGCATCTCCCGCACGGCTTCTTCATCCTCCACCACCAGCACCTTGATCGTCGACATCGCATGACCCCAGAAAATCCACGCCCTCCCGAGTTTAGGTCAGGAATGTGACGGCGTCGTTACGCGAGCCCTACCGGGGAATCTGCGGGCCATGGGGCCGAGTGGACGCTCTCGGCAAGGCCCGCCATGATACCCTTTCCCGCCCATTCGACCCCCTCGACCGATCCCCGTGACCCGGCTTTTTCATCATTGCGCCAATCTGTTTCCTCTATGGGTGCTCGCCTGCAGCGGTCTAGCCCTGTTCCGGCCGGCCTGGTTCACCTGGTTCACCGGTCCCATGATCGTATGGGGACTTGCGGTCATCATGATCGGCATGGGCATCACCCTCGAGTTCAACGACTTCCGCCGGGTAGCCCGGATGCCGCGCCAGGTGGCCATCGGCGTGATCACCCATTTCACCATCATGCCCCTGCTGGGCTGGTCCATCGCCCGCGGCTTCGAGCTCGAACCGCAACTGGCGGTGGGCCTGATCCTGGTGGCCTGCTGCCCCTGCGGCACCGCTTCCAATGTGGTGAACTACATCGCCCGTTCCGACGTCGCCCTGTCGGTATTGATGACGCTCTGCTCCACCTTCGCCGCGGTGGTGATGACGCCGCTGCTGACCCAGTGGCTGGCCGGCGCCTACGTCGACGTGGACGGCTGGAGCCTGTTCATCAACACCTTGCAGGTGGTGGCCGCGCCGGTTCTGCTCGGCATGGTGCTGAACCGCTATACCCCGCGCCTGGTGAGAACGGTGCTGCCGGCGGCGCCGTTGCTGTCGGTGACCGTCATCGCCCTGATCTGCGCCAGCATCATCGGCAGCAATGCCCAGACCGTGAAGGACGCCGGGCTGCGTCTGCTGGGCGCGGTGGCCCTGCTGCACGGCGGCGGCTTCGCCCTGGGCTACTGGCTGGCCCGGCTGTTGCGGCTGGATGAAATCGTCTGCCGCACCATCTCCATCGAGGTCGGGATGCAGAACTCCGGGCTGGGGGCCGTGCTGGCCCGCAGCAGTTTCCCCCAACTGGCCCTGGCACCGGTGCCTGCCGCCATCTCCGCCAGTTTCCATTCCATCATCGGCAGCCTGCTGGCGGCGTGGTGGCGGCTGGCGGCGGCGCCGGCCGCCGCCGACGACTGAGAGGTGGGTGCGACGATCGGCACGCCCCGGTAAGCAGGCCATTGCCGATTCCAGGCTGGAGTGTCGGCCGCGGCTCCGGTAAGGTGACAGCGTCCCCGTGCCGCCCGCGACTCCCAGCCTCCGCCATGCCCGACCCTGCCCCGCCGGATCCGATCCGGGAATACCACCAGCGCAGCAAGCACTGTTTTGAGCGATACGCCGCCGGACCGGGTTTCCTGGACTGGTCGACCCAACCGGACCCGTTCCGGCGCTTTGGCGGCTGCCCGCAACTGCCGCTACCGCTCCGCGCCGACGGATGGACCGGCAGCTACGCCGAAGCGTTTCAGGCGGGGCGTCCGGCGGCTGCGCTGAACCTGGACCATCTCGCGCTTCTGCTGGAACTGTCCTTCGGCCTCTCCGCCTGGAAGGCCTACGAGGGCGAACGCTGGGCACTGCGCTGCAACCCCTCCAGCGGCAACCTGCACCCCACCGAAGCCTATGTGATCGCCGGAAGCGGGATCGATGGGCTCGAACCCGGCATCTATCACTATCAAAGCCACGACCACGCCCTGGAGCAGCGTTGCCGGACCGCCCTGCCACTGTCCGGACTGCTAGTGGGGCTGAGCTCCATCCATTGGCGGGAAGCATGGAAATACGGCGAGCGCGCCTTCCGCTATTGCCAGCACGACGTAGGTCATGCCCTTGGGGCGCTACGCTACGCGGCAGCGACCCTTGGCTGGCACGCCGAACTGCTCGAAGATTGGGGGGATGACGACCTCGCCGCGCTGCTGGGCCTCGACCGTCTCGCGGAGTTCCCGGAGGGCGAACGGGAGGCGCCAGACCTGCTGTGCCGCATCGGGGTCGGCACCGCAGCGCCAAGCCAAAGCGACGGCGCCTCGCTGGCGGCGGCGGCCCGGGACGGTGACTGGTTCGGCAGCGCCGGCGCGCTCAGCGCGACCCACCGCCACCGTTGGGACGCGATCGACCAAGTCCACTGCGCCGCCGCCAAGCCGCCGACGCGACCGCCCGCGCCGCTCCCGCCGAGTCCGGCCGCCGCACCCCTGCCGCCACCCGCCGTGGACCACCTGGCCGCCGGGCTCATCCGGCAGCGCCGCAGCGCCCAGGTCTTCGATGGCATGACCGCGCTCCCCGCCCGCGCCTTCTTCCGCCTGCTGGACGCCTGCCTGCCGCGCCCCGAGCTGCCGCCGTTCGATTGCTGGCCGTGGCCGCCACGGGTGCATCCGGTGCTATTCGTGCATCGCGTCGACGGGCTGACGCCCGGGCTGTACGTCCTGGCGCGCCACCACGCGGCAGCCGCCGAGCTACGTTCCGCGATGCGCAGCGAATTCGCCTGGTCTCCGGTCGACGGCTGCCCATCCCACCTGCCCCTGTACCAACTGGTCCGTGCCAACGCCCAGCAGGCCGCCATGCAGCTCTGCTGCCATCAGGACATCGCCGGAGCTGGCTGCTTCAGCCTCGGCATGCTGGCGGAATTCGACGCCGCCCTCGCCCAGGGGAACTGGATGTACCGCCGGCTGTTCTGGGAATGCGGGCTGATCGGCCAATGCCTGTATCTAGAAGCGGAAGCGGCGGGCTTGCGGGGAACCGGCATCGGCTGCTATCTCGACGATGCGGTCCATGATGTCCTGGGCCTGACCGGAACCCGCTACCAGAGCCTGTACCATTTCACCGTCGGCGCCCCGCTGCTGGACGAGCGGCTGCAGACCCTGCCGCCCTACGGCCACCTGCAACGGTAGGAACCATGGGCGAAGCACCCGCTTGCCGGATCCGTAGCGCCGCCGCCTCCGACCTGCCGGAACTGGTGGGCCTGCTGCAGGATCTGTTCGCCATCGAAGTCGACTTCCAGCCCGACCCCGCCAAGCAGGAGAGCGGTCTGCGCCAACTGCTCGCCACCCCCGGCGGGCACATTTGGGTGGCCGAGGCAGGCGGGTGCGTGGTGGGCATGTGTACCCTGCAGGTGCTCGTCTCCACCGCCGAAGGCGGCCCGGTCGGATTGGTGGAGGACGTGGTGGTGGCCGCGGCGCGGCGCGGCTGCGGCATCGGCGGCATGCTGCTGGCCGCCGCGGAACGCTGGTCCCGTGCCAACGGCCTGACTCGGCTGCAACTGCTGGCGGACCGCGACAACCACCCGGCGCTGGAATTCTACCGGCGCCACGGCTGGGACGAGACCCGGCTGGTGGGGCTGCGGAAGCTGCCCAACGGCGAGACCTGAGCCGCGGTCGTCAGTGCCAGCGGATACCGAGAGAACCGGGAAACGCGTCAGGCTCGTCGCCGAAACAGCAAGAGGAAGCCAGCCAGCCCCACCGCCATGGCCCCATCGGCGGGCCAGCCATCGGGCAGCAGCAGGCTGCCCGCGGTACCGGTGAAGATCAGCAGGTAGGCGAGCCCGGATCCACCGAAGCCGGGCGGCTGCCCGTCATCGCTGGCGCCTTCTCCAGTCTCAACCGTCATCGTCCACATCCGCCTCGTCGGCAACGCGATGATCGTGATTGAACGATGCCGGGTCCTCCAGTGGCTCCAGGTGGCTGACCACGGTGATCTCGCCGACCGCTGCGCGGATCTCCCGCTCGATGCGGTCCACCAGATCGTGTCCTGCCTGTACGCTTATGGAACCGGGCACCAGCACGTGCACGGTCATGAACCGGTACACCCCGGACTGGCGGGTGCGCAGATCATGGAACTCGATGCCCTGCTGACGGTGGGCGTCCAGCACCGCTGCGATG
>Ga0233425_10004870_pt1 | contig 21914 bp, 9 predicted proteins | sample Watercolumn_Towu_2_FD_181712 | JGI IMG/M metagenome (GOLD analysis project Ga0233425, IMG submission 181712) | Freshwater microbial communities from Lake Towuti, South Sulawesi, Indonesia - Watercolumn_Towuti2014_140_MG | ecosystem: Environmental > Aquatic > Freshwater > Lake | place: Indonesia...
CTGCAGATCCCCGAGCTCCGCGGCTTCGAGCGGTTCTGCGTGGGCCGGCCCGTGGAGGAGATGCCGAACCTTACGGCCCGCATCTGCGGCGTGTGCCCCGAGGCCCATCACCTGGCGGCAACCAAAGCGCTGGACGCCGTGTTCCACGTCGATCCGCCGGCGACGGCCAAGAAGCTCCGCGAGTTGTTCTACAGCATCTTCTACGCCACCGACCACACGACGCACTTCTACGCCCTGGGCGGTCCCGATTTCGTCGTCGGCCCGCAGGCACCCGTGGCCGAACGCAACATCCTGGGCGTGGTGAAGAAAGTCGGCCTGGACATCGCCGGTAAGGTCTTGAAGATGCGCCGCGACGGCCACGAACTCATCAAAATGATGGGCGGACGCCGCGTGCATCCGAACTGGGGCCTGCCCGGCGGGGTCAGCCGCGGCATCACCGAAGAGCAGCGCGCGGAGATCGAAGCCCGCGGACGCGAGGCCGTCGAGTTCGCCAAGTTCACGCTACAGATCTTCTACGACGTGGTGCTGAAGAACACCGACTACGTCAAGCTGGTCACCGGCGATGTCTTCGTCCACCGCACCTACAATATGGGCACGGTCGATGCCAACAACTGCGTCAACTTCTACGACGGCAAGATCCGCGTCACCGGCCCAGACGGTCGCGAACACGCCAAGTACGACGCCAAGGACTACCGCGACTACGTGGCCGAGCGGGTCGAGCCTTGGAGCTATCTGAAGTTTCCGTACCTGAAGAAGGTCGGCTGGAAGGGACTTGTTGACGGCGAGGACTCGGGCGTCTACAAGGCCACGCCCCTGTCGCGCCTCAATGCCGCCGACGGCATGGCCACGCCGCTGGCGCAGGTCGAATACGAGAAGTTCTACGACACCTTGGGCGGCAAGCCGGTGCATCACACGCTGGCCACGCATTGGGCCCGGCTGATCGAGTTGCTCTATGCGGCCGAACATTGGTTGGAACTAGCGCGCGACCGCGAAATCACCGGCAAGGATTACCGCGTACTACCGACCGAAACGCCGACCGAGGGCGTGGGCTGCGTCGAGGCCCCGCGCGGAACGCTCACGCACCACTACGCGACCGACGAGCGAGGCATTGTGACCAAGGCCAACCTGATCGTGGGCACGACGAACAACAACGCCCCGATCTCGATGTCGGTCAAGAAGGCGGCCCAATCGCTGATCCACAAGGGGAAGGTCAGCGAGGGACTGCTCAACATGGTCGAGATGGGCTTCCGCGCCTACGATCCGTGCTTCGGCTGCGCCACGCATAGCCTGCCGGGCCAGATGCCGCTGCAAGTGACGATTCGCGGGCCGGCGGGCGAAGTCCTTGAACGGCTTGCACAGCACACGGGATGACAGTTGGGGTGGCAGTTGCACTGCCACCCCGGGGCGACAGTGCTACTGTCGCCCCAACGAGTGTCAGTCGCTTGGCAGCACGCGGATCGGGACGACTGTGTCCATTGGCCTCCCGCCCTCTGCTTGCTCCGCCTCCCACGCTGCCATCCACTCTCTCCACGGGATGACCGTCTCGCGGAACACGAGCCGCGTGCGGTCGAACGTGGGGAAAACGGGGACAGGCCCCGAGCTGGCGACCGTCGATGCCGACGATGAGACGCTGTCCGGCTCGGGGCCTGTCCCCGTCTGTTCCGGCGCCGCCAGCGTTCCGTCGTGCCGCAAGTCGTAGCGGACCTCGGTTTCCAGCGATTCGTCGGGCCAGAGGACCAGCCCCCTGTTGTCGCAGTGGTACGACACGACGGGCGCTCGCAACTCGTTTTCGACCTGTTGGCGGACCAATTCCACGGCGGCCGTCTTGTACAGGCCGAGCAGTGCGTTAATCAAGACTTGCCGCTGGTGCGGCGAAAGGCATCCGGTGCATTCGGTCGCACGCACGTCCGCCAGCAGCCAGCCCGACTGAGCCTCGAAGGTGAGCCACAGCGTGCCGTCGGAGACGGCGGGACGTTTGAGGGCCACGCGCACGCGGTTGGTGGCCAAGCGGACTTTCTCGACCGCGGGCACCGCCCCTGGCCACGAGCGGCTCTCGGCGAACCAGGCGGCGAACTCCCGCTCGACGAAGCGCCGCACATCGCGTTCCACGTGGTGCAGCACTTCGAGTTGCTTGCGCGCGGCCTTCCAGCCGCCTTTCTCGCGCGCCCGGCGTTCGGCGCGGCGGAGTCTGGCGAACCGCTTTGGAATCGTGCCCGAGTGGAAACCCGGCCGCAGCAACCGCAGCATACTTTCGCCGTGGCTGCCGATGATCACCCGCCGCAGCCGGTTGGGCCGGTTGGCCGCGTACAGCCGCCAGTTTTCGCGGAGTTCCCAGGCCAGGAAGCCGAAGATGCCGGGGATGCACCAGATAACGAGCGTCGCTGCCACGCCCGCTTCATACACTGAGATGTTGAACGCCCGTTCGAGGAATTTGGTGAACGGATAGTAGGCGGCAAACAGAAGCTTGTGCGACACGGTAACGACGGGGAAGTGCTTGATCGGATTGACCTGCGGTTCGACCAGCACGTTGACCGTGAAGCGTACGACATACGTGATCCAAAACCAGATCACACTCAACGCGGCTTTGCCGACGAATGCGAATCGCCCTTCGCCGCTCTTGAACCGCAGCCATTCGTCGACGGTGTACAAACCGCGTTCGGTCCATTCGAGAATCGCGCGGAAGAAGTCGAGCAACAAATGGAACAAGCCGGCAAGCAAACGCACCCCGTAGTTGTGCCAGCCCTGCACGAGCGAGTCGGCGGCCATTTCCTGCAGGTTCCGTCCCACGCGGGAGTTGAGCAGCAGATTGACCGCCAGAAACAACGACACGGCAGCGGCCGTTTCCGTCGGCCAGTGCCGGATCGCGGCGCGCGGCAACATCCACCAGACCAGCGCACTCAGTGCTCCAGGCTCAATCACGAACCGCCAAGCCATTAAGAACCACCCACTGCGCAGAATCCGCTGGATGATGAACGACCGCGTGAGCCACACGAGCGGATCGATCAGCGTCCACCGCAGAACGCGCCACGCGCCCTTCAGGGCGTTGGCGACGAGGCGGCGGAACCACCGTGCGTGCATCAGCCCGAACAAGAATGCCCCCAGCAGGCAAGTCATTAACCAGAAGGTGTCTCCCGAGAATACGTGGAGAATCGCCCCCTTCTTCTTCGGCGCGCGGGTGATCTCGGCGACGATGTAGTCCAGGAACACCGCGGTAACAGCGGCGCCGCCGAACGGCACCACGAGATACTTGGTGAGGAAGCGGCCGATGTGCGTGCCAAAACCGAGGGAACTGAATGCCTGCATCCAGCGCATGTAGATTTCGCCGCGACGGTACACGCCGTCGAGCGCGATGGCCAGCCGGCGGTCGGCGCGCAACAGTGCGTCGCCGTACCAGAGATCGCGGGGACCGGACACGTCCGGCAGCTTCACGTGGTTCCGCGAGATGGCGTCCCGCAGATCGCCGAACGTCAGATAGCCACGTTCGACGATGTGGTCGAGCAGTTCCTCGACGAGCTTATTGCGCGATACACGTTCGACCGCGTTGTGCGGTAACAGGCCGACTTCATCGAGCACGCCGGTTACCGGTGGGCGGAGGCGCTCGCGCACCGCTCCTTCACTCCGCTCGATGGCCGCGTCGAGTTGCTCCTTGAGTTGCCGCCGCGGGCCGTCGGCGATGCGGACTGTCGGCAGGCGGCGGGCAGCGCTCCGCAGGTGCTTGCACAGCAGCACCTCGCGCTGGTTGGGCAGCGGACGCTTCAGCGGGCGGCGGCCCAGCGACAGCGCCCATTCCACCACGCCCACGGTGTACAAGTCGCGCTCGTGGTCGACGCACGCCTTTTGCAGGTCGTACAGCAGCCGCGCCTCGGCCGTCCAGATGCCCCGCGGCGTCTGCGCCGCGAGCGCCAGGAGGGCGTCCTGCCAGGCATGGAAGTGCTGGTCGTGCAAGTCGAGTGCCGAGCGGAGGCGGTCAACGAGATGCGCGATGTCGGTCTTCACGGCGGCCTGGGTCTTGGCAATCGCCTTCGGCGGCGCATAGCGCGCAGCCCGGGCGCGATAGATGGCCGCGCCGACCACGTTGCCCACTGCGGCCGGCCGCTGCGCCCGGCGCAAGAAACGGCGATAGCGAGATTCCGATGGTTCCGCAGGTGGAAGCGATTCGCAACCGGGCACATCGCCTTCCGAAGGAATTTCCTCGTCGCCGTCGAGCGGCGTGAAAACGCTCGGCTCCGGCGCGCCCCGCAGGCGCGTGACGCGGAACAACGCCTTCGCATCGACGTCCTCGGCCAACATGCGGTCCACGGCCGCTAGGTCTTCTAACGCGGGGAAGAATCGCTTGAGGAAGCCCGGCGCAAAGTGCCGCAGTTCGAGATACGTGGCCGCGAACTCGATGTAGACGTTGCGGTCGTTGTGCGGCGGCAGCAGCATCCCTTCCTGCCGCAGTACATTGCGGATCTCGTCGAACTCGGTCAACCCGAGTTGCAGCATGCGGCGGCGGACCGCCGGCGTACCGAGCTTACCCGCAGCCGCCTGCTCCTCCAATGCAAGATGCACCCGGGCGTGGAACAGCAACCGCCAGCAGCGCGTCAGCGCCGATTGGGCCGTCATGGTCGCCAAGTTGCGAGGATTGGGCCGGGCGATAAGAATCACCCGCTCCGGCAAGACCTCGTGCTCGCCGATGTCGAGTTCCCAGTGGTCGGCGATCTTCAGCAGCGTGTCACGGTCGATCACGTAACTCTTGCGGTGCGGCACTCTATAGGCGAACCCGCCCAGGTCGCGGTGCTGCTTGATGACCCGCCGCAGAATTCGCGGCAGAACCAGAAGGGCCGCCGGATCGGCCGCGCGCACCGCGCGGGCCATCTGCTCGAAGGTGAGACGCGACGCCTGGCCGGCGGCAGTCGGCTGGGCCAATTCGTGTTCGCCGTTGATGGACTGCATACGTCGTGTGAATTCCCATGCCGCGGCGGCCTCCGGCGGGCAGAGCCCAGCCGCCCCCTCCCCGCAAATGTAGCACCACTAGTCTACTCCAAATCGTTCTCGCCGACGAGTTGCGGCACGCTACTGTCCGCTGCCGCGTTCCAGCGTCGGATCGACTTGCCAGAGGTAGAGGAATGTCGGCAAACGGCTGCGTTCGAGTCCGGGCAGGCTGATGGGCGACCAGCGGCCCTGCGGCGGGTTGTTCGAGGTCACGGCGTACGGTGCGCGGGCCGGGTCGTTGGGACGACGGAGCATCACCACGCGGACTTCGCCTTGACCGGCGCGAGTTTGCGCCTCGCGGATGGCTTCTTCCAAGTAGCCCACGCGATCGACCAACCCGCGCTCGGCCGCTTGCGTGGCCGTGAAGACGCGGCCGTCGAAGGTCGTCGGATCGTCGACCTTCACGCCCGGTCGCCGCGCGACGACGAGTTCCCGGAACCGCTGGTGGAACTCGTCGGCCATCTGCTGAAGCAACTGGCGGGCCTGTTCCGTCAGTTCGCGAGTCGCGGTGCCCATGTCGATCAACTCGCCGGCCTTGATCGGCTGACTGAAGATGCTGATCTGGGCCATCGTGTCTTGCAGGTTGTAGAGATTGAGGATCACGCCCACACCGCCGGTGATCGTGGTCGGATGGGCGTAGATCGCGTCGGCGGCCGTGGCCAGGTAGTAGGCTCCGCCGGTCGACATTTCGAGCAGATAGGCAACGACCGGCTTGCCCGTCCGCTGGCGGAACGCTTGTAGTTCGTGGAACATCACATCGCTCGCGGTGACGCCGCCGCCGGGGCTGTTGATCCGCACCACCACGGCGCAGATTTGCCGGTCGGCGGCCACGGCGTCGAGTTTCTCGCGAAGCAGATCGACGGGGTTTTCGCCCATCGAATAGGGGCCGGCAAGATTCGCGTCGACCAGCAGGCCGTCGACGTCGATGATCGCCACCTTTGGGCAGGCCGCCGGCACGTGGCGATTGGCCACCGTCATAGGCACCAGCGGCTCGGTATTCTGCCGCGGCTGCAAATCGGCCGAGACCTTGGCCACCACCGGCCCGGCCACCGAGACGCAACTTTCGGTGCTGACGTTGACCGGATGACGGGCGCAGCCCGCCACGAGCAACAAGGCGGCGGCGATACACAAGCCACGACGCATTACGGTTCTCCGCAGTTTTGCCGACCGCGTCCGTAGGTCGCCCCTTCAGACCGACGGCGACGACCAGGAAAGGCCGTCCTACAAAGCGCACAATCCACCCGTTGAGTGTTATCGGAATAATCCTTACCCCGGGTCGCGGCACGCGCCGGCTCGGCGACTCGATTGGCGATGCCGCAGCAGCGGTAGCCTGCTACAATCGTTACATCCGGTACGGTCGTTGCTGCTTCCCCTGGATACCCGGTTTTTCCCGTCTTCTAGCCGGAAGCGGAGTGCCGCGGGCCGACGATAAGGTAGATTGGGCATTTGCCGAATATCGAATTGCGTAGGCGCCCTCCCAAGGCCACCCGTCCCGCCACCCCACCTTCGGGTCAAGAGAATGTAATTGAACCGCAGATGCCCTACAATGATTCGCAGATCTCACCGTAGCCGGTCACAAGGCTGCCGATCGGCTGTATGAGATGGTGGAACGATCCATTTGGGTGACGTTCCGAGTTACCTCCCTGAATTCCTCCCATGCGTACCACCCAGTTCATCGTGCTGACCCCTGTGGGTAAGCCGGACGCCGGCATGGCGATCGCCGCCTGCCGGGCGGGTGCGTTGGGAATGCTCGACCTGCAGCACGCCGCCCCGGCTGCGGCACAGGCGGCCGTTGCCCATTTGCGTCGCTACACGAGCGGGGATTTCGGGATCAAGATCGGCAATCTGCCCCGCGACCAGATAAGCAACCTGCCCGACGCGCCAGCCGTCGTTCTGTTGTGCGGTGGCGAAGGGCCGGGGTTGGAAGCAACTGTCCAACAGGTCCGCAGCCTCGGCGCGCGGCTGTTCTTTGAAGCAGTTAGCCTGCACGAGGCCCTGCTCGGCGAGCAGCTGGGCGCCGATGCGATTGTGCTCAAGGGACACGAGTCGGGCGGCCGCGTGGGGCCGGAAACATCGTTCATTCTGCTGCAACGCTGTGCCGCGCGACTGAACCTGCCGCTCTGGGTGCAAGGCGGCGTCGGTCTACACACGGCGGCCGCCTGCGAGGTGGCCGGCACGGCCGGCGTCGTGTTGGACGGGCAGGTGCTGCTGGCTCGCGAAAGCCCGCTGGATGACGCCGCCAGGCAGCGGTTGACCGCCTTCGACGGCAGCCAGACCGTCTGTCTCGGCGAACGGCTGGGTCAAGCCTACCGGTTCTACTGCGCGCCGAACCTTTTCGCCGTCGAGGAACTCCGCCGGACGGAGGACGCACTGACTGCAGCCGAGCTTACCGCAGAGGAGAAACTCCGTCGATGGGACGAGGCCGTCGCCCTCCGCGTCGCCGATCCGACTTCCGGCTTGTGGCCACTGGGCCAGGACGCCGCCACGGCCGCGTCGCTAGCCGAACACTTCAGCACCGTGAGCGGGATTGTGCAGGCCATTGCCGAGAGTGCAACACAACACGTTGAAGCGGCCCGGCGAGCGAAGCCGCTGGCGGCCGGTTCGCTCTTGGCCGGGCGGCACGGTACGCGCTATCCGATCGCGCAAGGACCGATGACCCGCGTGAGCGACACGGCACAATTCGCCGACGCCGTCGCCCGCAACGGCGGCTTGCCTTTCCTCGCGCTGGCTTTGATGCGCCGCGAGGAGGTCGAGCGGTTATTGCAGCATACGGCCGAACTGCTGGGCGACCGGCCGTGGGGCGTGGGTATGTTGGGCTTTGCGCCGGCGGAACTCCGCCGCGAACAATTGGAACTGATCCGCGCGTATCGGCCGCCCTTCGCCCTGATCGCCGGCGGCCGCCCCGACCAGGCCCGCGAATTGGAAGGAGAGGGAATCACCACGTACTTGCACGTGCCGTCGCCCGAGCTGCTGCGGCTGTTCCTCAACGAAGGGGCGCGACGTTTCGTCTTCGAGGGGCGGGAGTGCGGCGGCCACTGTGGCCCGCGGACCAGCTTTGCACTCTGGGAAGCCGTGTGCGAGATCCTCCAGCAGCACCTCGACAAGGCCGGCGGCGGCGACGACCTGAGCGTCCTATTCGCCGGCGGTATCCACGACGATCTTTCGGCCGCAATGGTCGCGGCCGCGGCCGGCCGGCTGGCGGAACGCGGAGCAGGCGTGGGCGCGCTGTTGGGCACGGCCTACATCTACACGCGCGAAGCCGTCGAGTCGGGTGCGATCGTCGAGACGTTCCAGCAGGAAGCGCTCCGCGGCAAAACGACCGTGCTGCTCGAAAGCGGCCCCGGGCACGAAATCCGCTGCCTCGACACCCCCTTTGCCGCAGCCTTCGCCAGCGAACGCGAGCGCCAGCGGGCCGAGGGCCGCAGTGCCGACGAGATCCGTCTGGCCCTGGAGAAACTGAACATCGGTCGTCTCCGCATCGCCGCCAAGGGGATCGACCGCCATGCAGTGACGGACTCGTCTTCCGGCAACGGTGAAGCGAGGCAGTATGTCCACCTGTCGGAAGAGCAGCAACGCGACCAAGGCTTGTACATGATCGGCCAGGTCGCGCCGCTCCGCGAGCAGGTCACGACGATGGCCGACTTGCACGCGAGTATCTGCGACGGCAGCACGCGGCGGTTGGAGGAACAGCCGGCGCCGATTGCCGACGCCCTGCCGCGCAGCCCAGCCGCCGACATAGCGATCATCGGTATCGACTGCTTCTTCCCGCAGGCCGGCTCATTGCAGGCGTATTGGCGGAACATCCTCGAACGCCGCGACGCGATCACCGAAGTGCCCCGCGACCACTGGGATTGGCGGCTGTACTTCGATCCCGAGGGCAAAGGCGCGGGCAAGATTAACTCGAAGTGGGGTGGCTTCCTCGACGACGTACACTTCGATCCGCTCCGCTACGGCATGCCGCCTAACAGCCTGACCTCGATCGAGCCGCTGCAACTGCTGCTGCTGGAGGCCGTGCGGCGGGCGCTCGACGACGCCGGCTACGGCAAACGGCCGTTGAATCGCGAGCGGACGGCCGTGGTGCTCGGCGCGGGCGGCGGGGCGGCGCAACTCTCGATGGCTTATGCCTTCCAGGCGTATCTGCCGCTGATCGACGCCGTGCCGGGCGTGGCCGGCGCGGGGCAGCAGATTCAAGAGAAGTGCGGCGCGCTGCTGCCGAAGTGGACCGAAGACACCTTCCCGGGCATTTTGCTGAACGTGGCCGCCGGGCGCGTGGCCAATCGCTTCGACTTCGGCGGAGCGTGTTTCTCGGTCGACGCGGCCTGCGGCTCCTCGCTGGCCGCGATCTACCTGGGCACGCGGGAATTGCAGAGCGGCGCGAGCGACGTGGCCGTGGTGATGGGCGGCGACACCGTGCAGAATCCCTTCACCTACATGCTCTTCAGCAACACCAACACCTTCTCGCCTCGCGGCCGCTGCCGGCCCTTCGACGAAACGGCCGACGGCATCGTCATCAGCGAGGGGATCGGCGTGGTCGTGCTCAAGCGATTGGCCGACGCCGAACGCGACGGCGACCGCATCTACGCCGTGATCAAGGGCGTGGGCGCGTCGAGCGACGGCCGCGACAAGGGGCTCACCGCGCCGCGGCCCGAAGGGCAACTGCGGGCGTTGCGGCGGGCCTACACCGCCGCCGGCGTCTCGCCCGCGCGCGTCGGCATGATCGAGGCCCACGGCACGGGCACCGTGGCCGGCGACCGTTCCGAAGTCGAATCGGCCGGCCGCATCCTGGCCGAGGCGGGGGCGAAGCCGCGGGCCTGTGCCCTGAGTTCCGTCAAGTCGATGATCGGCCACACGAAGTGCGCGGCGGGGCTGGCGGGATTAATTAACGCCACGCTCGCACTGCGCCACAAGGTGCGTCCGCCGATCCTGACCGACCGCCCGAACCCCAAGGCCGACTTCGCCCACAGCCCGTTCTACCTGAACACCAAGGCCCGGCCGTGGATTCACGGCGGGCAGGAGCCGCGTTGCGCCGGCGTGAGCGCGTTCGGCTTCGGCGGCACGAACTTCCACGCGGTGCTCGAGGAGTACGCGGGCGATTTCGCCCGCCGCGAATCCTGCGGACTGCCCGCTTGGCCGGCCGAATTGCTCGTCTGGCGGCGTGCGACCCGCGCCGCGCTGCTCGACGACGTTGCCCAGTGCCGCGCGGCGCTCGATCGGGAGGCCCCGCCGGCGCTGGCCGATCTGGCCGCCTCGCTGTCGGAAACCGCGGCGGAAGGCGCCGCGCAGCCCGTGCTGGCGGTGATTGCCTCGTCGCACGACGACCTGCGGCAGAAGCTCGACGATGTACTCGCCATGTTGCGCACGGCCGAGTTGAGCCGGCACGATCCGCGCGGCATCTACTTCGCTGAGCGGCCCGACCGGCAGGGTGCGAAGATCGCCGTGCTCTTCCCGGGGCAAGGCGCGCAGCGGCCCGACATGCTGGCCCAACTGGCGATGGCCTTCGACGAAGTCCGCAATTCGTTCGACCGGGCCGAGCAGACACTCGACGGCTGCTTCGATCGGCCGCTGGGAAGTTTCATCTTCCCACCGTCGCCGTTCACGCCGGAAGAAGAAAAGGCGAACGCGGCCGCCCTCACGCGGTCGCACGTGGCCCAACCGGCGGTCGGTGCCGCAAGCTTGGGCATGTTCCGGCTGCTGGAGAACCTGGGACTGGAAGCCGATATGTTCGCTGGCCACAGCTACGGCGGTTTCACCGCGCTGTGTGCGGCCGGCGCACTTGACGAAGAGGAACTCATCCGCCTCTCGCACCGCCGCGGACTAGCCGTGATGGCCGCTGGCGAAAAGCAACCCGGCGGAATGCTGGCGGTCAATGCCGGCCGCGAGACCGTGGCCGACGCAATCGCCGGCATCGACGAGACCTGCATCGCCAACCTCAATGCCCCGCAGCAGACAGTCGTCTCGGGCACAGAAGCCGGGTTGGAGCAGGCGGCGGCCGTGTTCGCCGCGCGCGGCATCCGCACACGTCGTCTGGACGTAGCCTGCGCGTTCCATTCGCCGTGGATGGCCGACGCCCGCGAGCCATTGGCCGCCGCGTTGGCCGACTGCGGCCTGCACGCGCCGGCCAAGCCCGTCTACTCGAACGTCACGGCCGCGCCCTTCCCGAACGAGCCGACCGGCATTGTCGCGCTGCTTGTCGAGCACCTGACTTCGCCCGTCCGCTTCCAAGAGGAAGTCGAGGCGATGTACGCGGCCGGGGCGAGGATCTTTGTCGAGGTCGGCCCGCAGGGTGTCGTCACCGGACTGGTCAGCCGCATCTTGGGCAACCGGCCGCACGTCGCCGTGGCCGTGAACGCCGGCATTCGGGAAGACCTGGTGCAATTGCAGCACGCGATGGCCCACTTATTGACCTGCGGCGTTGATCTGCGGTTGGATCGGCTTTTCTCCGGACGCGACCTGCAGCGCTTCCCCTGGTCGCAGTTGGCACAGCAGTCGGCCGCCCCGCATTATGCCCCGTCGACCTGGTTGGTCAACAGCACGCGCGCCCGTCCGATCGACGGCCCCGAGCCGGCCACGCTGGGGCAACCGAGTCCGTTGGGAGTCGGCTTGGACACCGATTCGGGCGCTGCTGTGGGCGCCACTGGCGTCCCGCCGGTGATTGCGAAGCAGCACGGGCAAGATACCCGAGCCACCCTTGCGTTCCCGCCCACTGCCACGCCCACCGAATATGCACTACCGAAACTGAGCGTGCCTGACTTGTCGGCAGTGTCGGGTGCTGTTGGCGCACCGCTGGGCGCCACTGGCGTCTCGCCAGCGTCCACGGTTAGTGTCGATGAAGCAACGCGCGTCGTGCTGGGCTTCCAGAATCTGATGTCGCAATTCCTCCAGACGCAACGCAGCGTGATGGAGAGTTATTTCCGCGGCAGTAGCGCGCCGCTGGGGCAGCCGTTGCACGGCCACATCGAGTCGGCCGATGCGCGGCGAGGCAGTACAACTGCCGCCCCAATGGAGGCTGCTGCCCGGGCGATGTCTGCCGCCCCAACGGCAGCGTCAGTCCCTGCCGCTCCGCCAGTGAACGCGCCCGTAGCGGCAAAGGCAAGTCCGCCGCAGAACGGCCAGCCTGCAACGTCGAAGACGACGGGAGATAAGTCCGTTTGCATTGACCGCGGGGCGCTTACCGCGCAACTGCTCGATCTGGTGAGCAAGCGGACCGGCTATCCGCCCGAAATGCTCAACCTCGATTTGAACATGGAGGCCGACCTGGGCATCGATTCGATCAAGCGCGTGGAGATTCTTAGCGGCCTGATCTCCGCCGGCAACGGCAACTGGTCGAACGGTCAGGTCGAGATGGAGAAGCTGACGAGCTTCAAGCGGCTCCGCGAGATCATCGACTACCTGTTGTCAGCGGCCGAGAAGAACGGCAAGGCCCCGGCGGAGGCGCAGTCGGTTGCCAAGCCGCCTTCCGCAGCGCCCGCCCTCGCCGCGCCGAAGAACGGCAAACCGCCCGCCCGCCGTGTGTCGGACGAGGGGATTCAGCGCATGCTTGTCGAGCCGGTGCCAATTGCCGATCCGCCGCGGCAGCCGTTCCGCCCCCTTCCCGGCACGCTGTTGGTGACGGACGACGGCCGCGGCGTGGCCGTGGAACTGATGCGTGAACTCCGCGGCTTGGGCCAGCGGGCCGTGCTGCTGTGCATGCCCACGGCCAACGGGAAGCATCTCAACGGCGACCGTTTCACCGCCGACCTGAGTGATCCGGCGGCGGTCGAGGATCTCTTCACGCGGATTCGCGTGCAACACGGCGAAATCGCCGGACTGATCCACCTGCTGCCGCTGGCCGAATCGACGCACAACGGCAACTGGGCGGGACGCATGCGGCACGAAGTCAAGTCGCTGTTCTTGCTGGCCCGCGGGCTGGCAAAGCAGGCGGGAGCGACCGGCAGTGCGTCGGATCGCCTGCTGCTGGCGGCCACGGCGATGGGCGGCAGTTTCGGCGTCGGTCCCGCGATGCTGCCCGACACGTTCTTCCCCGGACAGGGCGGCGTGGCCGGACTGGTGAAGAGTCTGGCCCACGAATGGCCCGAGGCCCTGGTCCGCGTGGTCGATTTCCACGCGCGCGAACCGGCCGGCGCGATTGCCGACCGCCTCTTAGCGGAGTTGGGCGATGCGCACGGGCCGGTCGAGGTCGGCTATCTCACCGACGAGCGGATTACGCTCGACTGCAAGACGGCGCCGTTGCCGGCCAGCAACGGCCAACCGATCCCGCTGGATTCGCACTCGACGGTGCTGATCACGGGCGGGGCGCGGGGCATCACGGCGGCGGTCGCATTGGAACTGGCCCGCCGCTACCAACCGCGGTTGGTCTTGGTGGGGCGTTCGCCGCTGCCGCCGGCGAGTGAATCGCCCGAGACGGCTGCGCTAAGCGAAGCCGCCGCGCTCAAAGCGGCAATCGTCTCGCAACTTCGCGCCGCAGGGCGTCCGGCCGCGCCGGCCGATGTGGAGAAAGTCTACCGCCGCCTGCTGCGGGACCGCGAAATCCGCTCGAATCTGGCCCGCCTCCGCGACACCGGTGCCGAAGTGCATTACTTCGAGGCCGACGTCCGCGACGAGCCCTCGCTGGCCGCCGTGATTGCCCAGATCGAAGGCCGTTTTGGCGGTTGCGACGGCGTGATCCACGGCGCGGGCGTGATCGACGACAAGCTGATCGGCGACAAGACGGCCGAGTCCTACGAATACGTTTTCGGCACGAAATTGGACAGTGCGATGAACCTTAGCCGGCTGCTACGGCCGGAGAAGCTGAAGTTCTGCGCGTTTTTCGCCTCGGTGGCGGGCCGTTTCGGCAACCGCGGCCAGTCGGATTACGCCGCGGCAAACGAGGTTTTGAGCAAGTTGGCCCGCTACCTCGATCAGCGCTGGCCGGGGCGCGTAGTGTCGATTGCCTGGGGCCCGTGGTCGCAGATCGGCATGGTCTCGGAACTCGAGCAGCACCTCAGCCAGCGGGGCCTGCAACTGATCCCGCCCGAGGTCGGTCCGCTGCGGTTCGAGGAGGAACTGCGCTGCGGACACAAGGGCGAGTGCGAAGTGGTGATCGCCGGCGAGGTGGGGCAGTTGCGGCGCGCGCACCGCGCGGCGGCCGAGCCCGCCGTGCAAGCCGCGGAGTGACGTCATGGCCCCGCAACAGGCCACTCTTGCGCCTCCCGTGCAATCCGCCCGCGATTGGCCCAGCGAGGTCTTCCTGCTGCGGGCCGCCGACCGGGCCGGGCTACAACAACAAGTGTCAATGCTCGCGTCGCTACTTGCGCGGCAACCCGGCGTGCGGCTCACCGACTTGGCCTGGACGCTGAATACGCAACTGCAACCGGGCGAGGAGTGCCTGGCACTTATCGCCGAGGCCGTCGGCGGCTTGAACGCCCGATTGGAACGCGCGGCCGCGCGTTTGGCTGATCCGGCGTGCCGCCGCATCAACGACTCGCAGGGAATCTACTACACGGCCGATCCGCTCTATCCGCAGGGGCGCATCGCCTTCCTGTTTCCGGGCGAAGGGGCGCAGTATCCGAACATGTTGGGCGAATTGCTGCCGCATTTTCCCGAGTCGCAAGAACACTTCGACCGTTGCGACCGGATTTCGCTCCTGGCCGGCCAGCGGCGCGAACCGCTCAGCCGCAGTATCTTCCTGCCGGCCGACGCCACGGAAGAAGAGCGTCGGTGCGCCGAGGCCGAACTCGCGCGGCTCGACAACGCCGCCGCCAGCGCGCTGACGGCCAACTGGGCGATCCATCAATTGCTGGTGGAAATCGGCTTACGCGCTGACGTCGTGACCGGACACAGTTCCGGCGAGACCTCGGCCCTGGCGGCCGCCGGCTGCATCGAGCCCGACGACCACTTGCTGACCGAGTTGTTCGCCCTGGGCCACGTGCTTCAGCAGGAAGAGGACGCGGGCCGGATGTCGGACACGGCCCTGTTGGCCGTGGGCGCGGGACGCGAGAAACTGACCGCGCTAGTTGCCCAAGTGCCGGGCGACGCCTTCCTGGCGATGGACAACTGCCCGCACCAGACGGTCGTCGGCGGCACGCTGGAGGCGATCGACGCCCTGGAGCCACTGCTCCGCGCCGCTGGCGTCGTCTGCGAGCGGCTCCCCTTCAGCCGCCCCTATCACACGCCGCTGTTTCAGCAATACATGACGCCGATTGCGCGGATGTACGACGCAATTCCGTTCCAGCCTGCGCGGGTGAAAATCTACTCCTGCGGCACGGGGCGGCCGATGCCCGCGGAGCCGGGCGACATCCGCCGGCTGGCCGCCTCGCAATGGACCGCCCGCGTCGAGTTCGTCGAGATTGTCCGCGCGATGTACGAAGAGGACGGCGTGCGGCTGTTCGTCGAGGTCGGGCCGCGCGGCAATCTCACCTCGTTCGTGCAGGACATCCTGCGGAACCGGCCGGTGCTGGCCGTGGCCGCCAACGTCTACCAGCGGTCCGACATCACGCAACTGAACCATCTGATCGGCCAATTGGCGGCGCAACATGTGCCGCTGACACTGGACCATCTCTATCGGCGGCGCGATCCGCGGCCGGTCGAGTTGCATCCCAGCCCGGCCGTTAACGCGAACGGCGACCTCCGCGACCGCGAAGCCGTGCTCATGCGGCACTTCCAGTTGATGCAGGAGTTCCTGGCCGTGCAGGAAGACGTGCATCGCCGGTACTTCGATGCTTGTGGCACAGGCGTCCCGCCTGCCGGCAATGGCACATCCCTTGCCTCGGCAGCCGGCACAGCTGCACTACAAGCGTCGGCTGCGACGGACGGCAAGGGCGTGATGATCGGTGACGTGGTGCAGTTCGAACCGGGCCAGTCGCTGCTGATGCGGCGGCGGATCGACCTAGCCGAAGACCTCTACGCCGGCGACCATACGCTCGGCGGCCGGCGGGCCAGTGCCGTCGACCCCGGGCTCAACGGCCTGGCCGTGATGCCCATGGCGCTCAATCTGGAGATGATGGCCGAGGTGGCGGCGCTGCTCGTGCCCGGCAAGCGGGTGATCGGGCTCGAGCGCGTGCGATTGCAGCGTTGGATTCCCTTGTTCGAGGAGCCAGTCACGGTCGAACTCAGCGCGAAGGTGGTTCCGGCCGACGGCCGTTTCCCCGGCGCGACGCACGCCGTGACGATGCAAATCCGCGACCTGGGCAACGCGACGCAGCCGGCGCCGTTCGACAGCCCGTCGGTCGAAGGCACGGTGCTCTTGGGCGACGCCTATCCCGTGCCGCCGGAGGCAGGTGACTTTCCGCTCACCAACGAACGCCCCTGCCCGATCGGCCCGAACGAGCTCTACGGCCCGCCGCGGCGGCTCTTCCACGGCCCGCTGTTCGAGGTCGTTTCGGCCGTACATCGGATGGGCGATGAAGGCGTCGAGGGCGAATTGCTCACCCTGCCGCACGCCGGGCTGTTCCGCTCCACGCGACAGCCGAATCTGCTACTCGACCCGTTGCTGATCGACGGTTCGACGCACGTGCTCGGTTCCTGGCACATGGCGCAGGAAGACCAGACGGGGCGCGTGGTGTTCCCGTACGAGTTGGGCACGGTGCAGGTCTTCGGGCCGCCGCCGGCCGAAGGGACGCGTCTGCGGTGCCGCGTGGCCATCGAGCGGTCGTCCGCGCGCCAGGTCTCGCACCGCATCGACATGATCGGCCCCGACGGGCGGCTTTGGTGCCGGCTGCATCCGGCCGAGTATTGGCGGTTCTACTGGCCGCCGGAGTGCGTGGCCTTCTTCCGCCACCACCGCGAGAACCTCGTGTCGCACGAGTGGGCGGCTGGGGACTGTCCCAGTTTTCGCGGGCACCATGCGCAGCATGGTCGCGAAAACGGGACTGTCCCCTTGCCCGGAGAAGGGGAAGAAGGGGACAGTCCCATTTTCGCTGGGGCGAAAATTGGGACAGTCCCCGAGGCGAAAATCGGGACAGTTTCCGTTCGCTGTTTTCGGGCCGAAGAGGCCGCCGACATTGTGCAGCCGGTGATCCGCGGGGCTATGGCCCATGTGGCGCTGAGCCCGGCCGAGTGGCAGCAATTCTACAAGCTCCCGGGGCCCGACGAGCGGCGCACGCAATGGCTCTTCAGCCGCATTGCGGCGAAAGATTGCATTCGCGCATTGTGGGAAGAGAAGACGGGCGAACGGCTGTTTCCGACCGACATCGAAATCGCGGCCGATGAGCACGGCCGGCCGGTTGCCCGACACCGCGGCGGCCTCGGCCAGATGCCCAACATTTCGCTGGCGCACAGTGGCGGCTTGAGCGCGGCGATGGCCAACTTCGACTGTCCTGTAGGCATCGACGTGGAACAGATTGCGCCGCGCGGGCCGGAGTTCGAGCAGATCGCCTTTGACCAGCAGGAACGCGAACTGCTCGACCGCTTCGGCGAGCACCGCGACGAGGGCATCGCACGCTTCTGGTGTGCGAAGGAAGCCGTGGCCAAGGCGCTCGGGCGCGGGTTGGTCGAAGGGCCGCAGACACTCGTGGTCCGCGGTATCACGTGGACCGGGGACGGGGGGCAGGCCTCGCAGGAAGATGGTGAACCGGCCGCGCAGCGTTGTGCGAGACCGCGCCCCGTCCCCGGTCTTTTGCCTAGTGAACATGAAGGGGACAGGTCCGTGTTTTCGGACAACGTCAGTGGACGAAGTGAAGCCAATTGGCCGAAAAACGGACTAGTCCCCGGATTGACAATTCATCTGGCCGCCGGCCCGCGACTGGTTTCCATCTTTCCCGAGTTGGCAGACTGCTTCTTGCTGGCACACACGACGCGCGACGGCGATTTCGTCGTCGCTACGACTCTTGCCGAAAAGGAACCCGTTCAATGAGCGCGCGGACCTACGAGCAGATCATGACCGACCTGGCGGGCATTCTGGGCAACTTCGGCGGACGCGAGTACGGCGGCCAGATCGGGCCGCAAACCATGTTCTCCCGCGACCTCGGGCTGGCCTCGATCGACGCCGTAGTGCTCGGCGAGACCATCGAACTGCACTACGGGTGCAAGCTCCCCTTTGGCCAGTTCCTCGCCGAGTTGGGCCGCACCGGCGTGCGCGACATCGAAGTTGGAGTTTTGGCCAGTTTCCTCGTGAAGCATCTCAAGTAAGCCGAGTCAGTGAGGATTGCTGCCATGCCACGGATCGCTGCAGGCGACCTTCAGTTCTACTACCAGCAAGCCGGCGCCGGGCCGGACGTGGTGCTGATCCACGGCATTACCGGCAACATGGCCATCTGGCCGTTGATCGACCTGATCGACAACCTGGCGGCCGATTTCCGCGTGACCTATTACGACCTCCGCGGCCACGGTTACAGCGACACGCCGTCGAGCGGCTACACGTCGGCCGACATGGCCCACGACCTGTGCAACTTGCAGCAGGCGTTGGGTCTCGGGCCGATGTACCTGGCGGGCCACAGCTTCGGGGCCGTGGTGGCGATGCATGCGGCCGTGCTCTTTCCCGACCAGGTGCGAGGCGTGGTGCTCTCCGACGTGTATTTCCCGGCCCTGCACCACTTGGAGGCCGACATCACCCGCTGGCCCGGCTGGCCGGCCTACAAGGCGCAGACCGAACGCTCGGGCCTGGAGGTTTCGCCCGAGGACTGCTTCGACGTAGGCAAGATCTGCCGGCAAGTGGCCGACCTGACGGGCGACCGCCGCGAGAAGTTCCTTGCCGAGGTCGGCAAGCCGGCGTGGGACCGCCTCGCGCGACTAGCGGCGACCACCTGCGGCGAAGACGTGCGGGCCGTCGCCGGGCTTACACCCGAGCGGATCGCCGCCGTCACGCAACCGGTGCTGGCCCTCTACGGCGAGCACTCGCCCTTCCTGGCCACATGCCGCTATTTGGAAGAGCACCTCGTCAACTGCAGAGTAGCATTTGTGCCGGGCGCAAAGCACCTGGCCCACGAAGAGTGCCCCGAGCAGTTCGTGGCCATCGTGCAGAGATACGTGCGGGAGATGGCCGGCATCGGTGGAAGTTGGAATGCAAGGGAGGACGCGCCGGCAGGAGAATCACCGTGAAGATGTGCGACGCGGTAGCCGTGGTGACGGGCGCGGCCAGCGGCATCGGCCGTGCGCTCTCCGCGCTGCTGGGCCGCGAAGGCGCGCGGCTGATCCTGATCGACCGCGATGCGGCGGGATTGGAGTCGCTCGGTAACGAGTTGGCGAAAGAAGGCATTGCAGCCATGTCGGCCACGATCGACGTACGCGAGCGAGTTGCGCTCCGCGACGCAATCCAGCGGCTTGCCGCATCGTGGGGACGAGTCGATCTGCTAGTCGCTTGCGCGGGAATCACGGGCGTGACGCTGGTTGACGATTTGACCGTGGATCGGTTGGAAGGGATTGCGAGGATCAACTTTCTTGGCTTGGTTTACGCGATCGATGCAGTGCTGCCCGAAATGGTCGCGCGGCGGCAAGGGCAGATTGTGGGCGTTTCCAGTCTGGCGGGCTGCCGCGGGATGCCGTTTTCGGCCGGCTACTCGGCCAGTAAGGCCGCCGTCACGCGCTACCTAGAGAGCCTGCGGCCCGCGCTCCGCAAACGCGGCGTGACGGTGACGACGGTTTGTCCGGGTTTTGTGCGTACGCCGCTGATGGAGAACGCCGAGGTGAAGCCGCCGATCAAGATGATGGAACCGGCCGTGGCGGCCCGGTACGTGCTCAAGGCGATCCGCGGCCGACGCCGCTACTACTGCTTCCCCTGGGGCATCGGCTTCGGCGTGCGGCTGCTGCAATGGCTCCCCGCGCGGCTCTACGACTGGACCATGAGCCGTGCGGCGGCCAAGATTCCCGATTTGACGTATTGAGAGGTAACACAGGGTAGCCCCGATAGCTCGGCTATCGGGGCGCCGCAGCCGCAAGAGGCACGTTGGGCAGTCCTTCCGCGCTTCTTGTGCCTTCGGCACCCCGATAGGCGAGCTATCGGGGCTACCCGACCGTGGGCGTGTACGTTATGAAGACAACGGCCAAGCAACTTTCCGGCAAGACGATCTTCATCACCGGCGCCACGGGCGCGATCGGCGGCACGCTCTGCCGCGCCTTGGCGCCGTCGGGATGCCGTTTGGGATTGCTCGGCCGCAAAGAGCCGGCACTGAAATCGCAGGCCGAGGAGTTGCGGCGACTCGGTGCGACGGCTGCTTTGGCCGCCGCCGACCTCCGCGACCGCGCGGCCGTGCAGAACGCCATCGCGTCGTTGGCACGAGAATTGGGGCCGGCCAATGTGTTGATCCACAACGCGGGCGTGGGACACATCACCCAGGCGGCGGCTCCCAATGTCGACGACGTGGAGGAGATGCTGGAGGTCAATTACCTGGGCGGCGTTTATGCCGTCGAGGCAGTGCTCCCGGCGATGCTCGCGCGGCAAAGCGGGCAGTTGGTTGCCGTCAGTAGTCTGTCGTCGCTGCGGGGTATGGCGTGGACCGCCGGTTACTCGGCCAGCAAAGCGGCCTTCGCCACGTTTCTCGAAAGCCTGCGGCCCGCGCTGAGACGCCGCGGCATTGCCACCACGACCTGCCATCTGGGCTTCGTACGCACGCCAATGAGCGACGCCTTGCCGCTGAACCCGCGAATTCTGAAGATTACTCCGGACTACGCCGTGAAACGCATCCTTCACGCGGTCGCCCGACGGCAGCGCGAGGCGTACATGCCGTGGTACGACGCCTGCGCGGCCAGGTTCCTGCGGCGGTTGCCGGCGTGGCTCTTCGACCGCGTCATGGCGACCTTCGGACCGGTCATGGTCCAGGGGGAGTACTGATGTCCGCCACGCACGAAACCGGAGGGGACTGTCCCGATTTGCGGTCCGCAGAAGGGGACAGTCCCGTTCTTGCTGACACAAAGACTGGGACAGTCCCCAGTGACAACGGCATCCTGCGGGCGATGAGCGCTCTCAGCGGCAAGAATCGCATCACCGAGGCATTCTATAACGGCCCGCGGTTTCAGAAGTTCCGCTTCTGGGAGAATGTGTTCCTGTTCTACGCGGGCGGACTGAAAGGGGCGCGGCGGCAAATCCTCCGCCACCTGCCGCCGCTGGAGAACGGATCGCTGCTGGAAGTGGGCATTGGCGACGGCGACAATGTACGTCTGCTGCCGGCGACAACGCACGTCACTGGCATCGACATCGCACTCAATCGCCTGTTTACCTGTCATCGCCGCTACGAAGGGCGCACGCTGCCGCTGCGTTTGGCGTTGGCCGAGGGAGAGCACATTCCGTTTGGCGACCGCGAATTCGACGCCGTCGTGTGCGTGGGCGGATTCAATTTCTTCAGCGATCCGGGGGCGGCGCTGGCCGAAATGGCCCGCGTCACGCGGCCCGGCGGGCGGGTAGTGGTGGCCGACGAGATTCCCGATTTCCTGAAGTACGGCTGGGGGCATCGCATCTGGTGGCCGTCGTTGGATAGCTGGTTGATGAAGCGGTGGTTCGGTCCCGAGTTTCGCGACATGGTATTGACGAACCAGATCGACGTGCCCGCGCTGGCCGCGGCCCCACTTAGAGACTGGACGATCCACCGGATTTGGCGCGGATATGGATACTGTTTGGTAGGAGAGCCGCAGTGAAGGGCTCAGGGTTCAGGGTTCAGGACTTGGGTGGCGGGGGGATGAAGGCTATGGGAATGGGAATCATGGGAGTAATGAGAGTAATGGGAGGGAAGGAAGCGGAGAGGCTGCGATTCCCATGATTCTCATTACTCCCATAATTCCCATTCCCATGACTCCCACTTGAGCCCCTAGTCCCGAGCCCCCAGCCCCGAGCCCCCACACGGCGACGGCCGCACTCGCACGAAAAGGACGATAGTCATGACACAGACGCAACCACAGGCCCCCACTTGGTCCTCCGTCCTGCCGCTGCTGCAATGCGTGGCCTGCGGTGGGCCGATCGAAACCCGTGGCGAAGAGGGCTTCGCTTGCGGCCAGTGCGGCCGGGCGTATCCCATGCGCGAGGGCTTCCTCGACAC
>Ga0233425_10004871_pt1 | contig 21909 bp, 21 predicted proteins | sample Watercolumn_Towu_2_FD_181712 | JGI IMG/M metagenome (GOLD analysis project Ga0233425, IMG submission 181712) | Freshwater microbial communities from Lake Towuti, South Sulawesi, Indonesia - Watercolumn_Towuti2014_140_MG | ecosystem: Environmental > Aquatic > Freshwater > Lake | place...
CCCTTTTACAAATAAAGCCTTGCCTTCAATACTTATTTCCTCGTTTCCATATTGCACCAATTTTTCAGCCGTATAAACGGTTATATCAATAATGTGATCTAATATCCGCGCCCTTATTCTGTCTTCTATTGCCGCTTCACTTTCTTCCGCGGCACCCGCACGTATCTCACTAATCGGATCTCCTGCCAAATCTTCCCTTAAAACCAAAAGTTCCGGAATACTAAAGGAGTTTTTGACAATCACCGCGGAAACTGCTTCTCTTCTCAAAAGTTCCCGCTCTATTTGAGCAGGGTCTTCACCTTGTAAAATCCTATTTACAATAGGATTTTCTATAAACCCTCTATACGGCACATGCCTCATTATTTTCGGATAGAGGTTATGAAGTTTATTATATGCGATACTTTTATCGTACGGCGCGCTTGGTGTTTTTAATGTTGATATGTCGAATGAGCGTATTTCTGATTCTATTTGTCCTATTATAATTGGGGCATTTACAACCCTTTCAACTATTTCGGGAGTTAATTTTATATTTTTTTCATCCAATAATCGAATAAGCCTTACATCTTTCAGCTGATCATAATTTCTAACACTGAGTAAGTTCCTCGTTCTGTATAATAAAAATACCTTTAAGGCATATTGCTCCAAAGCAAAATAAAACATTTCAAGCGGCATACCTGTTTTATATTCAGCCTTTACGAAATCCTCAAAAAAGGCAAACATTTCTTCGATGTGACTATCGTTCATAACTTCGTTTATAATTGAAACGCCATTTTTTAAAACACCAATATCAGGGGCGACATTTTTTGAAAGCAATTCAATTGTTTTTTTATAGTAGTCTAATATCGAATTCGTTGATGGTAATCTACTTCTAGCATTTCTCCTTTCTATGCATCTAACGATTGATCCCAAAATACACATAATATCTTCTGCGTTGCCGCCGCTTTGAAGAATTGAAGAAATTACAAGATACGAAGGACATAAGACCCTTCGAATTTCTTCTTTTCCATTAATACCCTCCAATAGGTTCGCTATCATTCGCAATATACGCTCTCCGTCCGCAATACCGATGCTGTGCTTCATGAGAAGATCCATGGTATCACGAAAATAATCTAAGACCAAATCTACGTTACAATTATTAAGATTCGGGCATTCATTGAATATTTTACGCACTGCTCTTACTGTCTCCCGCATCCTTTCTTCTCGATAACCATTTTTAAGGGCTGTTAGTGCAATATCCGCTACCGCGTCGATTCTTTGAATGCGATCCACAATTACAATGTTACGTAAGGCCAAAAATGATTCTATTTCATCTATTATAGCGTTTGCCATCTGTATATTCGTGCCTAATCTTATCGGCTCAATAGCTATGCTCCATAAAACTCCAATTTCTCTATTTGTGCCGCTTGTTTCACCGAACAATATTGCTAACCGTATAAGTAATCTATTTGCAGAGTCACAGCTGCTCCCCGGTGCAAACCTTGCGCATATATATGCTTCCATTATTGTGCCTAAAAGATATTTGCTTACACCTTTTTTTGTGAGCCAGTATCGTTTAATAACACTAATGGCCGTTTTCTTTTCTTCTTGTGATATAGAAATCGGGGAGTTTGAGCGATTAATAAAATCGTTGTACCATTTTATTCCTTCATCAAATGCTTGATTAATTTCATCATCGCTAAATTTTTGGGACACTATTCTGTTAACCTGCTCTTCAGTCAACTTGGCAAGGGGATCATTATGGAACATCGTATCCGGCGCCAGTTTATCATGCTGGGCGTACAATGATTGGGAAAGGATTAACTGCAGAGAAATTACTAATACTGCCGCGCGACGTAAAAACGTAACGCAGGCAGATGCAGTCGTCCGCCAGATGGTGAATAAACTTGCGAAAATCACGCTACCCCCCAAGTATTTAATCTTCAATTCTTTTCTATACAATATATGTCACATATGAATTCGACCTTGTCAAGGGGTGCATGTAAATGCATGTAAATCCGAGATCCACCGATAGAAAATGCGCATATTTCTTACCAAGTGGGCACTTCGTCGAAGACTTGTCTTTGAATGTTCAAGAATTAGACAAAACCCGTGTCTAGTTTCTGAACATTTTGCCATTTTGGCGAAACAAAGTCCTCGTAATAATTGTTACAATATGGCATTATGTGATCGTGAAAAAGTATTTAATTCTATTTTCAATCCTATTTGCAACACAGCTCTGTCTTGGCGCGGCTAAAAGCGGCGGGACGCTAAGGCTGGCGTCTATCTCTGACCCAAAGACATTCAACCTCATAATCGCGCAGGAAACATCTACCACAGAAGCGGTGGGCCTGCTTTTCGAAGGCCTTACAAAAATTAACGGCGAAACAACCGAGGCAGAGCCGTGCCTAGCCGAATCGTGGTCGCACTCAGAAGACGGGCTCGAGTGGACATTTGTCTTAAGAAAAGGTGTCCTTTGGTTTGACGGCAAAGAGCTATCAGCGGACGATGTGTTATTCACGTATAACAGCCTCATTTACAATAAGGATATCCCGTCCTCAAGTAGAGATATTTTTACGGTAGACGGAAAGATATTTAAGGTTGAGAAGATTGACAATTACACGGTAAAATTCACCACTCCTACGCCTTACGCCCCGCTTCTTTATAATCTTAGTCAACCTATCCTACCAAAACATATTTTAGAGAAAAGCGTACAAGACAGTAAATTCAATGAAATGTGGGGAATAAATACCAAACCTTCTGACCTTATTGGAACCGGCCCGTTCAAATTAGTCGAATACCTCCCTGGACAGCGGCTTGTCTATGAAAAAAATTCAAATTACTGGAAAAAAGACAGCGAAGGCAATACCTTGCCCTACATAGATAAAATTGTCACTTACATCGTTCAAAATATCGACGCGCAGATACTGAAATTTAAGGCTGGGGAAATTGACATAGTTTCCCTTCAAGGAAAAGACTATGCGATTGTAAAAGGTGAAGAAAAAAAGAAGAATTGCACGGTCTATGACTGCGGCCCGTCATTTGGGACAGATTTTCTTTCTTTTAATATGAGCCCTATTTTTACCGACAAACAGAAGCTCGTGTGGTTTGGCGATATTAACTTTAGGCAGGCAATTGCCTTTGCCATTGACCGGGAAAGCATGATAAATAATGTCCTTTACGGCATGGGTTCCGTTCAACATGCATCGATGAGCGAGTCCGCGAAGGCCTTCTACAATCCGAATGTAAAACATTATGAGTGCGACACAAAAAGATCAAAAGACATTCTAAAAAATGCCGGCTTTGTAGATTCCGATAACGACGGCATCTTGGAAAAACCGGCCGGTGTTCCTGTGAAATTCACAATACTCACAAATGCCGAAAACAACATGCGCGTTGATCTTGGAACAATCATTCAAAGCGACCTTAAGGCAATCGGCATTGACGCCTCCCTAAGGCCGATAGATTTCAATAATCTTGTCACCAAACTTAATTATACCCATGATTGGGATTGCGTGTTGCTGGGATTTACGGGCGGTATTGAACCTCACAGCGGAAAAAATGTCTGGGCAATAGACGGGCAACTGCATATTTGGAACCAAAAACCGGAGGCACAGAGAACACAGAGTATGACCGAAGAACCAACAACCAACTACCAACAACAAACTGCGGACTGGGAAAAAGAAATCGATAGATTATTCAATACGGGTGTACAGGAGCTAGACCCGCAAAAAAGAAAACAGATCTACGACAAGTGGCAGGAGATTACCGCAGAAAACCTGCCCCTTATTTACACCGTAAACGCGAAAGTCATCTACGCGATCAATAACAAAATAAAAAACATCCGCCCTTCGGCCTACGGCGGCGCGTTGCACAATGTGGAAGGAATATGGATAGAGGAAATAAAATAAATCCGGTTCAGGATTTATAATTTTTTCTGTTGGCGGTTTTGTATTTTTTGTTACAATCATACTGGTACGTGATTGCATAAAAAAGGGGAACAACTTGAGTCCGACTGTATTTCAGAAGGGTGAATTTAGATTCCAGTTTTTTTAAAGAAGAAACTAGAATCCATATTCACGTCATTTCTCCAAATGGCGAGGCCAAATTTTGGTTGGAACCGACAATTTCTCTATCAGATTATTCGGGATTTTCTAAGGTGCAATTAAACGAACTTCAGAAACTCGTAGAGAGGTATAAAGATGAAATTATTAAAAAATGGAAGAAACACTTCAAAACTTGAAGTAACCAATATTTCCGAGCATGGATTTTGGCTATATTTTAGCGGCAGAGAATATTTTCTTTCGTTTAAGGAATATCCTTGGTTTAAGAACGCGAAAATATCCGCCATAATTGATGTGAAGGTATTTCATAATCATCATTTTTATTGGCCCCAATTGGACGTAGACCTAACAACTGAAATCATATCGAATCCCGCACTTTATCCTTTGATATACAAATAATTTGCCTACCTAAAAATCCAGTACCCTTTAAATACATAAACATCGACAAGGACATTATTATGACAAGATATATAATTACGAGAATTATTCACGCGATCCCTCTACTACTCGGCATTACATTAATCAGCTTTTTTATAATGCAGATGGCGCCGGGCGATTACTTTACAAAACTCCAGCTAAATCCCGAAATCAGTAAAGATACCATGGAACAACTGCGCCTCCGTTTTGGATTTGATAAACCGCTAATCATACAATATTTTAAATGGCTCTCTGGCGTAATTCGCATGGACCTCGGGAATTCATTTGTGTACCAGATTCCGGTAAGCGTATTAATAAAGGAACGGCTTTTTAACACATTGTTACTGTCAATCGTGAGCATAATTATAATTTGGTTTATCGCTATTCCTCTAGGTATTTTGTGCGCCACGCACAGAAATAAATGGATAGACATTTTCTTGAGCGGGACAAGCTTTATCGGAATTTCCATCCCGTCTTTTTTTCTCGCTTTTCTTCTTCTTTATGCAGCATCAACAACTGGTTTTTTACCAACAGGCGGGATAACTGACGCCGAACACAGTTCATACACAATTTTTGGGAAATTGTCCGATTATATTAAACATCTTATAATACCGTCCTTTGTCATAGCGCTTGCCAATATCGCGGGCCTTATGAGGATAATGCGCTCCAACATGCTCGATGAAATTAATCAGCCATACACTATTCTCGCTAGAGCAAAAGGACTTTCCGCAGCCCGCACAACCTACAAACATGTTTTGAGAAATGCCATTAATCCCTTGATCACAATATTTGGATATCAGATATCAGGCATACTTAGCGGCGCCGCTCTCACGGAAATAATACTTTCATGGCCCGGAATGGGAAAGCTAATGCTGGACGCCATATTACAGCAGGATTTGTATCTCGTCATGGCAAATCTTTTTATAAGTTCAATGCTTTTAATAGTCGGGAACTTATTTGCCGACGTAATGCTGGCAATGGCGGATCCGAGGATACGGAAATGAAAAACCATAAACTCGCTCTGTTTGGGGCAATAATACTTTTTGCACTATATCTAACGGCGATTTTCGCGGATTTTTTTGCGCCATACTCTTTTGACACAGAAAAACGGCAAAAGGCCTATCATCCTCCGGTGAAGATTCACTTTGACCCCATGCCGTATGTGTACGATTATAAGGTTGAATTTCACGAAGGCATAAAAACATTTACTCCGGTCATAGATAAAAAATATTACATAAAATTTTTCTCCAAAGGCCGCCTCTTTGGCGTGGATGAGCCGGCGAATATTTTTATTCTCGGCAGCGACTGGAACGGAAGGGATATCTTAAGCAGGATAATTTACGGTGGCAGGATTTCCCTGTCGGTCGGACTTATCGGAATATTTATAAGCCTGTTTCTAGGCCTAGCGGCGGGGGGCATTTCAGGATATTTCGGAGGCATCACGGACAATGTTTTTATGCGCCTAGTCGAGCTTCTCATGTGCTTTCCATCTTTTTACCTAATGCTCGCTTTGCGCGCTGTGTTTCCCATTTCAATGTCCAGCACATCGGTTTATATAATGATAACCGTTATACTCGCATTTATAGGCTGGCCCTCCCTTGCAAGAGTAATAAGAGGTATGGTATTATCTTTAAAAGCGCGTGAGTATGTACTGGCGGCAAAATCTCTCGGTGGAAATACCTCTAGGATTTTATTCCGTCACATATTACCGCAGACATTTTCATACGCGATAGTTTCGGCGACTCTTAGCATTCCCGGATACATATTGAGTGAAAGTGCCCTGTCACTTTTAGGGCTCGGAATAACGGAGCCGCACACGAGTTGGGGCAACATGCTAAATCGCGCCATGAGTATTTCAGATATGCAATTACACCCGTGGATACTGTGGCCGGGCATATTTATTTGCGTAACCGTCGCTGCGTTTAATTTTTTGGGAGACGGATTGAGGGATATGTTAGACCCAAAGAAATGTCATGAGGCATAAGTTATGAGTAGCGAGCAAATATTAGAAATAAAAAATCTGAAAGTCTCTTTCTTTTCAAACAAAACAGAAATTCCAGTCATAAGGGGAATAGATTTTGCCATTGGAAAAGGAAAGATTATGGCACTGGTCGGAGAAAGCGGCTGCGGAAAGACCATGACAGCCATGTCCATACTTGGGCTTCTTCCCCACAACACCTCGATCGTCTCCGGCGAAGTACTTTTCGACGGAAAAGAAATATCAAAATACAGCGACCGACAGTTGCAAAAAATAAGAGGAAAGGAAATATCACTTATATTTCAGGAACCCGGCCTGGCTCTCAACCCTGTGTACACCATAGGAAATCAGATAGGTGAAGTAGTAAAATTACACAACAGGTCGGTAAAGAACGTAAAAAAAGAAACCATTCGCCTGCTAAATGCCGTCCGCATACCAAATCCAGAACAAAGGATAAATGCTTATCCACATGAATTAAGCGGAGGAATGCAGCAGAGGGCCTTGATCGCGATGGCCATAGCCGGACAGCCAAAACTAATAATCGCCGACGAACCGACAACCGCGCTTGATGTCACCGTCCAGGCGCAGATACTCATACTTTTAAAAGAAATTGTGCGGGAGTTAAATACCTCTGTTCTTCTGATTACGCACGACTTAGGCATAGTAGCCGAAGTTGCCGATACAGCCGCTGTCATGTATGCCGGTAAAATCGTGGAATTTGGCAATGTGTACGATATTTTTCATAGCCCTACACACCCATACACAAAAGGACTTTTGGCATCTATCCCAAGATTAGACAAAAAGCAAAAGCGGCAATCATGAAGCAGCTTGTGATGTTGTTTAAACCGCCGTCTCGGCGGCAGAAGTAAATATATTTATATGTACCTATCTATCGCTTCACTAACATTTTCATTGTCGTCGTAATCGTCGTCTACCTTGCCGTTAACGGTCCTAAAATTGTCCGAGATTTCGCTTAAAAACTGCGACGGGGAGCAATATGTTCTTCTGCCGTAGAGCATTCTCTGCTGTGTGTAGCACATAATAAGCCGCTCTTTCGCGCGCGTCATGCCTACATAACAAAGCCTTCTTTCTTCTTCAAGTTGATCATCATCCGAATCTGACCTTGAATGCGGAAACAGGCCATCTTCCATCCCAACCATAATAACCAATTTAAATTCAAGCCCCTTGGCGCAGTGAATAGTCATCAATGTCGGCCGATCGCTGCTATCTTCCCACTCATCGACCCTTGAAAGCAGAGAAATTCCCTCCAAAAATTTTGAGAGCGAGGCGTCTTCCGAATTAGCCGCGAATTCTTCCGCCGCCGTTACAAGTTCCTGAACATTTTCCATTCTGGTTTCGGCTATAACTTTTTCCTCTTTTTTGAGATGGTCAAAATATTCAACCTTTTCTATAACGGCCCGTATGACTTCGGCCACGTTATGAGTAGCGGCAATATTACGCAATTCGTCAAACATTGCCACAAGGCCGCGAATCTTAGACAAAACCCTCGAAGGCAGAAGCTCTTCAAAAGGAGAATCCCATATCAGTTGATTAAACGTTTTCCCTTTATCTTTCGCTATTTGAAAAATACCGGCAACAGCTGTATCCCCGATCCCTCTAACCGGCGTATTAATTATTCTTCGCATACTAACATCATCATACGGATTCACCAACAATGTCAGATAACTCAAAATATCCTTTACCTCTTTTCTCTCGTAAAAGCTTATTCCGCCTACGATGTTATATTGAATATCCGCGAATCTAAACGCCTCTTCAAAAGCGCGGGACTGCGCATGCGTGCGATAAAATACCGCCATGTCGGAATACTTGTACTCTCCGGATTCCTTAAGGTTATTGATCATTTGTACGGCGAACCGCGCCTCGGCAAGTTCGTCATTCAGCCTAAAGATAGATACCAATTCACCTTCGCCGTTTTCAGACCATAGATTTTTGTGTTTTCTCTGCCTGTTGTTTACTATCACGCTGTTGGCCGCCGACAAGATATTTTGCGTGGAACGATAATTCTGTTCAAGCCGGATCACTTTGGCGTCACTGTAGTCTTCCTCAAACTGAAGAATGTTTTTTATGTCCGCGCCCCGCCACCCGTAAATCGATTGATCGGGATCTCCGACAACACACAGATTTTTTCCGTCGCCCGCCAACTGTCTAATCAGGCAGTATTGCGCGCGATTTGTATCCTGATATTCATCCACAAGTATATATTGAAACCTTTGCCTGTATTTTTCGATAACCTCCGGAAATCTTTCAAAAAGCAATACGGTATCCATTATAATGTCGTCGAAATCAAGCGCGTTATTTTGCTTTTTTTTCTTCTCGTATAAATCATAAGCCTTTGAAATAGCCTGATAATAATAATCCTCCGCGTTTTGCTTAAATACCTCCGCCGTCCATAGCTGATTTTTCGCATTGCTGATTTTTGACAAAACAGCCTGCGGACTAAAAATCTTGTCATTTAGATTTAATTCTTTGCACACCCGTTTCATAAGCGTATTTTGGTCCGACTCGTCATAAATAAGAAAATTAGAACTATATCCGAGCCTGTTTATTTCCGACCTCAGAATCTTCGCACATATCGAATGAAACGTGCCGATATTTATCCTTGTGTCCCTACCGAAGTAATTCTTTACTCTAGTCATCATCTCTCCGGCGGCCTTATTGGTAAAGGTAACCGCGAGAATATTCCATGGCGCTGTACCATTTTCAATAAGGTGTATTATACGGCAAGTAATCACACGGGTCTTGCCGCTGCCCGCCCCTGCCACAACTAAAACGGGGCAACCGGTAGACGTGACCGCCTCAACCTGCGATTGATTTAGAATACTTTTAAAATCCATTTAAATTTCCGCCATTATCCCTTTTTTCACATATATCGGATGTATTACATTTCTAAAAGCCTTCAGTTGCCGCGCGAAAAATATTGCCACAAAAAGACAAACAATCCCGCCTATCATGACAGTATTAGGGGCGCCAATCCTATCTGCCATCGCCCCTGCTAATAGCGCGCCAAAAGGCATGACCCCTATAAACGACGTAATAAAAATACTCAAAAGCCGGCCTCTTTTATCATCGTCAGCTATCATCTGTAAAATTGTACTGCTACCGGCGGATTGAACCATTACCCCAAACCCGGTAATTATCAATAAAAACGCCGACAACCATATAGCGCGTGACATCGAAAACAATATAAGCCCTATGCCTATTATCGCGGTTGATACCGCTATATCACCACACAATCCTACGACACTTTTTCTAGACGCAAGATAAACAGCGCCTATAAGCGCCCCCAGCCCGGCCTGCGACATTAAAAAACCAAGCGTCTTTGGGCCTCCGCTAAAAATATTTGCCGCGAAGACCGGCATTAATACGGCGTACGATATTCCCATTAGGCTTACCGTTGACACCAAGATAAGTATATTCCTTATAGGCCCCGAGCTAAACGCATACGCAAAACCCTTTTTAAATTCCTCCAAAACAGCCTTCGCTTCTTTTCTTGGCACGCCTTCTTTTATTTTAATGGACAATAATGCCAAAATTACCGCAAAAAAGCTAATACCATTTATTAAAAAACATACACCCTCATTCACAAAAGAAAGAAGAACTCCGGCAATTAACGGACCTACAAGCCTTGAGCCGTTGAAAATGGAGGAGTGCAAGGCTATCGCGTTACTTATGTCTTCTTTTTTATCTACCAGTTCATAGACAAAGGCGTGTCGTGCCGGCATATCCAACGCGTTTATTATACCGAGTAGCACGCTTAAAAAAACAATCTGCCACATAGCGGCAGCGTTCAGTAAGACAACAATACCCAGAGTAAATGCCTGAACCATGGCAAGGACCTGGGTAATGACAAGCAATTTCCTCTTGTTACACCTGTCGACAAAAACACCGGCGAACGGCGTAAACAAAAAGGTTGGGATTTGAGAAGCAAAACCGACTAACCCTAGAGCGAAAGGAGAGTGCGTAATTCTGTATACAAGCCAGCTTACGGCAATATTCTGTATCCATGTCCCGACGAGCGAGATACACTGACCTATAAAAAATAAACGGTAATTTTTATACTGCAGGGCCCTTAAAACAAAGCGCAGTTTCTTATCTATCTTCAACCTAACCTATCTTTTCTTTTTTAATTTCGGTTTGCGAATCGCCGCATGCTTCTTGGTATCAAGCGCGTCATTAACAAGTTTTGTACTTATATCAATCTGATGCGACAATACATCAAGATATTCGTTAATCTGCCTATAATCTATATTTGCGCCACGCGCCTTGATGCAATATACCGCGTTCTTCATTACCGACAATGAATTTCTCAACTCATGACTTAAAGATCCCCGCAAATTACCCATAATTGCCAATCACCTAATGAGGGGTTATCACGCGTGAATCAATTCCGGATGCATGATAACGCTGACCTTACCTATTTCGTTAAATATTATATCATCACCGCAATTGTATTTTGTGCCGTCAATAAAGGAATCCTCCGCCAATCTTCCAAATTTAATCTGTCCTGATTCATAAAATCTTATACTGCAACCTCCGGCCCACTTTATGCCTTTTACCCTTGTATCTTCAACTAACCTAATCTGTGATACAGTCCCCGCTTCCGAAAACTCTACCCATCTGCTAGCCTGCCACTTCATCCCGTTAAAGAATGTGTCCTTTGCCAGTCTGCCGTACTTCACTCTGCCAGAAGGATAAAATATAACCTTGCCCTCCAGCAGGTACCTCACCCCGTCCGCTCCCATATATTCTGTCATAGCCGCCTCCTCCCATTTTTCATACAAAAAATGGAATAAAAAAGGCAGGGATTAAATTAATCCCTGCCTTCGTCATTATCTACAGAAATATGTAAAATGTCAGTGGTAATATGAGACGCATAAAATCGCCTCCGCAGTCTACCCGCTCAAAACATTCCCTCACGTGTCAGATTATACACCTTCTATTATTTCATGCAACTGAAAATTAGCAAAAAAATCTTTAGCCCATCCTTGGAAATAAAGCCTTCGGCTCGCCGATTTTAAACCCGTCCGGTAACTGCCCCCACGCGGCCAACTCTTCAATTTTTGATCGCGCAAAATCTCCGGGTCTACCCAATTGCTCCCATATTAATTCCGCTGTTCTAGGCATAAAAGGCGCCACTAACGGCGAGATTATCCTTATTGATTCCGCCAAATTATAAAGCACAAGTTCCAGACGAGCGGTATTTTTTTCTTTATTTAGTCCCCACGGAGCCGTTTCTTCTACATATCGATTGGCCCTACTGATCAGATTCCACACACTGGAGAGCGCCTGGCTCAACTGATTCTGTTCCATAAAATTCACATAGTCAACAGCCGCCTTCTCCGCCGTGTGAATCAAATCCTTATCTAGGTCAGTCAATTCTGAGGTATTTTTGTGAACTATTCCGGACGAATATCTGTGCAGCATGCTCAAAACCCTCTGCACTAAATTCCCCAGATCATTGGAAAGATCAGCCTGATAACGGGCGTTAAATTTCTCCCAAGTAAATTCTCCGTCTCTGTCAAAAGAAACTTCGCGCATTAAAAAATATCTTATCGCGTCTGCGCCGTATTTTTGCACGATCTCAAGCGGATCTACCGCTGTACCGAGAGATTTACTCATTTTGGCCGCGCCCAAATAAACAAAACCGTGCCCCCAAACCTTCTTAGGCAGTTCCACTCCGCCAGCCATAAGCATAGCCGGCCAAATGACACAATGAAACCTGGTTATGTCTTTTCCTATAACATGCATATCACAAGGCCAATACTTTTTAAATTTATCGCTCTCCTGTGAATATCCGACACCCGATATGTAATTTATAAGCGCGTCGAACCATACATAAACTACCTGTTTCTCGTCGAACGGGACAGGAATGCCCCACCCCATACTGGAACGCGTAACACTAATATCTTCGAGCCCGCCCTTAATGACATTTATAATTTCGTTGAAACGCATTTCGGGTTTTATGAAATCCGGATTTTTTTCAAGATAGTCTAAAAGAGGCTGTTGATATTTGGAAAGCCGGAAAAAATAATTTTCTTCCTTTATCCACTGAGGTTCTTTGCCGTGCACCGGACATTTCTTATCAGTCAAATCTTTTTCCTGCAGAAACGCCTCACAACTCGTACAATACCATCCTTCGTATTTTCCCTTGTAAATATCTCCGTTATTATAAATAGCCAGCATCAGTTTTTTTACGGCGGATTTATGCCGTTCATCCGTAGTACGGATAAAATCATCGAAGCTGATATTGAGCGCATGCCATGTGTCTTTAAATTTCACGACCATCTGGTCGCAGTATTCTTTCGGAGGAAGATTATTGGACCTTGCCTGTTTCTCTACATTGAGGCTGTGTTCGTCCACACCCATTAAAAAAAAAGTATGAAAACCCTGTCTTCTTTTATAACGGGCTATGACATCCGCGCCAATCTTTTCGTAGGCGGTCCCTAAATGCGGAACTGAATTAACATAATCTATCGCTGTTGTAATGTAAAATTTGGTCATACAAATTACCCCTAGGCGCTAAATTATAACTACAATTTTCAAAATAGCAATAATTTTTTGTTTTACATTTTACAACTCAAATTTAAACTCCATTTGAGGATTCTCCGATTTTATTTTTGCAGATATTTCTTTTATTAACAAAATAGCATCTTCAAACGCTTTTTCAGCTTCCGTTTTTTGAAAGAAGTCCTCCATCCTCGTACGTGAACTCGTTTCGTTTTCTGCGCATAGATTCAAAATGCTCGGTTAACGCCTGATATTTTTCACCAAAAAATACATTTGTCATTTCGACAACTGTTTTGTGCTGAGATCCATCACTAGGCACATATCCCATAAAAAGTAAAAGCGCCCTCCCTGCCTTTAGCATTGCCATGTATGCCATAATATATGTCGCGCGTTCGGCAATGCGTGATATTTTCTTTGCTTCCTTTAAATCAATCAAAGGTTGACTCAATAAAGACTCAATTTGTACAAAACCGGCCTTTTGCTTCTTTATCTTTCCCTGCATTTCCAGTCTTTTAATAACATTATTTTCCATGGTTGATATCTTTCAAAACAATTGTTTTCCCCTTCATAACAATATTTAGAAAACTGCCTTTTTTTTCTTTCTCTTTTTTAAACTCTTTCCCTGTGTACGCATTATAATTGATTTCCCTGCCTATATCACCTTCCATAACGCGTATTTTATGCAAAAAATCATTCTTTTCAAATTCCCCAACCACAATTAGGTCAATGTCAGATTTTTCATTTTCTCTGCCTTTAGCATATGAGCCATAAATACACGCATAACTAATACCCTTAATCTGCCCCACTAATGCTCTTAAAGCCCCTTCAACTCCTTCTGTTTTTGAAATGATACTCTTTAATTCTTTATATATTGGGTAATTTTCGTTAAGAAGATAAGTTTTAATGTTCCCCTTTTCTTTTGAAATACACAGCCCGTCATTTTCAAAACGTTTAAGTTCGCGAGAAAGGTTTCCGGGATTTTCATTCAATATCACGGCTAACTGCCTCACATAAAAATCCTCTTTTGGATGGGCAAATAAATAAGACAACAATTTTCTTTGTTTTTTTGTTCCCAATAAAATACTCGGCATAGCTCACCTCACTGTTGCATATTATACAACATGTGTTGCGTATAACACAACATATGTTTTACCCATTCGGATTCTCGACCCTGCCCAATGAATCGTATCCATACACAACTTGTTTAACTATCCCTGCTAACAGCATTAATTTCATTCTGATGATAAAAGATAATTCGGTGATGCAACCACATTAGGGATCTTACCTAATTCATCAGATATTTCTTCTTCTTTACCGATAGGTGCTGTTACAATAACCATTATCTCTTCACTATTAAGTTTGCATTCTATTTTTGTGTTGTTTAGTTTTTTGCAAAAATTCTCAATTTCCTCTTTCGAAGTCTCCAATTTAGGCGTCAGCCTTAGTCCCTGGCTAATACACGCCTTTCCATTATACGTCCTACTAACATTATGATCAGTTATTTCGCTAAACAATCCACTACTATTTAGAGTTTTTATGTAATCGTTAATATTCCCTTGCATATCATATATTGTTAAGAAACAATCATATTGCCCTATAACAACCTCCTTTACTTTTAGCCCATACTTACTGATAATTTCCTTTATATTGTTCGTTGTGAAACCGCCATTAAATTGAACTACAACCTCTCCTCCCATCTTTGGCACTTCTTCTTCTGCCATTACATTGCTAAAAACACCAACCATAAATACAACCAACATTAACACAAAAATCTTTTTCATTTGATCCTCCTATGATAACATTCTTCGCCATCTATAGTATTAGACAAAATATTAAGAAAAAGGTTCCAAAATATTTTTAAGGCTGGCGCATATATTAGCATAAGGTAAATTACTTACCATGCTTTTTTGCATCCTTGAGTATTTTCTCTATGTCATCCCACAACTCAGGCATTTCTAGCACTTTAGCAAATTCTTTTACGTTCTTCTTTATTCTAGCGGTATTTAAATTTGGATGGATTTTAGTTATTTCTTTAATGTCTAGAATATCTTTCCCCCTGTGCGCCACAGCCTTTAAAATTATAAAATCTTCTACACTGGGTATTTTCATAGATACTTTGCCGAATTTAACCAAAGTGCTATTTTGAATGGCTTCTATTTCGAATGGCAATATTCCGAGGGAAATATCAATATCGATTGCGCTTTCTTTATGCTTAAGAAGTAAAACACGGTTTTCTTCTGCAAATATTTCTACATTTTTTATTCGAGGAATAATTCCAAATTCTTTGGCAATTTTTAAAAATTCAGTAATTTTGTCTAAATCCAGCATAACAACCGCGTCTATATCAGCGGTAAATCTCGGATTCCCTAATAAATTGTCGCAATGCCGCCTATAAGCATTCCATCGCATTTCGCTGAATTTAAGAGTTCTTGTAAAGCATAGATAGGTTCTAAGAAAGAGAAATTTTTGTTCATGGATAATTTTTCTTTAAAGCCACCCAAATATTTTGAACACTTAAGATATCATCACTTCGTCTACTTTTAAATCCTAACCCATAACCAAGCCGCATAATGGAATCAGTTTTTTGTATTTTATCGGATAAACTCATTTCCCTGACTTCATTTTCTCTAATCTTTTCAGCATTATTCCACCTTTTTTTAAAGTCTTTAATTGGATACATAGAAATCCTCAAGAAATCAAGCTAGGCATAAAGCCTAACTTGTCCATGGGGTTACACCCCCCTGGCGCACTTAACATACCTAAGCATGTCAAGTGCTGTCACCCCTTAAGGGGAATTCCGTATTCCCCTTAACAACCCTGCGACGTATAGGAATTTCAAGATTGAAATTCCTATACGCAAATTTACTTACTAATAATTTTCACCGCTTTTGCCGGCATATTTATAACTCTGCCGTCGTCAAACCCTACCATTACTGTTTGCTTCAGAACATTAATATCTCTCACAGTACCTTCGCCATGTTCTGTACTTACCCTAGAACCTTCGGAAGGCATATCCTTACAGCACTTTCTATAAACATCATCTTCATACTTCAGACAACACATGAGCCTTCCACATACACCGGAGATTTTGTCAGGGTTAAGGGGAAGCCTCTGATTCTTTGCCATTTTTATATTTACCGGGATAAAATCCCTTAAAAAAGTTCCGCAGCAAAGCGGCCTGCCGCAACACCCTATTCCACCTAGAATTTTTGCTTCATCACGCACACCGATCTGACGAAGTTCAATGCGCGCCTTAAAAACCGCCGCAAGATCCTTCACTAACTCCCTAAAATCCACTCTGCCGTCCGCGGAAAAATAAAAAATCAACTTATGCTGATCAAAAGAATATTCCACATAAATAAGCTTCATCGGCAGTTTATGCGCTTGTATTTTTTGCTGGCATGTCCCAAACGCCTTCTCCGCCTCTTCTTTGTTTTTATTTATGCGCACCTCATCGTCCGGATTAAGTTTTCGCACCACATTTCTTATTTCTTCCTGCGCCTCAGACTCCAAAATCATCTCCGACTCGCTTATAACCTCACCATATTCGATACCTCTGTCACTTTCGACAATACAACGTTCACCCACATCTAGATGGTGGTCTCCGATTTTATAATAATGGATTCTTCCGGCCTCGCGCACACGAACCTGGATCACCCTATACATCTCTACTTTCTTATCCTTATTTTTTTCCTTATTCTTGTCTCTATCTTTTTCCATAAATTTTATCTTTACACCGCTCCTTTGCTGGGTATTATATCACTATCCGTTTATCGTGTCCAATCGTAGAAACATCGCCTGCAATAATAGCTTTAGATTTATCTGCTTATTTAGCAAACCCCTTATGTCGGCCACAACATCCAACTTTCCGCATAACTTGTCATTATCCGCGCCTTCACTCCATTGAATGACCGCCTCAAGATAGTCCTTATTCATTACTGCGGCACTGTTTTTAGTGTTTTTATAAATCAAAATATCCCGATACCAACTTATAAAAAAACTCAAAACATCTTCAACTCTCTTTTTGTATTCCCCCTGAATAAACGCGTCTTCATCCCGCCCTGCATCTTCTTCGTCGTCCTTTTCTCCGTCCTCATTTTCTCTGGAAGATGCCTGCTTCATCTGCTTCTCTAACTTCTCTTTATAGTCTTCCAACATTTCCAATATCCGGTCAATATTATCGGTAAGATCTTTCATTTTATTCATCGGGCCTTTTTCTAAAAGATCAAGAATGAATTTTCTTAAATTTTTGGTATCCTCATCTTTATAACTGACCGCCCTGCCCATACTGCCCAAACCCAGCTGGCTTAAAACCTCGGCTTCATTTGCCGGCACTCCCATCTTACCGGTCAATATAACCGACAAAACACTCTTTTCAAGACTTATAAACCTGACATCCTGAGAACGGCTTCTTATCGTAGGTAAAAGCGTTTCCGGCGAATCCGTCACTAGGATAAAAACCGTATTGGGCGGTGGTTCCTCAAGTGTTTTGAGGAGCGCGTTGGATGACTGTTCATTTAGGGTATGCGCGTCAACAATCACACAGACTTTTTTCTTTGCTTCAAAGGCACGCATGGACGCAAATCTCTGCATCTCTCTGATTTGCGATATCTTTATTACTCTTTTTTTGCCTACCGGGAAAACCCAATAAACATCCGGATGCTTATTTTGGCCTATTCTCTGGCAGGAAGAACACTCATCGCAACTGTCGCCATGGCGCGTCTCGCAATTAAGGGCCTTCGCGAATTCCTTGGAAGCAAATTCCTTTCCTACTCCAGACGGCCCATGAAATAAATACGTACCGGCCAATCTATCTGTCTTTGCGGCATTCTTTAATAATTTAACGGCTAACTTCTGGCCGAGAATATTTTCAAACATACCATTTCTCTAATCCTATCCTGAACATTTTCAATAGTATCGTCAACTTTCACTATTTGAAATCTTTTCGGATCTTTTTTTGCTATCGCTTTATAACCGCTGTAAACCTTTTCGTGAAACCGCATCTTTTGCCTTTCCATCCTGTCGCCTTTATACGGGCCGACCTTTTTTGCCCTTCTCAGGCCTTCCTTTACATCAATGTCCATAAGAATAGTAAGGTCGGGTTTTCTTTTCTGTATAGCCATATCATTCATTGCGTTAACGAGCGCTAAGTCTATATCTCTCCCATATCCCTGATACGCGGCTGTTGCATCCGCAAAACGGTCGCACAAAACAATATAGCCTTTTTCCAAAAGCGGTAAGATTTTTTCCGCCACATGCTGAGCCCTGTCAGCCAAATAAAGAAAAAGTTCAGCGCACGAACTTACATTTTTATTTTTTGGGTTCAAAAGCATTTCGCGGATTTTTTTACCCATGCTGTTATCGCCCGGCTCATGTGTAACATAAACTTTAAAACCGACTTTCTTAAGAAATTGGCCAAGTAATCTCACATGAGTACTCTTCCCGCATCCTTCATTGCCCTCAAAAGTTATAAATATGCCTTTCATAAATTTAGTTTTTCTCAATAAGATGATTTGACATAAATACGCCGTGCGAGTAAATATTTTTATCCAAATCATTCGTTGTCTGTGCCTGTCTTAACCACAGATTCCAATAAATAATAAGTTCCTCCATCGTCAGATTACGAAGGTCTAAATCTTCCTCACTCAAAAATTCATCTTTAATTTTATTCATGCGTAACCAAGCCTCATACTCTAAACGGCAATATTCCTTCCGCTTTTTTGACTATAATTTTGTGCGATTCAAGAAGAGGCAATCCTTCAATTTCTTTTTGAATTTCAGGCCATAAGGACAGCCATTTCTCCGCGGCCTTCATATACATTTCCAGCCTCTTTTCGTTCGCGTGAATAAAATCCCTTCTCTCCGCGTCAAGCGCCTCTTCCAGCTTATTTTCACCCTCCGAAATCTTTTTCAGCACCTGTCTTTGGTTCCCTAATTCTGCAATTAAATCCGGATACTTTTCTGAAAGAAATATAAGATCTCTGGCGCTTCTTGAGTAAAGGAACTGATCCTTTGGGTCAATCATTAACCTCGCCAATTCGCCTATAACGATATAATCCTTCTCTCTATTTGTTTTTTTTAGTTCTGCCAAAGTTTTAACATCTACAAATGGTGTGTCTTTCCCGTCGTATATCTGCCATAGTTTTGCCCGTAATGAATCTGAAACTCTCGGCGGACGAGTAACAAAATCCGTTCTAACCCTTATTCCGTCATAGCTAAACTCAAAATGCGCGCTCCACCCTCCCGACATCCATCTTATATTAAAGGGGGCACCGAACCGATACCGCGCGCCATGATTCGATAGTACAGATAGAATATGTTCAATTACTTCACTATCCTCCCTGACAATCCAATCACCATCTTTACTCATCACTGCAAGACGATGCAAAACTACCGCCTGGCCGGAAGAAATAATAGCCCTCGTTTTACCAGTGTTAAACTCTTTGGTCAATTCCAAGTATATGTTATTCACAGTTTATGTCCCCAAAGCATCGTTTAAACAACTAAATATTTTATTATATTCCAACTACCGGCTATTTGGAAGGAAGATTTTGAAGAGAAACTCGGTTTTTATTTCTTACACCGACTCCCCGACAAGTCTTTGTGGTGTAGCAGTCCCTTTTCTGACTTTAAGTACGACTAGCATTGTCCTGTACGAAGCATATTGATCATTAGATTGAGGATAGTCACTAGGCATAACCATTTCGCCATCTTCACCCAATATTATGTAATCGTATTCGGCATCTCTTTGTGATAATCCACGCAAAATATTTTTTGAATTCCTTACAATATTAGGAGAATCTCCTTCCACATCCGTTTTCGAGAACGTAATCATAAGAACTCCATTCTCCTTCAATAACCCTGCGGAATCAGGAATGACATTAGTATTTACAATGTTATTAATAAAAACAATATCCCTAGACTCGTCATTTAGACAATAATAATCACGATCCCGTGAATCTGTAATATCGGCTACCGCAACCCTATGAGATCTTATTCCATTAGTTACATCTCTCTCTAAATACGCGCTGTCAAAACTAATACTATCTTGGCTAAAATTTATACCCATATTGCCCGCTATATCAAATAATTTTGTCCCAAATTGGGCGATCGACCCACATCCCACGTCCACGAAAGAAACGTCTCGACGGCCTTTAAAAAAGCCGCGCATAAACCCGGCAAAACTTGAAAAATCTCCAAAAGCTACCAGGGATCTGTCTCGCAATCTGTCTTCTACTCTGAGTACATCCTCCGTCGCAATTGCTTTAACTTTCACATGTACGGGCCCAAGAAGATTTTTCATTATGCCTTCCATAATTTTTGGGGTTCCATCAACTTCTCCGCATATAACCAATTTACCATATCTAAACCCAATCCCAAAAACCTTAGACATATCCTCGATTGTATTTTCCCACACAGGATATAGTTTTCCTGTTTTAGGATTCATACTAATTTTTTTAACATGCGTATCTCCTATAAGGTCAGTACCAGCGATATAAATATTACCACTATCATCAATTGTCATAGCACTTATGTTAAAACCACGAATAGCTATAGAACCGATAACAGGATTATATGGCTGGCTAAATTTGGTAATATCAACTAGCAAAATACTTCCTTTGTATGCCACCATAAGGACCCGTTTCCTGTCATCAACACATAATGCAGTGATATAATCATTTTCCAAATGGCGCGGTCTCCAGCTGTATGTTTTGTAACTGTCTTTTTCATATAAATAAACATTACCGGCATTGCTAGCAAAAATATCCCCATTAAAACAAATAACCGCGTGTTCAAAACCGGTGCGCCCATCGCTAACGTTAGCCATCCTATCCATCGATGCTAAATTATATAACTTCATATCAAAAGAGTTTCTTTCAGTCCCGCCTGCGACAAAACCTATTAATTGTCCACTAATACATATCTCTTCACCGTCATGCATTTTTATCTGTTTGCCTCTGGCATCTACTAGTATCGTCACCGCATTATCTGTTCCTACAACTACGGCGTTCGATTCTAGCTTTCGTGGTAAAAATATTCTGCCATCAGGGCCAATTGTCATGTGAGACACATTTCCGAGGCTTCCATTTGTTCTGATTTCCTGCCAATAGAGAGGCGCAGATTGCAGACCTTGTGATGTGGATGCTCCCATTGTCGATTCATTCTGTTCCCAATTAAAATCTTCATCTATATCATCCTCTAAAGTCAAATCTTCACCATGACACATTTCATCATATTCTCTTCTTTTTTCAGGATCTAAAAGAACTTTAACAGCCTCCAGAACTCTTTTAAAAATATCTTCACACAGACTTCTCTCATCATCGCCAAATCTATCCGGATGGCAACTAAATGCGGCTTTTCTATAGGCTTTTTTAATGTCTTCCTGCGAGGCGTCGCTTTTAATTCCCAAGATTCTATAATACGACGTTCCTCTACTATCCTTGTACCATCCCGGAATTTTTACGCGATTTTTACCGCAAATAGTTTCAGGAGCTAATGTATATCTCCCTATACCTTCCGCTAAAAGACTGGTACAGAGAAATACTTAGATTAAAACAAAAGAAAAGTTCTTTAGAAATGTTTTCACTCTCTCCCCCCAATAAGCATCTACCTTATGAATTAGCTCTTGTCAATAGGGGGTGGGCAAATTTTTTTTACTATCACGGATACACCTTTACCGTCTTGGATAATAAGGCCGCGTTTTGCGAGGTTGTCACGGATTTTATCTGCAAGTACCCATTGTTTTGTTTTTTTGTAGTGATTTCTCACGGCAAGAAGTTTTTGCTTTATTTCATTGTTCAACTCATCTGATAATAGCAGTATGTCTAAATCTTTTTCTGACATTTCTACTTCAATATCACTTTTAACTTCAACGCGCTCATGCGTTCTACATCTAATTCCTAATAAATCAAGCATCTCCACTAAAACCGCGGTCTTAGAATATAT